>Ga0113563_10001603_pt1 | contig 13065 bp, 9 predicted proteins | sample Mud3Dept3metaG_FD_80117 | JGI IMG/M metagenome (GOLD analysis project Ga0113563, IMG submission 80117) | Freshwater wetland microbial communities from Ohio, USA, analyzing the effect of biotic and abiotic controls - Mud 3 Core 4 Depth 3... | ecosystem: Environmental > Aquatic > Freshwater >...
TCCTCCGTCCACATTGGGGCCGGACGGCTGCTCCACCCGCCCGCAGAGAACATGCCGGACAGGATCCCCGGGATCGCGGAGGGCCGTGCCTCCAACGGCCCCGTCCGGCCAGCCTCGAGCCGCAGCTCGGGGGCCGGTCCGGCGCCGAGCGCGGCACCCACCGCCCGCCGCACGACCTCATGCACGGCCGACTGATTCCGGAACCGCACCTCGGCCTTCGTCGGATGGACGTTGACGTCAACGGAGTCCGGCGGCATCTGCAGGAAGAGATGAATCTCGGGGCTTCGCTCCTTGACGGAAGCCACGCTGTAGGCGTCGATCACGGCGTGCGCGATGGTTCGATCCTTGACGATGCGGCCGTTCACGAAGACGTGCTGGGGCCCTCTGGTCGGACCCTGCTCCGCAAGCGCCGCGACGTAGCCGCTGACGCGGATGCCCGACGCCTCCTTGCCCACCTCGACCAGATCGAGCCGCTCGCCGTAGAGCTGGTAGAAGCGCTCGGCCAGCGTCCGGACCGGCGGGCACTCGACCACCAGCCGTCCTGCGGAGGTCAGCGTGAAGCCGACCGCGGGGTTCGCCAGCGCCAGCTGGGTCACGACGCGTGAAATCTGCGCGGACTCGGCCGCGTCGGCCTTCAGGAACTTGCGCCGGGCCGGCAGATTGTAGAAGAGGTCGGAGACCTCGACCGTCGTGCCCTCAGGCGCACCCGCTTCCTTCACCCACGCGATGACGCCGGCGCTGGCACGAATCTCCGTGCCCGCGAGCGCGCCCCTCGCCCGCGTCCGGAGCGTGAGGTGCGAGACCGACGCGATGGCGGGCAGCGCCTCGCCTCTGAACCCGAAGGTCGCGATGGCAGCCAGGTCGTCAGCCCTGGCAATCTTGCTGGTGGCGTGCCGCTCCAGCGAGAGGCGGGCGTCGGACGGATCCATCCCCTCCCCGTCGTCTTCGACGCGAACCAGCTTCTTGCCCCCGAACTCGGTTGTGATCGAGATGCGGCCCGCCCCCGCGTCGAGCGCGTTCTCCACCAGCTCCTTGACGACGGAGGCAGGCCGCTCGACGACCTCGCCGGCGGCGATCTGGTTGGCGAGATCCGCGGGGAGGCGTGTGATTCTCGGCATGTGACGCGTCTAGATCCAGCCGCGCCGGCGGAACCACCACAGCATCGACCCGCTGACCGCCAGCATGCCGAGGAGGATCCACCAGAACTGGACACGCTCGCCGCCCAGAAACCGGGGCAACGCCACGTTCATCCCGAACATGCCGGTCAGGACGGTCAGGGGCATGAAGATGGTCGAGACGACGGTCAGGACCTTCATGACCTCGTTCAGCCTGTTCGACACGTGCGACACGTGCGCCTCCAGGATGCTCGTGCTGCGATCCTGGAACATGATCGTCTCGTCCGTGAGCCGGACGAGGTGATCGTAGACGTCGCGGAAGCGATACGCGATTTCGACGTCCACCAGGGCGAACTCGCGGCGCGCCAGGCGTCCGACCACGTCCCGCTGCGGGATCAGCACCCGTCGCAGCGACGCGATCTCGCGCTTCAGGTCGAGGATCTGCCGGACGGTGTCGCGGTCCGGCGACTCGAAGATGCGGTCCTCGAGGTCGTCGATCCGGTCCTGCAGCGTGTCGAACTCCGGCCGGTAGCTGTCCACCATCGAGTCCACGATCCGGTGCAGCAGTGCCGCCGCGCCCTCCCCCACGATCCGGTCGTTGCGCAGGCAGAGGTCGCGCATCGCGGCGATGGTCCGCGACAAGCCGTCGTGGACGGTGACGAGGAAGTTCGGTCCAATGAAGAAGTCCGTGTCGTGCGTCGTGACGCGGTGCGCGGACCCGGTGACGTCGATGCCGTGCAGGATGAGGTAGAGGTAGCCGTCGTACGATTCGACCTTCGGCGTATCCGTCTCGCCGAGCGCGTCCTCAATCGCCAGCTCGTGGAAATGGAACGTCCCGCGGAGCAGAGCGGCCTCCGCGGGCCCCGGCGACACGAGATCGAGCCAGACAATCGCGCCGCTGCCGGGGGCCAGCCAGGACGGATCGACGGCAGAGGCGCGCTCGGTCAGCCCGCCGCGGTGGACGAAGAGACTGACCTGCGAATTCGGCGGACGGGCCGGCGCGGCAGGAGCGGGCTCGCCGCCTGCCCCTGCCTGCCGTGCGCGCTTCCACCGCCGACCCGATCGGGCCACACTGGCCACCCGTGCCTTAGTCGCCGACCTTGACCGCGAGCGCCGCCTGCGCCGCCGCCAGCCGCGCCACGGGCACGCGGTACGGCGAGCAGCTCACGTAGTCGAGGCCGACCTTGTGGAAGAAGTGAACGGACGCCGGGTCGCCGCCGTGCTCGCCGCAGACGCCGATCTTGAGTGTGGGCCTCGTCTTGCGGCCGAGCACGCACCCCATCTCCACCAGCTTCCCGACCCCGACGGTGTCGATGCTGGCGAATGGATCCGCGTCGAGGATCTTCTTCTCCTGGTACACGCGGAGGAACTTCCCGATGTCGTCACGCGAGAATCCGAAGGTCATCTGCGTCAGGTCGTTGGTGCCGAACGAGAAGAACTCGGCCTCGGCGGCGATCTCGTCGGCGGTGACCGCGCCGCGCGGTACCTCGATCATCGTCCCGACGAGGTACTTGATTGTGACCCCGTACGCCTTCATCGCCTCGGCGGCGACCCGGTTGACGATCGCCTTCTGATCGCGGAACTCCCGCACGTGGCTCACGAGCGGGATCATGATCTCGGGCACGACCTCGAGCCCCTCCTTCTTGAGCTGGCAGGCCGCCTCGATGATCGCGCGCGTCTGCATCTCCGTGATCTCAGGGTACGTGATCCCGAGCCGGACGCCCCGGTGGCCGAGCATCGGGTTGAACTCATGGAGCTGCTCGACGCGGTGGAGCAGCGCCCGCTTCTCGGCGAGCTCCTTCGGATCGCCGCCCGTGACCTCGAGCTTCGCGACCTCGACCATCAGGTCCTCGCGCTTCGGCAGGAACTCGTGCAGCGGCGGATCGATCGTCCGGATCGTCACGGGGCATCCGTGCATCCCCTTGAAGACGCCGTAGAAATCGCCGCGCTGGAGCGGGAGCAGCTCGAGAACCGCCTTCCGGCGGTCGGCCTCGTTGTCCGCCAGGATCATCCGCCGCACAATCGGCAGGCGGTCCTCCGCGAAGAACATGTGCTCGGTCCGGCACAGGCCGATGCCCCGGGCGCCGAACGCATAGGCCAGCTCCGCCTGGTCCGGCAGGTCGGCGTTCGCGCGGATGCCCAGGCGCCGCTGCTTGTCGGCCCAGCCGAGCAGCCGGTTGAAGCGCTGGAAGATGTCCGACGCCTCGGCCTTCATCGTGCCGTTCAGCACCTGGAGGATTTCGCTCGGCTTCGAGGCGACCTTCGCGATCTTCACCTCGCCGCTCAGCCCGTCGAACGAGATGAACTCCCCTTCGCCGACGACCCGGCCGTCAATCGTGAGCCGCTTGTTGTCTTCGTCCACGTGGAGCGAGGACGCGCCGACGATGGCCGGCTTGCCCATCTGGCGGCCGACGACGGCCGCGTGCGAGGTCATGCCGCCGGTCGCGGTGAGCACCCCCTGCGACACGAACATGCCGTGGATGTCGTCCGGCACGGTCTCCTTCCGGACGAGCACGACCTTCTTCCCCTGCTCGGTCCACGCCACCGCGTCTTCGGCAGTGAAGACCACCTGGCCCGACGCCGCGCCAGGCGAAGCCGGCAGGCCCTTGGCGACCGCCGGGATCTTGTGCCATTCCTTCGGGTCGAAGATCGGCGCGAGCAGCTGCGACAGCGCCGAGGGATCGACCAGCAGCAGCGCCTCCCTGGGCGTGATCAGCTTCTCGGCCACCAGATCGGTGGCAATCATCACCGCGGCGTAGCCGGTCCGCTTGCCCGACCGGGTCTGCAGCATGTAGAGCTTCTCGTCCTGGATCGTGAACTCGAAGTCCTGGATGTCCTTGTAGTGCTTCTCGAGGCGCGTCGTAAACGCCCGGAGTTCCTTGTACGCCTTCGGCATCACCTTCTCGAGCTCGGTGATCGGCATCGGCGTCCGGATGCCCGCCACGACGTCCTCGCCCTGCGCGTTGACGAGGAACTCGCCGTAGAACTCGTGCGCGCCGGTCGCCGGGTTGCGCGTGAAGCCGACGCCGGTCGCCGACCGCTCGCCCCGGTTGCCGAACACCATCATCTGCACGTTGACCGCCGTGCCGATGTGATCCGGGATCTCGTAGATCCGGCGGTACTCCCTGGCGCGCGGGTTGTTCCACGAGCGGAACACGGCGTCGCGGGCGCCGCGCAGCTGGTCGAACGGATCCTGCGGGAAGTCCTTGTGCGTCTTGTGCCAGACCACCTTCTTGTAGCGGCCGACGACGTCGCGCAGGTCCTGCTCGTCGAGATCGGTGTCGAGATGCGCGCCCTTCGCGTGCTTGACCGCCTCGAGCTCCTTCTCGAACTCCTCCTTCGGGATCTCCAGGACGACGTTGCCGAACATCTGGATGAACCGGCGGTAGCTGTCGAAGGCGAACCGGCCGTTGCCCGTCAGCTTCTTGAGCGCCTCGACGGTCTCGTCGTTCAGGCCCAGGTTCAGGATGGTGTCCATCATGCCGGGCATCGAGAACTTGGCACCCGAGCGGACCGACACGAGCAGCGGGTTCTCGGTCGATCCCAGCTTCGCACCGGCTGCCGCCTCGAGCCTGCGAAGGTTGTCCGCCATCTGCTGCTCGATCGCCGCCGGCAGCTTCCGCCCCTGCTCGTAGTAGAGATTGCAGGCTGCCGTCGAGATCGTGAAGCCCGGCGGCACGGGCAGGCCCGCATTGGTCATCTCCGCCAGCCCGGCGCCCTTCCCGCCGAGGATATCGCGCATCGTGCGGTCGCCTTCCGCCTTGCCGCCGCCGAAGAAATACACGTACTTCGCGCCGCGGGCGGAGCGCTTCGCCGAAGCGGCCGGCTTTGCCGCGCGCTTCGTAGCCTTCGGTGCCCGCTTCTGCGATCGAACCGTTCTCTTTGCCATCGAAGTCGACTCCCGTCTGATGAATAGAAACGCCCACTATCATGCCAGGCGACCCGGCTGAGCGTCGCGCCGGGCCGGCGGCGCGCGACCATCGCCGCGCGCCACCGCTCACGAGGTCTGTGGGTTGCGGGGAACTATCTCGGAAATGTCCGCGAGCTCCAGCAGCAACTCGTGCAGGCGCCAGACCAGCGTCAGCCGCTGGCGGCGCAGCCGCTCCTCCTCCACCATCACGAACACGTCGTTGAAGAACCGGTCCACGACGGGCCGGAAGCCTGCCGCCGTCTTGAACGCGGTGCCGTACTCACCGGCGGCAACCGCCCGGCGGATGACCTCTCCGCGCCCGCGGTACTCAGACACCAGCGCGGCCTCGGCGGGGCCGGTCAGCAGGTCCCACGACTCGGCCGGCCCTCCCGTCAGCTCGCGCGCCAGGTTCTTTACGCGCTTGAACGCCACAGCCAGCGCCTCGAAATCCTGCGAGCCGCGCACCGCCCGCAGCGCCTCCAGGCGACGCCGGGCATCCAGCGGCCTCTCGACGAAGCCACGGCTCGATCCGACAATCGCGTTGACCTCATCGTACCCGAAGCCGCGTTGCTGGAACAGGTACCGCAGCCGATCTGCCAGGAATCCCTGCAGGTCCGACCGCTCGGCCTCGGTTTCCTCCTGGATCCGCACGTCCGGCTCCGCGAGCTCGACCAGGATCTGACGCGCGCGGGCCAGCACGGCCGACAGATCCACCGCCGCGGCGTCCGCCAGGTCGGGAAGGTCAACGAGGATCTTCAGGATCCCGTGCGCCTGGCGCCGCAGGCCGAACGGATCCCGCGTGCCGGTCGGCCGCTCGCCTGCGGCAAACAGGCCCACGACCGTGTCGACCTTGTCCGCCAGCGCCACCCCGGCCCAGGTGACCGCGGCCCGACCGAGCGTCTGCCTCGCCGGCGGCGCGTCCGCCTCGACCCCGATCGGCAGGTAGTGGTGGTAGATCGCCCGCCACACCTTCTCGTCCATCCCTTCGTCGCGGGCGTAGATCCCGCCCATCGTGCCCTGCAGCTCGGTCAACTCCCGGACCAAGTGCGACGTCAGGTCCGCCTTCGCCAGCAGGCCCGCCGTCGCCGCGTGCCCGGCGTCCGAGGCCACCTGAAGCACGTCGCCCGCGATCCAGCCCGCGAGCCGGGAGAGGCGCAGGGCCTTGGCGTGGTAGGTGCCGAGCCTCTGATGGAACAGGACCGACGAGAGCATCGGCACCCGCGCCTCGAGGCGCGTCTGCCGATCGGCGTCGAGGAAGAACCGCGCGTCCCGCAGCCTGGCTGCCAGCACCCGCTCGGCGTTCCGCGAGATCGTCTCCGTGTTGTCCACCGGCGTGTTCGTGACGACGAGGAACGCCGGCATCAGCCGGCCCTCCTGGCTGGCCACCGGGAAGAAGTGCTGGTGGTGAATCATCGTCGTCGCCAGCACCTCCTCGGGGAGCTCGAGGAACTCGGCCGCGAAGGCGCCGGCCACGACCGAGGGGTACTCCACCAGATCCGGCACCTCCTGGAGGAGGCCGGACTGCGCCGCGCTGACGCGCCCGTTGAGGCGCCGGGCGTGCGCGTCGAGCTCGCGCGCGATCTTGTCGTGACGCTCGCCGCGATCGAGCATCACGAAGTTCTCGAGCAGCCGGCTGCGGTAGTCGGCGAAGGCCTTCACCCGGATCGCGCGGCCGGGCCGGCCCGTCACGGCCAGGAACCGGTGGCCGTAGGTCACGGCGCCCGAGCGGACCTCCTGCACGAGCGGGGACTCGGCAAGATCCGACCGCCGGATGGCAAAGGGCACGACGCGGCCGCCGTACAGGAAGACAATCCACCGGATCGGCCGGCCGAACGTGAGCTCGCCCCGGCCGTCGTCGAGCCAGGCGTCCCAGCGCATCTGCTTCGGGCAGCTCAGGGCGCGAAGCACGGCCGACAGCACGTCCGGCAGCACGTCGACGGCCGTGCGGCCCCGCTCGCGGCGCCGGTACGCCAGGTAGGCCCCGCGCGGCGTCTCAACCCGTTCGAGGCCGGCGACCTCGACGCCGTGCTTGCGCGCGAACCCCGCAGCAGCCGGGCTCGGCTGGCCGTCCGGCCCGAGCGACGCCGCAACCGGCGGCCCCGTGATGACCTCTTCGAGATCGGTCTGGCGCTCGGAGACGCGCACGATTCGGGCGGTCAGCCGCCGGGGCGTGCTGTAGGTCTCGACGATGCCGTCCAGTTCGAGACGGTTCGCCTTGAGGGCGGCGGCCAGGTGCTCGCCGAGCTGCTTCGTCAGGGACGGCAGCCAGCCGGCCGGCATCTCCTCTGTCCCGATCTCCAGCAGGAGCTCGCGATCCATCTCCACACGCTTCATGCCGGTCCAACCGGCTCGGTCTCCCGCCCGGCCTCGAGGTATGCCTGCGCGATGGCCACGGCGAGCTGGCGGACGCGCAGGATGTGAGCCGTCCGCTCGGTCACGCCGATGCCGCCGCTCGCGTCGAGGACGTTAAACACGTGCGAGCACTTGAGGCAGTGCTCGTAGGCGGGCAGAATCAGGCCGGACGAGAGCAGGATCCTCGCAAACGAGTAGTAGCGCTCGAACAGTTCCCGGTGGTGCCCGAAGAACTCCTCGCGCGGCATGTCCACCATGCCGAACGCGTATTTCGACTGCTCCACCTCCTCGCGCAGCCGGACGTCGCGGTAGGTCACGCCCGGCGCCCAGAGCAGGTCGAAGGTGCTGTCGACCTGCTGCAGGAACATCGCAATCCGCTCGAGGCCGTAGGTCAGCTCGACCGAGATCGGGGCCAGCGTGACGCCGCCGACCTGCTGGAAGTAGGTGAACTGCGTGATCTCCTGGCCGTCGAGCATGACCTGCCACCCGATCCCCCACGCGCCGAGCGTCGGCGACTCCCAGTTGTCCTCCTCGAACCGGACGTCGTGGCGGCGCGGGTCGATGCCGCACGCCTCGAGGCTCTGCAGGTAGGTCAGCTGCACCTCGTCGGGCGACGGCTTCAGGATCACCTGGAACTGCAGGTGCTTGAACAGGCGGTTCGGGTTCTCCCCGAAACGGCCGTCGTCGGGCCGACGCGACGGCTGCACGTAGGCGACGTTCCAGGCCTTCGGGCCCAGGACCCGCAGGAACGTCTCCGGGTGCGACGTGCCGGCCCCCACCTCCAGATCCAGCGGCTGCTGGATGAGGCAGTCGCGCGATGCCCAGAACTGCGACAGCTTGAGGATGAGGTCCTGGAGTGTCACGGCCTATCGCTGCATCTCGCGCAACACGCGCGCCGATTTGAGTTCCTTCTCGAGGTGCGTCGCCATCAGCCTGCGGTGGACCGCCTCGAGCTCGCGGTCGACCCGGGTCGAAAACCTCAGCCCGCTCACCTGCCGGGGCGCCACGGCGGTGGCCCCCCTCAGGAACGCAATGGCGTCGCCCGACAGCGCCGTGCCCCGATCGTCGAGCGCCCCTTCCGCGGCACGCGCGCAGGACGGGCACGTCAGCACCGCCTCGCCGGGCCCCAGATACGCGCCGCCTCCGTCGCCGTCGTCCAGCACGCTGCCGCACCCGTGGCAGGCCAGGTGCGAGGGATACACGCCCTGGAGCCGCAGGACCCAGAATTCGAAGTACCGCGCCAGGCTGTCAATCGGCGCGCCGGCCACGCACGCATCCACGGTCGACGCCCCCAGCCGGAACAGCTTCTCGTTGGGATCGCTGTCCGGCGCCCACTCGTCGAGCAGCTCGGCGAAGTACTCGACGTAGCCGAGCGTCCGGGCATCGCTGGAAGCGAGCGGCGACTGCTCCGGCTCCGCGTAGTTCAGGCTCACCAGCTCCCGGCGTTCCCTCTCGAAGTACGCGACGCTCACCCGGGTCAGGGGCTCGAGCGCCCCCGCAAACCGCGACAAGGGGCGCCGCGCGCCCTTTGCCACCCCGCGCTTCTTCCCCCGATCGCGGGTGAGGAAGACGACGATGCGGTCGGCCTCGCCGAGCTTGTACGTCCGCAGGATGACCGCCTCGGTCGTGTAGAGAGGCATGCTCTTGCGCGCCCGGCCACCGTCGCGCCCGCCGCGAACCGTCGATCAGCCTATCGTACCACAAACCCGCGGTCACATCTCGCGCCTGGGGACGCCGATCTCGTCGAGCATCCGATCGTCCTCGCGCCACTCCGCCCTGACCTTGACGCGCAGGTCCAGGAACACGCGGGTGCCGAAGAACTCCTCGAGTTCCCTGCGCGCAGCCGTGCCGATCCGCTTGACCATCTCGCCCGCCCGGCCCACGACAATCGGCTTCTGCGATTCGCGGTCCACGAGAATGGAGCAGAAGACCCGCATGATGCCCTTCTCGTCGGGCTCCTCGACGAGATCGACGATGACCGTGCTGGCGTACGGCAGTTCCCCGTGGGTGTTGGCCAGCACCTTCTCCCGGACGATCTCGGCAATCAACACCCGTTCGGGCTGGTCCGTCACGAAGTCGGCCGGATACATCGGCTGCCCCTCGGGCAGGTAATCGAGGATCAGCCGCTCGAGCCGGTCGACATTGTCGCCGGTCAGCGCCGACACCGGCACGATCTCGGCGAAGCCGTAGGCGCTCCGGTAGCGGTCGATGAGCGGAAGTAGGCTCGGCTTGGCGATCACGTCGATCTTGTTGAGGATCAGGAACACCGGCTGCCTCACGTCACTGAGGAGGTCCACCAGGAACCGGTCGCCTCGCCCGACGCTCGCGCTCGCGTCCGCCACGAGGCCGAAGACATCCGCCTGCCGCATGCTCTCGAGCGCTGCGTCCACCATCCGCACGTTCATGCGGTGAAGCGGCCGATGGATGCCCGGGGTATCCGTGTAGACGACCTGGCCGTCCGGCAGATTCCTGACGCCGACGATGCGGGTGCGTGTCGTCTGGGGCTTGTCGGACACGATGGCGAGCTTGCGGCCCATCAGCCGGTTGAGCAGCGTCGACTTTCCGGCATTGGGTCGCCCGCCGAACGCGACGAACCCGAACTTCATGCGGGCTCCGCATCGGCCGGCTGGCCCGGCAGCCGGCGGATGCGGACCTTGTGCACGCGGCGGCGTTCCGCGTCCACGACCTCGACGCTGAGGCCGTCCATTTCGAGCGCTTCGCCGACCGCCGGCACGCGTCCCAGGCGGGAGAGCACGTAGCCGCCGATCGAATCGAACCCCTCCCGCTCGATCGTCACGCCGAGCCGCTCGCTGACCGCGTCGATGGCGGCCTTGCCGCTGACGAGGAAGATCCCCTCCCCCTCGTCCACGATCGACTCGGACTCGCGGTCGTACTCGTCGCGGATCTCGCCGACGATCTCCTCGATCAGATCCTCCAGCGTCACAAGGCCCGCCGTGCCGCCGTACTCGTCCACGACGATCGCGATCTGCACCTGCTGGCGCTGGAACTCCTTGAGCAGATCGGAGACGCGCTTGGTCTCGGGCACGAAGTAGGCCGGGCGCATCAGCGCGGCGACGGCGCCCGGGGCTGCACCGTCCTCCGTGACCTGGATCACGTCCTTCACGAAGACGAACCCGAGAATGTTGTCGAGGCTGTCCTTGAAGACGGGCATGCGCGAGTAGCCCTGCTCGCGCAGCAGGGCGCGGAGTTCCGGCAGGGTCGCATGCGCGCCGATCGCGACGATGTCGGGCCTCGGGGTCATCACCTCGCGGACCAGCGTGTCGCCGAAGTCGACGATCGACTGGAGCAGCCGCCGCTCGTCGCCCTCGATGAGCCCCTCCTGCTCGCCGGCAGCCAGGTACGCCGACGCCGCCTCGGCCGACTCCGCCTCCGATTCGCCGGAGGCGGCCGGCCCCTCGGCTCGATCGCGCCGCTCTGCGACGATGCGGATCAGAGGAGCGGTCACGGGGCGCATGATGTGCGTCAGCACGCCGAACGACGGCAGGAGCGCTTCGAGCACCCGCTCAGGGTTCCGTCGCACGATGACCAGCGGCACGATGTGCACGCACACGACGATTGCGGCGACGGTGGCGAGCACGGCCACGGCAATCACGTGGACGGCGCTTCCTCCGGCCAGGATGGCGACCAGCGCGGTCGCCGTCGCAATCACCATTCCCAGCAGCAGCCGGACGGGAAGAAACAGAAGGATCGGCTCGTCGAGGAAGCGCCCCAGGTCGGCCCTCCGCCCCCCGCGCTCGGCCAGCAGGCGCAGCGACAGCCGCATCAGCAGATTGAAGGCGCTCTCGATCGTGCCCAGGTAGACCGCGGCGCAGCCGAGCAGGAAGAGCGCCAGAGGCATCATGTTGCCGTCCGCCCGATCAGGCCCTCGCCAAGGCCGCCCCGCCGGCCCAAGCGGCGCTCGAGACGCGCCATCTCGCCGCCGTCGGCGTGATGGTCGTACCCGATCAGGTGCAGGAGGCCGTGAAGGGCCAGCACCCGGAGTTCCGTGCCCACGGCGTGCCCGGCCCTCCGCGCCTGCCTGGCCGCCCGTTCCCTGGCGATCACAATGTCGCCCAGCACGGCGGACTCGCGCGGGAGACGGGCCGTGCGTCCCGCACGACCCGCCCGTCGGCCGCCCGCGACTTCCGAAACGGCGGGAAACGACAGCACGTCCGTCACGCCGTTGACGCCGGCAAACGCGCGGTTCATGCGGCGCATGTCGCGGTCCGAGACCAGCGCGACGGCCACCTCGCCGCACGCGCGCGCCGGCGCGACAGACTCGAGCCACCGCGCAAGCCCCGGCGCCCGCGCCGGCCGGCCCGTCCGGCCGGTGACCGTCACTTTCAGGGCGCGCCTGCGCTCGGCTGACCTCTTGGCCATGGCAGCGTTCCTACGACGCGCCCCGCGCCGCGCCCCCGGCGGTCGTGAACGCCTCGTACGCCTTCACAATCTGCTGGACAAGCCGGTGCCGCACGACGTCGCGCTCGTCGAAGTACACGAACGAGATCCCCTCGATGTCGCGGACCACCCTCAGGGCCTCGATCATGCCCGAGATGCGGCCGGCCGGCAGGTCGACCTGCGTGATGTCGCCGGTGATTACCGCCTTCGACCCGAACCCGAGGCGCGTCAGGAACATCTTCATCTGCTCGGAGGTGGTGTTCTGGGCCTCATCGAGGATCACGAACGAGTCGTTCAGCGTCCGGCCGCGCATGAACGCAATGGGCGCGATCTCGATCGTGCCCCGCTCGAGCAGCCGCTCGACGCGCTCGGCGTCGAGCAGGTCGTACAGCGCATCGTACAGCGGGCGCAGGTAGGGATTGACCTTCTCCTGGAGATCGCCCGGCAGGAACCCGAGCTTCTCACCCGCCTCAACGGCCGGGCGCGCCAGGATGATCCGGCTGACCTTCTTGGCGACGAGGAAGGCAACCGCCTGGGCCATCGCCAGGTAGGTCTTGCCGGTCCCGGCCGGGCCGACGCCGAAGACGATGTCGTACTGCTCGATCGCGTCAAGGTACTTGCGCTGGTGGACGCTCTTGGGGGCAACCTGGCGGCGACCCACCAGACGCGCCGCCTCCTTCAGGAAGTAGTCCCGGAGATCGACGGCCTCGTCCTCCGCGACCAACTGCGCGGCAGTCTTCACGTCGCCGTTGGTCAGCCGATACCCGTCCCGGATCAGCGCCGACAAGCCCGAGATGATGCGCTCCGCCTTGGCGAGGCTGGACGGCTCGCCTTCGACGAGCAGGTCCTGACCCTGCGTCCGGACGGTGATGTTGAGGAAGGACTCGAGAAACCGGAGGTTCTCGTCGTATGCGCCAAAAAGCGTTTCAATCCCCTCTTCGGGGATCGTGATCTTTCTCATCGAGACCCGCCTTGCGGTATTATCTCCTTTCTATACATATAGTTAACCGCAAGATCCTAACACAGCTGCCGGGGCGCGTCAACCGGCCCGGGTCGCGGCGCTCGCAAGTCCGCAGACCGTCGGCGGCCTGCGGCCGCGTGCGCGGTCAGCGGGTGAACCAGTAGCTCAGCTTGACCATCACCACGTTGTCGTGGGGGGCGCCGTACAGGCTCGAGAGATCCTCGCCCAGATCGAAGTCCCCGGGCCGCGCGGTGTCCTCGCGCTGCTGGGTCCAGACCACATACAGCGTCGAGCCAAGCCGGAACTCCCACCGGAACACGGCGTTGACA
>Ga0113563_10001604_pt1 | contig 13064 bp, 13 predicted proteins | sample Mud3Dept3metaG_FD_80117 | JGI IMG/M metagenome (GOLD analysis project Ga0113563, IMG submission 80117) | Freshwater wetland microbial communities from Ohio, USA, analyzing the effect of biotic and abiotic controls - Mud 3 Core 4 Depth 3... | ecosystem: Environmental > Aquatic > Freshwater >...
TCACCCGTGCGCCACTTTACTCTCCCAGTTGCCCGGGATTTCTCGTGCGACTTGCATGTGTTAGGCACGCCGCTAGCGTTCGTTCTGAGCCAGGATCAAACTCTCCAGTTAAATTGTTCATCCAGGCCCCGAAGGACCTGGAGGTAAATCAAAAGAGCGGACCCAACGGCATTGACTTTGCTATTTAGTTTTCAAAGAACAAGATTTACGATTGAAGATCCTTATTATCGCAGGCTAATAAACGGTTGTCAAGGAAAAATTATTGCGCAGATGAATTTTTTTGCGGAACTTCTTTCTCCCCTTGCCTGGTTCTTAATCTAATCGATTCATTCCCCTTTGTCAACAAAAAAGATGACCATCCTCCAAAATTTCTCCTTCATTTATTCTGTTTTTATTTCATTTACTTAGCATATTCGATGGCCCGGGTTTCCCGGATGACCGTCACTTTGATTTGCCCCGGGTAGCTCAGTTCATGTTCGATCTTCCGGGCAATATCCCGGCTGAGCATTACAGAATCGGCGTCTGAAATCTCATCATTTTCCACAATTACCCGGATTTCACGCCCGGCCTGGATCGCGTAGGTTTTACTAACCCCAGGGAATGATAAGGCAATTCTTTCCAAATCCTCGAGTCGCTTGACATAAGTCTCCAGCATCTCCCATCGGGCTCCGGGCCGGGCGGCAGATAGGGCATCCGCTGCTTGGATCAAAATATCCAGTAGGCCGGCAGGTTTTTCATCGTCATGATGGGCAGCGATGGCATGCACAATTTTTTGCCCTTCCCCGAACTTTCGAGCGAGGTCGGCCCCGATCAAAGCATGCGACCCTTCCACCTCGTGATCCACCGCTTTTCCAATGTCATGGAGGAGGCCGGCCCGCTTGGCCTGTTTCACATTGACTCCCAGTTCCGAGGCCATAGCTCCAGCCAGAAAAGCCACCTCCAGGGAATGCTGGTATACATTCTGGGCAAAGCTGGTCCGGTATTTCAGCTTTCCGACCATCTTGATCAGTTCGGGGTTGATCCCATGAACCCCTACATCGAAGGTGGCCCGCTCCCCCCCTTCCCGGATGGCCTTCTCGACCTCCTCCCCGGCTTTGGCCACAATTTCTTCGATTCTTCCCGGATGGATCCGGCCATCGGTAATCAATCGTTCCAGGGTGATGCGGGCGATTTCCCGCCGTACGGGATTGAAGCCGGAAATAATCACCGCCTCGGGGGTATCGTCCACGATCAGGTCCACTCCGCAGGCCGCCTCCAGGGCCCGGATATTTCGCCCCTCTCTACCGATGATTCTTCCCTTCATCTCCTCGTTGGGAAGGTTCACTACGGAAACGGTTTCCTCCGCCACATAATCGGCCGCGTAGCGCTGGATGGCGTTGGCGATGATCTCCCGTGCTTTTTTCTCCGCCTGATTCTGGGTCTCTTCCTCGACCCGTTTGATGAGCTTGGCCGATTCGTGGCGCATTTCGCTTTCCACCATCTTCATGAGGCGCTCCTTGGCCTCGTCGCTGGAGATCCCCGCAATCCGTTCAAGCAGTTGCCGCTGCTCCCCCATGAGAGATTGATATTTCTTTTCCATCTCGCCAAGGTTCTTTTCCTGCTGGAGGATGGATTTTTCTCGCTTGGAAAGATTGGCTTCCCTCTGTTCGAAAAGGTCGATCCTTTTTTCCAGGTTCTCCTCTTTCTGCAGGAAACGCTTTTCCAGGTTCCCGATTTCTTGTCGGCGTTCCTTGACTTCGGCCTCGAATTCCGTCTTCGCCTGGAAGAGGAAATCCTTGGCTTGAATTTCCGCTTCCCTCTTCAAGGCCTCGGCCTTCTTCTTGGCCTGCTCCGCCGCCTCGCGGGCGTTCTGTTCGGCCAGACGGATCCTAGCCGCGGCAAGCTTTTGGTGGAGGAAGAAGCCGATCAAAAGGCCCGCCGCCAGAAGGATCAACCCAATTCCGATCATCCAATAAAAATATTCATTCACGGTTTCAAACCCTTTTCTTCGCCGGTAAAATCTTCCGAGGGTCCTTCGAGGGGACCTTCGCGGAAAGAAGGTTCAATCGGTAGGGAAAGAAAATTAAGGGAAGAAATGAAATACCGAGGAATATCCTGCGCGATCTCTCGGGGGACCGGAGGTTTACCGGGAATCACGCCCCCTAAAGAAGAAAATTCCAAATTGCCTCTTTTGCCCGGAATACAGACAATTCTTTTCCTTTGCTTTCTAACGAAACCGGCATGGGCCGAATTTCATTCCTTGACTTCCCCTCTTCTTTCTCCCGTTTCACTGTCAATGTAAAGCAATCTCCATCCCGATGGAGACCGAAACCCTCCTCTGATGGGACCCCCCGCGAATGCCGTGTGATGCCGTCCTTTTGAACCTAGGATATCTAGGTGGGTGCCATATTACTGTCTTTGGCTTTCCTGCGCTCCCGAAGGACCAGGTCCTGCCAGCCACAATAAGGGACAGCTCCCTTTCTTTCGCTGTTGGCTCAAAGAAACAGAGCATCATCACCAACCCCGCAGGGGATCGTTCGATCGGCGCGGTCAATGGATCTTCGAATTGATCATTTCAATGAGCCTCCCCGTTTGTTTCTCCATCTTTTCCACCTTCTGACTCAGGGAGGTGCGCCCCTCCAGGACTTCAAAATAATCGTTGGCAATGTCCAATGCCGCCAGAATGGCTGCGTTGTGGGTGGAGAGGGCTTGAGCGCTCTCCGATATTTTCTTCAGCTTCTCATTCACATACTGAGCGATCTTCTTGACCCGTTCCTCTCCCTCATCGCTTTTGATGGTGTATTCCCGCCCCAAGATCTCTACCCGGATTAGGTTCTTCATCCTTTTCCCATTCCCGCAGGGGCAGCAATCAGGCGCTCCACCCGGTTCAGGAGACCCTCCACCTTTTCCCGGGCCAGGTCTCGTTCCCGGGAAAACTGATTGATCCTTTCATTGAGCTTATGGATTTCCGATTCTTTTTCAGCCAGCCTTTCTTCCAAGGAATCCTTTTCACGGCGCAAAACGGAGAAGGCATCCACCAATTGATTGATTTTATCCTCCAGGATGTCGAACTTATCCATCTCCTTGACCTTTTTCCGTCCAGCCGTTTCCCGTCCAGAGTAAAATTCTTCCCGATTATTATTTAATATTTTATTTGTTTTTTGAAAAAAGTCAAGGGACCTATGAAATTCCTTCCCTTAACCCATCAGAATAATATGTGTCCTCTTTCGATAAGAAAATGTTCGAGACTAGCCTTTTTCCCCGGGCACATCTGGCGTTGGGAAATTAGGGGATAGAATCGATGAATTCCGATCGAAGGGGGTTCAACCGCAGGACCCCCGTAGGCGGGATCGGCGATACCCCTCCCCCTGGCCGATGGTCCGCCCCAAGGAAAATACGGTTTCCAACGTCTCATTCATTCCCCCCCCTGATTTTTCCTTGCCCGGATAGATCCGGTAGTATCCCCGGTATTTCCGGGGAGTGAGGTTCGGCATGATCACATTGGCGCCAGCCAGGAGGGCCCTTTTTCTCCCCTCAGGGCTCAAAACCCCGGATGCGGTGGTGGCGGGCAGATGGGTATCCCGGGTGGTGATGCGGGTCAGAGCCAGAACTTTCAGGGCCAGATTCAAATTCGCGGGAGCCGATTTTCCCAGGGGAGTCTGGGGGTGGGGAATGAATGGGCCGATCCCGATCATGTCAAAATCGAACTCCCGGAAGAGACGAATATCCCGCACAAGGTCTTCATGGCTCTGCCCGGGGAGTCCCACCATGTTCCCCGAGCCGACCTCATACCCCAGTTCTCTCAAAAACTTCAACGATTCCAATCTTTCCGCCAGGGTACGCCCCGGCCGGAGATGAGCAAAGAGCTCTTCTGCGCCGGTTTCCTGCTTCAAAAGATAACGGTCGGCCCCAACTTCCTTCCAGGCCTTATAGTCCTCTCGGGGGCGTTCCCCTACCGAAAGGGTGAGGGTCAACCCGGTTTCTTCTTTGATCCTCCGGATTAGGCCCGAGAGACGATCCCGGGTGTACCAGGGGTCCTCCCCGGATTGGAGGACCAGAGTTCTGATTCCCATGGCTTGGACTTCTTTTGCCGACTCCCGGACCTCCTCGGGGGTCATCCGGTAGCGGCGGAGGTTTTGGTTGTCCCTCCTCAGTCCGCAGTAAAGGCAGTTCTGAATGCATAGGTTGGAGAACTCCACAATTCCCCGCAGGTGGATTTCCTCTCCCACGAAACGCCGACGAACCCGGTCCGCCGTCCGGAAGAGGGCCTCCGTCTCTTCTGAATTGGCCTCAAGGAGGATTCCCATTTCTTCCGAAGAAAGGTCTTCTCCCCATTCTCCAGCTTCAAGGATCTCAAGGAATTCGTCCCGAATCATGATCGCCCCGGCCCATGAAGCAAGGGGCAGAGCGTTTTTCAAAAATCGCTCTTCCCTTGTTCTCTGGGCATCTAAAAATAAAGATCTCTCTTCCCTTTCTCCATTTCTTCGAGCCGCTCCCGGGTCTTCTCTCTCATACCGTGGGAAGAAATCTCCGCCAAATGGTGGTCCAAGACGATCTCGCCCATTTGGCGAGTCTCTTCGGGAGCATAATCCAGCAGGTATTCTTTAAAAGTGAGGATCGCGTTGGGCCCGCAAAGGTGCTGGATATCACCGGGCTTGGCCATATCCATGAAATCCTTGCCGGTCCTCCCCGTGCGGTAGCAGGCGGTGCAAAAGCTGGGGAGGTATCCTAGCTCGCAGATGGAACGGATCACCGTGTCTGGTGGCCGGTGGTCGGCGGTCTGGAACTGGGCGCTCAATTCTTCCCCCTCATTCTTTCCCCTTTTTCCGTATCCCCCCGGCGAGGTGCGGGACCCGGCACTGGTCTGGGAAATCCCCAGGGAGAAGGTTTCGGCCCGCATTTGCACGCTCTCCCTCGTGGATATAATCATCCCCGTATAGGGAACGGAAAGTCGCAGGACGGCCACCAGTTTCTTGAATTCTTCGTCCGAGACCGGATGGGGAAGGCGAAAATCGACCCCCGGGGCCGGCCGGAATCGCGGAACCGAGATGGTATGGGGCCCCACGCCGAATTTCCCTTCCAGATGGCGGGCATGGTACAGGAGCGCCAAGACCTCGAAACGGTAATCATACAGGCCGAAGAGCACCCCCATACCCACATCATCAATCCCCGCCTCCTGCGCATGATCAAGGGCCAGAATCTGCCGGTCATAATCTTTTTTGGGGCCTTCATGGAGCCTTTCATAACTGGCTCGGTGATAGGTTTCCTGGAAGAGCTGGTAGGTGCCGATCTTGGCCGCTTTCAGCCGACGGTAGTTCTCGACCGTGGTGGCGGCAATGTTCACGTTGACCCGGCGGATCTCCCCTTTCCCGTTCCGGGTTCCGTAAACCGTAGAAATCGATTCTTCCACGTAATTCATGTCCGAGAGGGGCGATTCCCCACACTCGATGAGCAGGCGTTTGTGGCCCAAATTCTCGAGCTCCTGGACCTGGCTGCGAATCTCCTCCATGCTGAGGCGCTTGCGGGGGATCGACCCATTCTCCCGCCGGAACCCGCAATACTGGCAATTGTTCACGCAATAATTACTCAGGTACAGAGGGGCAAATAGGACCAGGCGTTTTCCATAAATCTTCATCTTCACCTCCCGGGCCACCTGAAGAACATCCTTCAGAGTCTCCGGGTGGTCCACCTGAAGCAATCCCGCAGCCTCTTCCGGCTCCAGTCCCCTGGCTTCCATCGCCCTGGCCAGGATCGCATGAATTTCTTCCCGGGATTTTCCCTTTCCCGCCTCCAGGTTCTTTCGAATTTTTTCCTCGTCTATGATATTTACTCTTTCGGCCATCTCTTTCTTCCTTTCTTACCGGCCTTTTGTTTCCCTCTCATTTGCGGATTAATGAAGAACAGACTTGCACTCCCTTTAGCATGCCCAGTTTTCCGGACAGCGATCCAATTTCATCCGTCGTCCCATCGACAATCAACGCAATGACCGATACGTTTCTCCCCCGGTAGGGCAATCCCATCCTTCCGGCGATGATTTCTCCGTGTTCGCTGAGGATTTGATTTACCTGGGGAGCCGCCTTCTTTCGATCCTCGATCACAATGCCCACCACTCCCAAACGTCTTTCCATCGAGGTTCCTTTCTCAAAAAAAAGCCCAGCCCCCCGCTGGGGGCTGGGCTCTGGAGGTTTGCTCCTTTTTTCCATCCCCCTGAGGTCAGCCGCCGCCTCCCTCGCAGGGCGTTAAGACATGCTGCTGGTTACTGCTTACTGGTTGCTGGTTTCGAAGGAAAGGGTCTGTCGTAAATCAGCGACAAGAAACCAGCAACTTTTATTTTAAGCCATCAGACGGGTAAAAGCACGCGAAAGATGCTCCCCTCATTCAACTTGCTCTCCACCTCCAGGTGGCCGTTGTGCGCCTCCAGGACCTTCTTGGCGATGGAAAGCCCCAAACCCGTCCCCCCGATCCCCTGGGTCGCCTTGCTCTTCACCCGGTAGAACTCGTCGAATATCCTCTCCCTTTCCTCCTGCGGAATCCCGATCCCGGTGTCCTGGACCTCCACCTGAAGAAAGGCCTCCATGGCCTTGGCCCGCAAGAATACCTTCCCCCCCCGTCGGTTGTATTTAATGGCGTTGTCCATCAGGTTGGTGAAAACCCGGATGAGGTCTTCCCGGTTAGCGGAGATTAGCGGCAATTCTTCCGGCAATTCCGCCGCGATCTCCACCCCGCGCTCCAGGGCCCCCCCCTTCATCAGCTCCACAACTTCTTTCAGAATGTCCGTCAGCCGAAGTCTTTCCTTTTCCCGGACGATTCTCCCACTCTGCATTCGGGAAATGGCCAATAGATCGCGGATCAGGGCGAGGAGTCCGCCGGTGCGTTCCCGGCATCGGTCCAAAATCTTGCGGGTTTTTTCGGGATCCTTCCCGCCCCCGCCATCCAGGATAATGTCCAGATACCCCTCGATCGCCGCAAGGGGCGCCTGCAGCTCGTGGGAAACCAGGGAAACAAAAGTTGATTTGGCCTTATCCAACGCTTTCAGCTCGGTAATATCCCGTAAAACGGTCACCACTCCGATGACTTGGCCTTTTTCATCTTTGACCGGAGCGCAATTGGCCATGAGTACGGGATCGGAGGGAGAGGCGGGCGCTATCTCCCTGGAGCTCATCTCCTGACCTTCTTTCAGGCCCATCGTGCTTTCCACCAGCTCCATGAACTCCGGACAGCCGGCCACGCTGCGCAGCGGCTCGCCACCCTTAAGGGGCCGCATGATCTTCAGCAGACGCCGGGCGGCGGGGTTGCACAAAACCACCTTTTGGTCGCGGTTGGTAACCAATAGGCCGTCCCCCATGCACTGGATGATGGTCTGGGTCCGGCTCTTCTCATTGGTCAGCTCCAGAAGGTTCCTTTCCCGCTCCTCCCGCAGCCTCTTGGCTTCCCGGAGAAGGGTCCGTTTCTCCACCCCCCGCCGTACCCGCGTTCTCATCTCTCCCGGAGTGAAGGGCTTGGGGAGATAATCGTAGGCCCCTTTCTGCACCGCCTCGATGGCCGTATCCAAGGTGGCAAAGCCGGTAATCACGATCTTGACCAGGTCGGGGTCCAGTTGATTCAGGTGTTCCAGAAGCTGCATCCCGTCCATCTGGGGCATCTTCAGGTCGATCAGTGCCAGGTCGAACTCCCCGGCCTTGGCCTTTTCCAGCCCCGCCAGGCCGTCTTCCGCCGTTTCAACCAAGGCTCCCTGCTCCGTCAGAATTTTGGCGCAGGCCGTCCGGATGGGCGGTTCATCGTCGACGATGAGGATTCTGGCCCCCTTCATCCCCCCGCTCCTTTCATTGAATTCCGGACGATGATCCCCGGCTCAGTAATTTTTCCACTTTATCCTGCAGGACCTTCACCTTAATTGGCTTGGAATGAAAATCATCCACTTTTAGTTTCCGTAAATCTTCCTCGCTGCCGGGGGTGAAGTCCATCCCCGTCTCCCGGGAGATGGAGGTGAGCATCAATATGGGGATGTTGGCATACCGGGGGTGGCTCTTAATCCGGTTGCTGAGGGTCATCCCGGCATCCAGGTCCTCCATCATCAAGTCCAGGATCACCAGGTCTGGAGTTTCCTTCTCCACCATCTCCCAACCTTCTCTCCCGGTGGATGCGGAAAGAACTAGGTACCCCTTCCCTTCCAGGGAGAGCTTTCCGATCTCGATGAAATCCGGGTCGTCATCCACGATCAAGATTTTTGGGCTCCCTTTCATACCGACCTCGCTTTCCCTCCCCGCAGCCGAAAAAAGTGTTCCTCAGCCGATCATTTCCTGACTTCTGGAGGAAGAATCCGCCGGCAGCTTCACCCAGAATGTTGTCCCCTCCCCCGCCTTGCTCTGCACATCGATGGCTCCCCGGTGCATCTTCACAATCCCGTATGCAATGGCCAGGCCCAGCCCGGTCCCCTGGCCGATTTTTTTGGTAGTAAAGAAGGGCATAAAAATCTTATTGAGGTTCTCCTGGGGAATCCCCTGGCCGGTGTCCCGGATCATGATTTCAATCGGGTGGGAACCCGCCTCCCGGAACCGGGAGATGACTGTGACTTTCCCGCCCTGGGGCATGGCTTCGCCCGCATTGGAGAGGATGTTCAGGAATACTTCTTTCAACTGCACCGGGTCTCCTTCGGTGGTAGGCAGGGAAGGGTCCAGGGCTTTGGAGATCTCCACCTTCTGAAAAGAGGGCTGGGCCGCCACCAGGGAAATCCCCTCTTCCAGGATTCTGTTCACATCCACATTCTCCACCTGGAGCTTCCTCTGACGGGCGAAGTCCAGGAGGCCCCGCACAATATCCCGGCAGCGGGTCGCCTCCTTGGCAATGGTGTCCAGCTCCTCCCGCCGGCTGTCCTTCTGCTCCAGCTTCTCCAGGATCATATGGGAGTAGAGAAGGATCGTCCCCAGGGGGTTGTTGATCTCGTGGGCCACTCCCGCGGCCAGCTGCCCCACCGAAGCCATCTTCTCCGACTGGATCAGCTGCTGCTGGGTCTCCCGGAGGTCCTGGTGGGACTGGGCCAGGCGGGACAGGTTTTCCTCCAGTTGGTCGATGAGATAGGGGAGGCACATTTCGTTCTCCGCCAGCCCCCAGTACACGGCGCTGGCTTTTTCCTGGCAGGAGGCGTAACCGCAGGCGCCGCAGTTCAGTTCATCCTCCGGGTGGACCTTGTTGGTCCGCCGCAGGATCTCCCGGATGATGTCCGGGCTCGGGGTCGTCAACCTCCGGTCGTCGGGGGTGAAGGAGCGCTCCAGGGAAACGCGGGAATGCTTGCGCATGTCGGTCTTGTGGCGGTCTTCCCCCTCCGTCTGGAGACGGGATTGAACATAGCTGGCCACCAGTTCCTTCCGGGAAAAGAACGAAAGATCATTGGGAAACCCAGGTCCGTTGATGCATCCTTCGCAGAAGAGGAGGTCCATGAACCTCGCCTCCACCGAACCTTCCAGGATTTCATTCAAAATCTGGGTGCAGGCCTCTTTGCCCTCGGTGACCAAAATCCTGTTCTGACAGACGTCCTCCTTCATGGAGGCGCTGCGCAGGAGTCCCCCGGGAACGGGGAAGATGCGTCCCAGCCGGGCCAGGGGACCGTCGATCGGACTCTCCGGCAATTTTTCCGGAACCAAGCCTGCTTCCTGAAACATCCGGTCCAACTCTACGAAGGTCAGCACGGCGTCCACATCTCCCGCCACCTCCGGCTCCTCGATCTCTTCCTTTTTGGCAATGCAGGGGCCGATGAAGACCACTTTAGCCCCCGGCCGGGCTTTGCGCTTGATCACCCTGCCCATGGCCACCATGGGAGAGACGATGGGGGTTAGATACCCCACCAATGAGGGGAAATATTTCTTGATGTAAAGAATCAACGCCGGGCAGGGAGAGGAGATGGAGAGCTTGTCTCCATTATGTTTCGCCCAGCGGGCATGGGCTTTGGCCACCAGGTCCGCCCCGAAGGCTACCTCCATGACTTCGGTAAAACCCAGGTTTCGCACCGCGGTAATGATCTGACCCGGCTTGGCCCGGGGAAAGGCTGCCGGAAAAGAAGGAGCCAGACAGGCGACGACCTCCGGGGAATTCCAGAAAAGGTCCTTAACCGTTGCGGTGGAGTCGCGGATGGCCTTGGCTTCCTGCCGGCACACCTTGATGCAGGACCCGCAGGCAATGCACCGCTCGGCGACCACCTTCGCCTGGCCGTCTTCCACTTTGATGGCCTTGGCCGGACATTTCCGGACGCAGGTATAGCAGCGGCGGCATTTTTCTTTGATCGTGGATATGACCGTCATGGGCTTTCCCGTTCCCGCAGAATATCCATGGTTTTCGGAAAGGTGGCGGCCCCGATCCCTTTCAGGCCTTCATGAATGTCCTGTCGGATGAAGGCAAAGATCGAAGGATCCTCCAACCCCACCGGCCCCAGGACCTCCCGCATCTCCCGGGTGTCCAGCCGGTACTTCCGGCCGTTCACCCGATGCTCGTAAAGAAATTCCACTCCCGGATTGCCGGTAATTAATATGGCCAAGGTCTCTCCCATGTCGCCCAGGGGCGCCCGGTCGAAGTGGTCCAGCTGAAAGGTAGCGACGATCCGGGTTCCTTTCCCTTCCCGGGAATGGACTTCCAGGCTTCCGCCGCACTGTTCCGCAGCTTCTTTCAAAAGGGGCACCCCCAGCCCGGCTACTCGGGTGGGGCGGGTGGTATAGAAAGGGTCGATCACCTTCTTGACGGTCTCCGGAGACATCCCCCGGCCGTCATCCTGGACCTCGATCCGCAGCAGGTCCTTCCCCAGGTCCTCCAAGACCCGGATCTCCACTCCCTTGGCCTGGGCCCGCAGGGAATTTTGGACGATATCCAGAATGTGCATGGATAGCTCGAGCATATTTCAGCGCAGCCCTGAAACTCCGAGTTGGTGCATCCGTCCCACGATTTCGAAGGTGGGAAGAGTCGTCCGCAGGATGGGGATCATCTTATCCGCGGCTTTTTCCAGGGTATCCGGGTCAGGTTTGGCCCCGTTGACCAGCAGGATCCCCGACAGGTCCCGCATGACCGCAATGGCCACGATGTTCAAGTGGGTCTGCCGGGTTACCCATAAATCCCCCTCGACGGAGTTGGCCAAAACGTCGCTCAGCAGATCGGAGGAATAACCGGTCTTCACTTCGGCATCCATCGGTGCATTCGGGGTCGTCAGTTCCAAGTTTAGTTTCTCTGCCAGTTCTTTGAGTGTCATGGTCTCAATGGGAGAATCCTTTCACCTCCGTTTCTTTTTCGACTTGGGCGGTCTTCTCTCTGAAGCTCCCTTTTCGGTTGCGGCTTCAAGGGTTTTCACCTCTTTCAGCACGCTGATACAGTCCGTCTCCAGCGCATATCCCTGGACCACGTCTTCGGCCAGGGCCAGGCAACTGGGAGACCCGCAGGACCCGCAGTCGATCCCGGGAAACTTCTTGATCACTTCGTCGATACGACGAAGCTTTTGCATGGCCACTTGCAGGTTTTCATCCAGCCGCATCCCAGTCCGGGGAGAAAGGGGGGATTCCAAGAAATAATCCTCCCCATCCTCGCCTGCCTCCCCCGCGCCCGGGAAATCCCGGTCTCCTGCGTCGTTTGCTCCGATGCGCGAAGATAGCTCGAACCTCGCCCAGAAGGGGTTCCTCACGTTCAGCGAGCCCCCCAGACAGCCTCCCCGACAGGTCCAGGCTTCGATGAAAGGCACTTTCTCCAGACGCCCGTTCTCGGCCAGCTCCAGGACCTCCTCCACCTCCTTCACTCCATCCACGAGGAGGGAAGCCCCAAGCCCCAGCGCCCGGGTCTGGCCCCCGGGAATGGCCCATTCAAGGCCCGGAATCGATGACCTCTTCCCGGGTTCCGGAACCTCCTTGCCTGCTTGTCTATGCAGCCGGGCCTGCAGGGAGCTGTATAAATCCAGGATCGGAAGCGCCCGATGATAGGCGCCATCAGGGATTCGAGTCTCCGTCGCCGCGCGGGCCTTGGCCAGGCAGGGAACGATGGAATACATCTCCTGTTCCCCTCCCCCCCGGAATTCTTTCCTCAGCTGGCGGGCCATGATTTCAAAAGGAGAGGCCACGGGGACCAAGTTCTCCAGGAGGGATGGAAATTTGACTTGCACCAGATGGACCACCGCGGGGCAGTCCGAGGATATGACCGGAAGAGTCGCCCGGCCCGAAGACAGGTACCGGCGCACGGCCCTGCGGTACAAAAACAGCCCCTCGCCCAAATCTTTGGCCCGGGAGAAGCCGATTTCTCCGAAGGCTCGAAGGATATCTGGGGGAAAAGCCCGATCTCCAAACTGGGCGAATACCGCGGGGTCCAGGACGGCAACTGCCCCGCCCTTTTCCAGGGCCCGCTCCCAGGGATCGACCTCGACCGCCCATGCCTTCCAGGGACAAACCCGGACGCATTCGCCGCAATCGATGCAGCGGTGGGGCGTCCTTTGGGCTTTTCCCCCGCGGACCCGGATGGCTTCCGTGGGGCATACCCGGAGACAATGGGTACAGCCCACGCAGCGGTCCTCCTTCAGGGCCAGGAGAACCCCGCCGGCATTTCCTTCCTCTTCACCCATCCTTCTTTGGGCTTTCATTCAGATTGACTTTGAACCTCAGGGTGGTGCCCCGGTTCACTTCAGATTGAATGTCCATCCAATCCGAATTCTTCTTGATGTTGGGAAGCCCCATTCCGCTTCCATAGCCCAGCTGTTTCACGTAAGGGGGAGCCGTGGAATATCCCACCTGCATGGCTTGTTCGACATCCGGGATCCCCGGCCCCACGTCGATGACCGTCACCTCCACGCATCGATCATCCAGATTGACCCGTAGGGTCCCCTTGTGGGCATAAACAATGACATTCACTTCGGCCTCGTAGGCTGCGGTGGCCACCCGGCGAATGATCCCCGGTGGAATTCCCAAACGCTTCAGGCGGTTCTTGATCTCAAAACAGGCCTCGCCGGCCCTTTTGAAATCCTGACCCTGGATTTCAAACTCGGCGATCATGGAAATGGGAATCCGTCCTTCATTCTTTTTTCTTTCCCCGGTCCGTTAGCAGGGAAGCTCCTAAAAACCCAAAAATCA
>Ga0113563_10001605_pt1 | contig 13062 bp, 12 predicted proteins | sample Mud3Dept3metaG_FD_80117 | JGI IMG/M metagenome (GOLD analysis project Ga0113563, IMG submission 80117) | Freshwater wetland microbial communities from Ohio, USA, analyzing the effect of biotic and abiotic controls - Mud 3 Core 4 Depth 3... | ecosystem: Environmental > Aquatic > Freshwater >...
GGCGCTGGTGGACCAGGGCAAGGTGAGGTACTTGGGGGTCAGCAACTTCTCGATTGGCGAGATGCAAAGGGCGCAGGCGGCACTTCGCAGACAAAGGCTGGTGTCCAATCAGCTGCGCTACAGCCTCGTCGAGCGGACAATCGAGCCTCGAATCCTCCCGTACTGCCAGCGGCACCAGGTCACCGTGCTCGCGTACAGCCCGCTGGGGCATGCTTTTTCGAAACTGACCGGCGCGGACCCTGCCGATGTCTTGGGCAGAGTGGCCAAGGCCACTGGCAAGACACGGGCCCAGGTGGCTCTCAACTGGTGCATCGCCAAACCGGGCGTCGTGGCGATCCCGAAGACCGAATCGGCGCCGCACCTCGCCGAGAATTGCGCAAGTTCCGGCTGGAGACTCTCCGAGGAACACAGGCGTCTTCTCGATCGGTCGATAAGATTCCGTAGGCGCAGCCGTCCCGAGGCGGTCGTGAGGCGCCTGGTCCGCAATACGCTGCAACGGATTCGCGGAGTCTGATAGAAGGGGGATATGGCGACGACATCGACTCGAGCGGCCGTTATCAGAGGCATCACCTCGTGCGTGCCGGCCAGGCGTTTCGACAACCTCGAGGAGACGACTGGCTTCGACAAGGAAGAGGTGGAGAAGGTTGTACGCCTGGCTGGAGTCAAGACGCGTCACATGGCGGGCGAGTCCATCTGCAGCAGCGATCTGTGCCTTGCCGCGGCCCGGGATGTGCTCGACGCCCTCGAATGGGCTCCCGAGAGCATCGATGGCCTGATCATGGTGACGCAGAGCCCCGACTACTTTCTCCCGTCGACGGCCTGTCTGCTGCATCGCGACCTGAAGCTCGCGGACACCTGCGCCGCGTTCGATGTGGGCCTGGGTTGCTCGGGTTACACGTATGGGTTGTGGCTGGCGGCGATGATGCTGCAGGGCCCGGGATTCGCGCGGGTCCTGCTCCTCCACGGAGAAACCCCCGCTCGCTTCGCCAGCGAGTCGGACCGCGCGGTCGCCCTCCTCTTCGGGGACGCCGGGTCGGCGACGGCGCTCGAGGCACGGGGCGGCGCCGACGGGAAGCGGTGGTGGTTCAACCTGCACACCGACGGAACCGGGTACGGTGATCTCATCATCGAGGGCGGCGCGTTCAGAGACAGGTTCCCCGCGGACCCTCGGAAGTACTTCGTTCACATGAGCGGCACCGGTATCTTCAATTTCACGATCAAGAGGGTCCCGCCGTTGGTCGAGAGCACGCTCGCAGCCTCCGGCGTCGGCAAGGAGGAGGTGGACTACTTCATCTTCCACCAGTCCAATCTCTTCATCATGCGGCACCTGGCCAGGAAGTGCGGGCTGCCTGAAGACCGAATCCCTTTCACGATCGGAGAGTTTGGGAGCACTGGCGGGCCCTCGGTGCCTCTGACCATTGCCAACGGGAACCTGAAACGCCCGGCGGACCGGTCTCTGCAACTGCTCCTGCTCGCGTACGGCGTCGGCCTGTCATGGGGGTCGGCCCTGGTGGACCTGCCCCCGGGAGCGATTCTGAATCACGTCCAACTGCCGGGGGCCGGGGACACGGTATAGTGGAAGCCTCCTGCCAGGAACGTCATGAGTGGAACCGTGCTATGACCACCCAGGAAGCAACGAGATGGATTGCGGGACTCTTCCAGGAGTCCGCGGACAGCATCGCCCCGGAGACGCCACGCGACGCCGTGGCGGCGTGGGATTCGCTCGGCGAACTCACCCTGATGGCCGACATGGACGAGAAGTTCTCCATCGTCCTGACGGACACTCAGCTCAAGGCCATGACGAAGGTGGGTGACATTCTGCAGGTGCTGAGAGAGAACGGGAAGCTCACCGACTGAGGACACTGCGTGCGTTTCCTTCTGGTTGACGAAATCCTGGCACTCGCCCCAGGCCAGCGCATCCGGGCGACGAAGACCATGGACCCTGGCGACGAACTGTTCCAGGATCACTTCCCCGGATTTCCGGTGGTTCCCGGTGTCCTGCTCACCGAGATGATGGCGCAGGCAGCCGGGAAGTGCCTGGCGGCGGAAGGCGCCGGCCGGGGCTGGCCGATGCTGGCGAAGATCACCTCGGCCAGCTTCCGTGAGTGGGTCAAACCGGGCGAGGTTTGCGAGATCGAGGCGTGGATCCGCTCGAGCCGTGCTCAGTTCGCGACGGCCGACTGCCGCGTCGAGGTGAGCGGCCGCCTGGTTGCTGAATCCAGCCTCTTGTTCTCGTTCGTGCCGCGGGATCGGTTCGCGGCCGAGTGGCGCGACGAGGTCCTGGAACGGTTCCAGACGAAGGCGGGAGGGTGAACCATGCCGGAACTCTTTTCTCTGAGCGGCAGGAACGTCCTGGTGACCGGCGGTACACGCGGCATCGGCAGGGCCATCTCGCTTCGCTTCGCGAGGGCCGGGGCAGTAGTACTCGCCAACTACGTGCGTGATGACGCGTCGGCAGAGGCCCTGCAACGGCAGGCGGAGCGAGACGGTTTGGCAATCCGGGTCTGCCGCGCGGACCTGACCGGCGAGAAGGGCGTTCAGCGCATCCTGGCGGCTCTCGACGACCTGGGACCGGCGCTGCACGGCTTCGTGCACTGTGCGGCCACGGGCGTGCACAAGCCCATCGAGCAGACGACCCTGAGGCACTTCGACTGGACCATGGCCCTGAACGTCAGGGCGTTCTATAACCTGGTCCACCTGCTCCTGCCCCGGTTCACGGAGGGCGGGAGCATCGTCGCGTTGTCGTCCGAAGGTGCCGCGAGGGCCGTGCCGCTCTACACGCTGGTCGGGGCTTCGAAAGGGGCCCTCGAGTCCATGGTGCGCCACCTGGCGGCCGATCTCGCAGGCCGGGGCATTCGCGTCAACGCGCTGGCCCCTGGCGCGGTGAAGACCGACGCGTGGAGGGCCATGCCCGATGCCGAGCGGCGCCTCGGGGAGACGATCCGGCGGACTCCCCTGGGGCGGCTCGTCGACGTCGAAGAGGTGGCGGCTGCGGCGCAGTTCCTCTGTTCCAACGCCGCATCGGGTATCGTCGGGCAGACGCTGGTCGTTGACGGCGGCTGCCGGATCATGAGCGGAAGCGTTTGATGCGCTTCCGTCACCAGTCCCTGCGGCGGGACGCGGCCGCCGCACGTCTCTGACAGGTGCTCGCCACGTTATGCTGACGCGAAAGCCACGGTTCCCCATTCGTGAGATCGGCCTGACGGGCTTCCTGCCGTCGTTTCTCAAGAGGTGGGTCTACCGCCTGCGCGGCCACCGCATCGGCAGGCGCGTGCGATTCGGCCTCGGGTCTGTCGTGAGCGGCAGGAGCGTGGAGATTGGCGATGACGTCTCTCTGGGCTTCCTCACGATCATCCGTGGCCAGACCATTCGGCTCGGGAATCACGTGGACATCGGGTCCTTCAGTTTCCTGGACACGCCTCACCTCGAAATCGGAGACGGGACGAAGATCAACGAGCAGGTCATGTGCGGAGGGCTGCAATTCCCCGATTCGAAGTTGGTCATCGGCAGGAACTGTCAGATCATGCAGATGACCTTCATTAACCCCACGAAGTCGATCACGATTGGAGACGATACGGGGATCGGCGGGGATTGCCTGATCTTCGGACACTCGTCGTGGCTGAGCGCGTTCGAGGGTTACCCGGTCGATTTCAGGCCGATCGAGATCGGGAACAGCGTGTCGCTCTCGTGGCGCGTGTTCGTGCTGGCCGGGGTGAAGATCGGCGACGGGGCCGTCATCGGGGCGAATTCGCTGGTCAACCATGCGATTCCTCCGCGCTGCCTCGCCGTAGGATTTCCGGCGCGAGTGGTGGCCAAGGCCCCGTACTTCCCGAGGACGGTCGCCGGGGCGGAGAAGCCCGGCATGCTGCGCCACATCCTCAGCGAGATGGTGGCCTACCTCCGCGGGTTCGGCCTGGAATGCGACGAACAGGGCGACTTCTTCACGGTGATCCAGAAGACCGGGCGCGGCTGGTTCTCCGGTGAACGGACCTGGCGGCTCCGCGTGGCGACCGAACCCGTCGGTCTGGCTGATCTGGAGGGCCCCAGGAGCGACGTGCACGTCTTCCTGAGCCTGCATCGTCTCGCGGACGATGTCCGCGAGCGGTTGAGACAGCGCGGCGCGGCCTGGATCGACATCGAGGCGAAGGAACGGTCGGACTACGGCAACGACCTGACCGAGGAGGTTGTCCAGTTCCTCCGGCGGTACGGCGTCCGCTTCAACCGTATTCTCCTGTAGGAAGCGGCAACCAGAGGGAGCGCGGGAGCGAGCGCATCGATGGCAGACGTCAGGCACGAGCTGCGGCACTTCATCGTCCAGAACTTCCTCTTCGGACAGGGCCAGGATCTGTCCGACGGGACGTCCTTCCTGGAGAACGGCATCCTCGACTCGACCGGGGTTCTCGAGCTCGTGGCGTACCTGGAGGAGACCTGCGACATCAAGGTCAAGGATGACGAACTGATACCGGACAATCTCGATTCGATCGACGCGATCGTCGCGTATCTCGGTCGGAAGCGAGGCACGTCCGTGACGCCTGGATAGCGGGTCCATGTGCGGCATCGCTGGAGTCCTCGGCCTCGACGACGCGCCTCCGGTGGAGGAGTCCTGCGTCCGCCAGATGCTGGCCATGCTGCGGCACCGCGGCCCTGACGAGTTCGGCATCTTTCTCGGAGACGGCGTGGCGCTGGGCAGCGCGCGCCTCAGCATCCTCGACCTGTCAACCGGCCAGCAGCCGATCGCCAATGAAGACGGGTCGATCTGGATCGTCTTCAACGGCGAGGTGTTCAACCATCCCGAGCTGAGGACGCAGCTTGAGGCCCGGGGCCATCGGTTCTCCACCCGGACGGATACCGAGGTCGTACTTCACCTGTACGAGGATGCCGGCCCGGACTGCCTGCATCGCTTGAACGGCCAGTTCGCCGTCGCGATCTGGAATGCGAGAGAGCGTTCGCTCTTCCTGGCCAGAGATCGCGTCGGCATCTGCCCGCTCTTCTACACGGTCGCGGACGGCACGCTCGTGTTTGGATCCGAAGTCAAGGCCGTCGCGCGCCATCCGAAGGTGCAGCTGCGGCTCGACCCCCTGTCGCTCGCGCAGGTCTTCACCTACTGGTCGACGCTGAGCCCCCGATCGGTGTTCGAGGGGATTCGGGAAGTCCCGCCGGGAAGCTCTCTGACGGTGCGCGAAGGGCGCGTCAGCCTTCAGAAGTACTGGCAGCTGTCGTTTGCGGCAGCAGGCGAATCGGCGGCGGCCGACGGAGATAGGGCCGAAGGCGAGGCCGTCGAGCGGCTGCGGGACCTGCTGGTGGACGCGGTCGCGATCAGACTGCGCGCCGACGTCTCGGTGGGCGCGTACTTGAGCGGAGGCCTCGACTCCTCGGTGATCTCGTCCGTCGCACGGCGCGTGGGGACGGGCCGGCTGGATACGTTCTCCATCTCGTTCAGTGATGCCGCGTTCGACGAAAGCGTGTTTCAGCGCGAGATGGCGGAGTACCTGGGGACGGCCCACCAGGTGGCGACGGCCTCGTACGCCGACATCGCGCGGGTCTTCCCGGACGTCGTCTGGCACGCGGAATCGCCGGTCCTTCGGACGGCGCCGGCGCCGATGTTCCTGCTGTCCGATCTCGTCCGGCGGAATGGCTACAAGGTGGTGCTCACCGGCGAGGGCGCCGACGAGTTCCTCGCGGGCTACGACATCTTCAAAGAAGCGAAGGTGCGGCGTTTCTGGGCGCGCCAGCCGGCGTCGGCCCGCAGGCCGAAACTGCTGCAACGCCTGTACGGGGACATCGCCCGGGTGTCCGGCACGGGTCCCGGGTTTCTTTCGGCGTTCTTCGGGCACCGGCTGACAGAGGTCGACGCGCCGGACTACTCGCACGCCGTCCGCTGGCGCAACACCGCTCGGACCCAGCGGTTCTTCTCGGAGGGCCTGATGGCTGCCGTTGCGGACTCGCGGAAGACCGAGGGCGGCGAGGTCGAGTACCCCGCCGACTTCGGCTCGTGGGGCCCGCTCGAGCGCAGCCAGTACCTGGAAGCCGCCATTTTTCTACCGTCCTATCTCCTCTCCTCCCAGGGGGACCGCATGATGATGGCGCACTCGGTCGAGGGCAGGTTCCCGTTCCTGGATCACCGAGTCATCGAGTTCTGCAATCGGCTCCCGGCACGGTTCAAGCTGCGGGTGCTCGAGGACAAGTATCTGCTCCGCGCCCTGGCGCGAGACTGGCTGCCGCGGCGGGTTTCCCAGCGGCCCAAGCGGCCCTACCGGGCGCCCATCCACCGGTGTTTCGCCAGCGATGTCGCCCCAGGGTACGTGCGCGAACTGCTCGCGCCGGCGGCGCTGAGAGACTCCGGACTGTTCAATCCGCTGGCCGTTGGCCAGCTCGTGCAGAAGCTGGAGAAGGGCCTGCCGCTGGGCGAAACCGACGACATGGCGGTGGCGGGCATCGTGTCGACCCAGCTTCTGCACTCCCAGTTCGTCGCCTCGAAACGTCACACGGTGCCGTTGGACGACCGCGACCGGGTCAAGGTGTGCAGGCAGCAGCGCGTGTCATGATGCTCGTATCCGACATCCTCGAACAGGCGTTCCTGAATGATCCGGACAAGGCGGCCGTGTGGCACAAAGGTCACTGGAAGACGTACCGTGAGGTCCGCGCCGACGCCGAGCGGATCGCGGCGCTGCTGGCCGAGGCAGGCGTGCAGCCCGGGGATCGCGTCGCGATCCTCGTAGAGAACTCCTTCGAGTACATCAGCGCCCACTTCGGGGCGCTGAGGGCGGGGGCGGTCGATGTCTCGCTGAACACGGAACTGAGGGCCGACAGCCTTCACGAGCTCCTCCTCGATTGCGAGGCGAAAGTCTTGATTGCGGGCGCAAAGCTGTTGCTGGCGTCCGTCGACGCGCTGGGCGGGCTGCCAGGTCTGCGCCTCGTCTTCGTGGACCAGCCGCTCAAGAACGCGCCCCATCTCCCTGCTTCCATTCAGCTGCGCGGGCTCTCGGAATTGCCGTCTGGCGGCACGCGGGCGTCGCCGGGACGGACCGAGGAGGACCTCGCGTCGCTGGTGTACACCTCCGGCGTCACCGGCAGGCCGAAGGGTGTCATGCTCTCGCACCGGAACCTGGTTCACAATGCCCGCTCCGTGGTGGAGTACCTCGGGCTCGGTCCAACGGATCGGGTCATGGTGGTGCTGCCCTTCTATTACATCTTCGGGCGGTCCCTCCTCTACACGCACATCCTGAGTGGCGGTTCGCTCGTCATCGACAATCGCTTCGCCTATCCGTCCGTGGTGCTGAACACCATGCAGGAACAACAGGTCACCTGCCTCGCGGGCGTTCCCACCACCTACTCGATCCTGCTGAGCAAGTCGGACTTCCGGACGCGCACGTTCCCGCATCTGAGATTCGTCGCACAGGCGGGCGGAGGCATGTCGAAGGAACTGCAGATGGCCGTGGCGGAGGCCATCCATCCCGCCCGGCTGTTCGTCATGTACGGGGCGACGGAGGCCGCTCCGCGGCTGACGTATGTGGAGCCGGACATGCTTTCCCGCAAGTGGGGCTCCATCGGCAAGGCGATCCCGGACATGGAAGTGATCGTCGCCGACGAACGGGGGCAGCGATTGCCCCCTCATGTCCAAGGTGAAATCGCCGCGCGCGGCCCGAGCATCATGATGGGCTATTGGAAGGACCCGGAGGCGACCGCCCAGGTTCTGCGGCACGGGTACTACTACACGGGTGACCTCGGGTATGCCGACGAGGACGGCTTCATGTTCGTGACCGGCCGGGCCAGGGACATGATCAAGACCGGTGGCAACCGGGTGAGCGGCAAGGAGATCGAAGACGTCGTGTACTCGGTGCCGGGCGTCGTGGAGGCGGCGGTGATCGGAGTGGCCGACGAGATTCTCGGCGAAGCCATCAAGGTGTTCGCCGTGTCCGCCTCGCCCGATCTGACCGAGGAGAGCCTGAAAGACGAGCTGAAACAGCGTCTTCCGGTCTTCAAGCGCCCGAAGTGGGTGGAGATTCGCCCGTCGCTGCCCAAGAACCAGTCCGGCAAGATCCTGAAATCGGCGCTGGCCGCTCAGGAGGCCAGCCGCCAGGCGAGGCGGGGCTAGAGCCATGAGCCAGAATCCCCTTTCACGAGACGTCCTGCGCATCGATTGCGAACGCGAGATTCAGGTCATCGCGGAGCGCATCCGGGGGCTGCTGCGGTCGTTCCGCAAGCGGGGCCTCGTCGTCGCGCTGTCCGGAGGCGTCGACAGTTCGGTCACCGCTGCACTCTGCGTGCATGCCTGCGGCCGCGAGCGCGTCTTCGGCCTCCACATGCCTGACAGGGATTCCGCTCCCGACACCCTCGAGCTCAGCCAGTCGGTGTCCGCGCACTACGGATTCGATTCGGCGGTCGAGCCCATCACGACCGTCCTGGAGTCGGTCGGATGCTACGCAAGGCAGGAGGCGGCGATCCGCGAGGCGATTCCCGAGTTCCGCCCAGGATGGAAGAGCAAGCTCGTCCTGGAGAACATCCTGGAGAACCGAGGCTACAACTACTTCCACATCGTCGTCGAAGCCCCTGACGGGACGCGAATCACCGGGAGGGCAAGCCTCAAGGCCTATCTCGGTCTCGTGGCCGCGACGAACTTCAAACAGCGCGTGCGGAAGATGCTGGAGTACTACCACGCGGACCGGCTGAACTACGCGGTCGCCGGAACGCCCAATCGGCTCGAATACGACCAGGGTTTCTTCGTCAAACTGGGAGACGGCGCCGCCGACATCAAGCCGGTCGCGCACCTCTACAAGAGCCAGGTCTACAAGCTCGCCGAGTATCTGGACGTGCCGGAGGCCATCCGGCGGCGCCCGCCAACCACCGACACGTACAGCCTGTCCCAGAGCCAGGACGAGTTCTACTTTTCGCTCCCTTACGAGAAGATGGACCTGTGCCTGTACGCCCGGAACAACGGCATCACGCCGGCGGCTACCGCGCCAGCCGTGGGGCTCTCCCCGGAGGCCGTCGCAAGGGTCTTCGCTGACATCGACGCGAAGCGACGAGTGGCCCAGTACCTGCATGCGGGGCCTGCACTCGTGGAAGCGGATGCCTAGGTACAGCTAGACCAGCCAGCTCCAAGCCCGAGCCTTACTGTCTCGGATGATCTCCTATCGAAATACAAGGAAATAACTCGCGCACTCCCTGTAGCGACTGTGAATCTCTGACAGTGCATGCGTTGCAGGAATTACACACGCTGGGATAGGCAAACCAAGCCCTCATGCCGGTCGATGGTCTGCCGACCCCGAATTCTCGTTCAGATTGACGACCACCGGTTCGATACTTCACGTTTTGTCATCTGAACCTGAGACTTCCGACCTGACCTGATCATGGCACACGTCTTGCCCTGCCCATGCCGAGTCTGGGGAGCTATGCGTTCCTCGCGAGATCCACCGTTCGCGTGAACACCGCCATGACCAATACCGGCACCCGGCACCGCTTCATCTCGCTCACTCTCACTGCCCTACTCGGCCTCATCTTCATCTTATTGTTCGCCGCGTCGCTCCGCGCGCAGGTCCTCAGCGACCCGCGCATCGCGGAGTTCGACCCGTCGCCCGACCACTCGGCGGTGCTCGCCGACGGCCAACCGGCGGTGCTGCGCTACGACCTCGGCATGTTCGTCGTTGGTTCCTCGGTGCCGTTCGCGACCGTGAGCATGGGCAAGCCCGACCCGGAAGCTGATGGCAAAATTCGGTACGACTTCACCGCCGCGGTCGCCGGCGTGTCGTTTCCGGGCGGCAGCTACGAGGCGCGCGTCAGCGCCGTCGGCCCGAAGGGAGAAGCGCTGAGCGACCCGTCGAATCCCTTCACCTTCTCGAACGCGTCCGGCTGCACCCTTTCCCTGAATACCACGACGGTCAGAGCCACGGCCTCGGGCGGCAGCTACTCCGTCGGGTTTTCCATCCCCTCCACCTGCAACTGGACGGCCTCGACGTCCATGGCGTGGCTCACGTTGTGGGCGACGAACGGCACCGGCAGCGGAACGGTGCCCTTCCAGGTCCAGGCCAACACGTCCGAGTTCGGCCGAACCGGCACGATTACCGTGAGCGGGCAGGCCGTCACGGTGGCGCAGGACGGCGCGCCGGCCACCACGACCAGGACGACGCCATCGCTGACCTGGCCGACGCCAACCCCTATCACGCAGGGAGCGCCGCTCAGTTCGACGCAGCTGAACGCCACCGCAAGCGTGACTGGCACGTATGTCTACAGCCCGGCGGCGGGCGCGGTACTCGCGGCCGGCACCCATACGCTCACCGTCACGTTCACGCCGGCCGACACCACCCGCTACACGACGGCGTCAGCCCAGGTGACGTTGGTGGTGAACGCCCCGCGCACGACACCGATCATCACGTGGCCGGCGCCGGCACCTATTCCGGAGGGCGCACCCCTCAGTTCAACGCAGTTGAATGCCACCGCCAACGTGCCTGGCTCATTCGTCTACAACCCGGCGGCCGGCACCGTGCTCGCGGCCGCCACCTACACCCTGAGCACCGCGTTCACCCCGACCGACACGACGCGCTACACGGCGGCGACGGCCTCGACGAGCCTCACGGTCGTGATGTCCACGAGCGGACCATCCGAACCTCCCCCGGACAACAGCGGCCTGCCAATCGGCGCGCCTTACACGCTGGACGTCGTGCGGCCTGCCGGCGGCCTCGTGAAGGGGACCAACCTCAACTGCGGCACGACAGCCAAGGCGTGTTCGATGAAGGCGCCAGGTCCGATGACCGTGACGCTCCAGGCCAAGGCAGACCGAGGCTATGTCTTCGCGGGGTGGACCGGGCACTGCTCGGGCACCGGCGCCAGCTATGCGCTGGCGCTCGAGGGGCCGCGCACCTGCAGCGCCACGTTCGCGTCGGGCAAGTAGTCCGCCGCCGACACGGAGGGGCCGCCGTCGCACGGCTTGCGACGGCGCCCCTACACACTGTCCCGCCTGCAACCGATAGAAGACACAGTCCGGACGCGCGTGAAGTGCCTCGTTGCCGGACAGCGGCGTCGCCGGAGTGTGTAGCTTCGTGACATCTCCAGCGGTGGCGAACATCATGGCGCAGGTTGACGCGGTATGGCGCTTGACAACGCCTTGTCGCGAGCCTACAGTCGCAATGATGTGTTAGCCCCCCGAGCCCCAATTATGGGACTGACGGGGCGAAGCTGCGCCAGGATTCAGAGACAATGTATCAGGCCTTCTTCGGGTTGAAAGAGCGCCCGTTCCAGCTCACCCCCAACCCGCGTTTCCTTTTCCTGAACCCGCGGTACCGCGAGGCGCTGGCGACACTGCGGTACGGCTTATCGTCGTCGCTGGGCATCACCCTGCTCCTCGGCGAGGCTGGAACCGGAAAGACCACGCTCCTCCGCGCGGCTCTGGAGGCCGAACGAAGCCCGGACCACCGGCACGTCGTGCTGAGCAATCCGACGCTCGCTCCGGCTGATTTCTACGAGATCCTGTCCGAAGCATTCAACCTCCCGCACGTGACCGGCTCCAAGGGACGGTTTCTGATGGCGTTCGAGCGGGACCTGCTCGAGCGGCACAGAGCGGGAGGCCTCACGGCACTCGTCGTCGACGAAGCCCAGAGCCTCACCCACGAACTGTTCGAGGAGCTCCGGTTGCTCGCGAACCTCGAAACCGCAACGGCCAAGCTCCTCAGTGTCGTCCTGGTCGGACAGCAGGAACTCGCCGACCGTCTAAACGACGCGGCGCTGCGTCAGCTCAAGCAGCGTATCGTCCTGCGCTGTTCGCTGGCGCCGCTCAACCTCCAGTGGTCGGCCTCCTACATCGCCGCGCGCCTGCGCGTGGCGGGGGCGGTTCCGACGGAAGTCTTCACGAAAGACGCCGTCATCGCCATCTACGAAGCGTCGCGAGGGATTCCGCGTACAATAGGAGTGATCTGTGAAAACGCTCTCCTTGCGGGGTTCGCGGCGCAGTCGAAGCCCGTCGGCCGCTCCATCGTGGCCGAGGTGTGCCGGGATCTCGACTTGCGCGTGGACGGCGGAGCGCAGCGGAGAGACGATCACGGCGGACTCGAGGGCCGGCCCGCCGGGGGCCCATCCGACCCAGACTCCGCCGCGCGCCGGGCGCCATCCCGCTTCTGGGTCCACACCCGGCAGGCTGGGCAACAGCGCGAGCCGACTGAGGATGACAGCGGGCCCACGACGACCACGGACCGGTCACGCATGTTCCGTTTCTTCTAGGGATTGAGTCTATGCGCAACCTGCTCGCCTCGGCCCTGATGTTCACGTTGTTCGCTAGCGGCCTGGCCACAGCCCAAGCCGCCCCAGCAGCCACTCAACGCCCGCAGCAGCCGCCGCCAGCCACGAGGCCGGCTGCAGGCGCGCCACAGGCAACCGGCCCCGCCGTGCCGGTCGAGCCAGGGTTCACGATCGGGCCGGAGGACGTGCTCGGCGTTCTTGTCTGGAAGGACCAGGAAGTCTCAAGCGACGTCACCGTCCGGCCGGACGGGATGATTACGCTCCCGCTCGTCCGCGACATCAAAGCCGCCGGGCTGACACCGACCGAGCTGGCAGACCGAATCCAGGCGGCGGTGCGCGAGTTCATCACCGACGCCTCCGTCACCGTCGTCGTGCGGCAGATGAACAGCCGCAAGGTGTTCATCACCGGCGAGGTTGCCAAGCCCGGGTCGTATCCGCTCACCTCGTCGATGACCGTCATGCAGCTCATCGCCGTCGCCGGCGGGCTCACCGAGTTCGCCGAGGCCAAGAGCATCTCGGTGATGCGAGTCGAGGCTGGGCAGACGAGGACGTTCCCGTTCGACTACAAGAACGTCGCGAACGGCAGGAAGCCGGGGCAGAACATTGCCCTGAAACCCGGCGACACGGTCGTCGTCCCCGAACGGTAGCGCACGATGGTCCTTCCCGCTGTGGGAGCCTGCCTGGCAGCCGCGCTGATGTGCGCGCCTGAGTGGCAAAGCCCTGCCCAGGCTCCGTCTCCGGCGCCAGCGACGTCAGCCCGGCAGCCCGAGAAGCCCGCGCCGCCTCAGCAACCCGAGGACTCACAAAAGCCGGCCGAGCGCCAGCGCGCGCCGA
>Ga0113563_10001606_pt1 | contig 13052 bp, 10 predicted proteins | sample Mud3Dept3metaG_FD_80117 | JGI IMG/M metagenome (GOLD analysis project Ga0113563, IMG submission 80117) | Freshwater wetland microbial communities from Ohio, USA, analyzing the effect of biotic and abiotic controls - Mud 3 Core 4 Depth 3... | ecosystem: Environmental > Aquatic > Freshwater >...
GAAGAGAACCGTCTCCACCTTATTGCAGAGAAGGGATTGTCTTCGAAAAAACCACCGATAATTCTTTCCGGTCACTTTGATACTGTACCTTTGGGCAATAAGGAATGGAGTGTTGCTCCATTTGCAGGTAAGGTAAAGAATGGCAAAATCTGGGGACTTGGTTCAAGTGATATGAAGGGCGGGTTGGCAGCAATGATCCTGGCTTCTATCGGAGCTTTTGCTGAAAACCCGCCGGAAGGCGGCATCAGAATAGTTTTTACTGCAGGGGAAGAAATGGGATGTCAGGGAATATCAAAGCTTGTCAGAGAAAAAAGATTACATGGTAAAGCCAGTGCAATAATTGTTGGCGAACCTACAGCCAACCTGCCAGCCACAGGTCACAAAGGTGCTATTTATCTGAATGTAGTTACACGTGGAAGGACCGCCCATTCATCAATGCCTGAACTGGGCGACAATGCTATCTATAAAGCAGCAAGGGCAATAACAAAAATAATGGATTTTAATTTTGGTGTTGAGCGTGATCCCTTACTTGGTATGCCAACAGTTAATGTTGGCAGGATAAACGGAGGAATGAATATCAATTCGGTACCTGATCATGCTGAGTTTACCATTGATTTCAGGACAACCACGAAGGTTGACCATCGCAAAATCCTTGAAAGGCTTATGGCAGAAATAGGTTCTGAAACAGAGGTCGAGACACTTGTTGATCTGAAACCGGTCTATACTCCGGAGAAAGATCCGTTTGTTCAACTTGTGTATAAAGTATGTGGCATTAAAAAGCCGATGATAGGATTTCCGAAGGCACTCCCTTATCTGACTGACGGAGCCATACTTCAGAGATTCTATCATGATGCACCTACAGTGATTCTCGGACCCGGACAACCGGAAATGGCACATCAGACTGACGAATACTGCTTTGTAAAGGAGCTGGAAAAATCAGTAAGAATATATAAGAACATAATTATAAAATGGAGGAATTAACAAATGAACAATTACAATGAGAAATTTAATGATGAAGGGCAACTCGATGAGATGATCTCCAGACCGGGTGCTGAGGTTGTTAAAATGTTTTCACAGGTTGACGGAGACATAATGTTTTTGGGCATATCAGGAAAGATCGGGCCCTCCCTGGCACGAATGGCAAAAAGAGCCTGCGATGAGGCTGGTGTCAAAAAACATATAACCGGAGTTGCACTTTTTGATTCTGCGGAGCAACAAAAGAGCTTTGAAAAAGAAAGTATAGAGACTATTAATGGTAATTTGCTCGATACCGGTTTCCTTAATAGCCTGCCGGCACCAAAAAATGTTTTTTACCTGGCCGGGATGAAATTCGGGTCAGTTGACAACCTTCCGCTAACCTGGGCAATCAACTCGCTGTTACCCGGCCTTGTTGCCGAACATTTCAGCAAATCAAGAATCGTGGCCTTCTCAACCGGGTGTGTGTATCCACTTGTCCCTGTCAGTTCGGGAGGATCAGTTGAGTCAGATCTGCCTGTAGCAATCGGTGAATATGCCCAGTCATGCCTCGGCAGAGAGAGGATGTTTGAATACGGTAGCAATAAGAACAAGACAGAGGTTACCCTTATACGTTTAAACTATTCTGTTGAAATGCGATATGGTGTACTGGTTGATATCGCTGTAAAAGTTTTAAATGACCAGCCTGTAGACCTGACCATGGGTCATTTTAATGTGATCTGGCAGGGCGATGTGAACGATTTTGTTCTCCGTTCCCTGGAATATGCGAAATCTCCTGCAAAAATACTAAATGTTACGGGACCTGAAATTCTCTCGGTACGCGAAGTGGCATCGGAATTTGGCAGGCATTTCGGAGTAAAGCCACGTTTTGTAAATAAGGAGGCTGAAACGGCGCTCTTAAGTAATTCAACAGAAGCATTTAATTTGTTTGGCAAACCAAAAGTACCTGTATTACAGGTAATTAAATGGACCGCAGAATGGCTGAAAGACGGGAAAAGATTATTGGGAAAGCCAACACATTTTGAAGTCAGAGACGGTAAATATTAAAATTCAGCAAAAATGGAACAAATGATTCCCAGAAATGTAAGAGCAGAACTGAATAAGGGAACTGTCATTCCTGCCCTTCCTCTTGCCGTAAACAGTAGCCGAAAACTTGATGAACGTCGTCAGCGGGCACTGATCAGATACTATCTGGATGCCGGTGCAGGAGGAATTGCTGTTGGAGTACATACCACACAATTCGCAATAAGGCTGCCGGAAATAAATCTTTATCTCCCCCTGCTGGAGATTGCCCGGGAAGAATTCGACAGGTTTACCGGGAAAACAAAAAAACCATTAATCCGTATTGCCGGTGTTATTGGTAAAACCGGTCAGGCTCTAAAAGAGGCGCAAACAGCATCAAAATATGGATTTCACGCTGCCCTGTTGAGCCTTGCAGCATTCAGAGATTCGCCCAACAGTCAAATTATTAAACACTGCAAAGCAATTGCGGAGATCATTCCTCTGTTTGGCTTTTATCTTCAGCCGGCTGTAGGGGGAAGAAAGCTGGATGTCGATTTCTGGCGTGAATTTGCCGGGATACAGAATGTTATAGCAATAAAAATTGCACCGTTCAACAGGTACCAGACACTCGATGTGGTACGCGGTGTTGCTGAATCAGGAAGAGCAAAGGAAATTGCCTTATATACAGGGAATGACGACAATATCCTTATCGATCTTCTGACGAAATACAAAATTCAATTTGAAGGAAAAACCATCACTAAGGAGATTGTCGGCGGATTGCTCGGACACTGGGCCGTATGGACACGTTCAGCAGTAAAACTTTTAGATGAGGTGCACAAAGGATTATTTGATAAAGATACAAAAAGGGCGTTAACCCTTTCGAACAGGATCACTGATTGCAATGCTGCATTTTTTGATACAGCAAATGATTTCAAAGGTTGTATTGCCGGACTGCATGAGGTATTGAGGAGACAGGGTTTATTTGAAGGCGTCTGGACACTTGACCGGGATGAAAAACTTTCACCCGGACAGAAAAAAGAGATTGACAGAGTATATGCGGCTTACCCGGATCTAAACGATGATGCATTCGTGGCAGAGAACCTCCATAAGTGGCTCTCATAACTTTTAACATGACATTTATGTCCGGAAATTCCATTTTCAGAATCCGTCCGATGGATATTAAAGATCTGAAGAGGGCGTTGGAATTATCATCCTCCGAAGGTTGGAACCAAACTGAACGAGACTGGAGGTTATTGATAGAGAATCCATTGAATACCTGTATTGTTGCAGAACAGAACAATAAGGTTATTGGAACCGCAACTGCCCTGAATCACTCAAAGGAAGTCGGCTGGATAGGTATGGTGCTTGTCGATAAAAGTTACAGAGGACAGGGTGCAGGAAAAATGCTGCTCACAAATATCATTGACCTGCTGCCTGAAGTCAAATCAATAAAACTTGATGCCACGCCTGCAGGTGAACCTTTATACCGGAAACTGGGATTTACCGAAGAACGCAAAATCCACAGAATGACGAATCCTTCATCAGGAAAGCCGGGAAAAGATATCTTCGGACTTGAACCGGTTAACTTAGATCGTGAGAGCTTGTCCGATGTACTGAAACTAGACAGGGTTTTATTTGGAGCTGACAGGTCATATCTTCTCAGGACTCTTTATGAGGCGTACCCCGGGAAAGCTTTCTTGATCAGGAAGAACGGCAGGCTGGAAGGTTATGTTCTCGGCAGGGATGGCACAAGGTTTAATCAGATCGGCCCGCTGTTTGCCTTTTCACCGGATACAGCCATGTCACTTTTTATAAAAGCTTCGGAATCACTTTTTAATAAGCCTGTTGTCCTTGACGTACCGGAGGATAAAGCTGACTTTACAGCGTGGCTTGAGACTGCAGGCTTTGTTAAGCAGCGGCATTTTATCAGGATGTATCTTAATAACAATTCATACCAGGGCCGGCCAGGATATCAGTATCTTATCGCTGGTCCCGAATTCGGATAGGTTCAACCTCTGTTCCTATTTCCCTTCATACATTTTATTATATTCTGCCTGAAGAGCTGGCAGATCGAGGCTGTTTGCATCCCCGTTATGGATCAGTACCCGGTATCTGAGCGTCAGGGGATTTACAAGCTTTGTTCTTTCCCTGCCAGGAAAAACGACATTCTGCATACTTTTTTCCTGTCTCAGTATCCACGGCTCCGGGTAGTTTGGCGTTGACTGGTGACATAGTATTGCAAGTCCGCTCTTCCCTCCGCTGCTGGTGAGACTTGAAGAAATATCCATCCACGGACCCGAAATGATCTGGAGATTCTGCGGAGTGACCCGGCCTTTCTCTGAAGTAAAAACCGTATTATCAGGAAGCTTTACCCGTATACAAAATCCTCCATAACCCTTTTCGTCATCTGATCCGCCTAACTGAACTCCGGCGGTAAGCGGCCTTAAAACAATCTCAAAATCGATTTTACGGATATTTGCCTCTCGCTTGTGAACTGTGATGGTTGTGTTTTCTTCAACGAAGGGTTTTCCGTTTTGCCATGCTGAAGACTTCCACAATACACTTATGTTGAATTGAGCAATTTTTTTACTCATTTTGTTCTTCACGCCTGCAACCTCCTGGGAAATTTTGTCCATCATCCATTGGTCTCCGATATTATTGTCATCAATATAAATCTGATGCCAGGCCCAGAAAATACCACGATGATGCAGATGATCCGCAGGGAATTCCTCAGTAATGATATCACCCTGTAAATTATAAACCGGATGCAGGTAGTTGTTGAAGCTGAACAAGTCCTTCACTGACTTCGGTTCCCGCTGATAAAAGAAAACAGGATTACCGTTTTCAAGAAGCCTTATGCCCTGGTCATTCTCCTCCATTGAAAAGATTGTCTTCTTTGCCGGAGTTGATCCGGTGATGATAAAAATAGCTATTAATGCTGTAATTATTGCAGTCTGTTTTTCCATTTGTAAAGAAGTTATATTTAAGACATTCACCTCTTCCCGAGGAGGTGTTGAAAAAGTTACTTTATCTCTATCTATATGCTTTTAAACCCTATCCCCTGCCCTTCCCCTTAAGTTTAAGGGGAAGGGTGTAACACTCTATTTAATAATCATTTATGCCCTCCCCTTATTTTTTAAGGGGAGGGTCAGGGAGGGGTTTGAAAATCCAAACATAAGAATAAACCTGACTTTTTCAACACTCCCAGTTGGTTTTTCCAGTTTATTCTTTTTTAGTTTTGGGAAGAAACGATACAATTAAAGCGCCTGTAAGGGCGACACCGATCAATATTATGAAGCCGAGAGAATAGTTATTATTGATATCAAACATCCTCCCCAGGAACATTGGGAACAGAGATTCGGCAACCCCATCGGCAACAAGGATTATCCCCATTGTCCTGCCCAGCGCACGTACACCGAACAGATCACCTGCCATAAGAGGAATGATCATATAATCGCCTCCCAGCCCGATACCGAAAATGACCGCAAAGATATAGATCCGTCCAGGAAAATCAGGCACAAGTAATAATGGAATTGCCAGGGCTACAATCATATAGATCAGTATCATCACATATTTACGATGGAACAGGTCAGCCAGCCAACCCATTAAAACTCTTCCTACCAGGCTTGATAAAAGAACCAGGGAGATTACATGTGCTGCCTCCAGCTGTGCGAAATCAAGGTCGCGCAGATAGAGTTTGAGATGCTGGTTTACTCCGCCCACAACTCCGATGGCACACATGCTTCCCAGTCCGAGCAGGTAGAAGTTACGGTTTGAAAGAATGCTCTTTATCGGTACTGCAGGTTCTTTTTTTGCATGGCTGGTTGCTAAAGATGAAGCCCCTTTGATAAAAAAGACCATTGGGAAAGCTATCAGGATAACCAGGACTCCCAGAGCAGCAAGTGAATTATGCCACCCGTAGTTTTTCTCAAGTCCTGCCGCTATCAGAGGAACTATTGCGCCTCCTGCACCTATGCCAAGGTAGGCAATACCCATCGCCTTTCCGCGATTTTTATCAAACCACCTGGAGATCAGCACCTGGCAGGGCAAAGGTCCTCCGCATACATAACCAAGTGCATTGAAGATATAAAACAGGTAAAAGAGCCCAAGTGAGTCAGCAAAACTTAATCCAATAAGGGCTGTACCCATCATTAACACTCCCGCCAACATTAATCTTCTTGGTCCGTATTTATCGATCAGCCACCCGGCAATAAATCCGAACAAAGGACCTACAAGCAGCTTACCAAGGGCATTCCCGGAGGTAATTACAGTTCTTGACCATCCATATTCCTTTGTCATAAAATCGAAAAAGAAAGGCAAACCGTAATAGGCAAATCCGACAAGCGCAAAAAGGGACAGGAATGCGGTTATAACAATATAGGTCTGGGAGCTTTTTGGAACTGATTCTGAATTGAGACTCTGTGTGGATCCGGCCATGAGGTATAAAAATAAATATTGCGAACAGACTTTAAAGGTAAATATTTACCTTTATGTACTGCCAGCTACTTAAAAAAAATCTGAAAAAAAATCTCCATATCGTCACCCTCAATACACCATATCCTGCGGATTATGGCGGTATGATCGATTGCTTTCACCGCATCAGGTCATTATATAATATCGGGATCGGTATCAGGCTTCATGTTTTTGAATACGGCCGGTCACAGAGCCGGGAACTGGAATCATTCTGTAATTCTGTAAATTATTATCCAAGAAATACATCATTCCATAAACATTTATCATTCCTCCCCTACTCAGTTTTTTCAAGAAATTCAGGTGAACTGCTGGAAAATCTCTTAAAATATGATCATCCCGTCCTTTTTGACGGGATCCAGACAACCCTTTATCTTGATCATCCGGCCTTGTCAGAAAGGAAAAAAGCCGTTCGGATCCATAATATTGAACACAACTATTATCACACCCTTGTACAGTTTGAAAAAAAATTCATTAAGAAGCTCTATTATAAAATTGAGTCTGTAAAACTTAAGCGATATGAAAATATCCTGGAAAAAGCAGATATTATTTTCCCGATATCTGATCCGGATCAGGAGCATTTCAATCAGAAATTTCACAATTCCGTATTGATCCCGCCTTTTCACCCCTTTGACAGTACAGAATGCAGCACAGGTACAGGCGATTATATTCTGTATCATGGCGATCTGTCAGTTAATGAGAATGTAGCAGTTTCGGAATTCCTTATTTCAAACGTATTTTCAAAAATTCCTTTCCGGTGCCTAATAGCTGGAAAGAATCCTCCGGAAAAACTGTCAGCCAGGATTGCACGTCATAACAATATAAATCTTATACCAAACCCGGATAATGAAATAATGACAAATCTTATCAGGGATGCACATATCAATATCCTTCCGGCAATGGCTGCAAACGGATTTAAGCTTAAGCTTCTCCTATCCCTTTTCAGCGGAAGACATTGCCTTGTGAACAGTGCGACAGTGAAGGGTTCAGGACTGGATACTCTCTGCCATGTTGCAGATTCGGCTGAAGAAATGATACGGATGATTCACAGTCTTATAGCCCTGCCGTTTTCAGAAGAAATGATCTCGGAACGCGAAAGAATATTATCAAAAAACAACAATAACATCAATAATGCAGAGAAACTTATGAAGTCAATCTTTAGTGACTGAGCCTTATTCATCTGCCGCTTACAACATGCATTGCTGAATTAATTCTTAAACCTGTTCAGTGATTTTTTTATGTTTCGGCAGGAATGAAACGATTGCAGCCCCCATAAAGGCAACACAGATCAGTACAATGAAACCAATGGAATAGCTGGATGCACTATCACGGAGGGCTCCAACCAGCATCGGCATAGATGCTTCAGCAATTCCATCGGCAACGAGTATAATGCCCATTACCCTTCCGAGAGTCCTGACACCGAAGAGATCGCCTGCCATCAGCGGAATGATCATATAATCACCGCCCAATCCTATACCAAAGAAAACCGCGAAAATATATAGTCTTCCTGGAAAATCCGGCAGCAGCAACAGAGGGATCGATCCGCCCACAATAATATAGATGAGGATCATTACATATTTTCTGGGCATAAGATCTGCCAGCCATCCCATCACCACCCTTCCGGCAAGGCTCATCAGCAATACCAGCGATATAATGCGGGCAGCGCTGTTCTGCGTAAAATCGTGTTCAATCAGGTAAAGCTTAAAATGCTGATTAACACCCCCAACAGCCGCAATCGAGCACATACTGCCGAAAGCAAGAAGGTAGAAGTACGGATTCTTCAGAATATTCTTTATCGGAACGGCAGGTTCAGGTTTAACCGTAATGCTTGTTTTAGATGGTGAATTCTTTACGAAAAGTGAAAGGGGAATTGCTATAATGACGATTAACAGTCCCAGAAAGATCAAAGCGAGGCGCCAGCCAAAGTTGTTAATCAGTCCGGCAGCGATAAGCGGTACAAGAAAACCTCCGGTTCCGATCCCCAGGTAAGCTATACCCATCGCTTTTCCACGGTTTTTTGTAAACCATCTTGAAATAAGCACCTGGCAGGGTAATGGACCTCCGAATACATAACCAAGGGCAACAAAAATATAGCTTAGATAAAACAATCCCAGGGATTTCATTGCACTTAATCCGACAAGTGCCATACCTGTCATCAACGCTCCGGCCATCAGCATCCTTTTAGGACCATAATGGTCTATTATCCAGCCAGCTATAAAACCGACCATAGGTGCCACCAGCAATTTTCCAAGAGCATTTCCCGAAGTCACCAGAGCACGCGACCAGCCGAATTCCTTAATATAGAAGTCATAAAAGAAAGGCAGTCCGTACAGTGCAAAACCGACGATTGCCAGCAAAGAGCAGAATGCAGTAATGATTACAAAAGTCTGAGACCGCCGGGAAGGAACGCCGGCAACAGTAGCCTGAACTGTATTTTCCATATTGGATTATAATTATTAAGTGTAATGCTGGTCACAGTTGACAAAAATAATGTAATAGATGAATTGCACTGCAACTTTTTAACTAAAAAAACAATTTGATAATTTCTTTGCGTCTTAGGAGAAAAAGATTAGATTTGAAATCTTCAATTCTAACTAATTCACCTGAGAAAACCAATGGCAACCACTACCACTTCCAACGGGATAAGCAGGAAAGACTATATCTTTTCCATAACGATCATCGGCTTATTCTTCTTCATCTTCGGATTTGTAACATGGCTGAATGGCATTCTTATTCCATTTCTCCGGACCGCCTGTGAACTAAATGATTTTCAAGCCTATTTTGTGACATTTGCCTTCTACATTTCATATTTTCTGATGGCGCTTCCTTCATCGGCAGTCCTGAAGAAGACAGGATTCAAATTCGGGATGGCGATCGGGCTGTGGATAATGGCCATCGGATCACTGATATTTATTCCGGCAGCTACGAGCAGGTCTTATGCACTTTTCCTTTTCGGGCTTTTTGTTGAGGGCACAGGACTTGCACTTCTCCAGACTGCATCAAATCCATATATTACTATCATCGGCCCGCGTGAAAGTGCAGCCAAGAGGATAAGTATCATGGGTATTTGCAATAAGTTCGCAGGAGCCATTGCCCCAATTATCCTTGCAAGTATTATCCTTAAAGATTCCCATATCCTTGAACAGAATCTTGCTCAAGCCGCAGATGCAGCTTCACGTGCGGTACTTCTCGATGAAATGGCACAGAGGGTTATCATGCCATATATTGTGATGGCCATCATCCTGGTATTTCTTGGCTTGCTGCTAAAGCTGGCCCATCTTCCTGACGTTGATACAGATGCTGAGGATGAAGCGGTTGGTGAAGCAATTGCCACAAAGACAAGCATATGGCAATTTCCTCATCTGGTCCTGGGAGTCATAGCACTTTTCTTCTATGTTGGTGTGGAAGTAATCGCCGGTGATACTATCATAAGGTATGGACAATCGCTGAATATCCCGATGGAATCATCAAAATACTACACATCGCTTACCATGCTGGCTATGATTATCGGATATTTGCTGGGAATAATTCTGATCCCAAAATATCTGAAGCAGGGCAATGCACTTAAAATATGCACCATCCTGGGATTGATCTTCTCCCTCGTGGCCATACTTACTCCGCCCGAGGTGGCATTCACAATGCCGTTCATTGATCTTACAACATTAGAGCCAATCCGTCTTATCCTGCCAGTGACTGTCTTATTTGTCGCACTTCTCGGACTTGCCAATTCACTTGTATGGCCGGCTATGTGGCCTCTGGCACTTTACGGACTCGGCAGGTTTACCAAAACTGCATCCGCATTACTCATAATGGCAATTGCAGGAGGTGCTCTTCTTCCCCTGGCTTATGGCAAGCTTGCAGTGGCCTTCAACACACAGTCAGCCTACTGGTTATGCATCCCCTGCTACCTTATAATAATGTACTATGCATTTATAGGATACAAAGCGGGATTGAAAAATGTCAAATGAACTGAAAGACATATTTGATCACTTTACTGCCGACGGAACATACTTAAAAGGAGAACCTTACGGCAGCGGTCATATACATGACACTTTCCGCGCTGAGACTGCTGAAAAAGACAAAGATGATTACATCCTTCAACGGCTCAATAACAGGATATTCAAAAACATACCGGAGCTTCAGCACAATATTGAAAGGGTTACTGTCCATTTAAAAAATAAGCTGCTCTCCATACCGGGTTCAGATATAAAAAGAGAATGCCTGAGCCTTATACCTGCAAAAGATGGCAAAAGCTGGATAAAAGATAAAAGTGGCAGCTTCTGGAGGATGTATATATTTATCTCAGATCACCGTTCGTATAATATTGTGGACACTCCCGGCAAGGCATTCGAGGGAGGAAAGGCAATCGGTCGCTTTCAGGCGATGCTTGCCGATCTGCCCGGGAAACCGCTTTTTGAAACAATTCCATATTTCCACGATATTGAAAAACGGCTGGAAACATTCAAAAAGAAAGTGGAAACTGATCCGGTTGGAAGGGTGAAAAGTATTGGAAATGAGGTAGATTTTGTTCTGCAAAGAGCTGAGGAAATGAAAATCATCCTGAGACTGGGAAAGAAGGGTATAATTCCACTCAGGATTACCCATAATGACACAAAGTTCAATAACATCCTTCTCGATGAAAATGACAAAGCCCTCTGTGTTATAGATCTCGATACGGTGATGCCAGGTTATGTACATTATGATTTCGGAGACGCTATCAGGACCGCAGCAAATATTGCTGCCGAGGATGAAAAAGAGCTCTCCAGGGTAAAAATGGATATAAACCTTTTTGAAGCTTACGCTTCAGGGTACCTGTCAGAGACAAGGGATACACTCAATGCAGTTGAAAAGGAGTACCTTGCTTTTGCACCCCGGCTGATCACCTATACGATTGCCCTACGGTTCCTGACCGATTATATAGATGGCGATCATTACTTCAAGATCCATCACGAAAATCATAATCTGCAGAGAGCCAGAGCACAGTTCAGGCTTGTTGAGAGCATGGAAGAGCAGTACGATTCCATGAAATTGATTATAAGCAATTTGATATAAATATTGTCTTGCGGTCGTGCAATCTTGAGGTCGTGCGGTCAATCAATCAAAGCTTACTTAAAAAAAATGTTATTCTATGGATTGGAGTAAAGATGAAATACGATTTCTGAAATCACTTGGCAATCCGGACAAGATTCAGTCGTTTCTTGATTCCATTGACTACAATCCGAATTATGAATGCAGATCGCCCAGGTGGGTGATGAAAAAACGGTCAGCTCACTGTTTCGAGGGAGCTCTTTTTGCTGCTGCTGCCCTGCAGTTTATCGGCTTCAAACCACTCATTGTGGATATGCTTGCAGAGAATGACGATGACCATGTAATTGCAGTTTTCAGATTGGATGGACACTGGGGAGCTGTTGCAAAGTCAAATTTTACATCCCTGCGGTTCAGGGAACCGGTTTACAGATCATTGAGGGAGCTGGTAATGTCATATTTTGACTTCTTCTTCAATGTTGACGGATATAAATCCCTGAGGTCCTACTCACGACCTCTCGATCTCACAGTTTATAAACCACGTAACTGGGCCACAACTGATGAGGATCTTGAATATATCGGGGATAAGATAGAATCCCTTCATCACTACCCTGTGGTTACCCGGAAAATGATAAAAAGACTCTGCAATGCAAGTGATTCCATGCTTAAAGCGGGATTGCTGGGATCAAGAGCGGACGGGCTGTTTGTACCGAGGAAGAAGAAGTGAGGGGGAGAAGGGGAGAAGGCGAGAGGGGGAGAATCGGTGTAGTCGAAAGGGGAAAGCATATATATGATTCATTATAAGATAAATATGGAAGAGGAATCCCTTCCGGTCGAAGATTTTTTGGAATTACCCTTAGATTGATTATTTTTGAACCCTGAAAAATTCCGGACCTGAGAACATATTTCCTGATAGCTGTGTTTATGGTCCGGCATTACTAAAAAAAATTGGGTATGGATCTTTCGGGCAAGAGTTACAAAGCTTTCCTCGAACGGCGTGATGCGCTTAAAAAACAGTATAGTCACAAGCAGGCAGAAAAGCAACATTCAAAGGGCAAGCTTACGGCTCATGAGAGGATCAGCCTTCTATTCGATTCCGGGACTTTTGAAGAGATAGATACTTTTGTAACCCCGGCCGACCAGCCTATTGAGTTCGGGAAAGTCGAGAGGACGTTCGGAGATGGTGTTATTGTCGGGCATGGCAAGGTAAACGGACGGCTTGTGTTTGCCTACGCCCAGGATTTTACAATAATGGGAGGCTCACTCGGCGTTGTCCATGCAAGGAAGATTGTAAAGATCCAGGAGATGGCTCTTAAAATGGGCTCTCCCATCGTTGGAATGATGGATTCAGGAGGTGCAAGGATACAGGAAGGTGTGGCAAGCCTGAGCGCATATGCCTCTATTTTTCACAATATAATACAATCATCCGGCATTATTCCACAGGTATCGGTAATCATGGGACCTGCGGCAGGAGGCGCTGTCTATTCCCCTGCCCTGACAGATTTCGTTTTTATGGTGAACCATACAAGCTACATGTTTGTAACCGGCCCCAATGTCGTAAAGGAAGTGCTCAATGAGGA
>Ga0113563_10001608_pt1 | contig 13025 bp, 13 predicted proteins | sample Mud3Dept3metaG_FD_80117 | JGI IMG/M metagenome (GOLD analysis project Ga0113563, IMG submission 80117) | Freshwater wetland microbial communities from Ohio, USA, analyzing the effect of biotic and abiotic controls - Mud 3 Core 4 Depth 3... | ecosystem: Environmental > Aquatic > Freshwater >...
CGAGCGCCGCCTGGCGGTCCGCCTCGAGCCGCTCGGCGGAACAGAAGCAGTAGTAGGCACGGCCGGCCGCGATCAGCTCGTTGGCGTACGAGAGGTACAGGTGCAGCCGCTCCGACTGCCGGTACGGGCCGTGGGGCCCGCCGACATCCGGTCCTTCGTCCCAGTGGAGTCCGAGCCACCGCAGATCCTCGAGGATCGCCGCCTCGGAGTCGCGCGTCGACCGTTCCGGATCCGTGTCCTCGATGCGGAGGATGAACGTCCCGCGCGATCCCCGCGCCATCAGCCAGTTGAAGAGGGCCGTCCGCGCGTTGCCGACGTGCAGGTGGCCGGTGGGGCTTGGTGCGAAGCGGACTCTCATAAGCAGTTGCCAGCGGCCAGGGGTCAGGATCTAGTGGTCAGTGGTCAGACAACGGCAGGAACCGGTCACGGGTGTCACCTCGTGTCCAGCCAGTGTGACGCTCGTGATCAACCGGCCACCGGCCGCCGGCCACTGCCCACTACACGGATCGCAGCAGCGCGACGGCGTGCACCGCAACGGCCTCGCCGCGGCCGAGCTCGCCGACGCCTTCGTTCGTCTTGCCCTTCACGCTGACCGACGAGGGCGGCACGCCCAGGGCCGCGGCCAGACGCCCGACCATCTCGTCGCGATACGGCGCAAGTCTGGGCTGCTCGGCAATCACCACGGCGTCGACGTTCTCGACGGCGAAACCGCGCGTCCTCGCAAGGCCGACCGCCCGCTCCAGCAGGTCGAGGCTCGATGCGTCCTTCCAGCGCTCGTCGCTGTCGGGGAAATGGCGGCCGATGTCGCCGGCGGCAGCCGCGCCGAGCACGGCGTCGATGATCGCATGGCACAGCGCGTCGGCATCCGAGTGGCCGTCGAGGCCGAGGGGGAACGGGATGACGACTCCCCCGAGGACGAGCGGGCGCCCGGCCGCGAAGCGGTGCAGATCGTATCCCGCCCCCACGCGGACCGCCGCGGCCGCGCGCTCGCCCTCAGCCGCCGCCACCATCGCCCTTGCCAGCGCCAGGTCCTCCGGCATGGTGATCTTGATGTTCCGCGGATCGCCATCGACCAGGCGGACCTCGCGCCCGGCCTGCTCGACGAGCGACGCCTCGTCGGTCGCCTCCACGCCGCTGCGCCCGAGCGCGACGCCCTCGGCAAGCACCTCCGTCCGGAACGCCTGCGGCGTCTGCACGAGCACGAGTTCGCCGCGCGGGACCGTCCGCTCGACCAGGCGCACCGGCCCCGCGCCCGGCCTGACGGCCTTGACGGTGTCGCGCGATGCCAGCGCGGGAATCGCGGCGCCGGATTCAACGGCGGCTTCGATCGTGCTCACGATCAGGTCCGACGTGACGAACGGCCGCGCAGCGTCGTGGATCACCACGACGTCCGCGCGGCCGCCGACGGCGTCGAAGCCCGCGGCCACCGAATCCTGCCGCCGCGCCCCCCCCGCAAGGATTCTGAGGGGCTTCCCGGCGGCGCGCAGGTACGGAGGCGGGGCGTCCGCGAGTTCGCGGGGCAGAACGACGACAATCTCGTCGATGCGGTCGCATGCGACGAAGGCCGCGACGCTGCGCTCGAGGACGGTCCGCCGGCCCAGCGGCAGCAGTTGCTTGGGCTGATCTGCCGCGATCCGCTGTCCCCGCCCGCCGGCCGCGATGATGGCTGCGACGTGCATCTTCTCAGTGGTCAGTGGTCAGTGGCCGGTGGTCAGTGGTCGGTGGCCAGTGCTCAGCGGCCAGTGGCCGGTCGTCGGCGTTCGAAGAGTCGCGGTCAGAGGGTAGCGGATCGCAGCCCTCGATGACAAGGCGCTTGGCTTCACTCCACCGCGGAGCTGACCGTGTCGCGCACCTGCACCGCCAGCCGGCGGGCTTCGTCAACCGTCGGGGCGAGGCCGGACGTCTCAATCGGTGCATGCACGACCAGCCGGACACGGCCCGGACAGGTCATCAGCCGCCCCTTCAACATCACATGCCGGCTGTGGCTCACCGACACCGGCACGATCGGCAGGCCGGTGCGGATCGCCACCAGGAAGCTCCCCCCCTTGAACCGCCCGACGCGGCCGTCGACGCTCCGCGTCCCCTCGGGAAACACGATGAGCGACAGCTTGTGCGCCGCGAGGGTCGACCACCGGCTGAAGATCTTCGAGCGCTCGGGGTTGGAGCGGTCCACCAGGAGGTGCCCGGTCCGGCTGAGGTGCCAGCCGAGAAACGGGAAGCGGCCGAGCGATTCCTTCGCGATGATCCGCAGCTGGAACGGCAGCGTCGCGAAGATGATCGGGATGTCGTAGATGCTCTGGTGATTCGAGACAAACACGTAGGTCGCGCCAGGCGCGAGCCGGTCGAGCCCCTCGTGCCGAACCTCGACGCCCGTCGTCGCCAGAATCAGCCACGACCAGAGCCGGGCGCACCGGTGCGCGAAATGGCCCCGCGAGTCGAAGAGGCTCGAGGCGATGGACAGCGTGCCCAGGACGATCGAGTAGACCGCGATCGCCGGGATGAGGAAGAAGACCGTTCGCCACCAGTGGAAGGACGGGATTGTCACGCCGGTCTCGGGCGCCTCCCGTTGTCCTCCCTGTCCCCGGAGGACGGCACGGGCGGCTGCGGTGCCGCCGCCACGGCAGGCGCCGCCACGGGCGCCCCTGCCTCGATGTGGCGGCCGAAGATCATCTTGCCGGCCGTGGTCTGCAGCACGCTCGTGACCACGACCTCGATGGTCCTGCCGATCAGCTTGCGCGCGTTATCCACGACCACCATCGTCCCGTCGTCGAGGTACGCGACGCCCTGGTTGAACTCCTTCCCTTCCTTGAGGATGAAGACCTTCAGGATCTCGCCGGGCAGGACGACGGGCTTCAGCGAATTCGCCAGCTGGTTGATGTTCAGCACGTCGACCCCGCGCAGCTGGGCGACCTTGTTCAGGTTGAAGTCGTTGGTCACGATCTTGCCCGGCAGGCTCCTGGCGAGCTCGATCAGCTTGAGGTCGACCTCGCGCACCTCCGGGAAGTCGACGTCGGAAATCATGACGTCCACGCCGGCCATCTTCTGGATCTTCTGGAGGATGTCGAGGCCCCTCCGCCCGCGGTTGCGCTTCATCGAGTCGGCCGAGTCGGCCACGAGCTGCAGCTCCTTCAGGACGAACTGCGGGATGACCAGCGTGCCGTCGATGAAGCCGGCGTCGCAGATGTCCGCGATCCGGCCGTCGATGATCACGCTCGTGTCGAGGATCTTGTAGAGGCGCTTCGGGCCCGCCGCCCGGAAGAGCGCGAAGAGCCTGGCCGGCTCCAGCCACTCCCCCTTGCGCGCGCCGATCATCATGCCGACGTAGGGCAGCACGAGCAGCACGAATCCGCGGAGGAACACCACGCGCTCGTTGCCTGCGCCCACCCACGACAGGGACCCCTCGACCATCTTCGCGATTGCGAGGCCGATGCCGCCGCCGCCGAGGGCGCCGAGCACGGTCGTCACGGAGGCGTCGCGCAGCCGGGTCTCGAGCAGCACGACCAGTGCGGCAAGCGCGACGCCGAAGCCGGCGTTGGCGAGCGCCCCTCCGGGCACGGGCTGGATGAGCGAGGCGATGTACGACACCGCGCCGACGAAGGCGATCCGCGCGAGGATGAACCAGGCCATGGGGACTCCCGTCGTACCTGTCAACGCCGGCGATGGCAGCGGCGCGACGGCGCCGGGGCCGTCTTGCGCCTACGCGAAGAACGCGTCCAGAGCCTCGTCGAGATTCGAGACGCCGACGAGCTCGCAGCCGTCGGCGCCGGTGTCCGGGGCATCGAGATTCCCGCGGGGCAGGATGCACCGGCTGAATCCCATCTGCACCGCCTCGCGGACGCGCCGTGCCGCCTGCGTGATCCCGCGGACCTCGCCGGCCAGCCCCACCTCGCCGAAGACCGCCGTGTGCGCCGTGACCGGCCGGTTGCGCGCGCTCGAGCCGACCGCGGCAATCAGGCCCAGATCCACGGCGGGTTCGTCGACGCTCAGCCCGCCCGCCACGTTGACGAAGACGTCTTCTCCGGCCAGGTTGAGGCCGGCGCGCTTCTCCAGCACGGCGAGGAGCAGCGAGAGCCGGTTCTGGTCGATGCCGATGGCCATCCGCCTGGCGTTGCCGTACGTGGAGGTGCTCACGAGCGCCTGGACCTCCACCAGGATCGGCCGCGATCCCTCGATGCAGCAGACGACCGCCGATCCCGGCGTCGTGGCCGGCCGCTCCGCGAGGAACAGCTTCGACGGATTCGGCACGGGCCGGAGGCCCGTGCCCGTCATCTCGAAGACTCCCAGCTCGCTCACCGCGCCGAACCGGTTCTTCACGGCCCTCACGATCCGGTGGGCGTGGTGGTGTTCACCCTCGAAGTAGAGCACGGTGTCGACGACGTGCTCGAGGGCCTTAGGCCCCGCGAGGCTCCCCTCCTTCGTGACGTGGCCGACGAGGAAGGTCGGAACGTTCTGCCCCTTCGCCGCGAACAGGAACTGCGTGGCCGCCTCCCGCACCTGCCCGATGCTCCCGGGCGCCGACTGGAGCTTGAGCGAGAACACGGTCTGGATCGAGTCGACGATCAGCAGCGCCGGCTTGAGCCGCGCGACTTCTTCGAGGATCCGCTCGAGGCACGTCTCGGCCAGCAGGTACAGAGGCGCCCGGCCGACGCCGAGGCGCTCGCCTCGGAGCTTGACCTGGTGCTCGCTCTCCTCGCCCGAGCTGTACAGCACCGGGCCCACGGTCCGGGCGAACTCGGCCGCCGCCTGCAGGAGCAGTGTCGACTTGCCGATGCCGGGCTCCCCGCCGAGGAGCACGAGCGAGCCCGGAACGATCCCGCCGCCCAGCACGCGGTCGAACTCGCCGATCCCGCTCGGCAGCCGCGGCAACGAGGCGGTCTCGATGTCCGCGTAGAGCCGAGCGCCGCCGCCGGCGCTGGCGCCGAGGTAGCGCTGGGAGGCGCCCCCGGCGGGGGCAGCGGGCGGTTCCGGCAGCCGCTCCTCGACCAGCGAGTTCCAGGCGCCGCAGTCAGCGCAGCGGCCCATCCACTTCTGGGCCTGCGCGCCGCATTCCTGGCAGACGAACACCGATCGCGGGCTCTTCACTCGGCGGCATTATATATCCGCTCGATGCGGGTGCCGACGCGGCACAGGACCTCGTACGGCACGGTGCCGGCCGCCGCCGCCATCTCGCGGACCGTGATTTCGTCGCCGCCCTGCCGTCCGAGCAGCACGACCTCGTCGCCCGTCTCGACGGCGAGGCCGGTCACGTCGATCGCCAGCATGTCCATCGAGACTGCCCCGACAATCGGGACGCGGCGGCCGCGGACGAGGACGGCGCCCCGCCCGCCCAGTCCGACGTCGAGGCCGTCGGCATATCCCGCGGGCACGATCGCGATCCGGGAGGGGCGGGCGGCGACGAAGCGCGCGCCGTACCCGACGCTCTCCCCCGCGTGCACGCCTTTCACCGAGACGATCCGGCTGCGGATCGTCATGACCGGCTCGAGCGCCAGCGTCGACGTCAGCGGCGGGGGCACGAGCCCGTAGAGCAGCGCTCCCGGGCGGACGAAGTCGTACCAGACCCGCTCGTCCCTCAGGATGGCTGCGCTGTTCGCCGCGTGCCGCGCGACTTTCGGCGCGCCGAGCGCCTCCACGCGGGCCACGGCCGCCTCGAAACGCAGTCGCTGCGCCTCGAACAACGGGCTCGCCGGGTCATCGGCGGTGGCAAAGTGGGTGGCGACGGCGGCGAGCACGAGGTTCGGGCTCGACAGCAGCTCCGCCAGGGTCCGGTCCAGGTTGTCGTGGCGGAAGCCGAGGCGGTGCATGCCGGTGTCGATCTTGAGGTGGTAGCGGAGGCGCGTGGCGCGGGCCGCGGCGGCGGCCTGCAGGGCCCGTCCGGCCGCAGGCGTCGAGGCGGTGGGGGTCAGGCGGTGCTCGAACAGCCCCGACACGTCGCTGACGCTGAGCGCGCCGAACACGAGGATGTCCGTCCGGACGCCGGAGCGCCGGAGCTCGATTCCCTCCTCGATGTCCGCGCAGGCGAGCATCGTCGCGCCCGCGTGCTCGAGCGCGAGACCGACGCGCGCGGCGCCGTGCCCGTAGGCGTTGGCCTTCACGACGGCAATGATGCCGGGCGGGGGCAGGCCGAGGCGGGCGCGGGCGCCGGCGAGGTAGGCGCCGATCAGGCGGAAGTTCGCCTCCAGCGCGCGCAGGTCGACGTGGGCGGACGTGCAGCGGGTCATGGGCGGCGCGCCCCTACGGCGCCCGGCGCGCGAGATTCGCGAACCGCGTGTACTCCTTGATGAACGCGAGCTTGACCACGCCGGTCGGCCCGTTGCGCTGCTTGCCCACGATGACCTCGGCGATCCCCTGGTTCTCCTCGGTCGCCTCGTACTGATCCTCGCGGTAGATGAGCAGGACCACGTCGGCGTCCTGCTCGAGCGCGCCCGACTCGCGCAGGTCGGACAGCTGCGGCCGGCGGCGCTGGCTCTCGGGGGCGCGGCTCAGCTGCGAGAGGACGATGATCGGGATCTTCAGCTCCTTGGCGAGGCCCTTCAGGCCGCGCGAGATCGACGCGAGCTCGAGGACGCGGTTCTCGAACCGGCCGCGGCCCTGCATGAGCTGGATGTAGTCGATGCAGAGGAGGTGCAGGTTGTGCTCCGACATGAGGCGACGCGCCTTCGCGCGCATCTCGAGGACCCCGATGGCCGGGCTGTCGTCGACGAAGACCTTCGCGTCGCCCAGCGTGCCCATGGCGCGCGACAGCTTGCCCCAGTCGTTCTCCCCGACGTATCCGGTGCGCAGGCGCTGGCCGTCGATCTCGGCCTCCGCCGTCAGCAGGCGGAGGAAGAGCTGCTCCTTGGCCATCTCGAGGCTGAAGATGCCCACCGTCATCCCGTGGTGGACGCCGACGTGCTGTGCGATGTTGAGCGCCAGGCTGGTCTTCCCCATCGCCGGCCGCGCCGCGATGATGATCAGATCCGACGGCTGGAAACCCGCCGTCAGCTCGTCGAGGTCGGCGAACCCCGAGGGCACGCCGGTGATGAGCTGCTGGTGCGCGCGGGCCTTCTCGAGCGACGCGATCCCCTCGTGCACCAGGGTCCGCAGCGGGACGAACCCCTCGCGGATCCGCCCCTCGGCGATGGCGAAGATGTCCTGCTCGGCGCGGTCGAGGATCTCGGTCGCGTTCTCCTCCGCCTCGTACGCGCTGGCGAGGATCTTGTTCGCCGAGAAGATGAGGTTGCGCAGCGTCGACTTCTCTTTGACGATCCGCGCGTAGTGCTCGACGTTCACCGCACGCGGCACCCCGTCCACGAGCGAGGCGACGTAGGCCGGCCCGCCGACGTCGTCGATCGAGCCGGATCGGCCCAGCTCGTCCTTGAGCGTGACGAGATCGATCGGCTCGCCGCGCTCGCTGAGGACGGCCATCTTCTCGAAGATCCGCCGGTGCGCGTCGCGGAAGAAGTCCCTGGCGCCGATCAGCTCCGCCGCGTGGTTGAAGGCCTCGTTGTGGAGCAGAATCGCGCCCAGCACCGATCGCTCGGCCTCCAGGTTGTGCGGAAGCGTGCGCTCGACGGCGGCCGTATCGGCCATGGCGGCACTCCAGGCGGCTGCTATTCGGGTTCTTCCAGCTTGACGATCCGGACCTTCACCTCGGCGGTCACCTCGCGATGCAGTTTGACGGGCACGGTGAACTCGCCGAGCTGCTTGAGCGGCTCGTGGAGGTGGACCTTGCGCTTCTCGATGTCGAACGCGCGCTCCTCCAGCGCCTGCGCGATGTCGGCTGCGGTGACCGACCCGTACAGCGTGTCGTTCTCGCCGACCCGTCGGGCGAACGACAGCTCGAGGTCGGCCATCCGCGCCGCAACGCCCTCGGCGTCCTGCCGCTCCGCCAGCTCCCGCGCGTCGGCCACCTTGCGCTCGCGCTCGACCTGGCGCCGGTTCTCCTCGGTCACCGGCAGCGCCAGCTTGCGCGGCAGCAGGTAATTCCGCGCGTATCCCGCGGCGACCTTCACCACCTCGCCGCGGCGTCCCACGTTCTCAACATGCTGTCGAAGGATGACTTCCATCGTCGGCTCCGTTTGTTCTCACGCTAGTCCGCGACGTACGGAATCAGCGCGAGCTGCCGCGCGCGCTTGATCGCGGTCTGCAGCTTCCGCTGGTGGGGCGCGCACACGCCCGAGATGCGCCGGGGCAGGATCTTCCCGCGGTCCGGCACGAAGGGCGTGAGCATCCGGACGTCCTTGTAGTCGATGTAGTCGATCTTGTCCATGCAGAACTTGCACACTTTGCGCCGGCGGAACAGGGGCCGGCGCTGGCCTCCGGCCTTGTCGCCCCCGCGATCCTTGCCTCGCCCGCCGCGGCCGCCGGGACCCGATCGTCGCTGTTCGTCTGCCATCTTACGCCTCCGCCTCTCCGGGCTCCTCGGCGCCCGTCTCGGGGTTTGCCTCCTCGCCGCCCTCGCTCTCCGCCGCGGGGCCGCGAGCCTCGCGCGGCCGGCTGTCGGCCTTGCGACGCGACCGCGCGCGCTCGGCCCCCCGCAGCTCCTCGTCCACGCGCACGACGAGATAGCGGAGCACCTGCTCGTTGACGCGCAGGCGGCGCTCGAGCTCCTTCATGAGATCGCCGGAGCCGTTGATGACCTCAAGGACGTAGATCCCTTCCTTGTGGCGACCGATGGCGTACGCGAGCTTCCGCCGCCCCCACTCCTCGGTCCGGGCCAGCTCGCCGCCGAAGCGGGCGATTGTGGCCTCGACCTGCGCGTGCAGGTCCTTCACGGCCTGCTCCCCGGCGTCCGGCGAGAGCAGGTAGACAAGTTCGTACTGTCGGGTCTTGGTCATGGTTCTCCTTCTGGACGTTGCTGCCGGCGGGCCCACGACCCGCCGCACGGCCGCCCGCAGGCGGCAAGGAGCCGAGGCGCTGTCAGGATTCGGGCTCGCGTGGATCGCGTCCGTCGTCCTCCTGCCCGGCCGGCGGCCCGTCCGGCCGGTTGTACCGGTTCATCACGCTGTCGATCCCTTCGGCCGCAAACAGCCCCGCCGCGTCGGCCGCGCGCGCAATTGCGGCGTCCATCGGTGCCCGCTCGTCGGGATCGAACCGGGCGAGCACGTGGTCGGCGAGGTCGCGCCGCAGGTCGCCGCGCCCGATCCCCACGCGCAGCCGCGCGAACTCCTCCGACCCGAGCTGCCCGATCACCGAGCGGAGCCCCTTGTGCCCGCCGTCGGACCCGCGCGCCCGCGCCCGGATCCGGCCCAGCGGCAGGTTCACGTCGTCGGCCACGACGAGCAGGCCGGCGAGGTCGATCCGGAAGTAGCGGAGCAGATCCCCCACCGCCGTGCCGCTCAGGTTCATCAGCGTGAGCGGCTTCGCAAGGATCACGCCGCCGCCCTCCGCCCTGACACGCGCCATCAGCGCATCGACCGGCGCGGCCTCGAACGGGGCGCCGAAGCGCGACGCCAGCTCGTCGACCACCCCGAAGCCGACGTTGTGGCGGGTGTCCCGATATCTCCGCCCCGGATTGCCGAGGCCGACGATCAGCTTCACGGGTCACGACCGTTCGGGCGGGTGCGCTACTTCTTCTCCCGTTCCTTCTCCTCGTCCCCCTCAGCCTTCTCGGCCTTGCCCTTCTTGATGACCTCGGGCTCGGCGGGCGCCGCGGCAGCCTCGGCCTCGGCCGGCTTCGGCGCCTCCTCGACGATCCGCGGCGTGATCACGTGAACCAGCATCAGCTCGGCATCGCTCACCGGCGTCCACTTCACCTGCTGGATCAGGTCGCGCAGCCGGATGCTCTGGCCGAGCATCAGGTCGGACACGTCGACCTCCACGTGCTCGGGAATGTCCGCCGGCAGGCACTCGACCTCGATCTCGCGGTGGACGAAATCGAGGATGCCGCCCTGCTGCTTGACCCCCGGCGCCTCGCCCTTGACGACGAGCGGCACGGTGACCCGCACGACCTTGTCCATCGCCACGCGGTAGAAGTCCACGTGCAGCAGGTGGTGCGAGATCGGATCGAGCTGGTACTCGCGCAGCATCACCTTGGCCGCGCCGCCGCCGTCGACCGTCAGGGTGATGAGCGTGTTCGCCCCCGAATCGGAATGGAGGATCTTCATGAGCGCCTTGGGGTCGACCGCGATCGGCGTCGCCTCCGGTTTGCCGGACGCGCCGGCCGGCCCGCCGTACACGACGGCGGGGATGTGACCCGACGCGCGCAGGCGCCGCATCGCGTTCTTGCCGTGTTCCCCACGCTTGACCGCCTCGAGTGTGACGTCCATGGTGCTGTGCCGTTCCTCTCAGACAAACAAGGAAGAGACCGAGCTCTCCTCGTGGATGCTCTTGATCGCCTGGGCGAGCAGCCGGGCGACCGACAGCATGACGATCTTCTCGTGCCGGGCGCGCTCGCCCCGGAGCGGGATCGTGTTGGTCACAATCAGCTTCTCGATGGGCGACTGCTCGATTCGCTCCACCGCCGCACCCGACAGGACGCCGTGCACCGCGGCCGCAATCACCCGCCCGGCGCCCTTTGCCATGAGCGCCGTGGCCGCCTTCTGCATCGTGCCGGCCGTGTCCACGATGTCGTCCTGGAGGATGCAGGTGCGCCCCGTCACGTCCCCGATGACGTTCATCACCTCGGTCGACCCGTCGTCCGAGCGCCGCTTGTCGACGACCGCCAGCTCGGCGCCGAGCCGCTTCGCGTACGCCCGCGCGCGCTCGGCCCCGCCCGCGTCCGGCGCGACGATCGTCAGGCGCGGGTAGCGCTGGCGCGCCAGGTAGTCGATGATCACCGGCGCCGCGAACAGGTGGTCCACCGGGATGTCGAAGAACCCCTGGATCTGCGCCTTGTGGAGGTCCATCGTCAGCACCCGGTTCGCCCCCGCCGCGCTCAGCAGGTTCGCCACGAGCTTCGCCGAGATCGGCACGCGCGGCTTGTCCTTCCGATCCTGGCGCGCGTAGCCGTAGTACGGCAGCACCGCCGTGATGCGCGCCGCCGACGACCGCCGGAACGCATCAATCATGATCAGCAGCTCGACCAGGTGCGCATCGACGGGCGCGCAGGTCGGCTGCACCACGAAGGCGTCGGTGCCGCGGATGTTCTCGTCGATCTGGAACGATACCTCGGTGTCCGGAAAGCGGCGCAGCCGCGCCTGCCCGATCTGGATGCCCAGGTGGTCCGCGATCTCCTTCGCCAGTTCCGGGTGCGCGCTGCCCGAGAAGACCTTCAGCTCCGCGAGACCTACGCGAATCATCGTGCCCCCTCGACCTCGGAGGATCCGGCCGTCCCCCGCCGCGTCCCGCGCCGTTCGTACCGCACGCCCCGGTGCCCGGCCGGCGCGGCAGGCCGGTCTGGCTGGGGCGGAAGGATTCGAACCTTCGATACGGGATCCAAAGTCCCGTGCCTTACCGCTTGGCCACGCCCCATCTCCCCGCCGGCGTCGCCCACGCCCGCTCCCCGGGAGCCGGGAGCGGCCCGTCGGCCGCCTGGCTCGCAGGTGACCCGCTTCTCAGCCTGGTTGGAGAGACTCACAGCGTGGCACGGCAACAGCGGCGCAAACGCTTAGTCTATACGACGGGTGGCGTCCAGACAAGCGGACGGCGCCTCGCCTCCCGCCACCCTCCGGATCTACCGCCGCCGGCCTGGCCGGGAAGCGGCCGGCCAGGGCGGGCGCGCGCGCACCACGAACCGGGCGGCGGCCTGCTCCCGGGTCAGCGTCCGCGTGGCCCGTGCCTCCCACCCGTATCGGGAGACGCGCGCGGCGGCCTGCCCCGCGCGTGCGGCGTCGGGGAAAAGCCCGAACACCGCCGAGCCGCTGCCCGACAAGGCGGCGGAAGCCGCGCCGGCGGCCCTGAGACGCCGGAGCACGTCGCCGATCGCCGGATGGCGCCGCAGCACGGACGGCTCGAGGTCGTTCGTGACCGAAGCCGATTCGGGCCGCCAGATCACCGGCGGCTGCTCCGTCGGGTTCCTGCCGGCCCGGCCCGTGCGCTGCGGGGCGCGGTCGGCCTCGTACCACCCGAACGCCTCAGATGTCGACACGCCGAACGGCGGGTACGCGATGACCACATGCAGCGGCGGCGTGTCCGCGAGGGGATAGATCTCGTCCCCACGGCCGAGGCCCAGCGCCGTGCCGCCGCACAGGAAGAACGGGACATCGGCGCCCAGGTCCGCGGCAATCCGCTCGAGCGCACCGGCCGGCACGCGGGCCCTCCACAGCCGGGCCAGGGCAAGGAGCGCCGCTGCGGCGTCGGCGCTGCCGCCGCCGAGCCCCGCCCGTGGAGGGATGGTCTTGCGGATGACCACCGAGACCGGAGGCAGGGCGGATGCCCGCCCAAGCGCGCCCCAGAGCGCTGCCGCCGCGCGCCACACCAGGTTGCGCTCGTCGACGGGCACGTCGTCGCGCGTGCAGCGCAGGCGAAAGGCGGTGCCGCCGGCGCGGAACGTGAGCGTGTCCGACAGCGCGACGGTCTGGAAGATCGTGTGGAGCTCGTGATAGCCGTCGGGGCGGATCCCCCTCACGCGGAGCCCGAGGTTGATCTTCGCGAACGCGCGGACCGTCACCGCACCGGTCATCGTGCCCTCCGGTCCGGTTGCCGTCGTTCAAGACGCGAGCGGCGCCGGTTCATCGCCGCTGCCCCAGAGGCCCGCCTCGGCGCAGCTCCTCCAGCGTCAGCGGGACGGCCTGGTCGGGCGCGCGCAGCGCGAAAGCCCGTGCGTCGATGGACGTGTTCGTCTCGACTTGAGCCAGCGAGATGTCGAGCTCGGCCGTCACGGCACCCGCCTCGTCTGCGACGCGCAGGCGGACGCGCGACGGGGCCAGCCCCGGGCCGCGGTCGTACTCGACGGTCAGCGATCCGCGGATCCCGGCGACAATCCCCCACCCACGGGCCTCGGGACGGAGGTAGACGGTCGTGCCGTCCGCCACGCGAACGCCCACCCACCCGTTGGCAAACGCGCGCGCGGAGGTCGCCTGCCGGTCGTTCGAGATGCACCCGGCGAAGATTGCCAGCAGATCGTCCGGCGCCAGCGAGACGCCGGTCAGCGCCTCGATGACCTC
>Ga0113563_10001609_pt1 | contig 13019 bp, 4 predicted proteins | sample Mud3Dept3metaG_FD_80117 | JGI IMG/M metagenome (GOLD analysis project Ga0113563, IMG submission 80117) | Freshwater wetland microbial communities from Ohio, USA, analyzing the effect of biotic and abiotic controls - Mud 3 Core 4 Depth 3... | ecosystem: Environmental > Aquatic > Freshwater >...
CATTCCGAGCACGGTGCCGATGCCGGCGGCAGCGGTCGGCGATGCCCAATCCGAAACCATCAGCGCGATGGCGGTGGTGAAGAAGGCGCCCATCATCGTCAGCAACGAGGCGGTGAGCGGCGACGGAAACGGGCGCGGCGCTTCGCTCACGCGAGCACCTTGGACAAGGCCTCGCCGGTGTGACTCGCGCGCTGCTGCGCGATCCACTCGGGCGGTCCCTCCGCGACGATGGCGCCGCCCGCGGCTCCGCCTTCGGGCCCCATGTCGATCACCCAGTCCGCGGTCTTGATGACGTCGAGATGATGTTCGATCACGACCACCGTGTTGCCGAGTTCGACGAGCTTGCGCAGCACACCCAGCAGCCGCTCGACGTCGGCGAAATGCAGGCCCGTCGTCGGCTCGTCGAGAATGTAGAGCGTGCGGCCGGTGTCGCGACGCGAAAGCTCACGCGAAAGTTTGATGCGCTGCGCTTCGCCGCCCGAGAGCGTGGTGGCCGGCTGGCCGAGGTGGATGTAGTCGAGGCCGACGTCGTGCAGCGTCTGGAGCGGCCGGCGCACGGCCTGGAAGTTGCTCAAGAACTCGACACCTTCCTCGACCGACATCTCGAGCACGTCGGCGATGCTCTTGCCCTTGTAGAGCACGTTCAGCGTTTCGCGGTTGTAGCGCCGGCCCCGGCACACTTCGCAGGTGACGAAGATGTCCGGCAGGAAGTGCATCTCGACGCGCTTGGTGCCGTCGCCCTGGCACGCCTCGCAGCGGCCGCCCTTCACGTTGAACGAGAAGCGCCCCGGTCCGTAGCCGCGCACGCGCGCGTCAGGCACCTGCGTGAAGAGTTTGCGGATGCCGTCGAAGGCGCCCGTGTAGGTGACCGGGTTGCTGCGCGGCGTGCGTCCAATCGGCGACTGATCGACGTCGATCACCTTGTCGACGTGCATCAGCCCCTCGATGCCGCGGAACCGTCCGGGCGGATCCTGCGCGGCGTGCAGCCGCTGCGCGAGCGCCTTGTGCAGCGTGTCGACCACCAGCGTGGACTTGCCCGAGCCCGAGACGCCCGTCACGGCGACGAAGAGCCCGAGCGGGAGGTGCAGGTCGATGTGTCTCAGGTTGTGCTCATGGCAATCGCGCAAGACGAGCTTGCGATCGCCGGGCTTGCGGCGTTCGCGCGGCACCGCGATCGCGCGGCGGCCGGCGAGGTAGTCGCCCGTCAGCGAGCGCGGATTCGCGAGGATCGCCGCGAGCGGTCCTTCGGCCACGACTTCGCCGCCGTGGATGCCGGCGCCCGGCCCCATGTCGATCACCCAGTCGGCGCAGCGGATCGTTTCCTCGTCGTGCTCGACCACCAGCACGCTGTTGCCCTGGTCGCGCAGCCGGAACAGCGTGTCGAGCAGCCGGCGGTTGTCGCGCGGGTGCAGGCCGATCGACGGCTCGTCCAACACATAGAGGACGCCGAGCAGGCTCGATCCCACCTGGGTCGCGAGCCGGATGCGCTGCGCTTCGCCGCCGGAGAGCGTGCTCGAGCCGCGGTCGAGCGTCAGGTAGTCGAGCCCGACGTCGAGCAGGAAGCGCAGCCGGTCGCTGATCTCGCGCAGGATGCGATCGGCGACGAGGCGCTTGCCGGCGGGCAGCTCGAGCGTGTCGAGGAACTTCGCGGCGTCGGCGATCGACATCCGCGAAAGCGCGTCGATCGAGATGTCCCCGATCCGCACGCTGCGCGCTTCGGGGCGCAGCCGCGAGCCCTCGCAGTCGGGACACGGGCGCGGGCTCGTGAACTGCAACAGCGCGTCGCCCGATGCGTCTTTGCGTCGCGAAAGTTCGCCGAGCACGCCGTCCCAGCTTCTTTGAGCCTTTCCAACTTTTCCAGCGCGTTCCAATGTGAATGCGACTGCGTCCGGGATGCCGAACAGGATCCCGTCGCGCGCGGCGAGGGGCAGCTTCTCGAAGGGCGTATCGACGGAGACACCAAAGTGCTGCGCCAGCGCTCCGATCAACTTGACGTAGTAGCGCGACGGCCGGCGCCCCGCGTTCCACGGCTCGATCGCCATCGCGAGCGGTCGCGACGGGTCGGGCACCACGCGCGCCGGGTCGAAGACGTTGCGCGTGCCGATTCCCGAGCAGGCCTTGCAGGCGCCGTGCGGGTTGTTGAACGAGAAGAAGCGCGGTTCGATCTCGGGGAACGAGACGCCGCATTGCGTGCATGAGTTCTTCTCCGAGAGCAGCCACTCCTCGCGGCCGGGGCCGACGTCCACGAGCGCGATGCCGTCGGCGAGTCGCAGCGCCGTTTCGAGCGATTCCGCGATCCGCGTGCGCGCCGTCTCGCGCACCGCGATGCGATCGACCACCACGTCCACGTCGTGCTTCGCAGAGCGCGCCATCGCGATCTCGTCGCTGAGATCGTGCAGCTTGCCGTCGATCCGCACGCGCACGAAGCCCTGCCGGCGCAGCGCGTCCAGCTCCTTCTTGTACTCGCCCTTGCGACCGCGCACGACCGGCGCGAGCACCTGCACGCGAACGCCTTCGCCGAGCGAAAGCACGCGGTCGGTGATCTGTTGCACCGTCTGGCTGGCGATCGGGCGCCCGCAGATCCAGCAGTGCGGCTGGCCGACGCGCGCGTAGAGCAGCCGCAGGTGGTCGTGGATCTCGGTGATCGTGCCGACCGTCGAGCGCGGGTTCTTGGCGACGCTGCGCTGCTCGATCGAGATCGCCGGCGAGAGCCCGTCGATCGACTCGACGTCGGGCTTGCTCATCTGTTCGAGGAACTGGCGCGCATAGGCCGACAGCGATTCGACATAGCGCCGCTGCCCTTCGGCGTAGATCGTGTCGAATGCCAGCGACGACTTGCCCGAGCCCGAGAGTCCCGTGATCACCACCAGCCGATCGCGCGGGATGCACACGTCGATGTTGCGCAGATTGTGCTCGCGCGCACCGCGGACCTGGATTTCGGTGGGGACTGCGGCGCTGTGGGCAGGCGCGTCGCTCACCGAATCGTCGGCGGGGGACTTCCGACGTCGAGGCGCGCCGTGTCGGCGAAGGCGCCCTTGCGCTCGACGTAGGTCTGCTTCTTCAGGCGGTCGACGAAGCGCACGTACTCTTCCTGGAACGCCTGCTCCATCATCAGCTCTTGCAGCTGCGGCTTCGCCTGTTCGAAGCTCAGCGCTTCGATCTTGCGTCGCTCGACGAGCTGTACCACCGCGCAGCCGACCGGCAGCTCGATCACGTTGGAGACCTGGCCCGGCTGCAAGTCGGCCGCTGCTTCCTGCATCCACGGTGCGAGCGCGCCGGCCGGCAGCCAGCCGAGGTCGGGACTCGCCTGCGAGACCTGGCTCGCGACGGCCTCGAAGCTCTCGCCCGCGCGAACCCGCGCGAGGCCACGCCGCACCTTGTCGCACGCCGCCGCCACCGACTTGGGCTTGCCGTCTTCGGCGCCCGCCGCCATGTGCACGAGGTGCACCTCGTCGCCGCCTGCGGGCATCGCGCCGTAGCGCTGGTCGTAGAGCTTGCGGATCTGCGCGTCCTCGATCTTCACGCGCGATCGCACCATTCCACCCAGCACCTTTTGCTGCACGATCTCTTCGGCGATGCGGCGCCGATAGGCGTCGAAGCTCAGGCCCTGCGACTCGACGCTCTTCTTCAGGCCCTCGGCATCGAGGTTGTTCTCCCTGGCGATGCCGGCGATGGCGTCGTCGATCTCGAAGTCGCTCGCCTCGATCTCCATGCGCTTGGCGAGCAGGCCGATCATCTTGCGCTCGATCAGCTTGTCGAGCACGTCGGAGCGCAGCAACGCGATGTCGGCGTCGGTGGCGCCCTGCGCGCGGATCTTCGCTTCGATCGGATCGGCGATGCGGTGGACGTCGGAGACGAGCACCACTTCGGTGCCGATCTGCGCGGCGATTCCGTCCACGAGCAGGCCAGAAGCGGCCGCGGGCTGGCCGGAAGCGGCCGCCGGGGTAGCTGTGGTAGCCGCGGGGTCACTATTCGCCGTCGCATCCGCGCCGCTCTTCCACTCTTCGGCGAGCGCCGGCGAAGCGAACGCGAGCGCGAACAGCAGGGCGACCGAGCCTAGAATCGGCGAGCGGGTCAGCATCGAGATCCTCCGCGATTCCCCCGACGCGCCGGGGACTTGCAAAGACGCGAGATACTAACGGGCGCGCTTCGCTTCGTCGCGTCAGCCGCGCCCGCGCCGCGCCGAACGCGCGCCCGCCGGGAATCCCTCGCGACTCTTCTGCGCTTGCGGCGCTACTTGCGCACGCCGTTTGCACTGCACCCGCTCACACGCGCACCGCGACGTCTGCGAACCCGGCAGGACGACCGTCGCGCGGTGCGCTCGGGAGCGAGACGATGCACAGCGCAAAGCGAGCGACTTCGCTCGTGGTGTGGTTCCTCGTCAGCCAGATCACTCTGCCCGCGCATCCGGTGCGCGCGATCTCCACCGACGCGTCGACGCTGCCAACGGGGCGGAGCATCGCACCGGCGGCTGGCGCCGTCGCGCCCGCGACCGAGCTGTTCACAGGCGCCGCCACGCACACGATTCCGCTCGAGTTGCCACCCGGGACGGGCGGCATGACGCCGCAGCTCGCGCTCCAGTATTCGAGCCAGGCGCGCGGCGATTCGTGGGTGGGCAGCGGCTGGTCGCTCGGCCTGCCGGCGATCGCGCGCTCGCTGAAGCACGGCGTTCCCAACTATGACGACGCTGCGGACGTCTTCGAGCTGGCCGGACAGGAGCTGGTTCCCGAAACGACGAATCCCAACCTGCCGCGTCGCTACCACACGCTGCGCGAGAGCTTCGTGCGCATCGTGCACGAGGCGAACAATAGTTGGACGCTCACGCGCAAGGACGGCGTCGCCCTGCGCTTCGGCGTGTCGGCGCCCGGACGCCTGGCGAACGCCTCGGGGCAGGTGTTCCAGTGGCTGCTCGAACAACAGGAAGATCGCCACGGCAACGCGTTCGTCGCGAGCTACGACCGCCGCGACCCCGGCACCGCCTATCTCGCGACGATTCGCTACACGCTGCGGCGCACGGCGGGCGGCGCGCTCCAAAGTCTGGACGGCAATCCGGCGAAGGATCGCCGCGTGGAGTTCGTGCTCGAATCCGCGCCGCGCGCCGACGTGGCCGAGGGCCATCGCGCCGGCTTCCTCTCGCGCATCGCGCACCGGCTCGATTCCGTCGACGTGAAGGTCGGCGCCACCCTCGTGCGCCGCTACGACCTTCGCTACGCACAGAGCGCCGATACGTTCCGCTCGCTGCTCGCGTCGGTGGCGCTCTACGGCAACGACGCCGCGTCGCCGTCGCGGCACGCGCCGTTCGTGACGACGTTCGCGTACCGATCGAATGTTGCGGCGGGAACGACCGGCTGGCAGCTCGCGAACTGGAGCTGGCCCGCCGGCATCACGCTCGTCGACGCCACCCGCCAGGACAAGGGTGTCCGCCTCGCCGACGTGGACGGCGATGCGCGACCCGATCTCGTGAAGGCGCTCGCCACGCTCAGCAATCCCGATCCCAAGCTCGCGGCGTTCTCCCCGAGCGCGGACAGCGGCGTCTACCTGAACACCGGCAGCGGTTTCCTCGCCGCGAAGAGCACCCGTCATGTGCTGCCCACGTTCTCCGGACAGAACGGCCAGATCCCGTTCTCGCTCGCCTGGCAGGACGCCCACGCGTCGTACACCACCGGGCTGGAGGTGCTCGACGTCACCGGCGACGGCCGCGCCGATCTCGTCGGTGGCATACGCGACCTCGATCCCGCAACCGGGACCCGGCGGCTCTACGGCATGCCGACCTGGTACCACGGCTCGGCGGATGGTTTCGTCCCCGCAACTGACCTGGGTGATGTGCTCGACGACGGACTCTGGGGAATGAACCGGTCTGGTGTCGTCGATCTCTACATCTTCACCGCGACAGCGGGCACCAGCTCGGGCAACGCGCGCTTCGCGGATCTCACCGGCGACGGGTTGCCCGAGTTGATCGTGCGCGGTGTCGAGTACCGGCAGACCGCCGTCGGCGGCCCGAGTCCGCCGTTCGCCTCGACCAATTGGACCTGTCTCGACGAGCGACTCACCAACTACTACTTCGAGAACCGCGGCGAGCTGCGCTTCGAACGCGCTGCCGTCGTCGACTCGGCGGGTCCGTTCTGCCAGGCGTCGCTGAAGCGTGTTGCAACCGACTTCCAGCAATGCGACCTCAGTGGCTCGTTTGCCGATTGCGGCTATCGGGTCCTCTACAACGAAGCCCATCCGATGCGGTACGCGGGCGATCCGTCGCTGGGGACTTTCCCCTGGTACTGGCTCACGAACCTCGAGTTCGGCTCGATCGACGTCGACCTCGATGGAGACGGTCTCGCCGACACGCTCACCGCGAGCTTCGATCCGTACCAGAACGGCTATGGGACGGCCGCCACCGCCTGGCGCAACGACGGGGAGCGCGGCTACCTCGAAGATCCCGCCTGGGCATTGCCCGCCGGCGTCTACTTCTACGAACTCGGCGATCATCACTCGAACGACACCGGCGTGCGGCTCGCCGACGTGAACGGCGACGGTCGCATCGACGTGTTGTCGGCGAAGGCGGGCGCGGCCCGCACGACCTGGCTCAACGATGGCGACGTCGACGAGGCGACGCCGACGCCGTGGGTCCCGAGCGCCGCGTGGGCGATCCCGGCCGGCCTCGAGTTCGTCGCGGCGAACGGCACGGACAATGGCGTGCGGCTCGTCGATCTCGACGGCGACGGCATGACGGATCTCGTGCGCTCGGCGAATGGCGCGAACGAGTTCTACCGCAACCGCGGTTCGATCCCCGATCTGCTGACGCAGGTGACGAGTCCCCTCGGCGCGCGGACGAACTACAGCTACGAAGTCTCCACGCAGCACGACACGAACGGCGGCGACGCGACCCCCGACCTTCCCTTCGTCGTCCCCGTGGTGGCGTCGGTCAGTGTGAGCCCGTCGCCGGGCCTGCCGGGCAACCTGGTTGGCACCACCCACTACGACTATGACGGCGGTCTCTACGACGCCGCGGCGCGCGAGTTTCGCGGCTTCGCCGGCGTGACCGAGACGCGTCCCGACGGTCGCATCACGGTTCGCGTCTTCCACCAGACGGAGGCGTTGTCCGGCAAGCTCGCCAGCGAGAGCGTGTTCGACGGCGAAGGTCGTCCCTGGCTCGGCATGGAGTACGACTACATCGAGGACACGACACCCCCGTACGTCGGACTCGTCGCACGCGTGGATCGCCATGAGTACGACGGCGAGGCGACGCCCCGATCGTCCCGCACCGAGTATCGCTACGACGGCGGCGGCGCGATCGTCTACGGCAACCCCACCGCAATCATCGAGTGGGGTGAGATCACCGGCGTCGCCACCGACGCGGTGCCCGGCGATACGCGTACGACGGAGCTCTCGTATTTTGCGAACGCCGCGCTCCATCTCGTCGACCGCGTAAAGACGCGCGCATTACGGACTGGCGGAACGCCCGGTGCAGGCGCCGTGGTGCGCGAGTCACGCTTCGCGTACGACGGCGACGCGAGCGGCGTCGCGCCCCCCACGATCGGCGATCTCACCCGGCGCACCGACGCGCTCTACGACGCGGCGATGCCCGATCCGACGACGACCTTCGGCTACGACGTCTACGGGAATCTCACGAACGTCACCGATCCGCTCGCCAACGCAGGGGGAAGCGGCGGCACCACGACGACCGAGTTCGACGCCACCTATCACAGTTTCCCGACCGCGATCGTGAACGCCCTCGGCCACCGCAGCGAGATCTCGTACACGGCGCCGGGGGGTTGCACGGTCGCGCACAGCGCCGGGGAGGGACTCGTCGGCCAGCAGCGCGGTCCGAACGATCTCGTCGCATCGACGAGTTGGAACCGCTGCTACGACGTCTTCGGTCGCATCGTGAGTGAAGCGGGACCGGGCGGACTCTCGTGGGCGACGTGGAGCCATATCGACACGCCGCTGGCCGTCGCGACGATCGAGTCGCGCAAGTCGTCGGCGACCGCAATGCGCGTAGCCACCACGCACTACGACGGTCTCGGCCGAGCGGTTTCGAGCGATCACACGGGACCCGGCGGGCAGACCGTCGCGGACGGGGGTTCCGTCTACGACGCCGTGGGGAGAGTCGTCTCGACCACCCAGCCGGGCTTCGGCGCACCCGGCGCGGCGACGCTCTACGAGTACGACGTGCTCGATCGCGTCGTCACTGCGACACTGCCAGGCGCAGGGCGCGCGCGCACGCGCCGCTACGACCACGGGCTGCTCGAGCGGATCGATCCGAACGGCAACGTCGTGCGCCAGCAGCGCGACGCATTCGGCCGCATCGTGCGCGTCGAGGAAGTGGACGGCTCGGACACCTTCCTCACGCGCTACGAATACGACGTGAGTGACCAGCTCACGCGCATCACCGACCATCACGGCAACGCGAGCACGGTCAGCTACGACGGCCTTGGTCGCCACACGCGCATCACCGACCCCGACATCGGGTTTCGCGATTTCACGTACGACGCGAATGGCAACGTGCTCAGCGAGCGCCTCGGCGGATTCGAGACGATCACCTGGAGCTACGACGAACTGGGTCGGCCGCGCACCAAGCGCGGGACGTCGTCGCGAAACTGGACGGCGTCGATGGTCAGCTGGCAATACGACAAGGCGCCGCATGGCATTGGCATGCTTGCGTCGAGCTACGACGATGACTTCCACAACTACATGGTTCTGGACTACGACGCGCTCGGCCGTCCGACGCGGGAGAAGTACACACACTTCTTCGCGAGCCAGGGTCATCCCTTCATCTTCGAGAACAGCTACGACCCGCTCGGCCAGCTCGTGTCGCGCACGTATCCGACCGGCACGCTGCTGACCTTCGCGCGCGATCCGCGCGGCTATCTGACGGGCATCACTTCGGGCGCTGGAGAGCCTGATGCATCGGCGATCCAGTGGAGCGCCGACGGGCGCGTCACGTCGTGGACCGGTCCGGGCGGCGTCGTGACCACGGCGCGCTACGACGCCGATTCGCGACGCCTCGACGCGTTGCAGGTCGACGGCCCCGGCCCGGGGATGCTCGCCGACCACAGCTATCGCTACGACGAAGCCGATCGCATCACGAGCGTGATCGACGGCGCCGGCGGCCACAGCATGGTCGTCGGCTATGACGCGCTGGGTCGCCTGGAACGCACCGCCCGTGCCGAAGCGGGTGCATGGACGACCCGAACGAACGAGTACGACGCGATCGGGAACCTCCTGTGTCGCGACGCAACCGGCGCGAACTGCGCTGGCGGAACGCGGCTCACGTATCCGTTTGCCGCGAACGACCCGCTCCGGCGCGCGACGAACCATCGCGCCACCGACGTAGGCGGCGCCGCGTCGGTCTACGACCCCAGTGGCGCGGTCCTCACGCTGGGCAGCCGCCGTTTCTACTACAACGCTTTTTCGAAGCTCACGGAAGTATGGGACGGCGGAACACTGGCACTGCGCGCAAGCTACGGCGGCAACGGCCGCGTCCATCGACTCTGGTCGGCGTCGGCCGGCGAGACGCAGTACCTCCCGACGGACGACTTCGAATGGGGGGAGACCTCGCATCAGGCGCGCATTCACGTGATGCTCGGCGGCGCGCGCATCGCCACCCACGCGATGCCCTTTGAGCCGCCGCTCCCGCCGCCCACGTGCGCGGGCCTGGCGCCGGGTGCGCCCGGGAACGCCCCGTCGCCGTTCGACGTCTTCGGACTCTTCGCACCGGGTCTCGCCGCGTTGCTGCTACTCGGCGCACGGCGCGGCTGGCGCCGTGTGCCGTTGCAACAGCGCGCGCGGGTACTCGTCGCCGCAGGGACGGGTACGGCATTCCTGCTGGTGGCGATGGTTCCGGTTCCCTTTGCCCGGCGCGGCGACGCCGTCGCGCAAACGATCGTCCCGTCGTCGCTCTACTACCACGGCGATCATCTCGGCAGCGTGCTCGTGGTCACCGACGCGAACGGCGCCCTCGTCGGCGAGCCCGCGGCCTTCGAACCCTGGGGACGCCTGATCGACGGCGGCAGCCTTCCGACCGCATTCGGTTTCAACGGAAAACGCGCGGCAGGAAATCTCTACGATTACGGCGCGCGGTGGTACGATCCGAACCTCGGCCGCTTCCTGCAACCCGATCCCGTGATCGCGGACCCCTACGACCCGCAGGGCCTCAGCCGCTACAGCTACGTGCGCAACGACCCGGTCGGCCGCGTAGACCCGACCGGCGCCTGGAGCCTCGACGCGAACGTGTATGCCGGCCAGGTCGACCGCTACGGCTTCACCGGCATCGTACTCGGCGCCAGCTTCACGGGCGGCGGCAGCTCCAGCTTCTCCGCCAGCGCAATGGTCGGCGGGATCCCCGTCGCGCGGTACATGCGCGCGGTGCAGGTGATGGGCGATTTGACCGAGGCCATGAAAGTCGGGGCTTTCCAGTTCTTCAATCAAAAGGGGATGACATTCTCCAGATCGAGCGCTGACGCATCCGGGCCTTCGGCGACGGCGCAAGCTGAGTTGTCCGAAGGGGCATGGACGACCCTCTCCGTCGGCTATTCGCTCGTGGCGCTCGGCCGATATCACGCGGATGTTACTGCGCGCAACCCGAATCCCGAGGATTCCGACTACAAGTTCGCGGCCGGACCGTTCGACAGAAACGGCGGGTCGTACGGTCGCGACCTCGGCGGCTTGCTGAGCGCGATCGGCGGTGGGCAGATGGGCACATTGGAGGCAAACGTGAAGGACGTCTCTCATGGCTTTACTGATCCAGGAGTCGCGCTGACCAGGGCGGTTACGGTTCCGCTTTCGTTCGACAAGGTGACTCTCGAGATGAGAACGCTCGCGGCTGAAATCAATCGAGCGGGGATCCGTTACGACATCTTGCGCACAAACAGCAACGCGGCAGTGTTCTCGCTCTTTGGTCGGCTGGGGGTAAGAGTCATTCCACCGGTCCCCGTTCCCGGTTATCAGACCCGCGTTCCGTAGGATGAGGCGATGCAAAGAAATAGACTCGCTCCGTTCCTTCTTCTTTTTCTGCTGTCAGCAGGGACATGTGGGCCCGGTTCAATGAAGACCGAAGAAACGCTCTCCCAGATCCAGCGGGAAGTCGCAGTCGGCATGCCTCGTGCCGAGGTCGAGAAGCTCCTTGCGAGGACACCCGGCATCGCTGATGTCGTCTACACGCCGCGCGAGCGAATCCAACCCACCGAAGAGAGAACGTTCGGAGGGACCCCTCTGAGTGGTCGGATGACGGTGTCCACGCCGCTAGAGATCGATGGCCTGGGAAAGGCATCGGGGCATGTCGTGATCGAGTTCGATGAGCAGGATCGGGTAGTCAACCTCCGGGTGGGCGGCTTCGGTATTCGGAAGTAGTCCTGGTCCCGAGGGACACAGCTTCCCCATGGCCCCTCACCCCCCGAGCTGCGCCAACAGCTGATGCGCCGCTTCGAACAACTGCTCCGCCTCGCGCTCGCGCGGCAGCGGCGCGTAGATCTTGTGATTCGGCGCGACGCGGATGCCGAGCGTCGGGTGGGTGAGCAGTGTGACGAGACGCTTCGGGTCGATGCGGGTGCTCTCGGCGGCGGTGAAGACCAGCTCGCCCTGCGCGATGTCCACCGCCGCGACGCCGAGCTGGCGCGCGGCGATCTTCAGGCGGATCACCGCCAACAGGTTGGCCGCCGCGTCGGGGAGCGGGCCGAAGCGGTCGAGCAGCTCGTCGCGGATGCGGTCGGCGTCGGCCTGATCGGGCGCCGAGGCGAGGCGTTTGTAGAGCACGAGACGCTGGCTGACGTCGGGCACGTAGTCCTCGGGCAGCTTGGCCGCGACGGGCAGCCGGATCTCGGGGTCGATCTCTTTCGGCCGCACTCTTCCGCGCATCTCCTCGATGGTTTCTTCGAGCATTTCCATGTAGGTCTCGAAGCCGAGTTCGGTGAGGTTGCCGTGCTGCTCGGCGCCGAGCAGGTTGCCGGCGCCGCGGATCTCGAGGTCCATCGACGCGAGCCGCATGCCGCTGCCGAGTTCGGTGAACGACTGGAGCGCCTCGAGTCGCTTGCGCGCGTCGTCGGAGAGGCTGCGTTCGTTGCCGCGGATCAGCAGATTGCAGTACGCGCGATGCGAGCTGCGGCCGATGCGACCGCGCAGCTGATAGAGCTGCGCGAGTCCGAAGGCCTCGGCGCGGTCGACGAGCATGGTGTTGGCGCGCGGGATGTCGAGGCCGCTCTCGACGATCGAGGTGCAGAGCAGCACGTCCGCTTCACCGTGCAGGAAGCGCAGCATGCGGTCTTCGAGGTCGTGTTCGGGCATCTGGCCGTGCGCGACCAGCACGCGCACTTCGGGAACGATGCGCTGGAGCAGCTCCGCGACCTGGCCGATCGAGTGGACGCGGTTGTGCACGTAGAATACCTGTCCGCCGCGGCGCACTTCGCGCAGGATCGCCTCGCGCACCATCGACTCCGAGAAGCGCGCCACCTGGGTACGGATCGAGAGGCGGTCGGCCGGCGGCGTGTGGATCGCCGACATGTCGCGCAGGCCGGTGAACGCCATTTGCAACGTGCGCGGAATCGGCGTGGCGGTGAGCGTCAGCACGTCCACCGTCTTCTTGAGCTTCTTGATGCGCTCCTTGTGGGAGACGCCAAAGCGCTGCTCCTCGTCCACCACGAGCAGTCCGAGGTCGCGAAACTCGATGTCCTTCTGCAACAGCCGGTGCGTGCCGATGACGACGTCCACCGAGCCGTCCGCCAGTCCCCGCACCACCTGCTTCTGCTCCTTCGCGGAACGGAATCGCGACAGCGACTCGACGCGGATCGGGTAGCCGTCGAAGCGCTTGCGGAAGGTCGCCTCGTGCTGTGCACACAGAATCGTGGTGGGTACCAGCACGGCCACTTGTTTGCCGTCCGTCACGGCCTTGAAGGCGGCGCGCACGGCTACCTCGGTCTTGCCGAAGCCGACATCGCCGCACACCAGGCGGTCCATCGGTTTGCCGTTCTGCATGTCGGCGAGCACGTCCTCGATCGCGGCCTGCTGGTCGGGCGTCTCCTCGTACGGGAAGG
>Ga0113563_10001610_pt1 | contig 13016 bp, 11 predicted proteins | sample Mud3Dept3metaG_FD_80117 | JGI IMG/M metagenome (GOLD analysis project Ga0113563, IMG submission 80117) | Freshwater wetland microbial communities from Ohio, USA, analyzing the effect of biotic and abiotic controls - Mud 3 Core 4 Depth 3... | ecosystem: Environmental > Aquatic > Freshwater >...
TATTAAATATTATTCCTCAGGACAAATCCAGAGCGGCTTATTCCTCTGCGGCGAGTGAGTCTATCAGTATTCGCAGTATCCGTCAATAGCAATTAAATACGTAGGCCAGTTTTCTATGCATGGCACGGTTTTTTACGCTATGCAAATATCAGCACTAGCGGAATGCCGCCCTACGCGAAGCCACGCGCCTGCCAGGCCAGATAAAGCGCAATTGATCCGGCGACTGCCGCATTCAGCGATTCGATTTTCCCCTTCATCGGTAGGCGCAAAAGAATATCACACGATTCACGCACCAATGGCCTCATCCCCTGGCCTTCACTTCCCACTACCAACGCCAATGGCCCGTCCAACCGAACTTGTTCTGGGCCCGAGGCGACCGGACTGCTCTCCAGGCCAACCACCCATAACCCGGTTTCCTTCAACGCAACAATTGTTTGGGCGATGTTCGCCTGGATAACCAGCAGGTGCTCGCTGGCGCCGGCTGAGGCGTTAACCACCGCTGGCGTGATAGTCACCGTATGTCGAAAAGGCAGAATAATCCCGTGGATTCCAACGATCTCGGCTGTGCGTAACAGTGCCCCCAGGTTTTGGGGGTCCTGCAGCGTATCCAGGATCAATACGAACGGCGCTTCAGCGCGTTCTCCCGCCAAATCCAGTATATCCATCAATTCGTGATAGGGATATCCGCTGCATTCTAGCGCTACTCCCTGATTCCCATCGCTAATTGTGTCCAGGCGTTGGCGGGGAACCCTCTCGATCTGCGCTTTTCTCCGCGCAGCCATTTCGATTGATTGGGAAAGACGGCCTTTCTCTTGGACTCCCTGAGCTACCCATAAGCGAAACGGCTGCCGCCGTCCAGCGCGCAGGGTTTCATATACAGCATTCCGTCCGTAAATCCATTCTTTCATCGCTTAGGGACTACAAACACACCGGCGTACGACGAAACCGGATAGAAGACGGCGTTCAAACCAGCCCGAGCCAGTTCTGGTAATGCTTCTTCTGCAATCCAGTAAAACTCATCTTCCCAGGCAGATCCAGCTGCCTGCCGGGCAGCCTGCAATGCAAGTTTAGTATCAAAAGCCAGGTCAGCGATCACCATCCGGCCGCCTGGGGCCAGGAACGTAGAAAGACGAGTCAGCAGCGTTACCTTTTCAGTCAGGTCGAAATGGTGAAAGACATACGCCGAGACGATCCGGTCAAAAGGTCCATCGAGTGCCTCGGGCCATGGTTGGCGCAGGTCAGCCTGGAAGAGTACGGCTTGTGGGAGCTTGCGCTGTGCTTGCTCTAACATAGGGAGGGAGAAATCGGTTCCATACAGACGGCAGCCTTGTCCTGCAAATAAAACCGAAAGGTTGCCAGTGCCGATGCCCAGGTCCAACACACTTTGTCCAGGGCGGACCTCGGCCAGGCGCAGGGTAAACTCCAGAACCTTAGAGTACCCGTCAAACGGAAAGCCGCCTCTTAGCACATCCTGGTCATAGCTTATCGCCCAAGCGTCAAAATCAGCAGGTGGGAACGGGTCTCGCAGGTTGCCCGGCTGAGTTTGCTGCTGCTCGTCGCTAGGGATCATTTCCAATTCCAGGAAGTTCCCTCTTTGCTGTCCTCGAGCGAAATTCCCAACTCGCTCAATCGATTGCGCACCAGATCCGATAACGTCCACAGCTTCTGTCCGCGCAATTCTCGGCGGATTTCGACCAGAAGATCGATAAATGGCGCTGCTTCAGCGCCTTTCGAAACCGGGCGCTGCATGCTTAAACCCAGCACGCCGGTAAGCTCGACCAGGACATCCTGGGCTTTCTTCAGATTATCTGGGCCGACGCCGGCATCGCGCGCCTGGTTTATCGCTCGCACCAATTCAAATAGAGAACCCAGGGCGCCAGCGGTATTGAAATCATCATCCATGGCGTCCAAAAACGCCTGGCAAGCTGCTGCGGCTTGTTGCTCAAGGACATGTATTGCTTCCGGTGGTGCAGTTTCGGAAACTGCTGAAGCGGGCCGCATTGCTGAACGCAGCCGCTCTAGCGCCCGTTCGGATTGCACCACTACCTCGTCATTGTAAGTCAGTGGACTGCGGTAGCTGGAATTCAGGACAGTCATGCGCAGTGCATCAGCTTCATGCTGGCTTAGAAAATCCTTGATCGTCACCAGGTTTCCCAGCGACTTGGACATTTTCTCTCCAGAGAGCTGTAGCATTCCGTTGTGCATCCAATAGCGCGCAAACGGCTTTTTAGTCAGGCTTTCGGTTTGAGCAATTTCATTTTCATGATGCGGGAAGATCAAGTCATTACCGCCGCCGTGAATATCGATCTGCTCACCAAGATGGTTTAGATTCATCGCCGAGCATTCGATGTGCCAACCTGGCCGGCCGCTACCCCATGGGCTATCCCAGGCCGGCTCGCCCGGCTTGGCAGCTTTCCACAAGGCAAAATCCATCGGATGCTCTTTGTGCTCGTCTATTTCAATGCGTGCTCCGGCCTGCATATCATCAAGATGGCGGCCCGAAAGCTTTCCGTATTCATGGTCGCGTTGAACGCGAAAATACACATCTCCATTGGCTTTGTAGGCAAAGCCTTTGTCAATCAGGCCCTGGACCATCGCGATGATCCGCGCCATCTCTTGAGTAGCGCGTGGATTAACCGTTGCTGGGAAGATATTCAGGTCATCCAGATTTTGGCGAAATTCTCGAATATAGCCCTCAGCTAATTCATTTGGGTCAACGCCTCTCTCGTTGGCGCGTTTGATGATCTTGTCATCGACATCTGTATAATTCATCACATAGCGGACATTGTAGCCGCGATATTCCAGATAGCGACGGATAAGATCAAATACCATGGCGGACATCGCATGGCCAATATGTGCATTGTCATACACCGTTGGACCGCATACATACATTCGCACTTTTCCAGGTTCAAGTGTTTCAAAGACCTCTTTTTGCCGCGTCAATGTATTATAGACACGCAGGGGCATAATTATCTCCTTGTTCACACCAGTTCGCGCGCACCTTCTTTATCTGGTGAAACCATCTTCGAATTAATCTAAACGCGCAAAGATCATCCGGCCGGCATTGGTTTGCAATATTTTGGTCACGGTTACATTAACCTGTTGGCTGATACGATCACGACCGTCTTCAACGACCACCATCGTCCCATCATCGAGATATGCCACACCCTGTCCAGATTCACGGCCTTCCTGAATAATATTAACTATCAGGCTCTCGCCGGGGAGGAGCACCGATTTAACCGCGTTGGATAGCTCGTTCACATTCAGGACTTTAACCCCTTGCAGCTCCGCGACCCGATTCAGATTGTAATCATTGGTCAAGATTGGCGCGGTCATCTGTCGCGCCAGAACGACCAGTTTTTCATCGACTTCACGAATCCCTTCCACGTCGATATCGCTGATTTTCACCGGCAGCGTGGTTTCCTTTTGAAGCTGAGATAACACTTCCATGCCGCGCCGCCCACGCTGTCTGCGCAAATTATCTGGCGAGTCAGCGATGTACTGCAGCTCATTCAAAACGAAGCGGGGGATCAGCAGCGTCCCCATTAAGAAACCTGTACGAGCTACATCGGCGATCCGACCATCTATGATCACGCTAGTATCACATAAGATCGTACGACCGTTCTGCGGTTCTGATGCAGCATCGCTTTCCGCGGGTGTACTCGGATGACTGGCCCAGCGTGTACGGAAACTGCCAAAAATATCATTCTGACGCATGACAAAAACCATCACCCCGACATAGCTAAACACCAAAACGCCGATAAATGGCAGGATATCACCAAAGGGCGGGGGTAAGAATGATAATGGGAAAGCCAGAAGCGCGGCCACGATTAATCCAGCGACCAACCCAACCAATCCTGCTACAAGGGTTTGAGTAGAAAGCTTCGTCAGCAAGACGCGCAGCCAATGCGCAGGTATAGTGGTGAGATATGGTGCAATCAAGAAACCCACTATGGCTCCGATAATTCCAAGGATAATACCTCCCAAGAGAGGCGGGATCGTGGTTTTGATAATCCCTGATTGGTTGATCAGGTTAGCGAGTTGGGTGCCGTAATAGATGCCTACCCCGCCTAAGATGATAAAGAAAATAATCCGAAAAATAAGATCGACCCGTTTCATGGAAAACTCCAGAATAAAGACAAAAAGCGCAGATCCGTTGTGGAATCATTCCACCACCGGTTTGCGCTCATTCGAGTCTGTCAAACCCCCGGATATCCAACCCGTTTTCGGGTCAAATAATCTGGCGATTGGTTTACCAGCAGGATCCTATCAAAGTGGATACTTATCTGGTAGTCAGGGTAAAGATAACGGACTTTCTAATCAATGATTCCACTGCGCCTGACTGGCAAATCAGACTCGAGCAAGCCAAATAAATAAAAATAATTGCATCACGGATGATTGCTAGCCAAGAATAACACCGTTTAATGAATTATAAAACAAAATTCGGCTTTCCACTAATATAATTCCTGCTCTTTTGCAAGCTAATCATATTTATAATAGAATTCTCACCGCCTGACCCAGACTTTTCAATACCTCATCGAGGAGATCCCATTGACCGCTGCTGCATTCGATGAATTCCAGGGTATCAACAAAAAGGAATACGATCGTCGAGTTTGGTCCTGGGCTATGTACGACTGGGCCAGTTCAGCATTCTCAACCACCATCCTGGCTGCCGTCCTGCCGATCTACTTCAGTCAGGTTGCCGGCGCCAACTTACCCAGCCCGGCCATTGCCACCTCATATTGGAGCTTCGGTCTTAGCCTGTCGCTATTTATCGTAGCGATTCTATCTCCCCTCCTCGGCACGATCTCTGACGTCATTCGTGGAAGGAAGTTATTCCTGGCGATCTTTGCCGGTCTGGGCATCGTTACAACTGCTTTGCTGGTCCTGGTAACTACGGGCGATTGGGTCTTGGCGTCGATCTTAGGTATCTTAGGCCGGATCGGCTTTAACGGCGCGATCACTTTCTTCGACGCGCTGCTCCCCCATGTCGCCCGTGAGGGCGATCGCGATCGCGTATCAACCCTTGGGATCGCGTTGGGTTTCTTGGGGGGAGGGATCTTACTCGCTATCAATGTTGTCATGATCTGGCTTCTGCCTGGAACCTGGGGGCCGCGGCTTTCGTTCCTGAGCGTAGCGCTCTGGTGGGCGATCTTCAGTATTCCAATCCTGCGAAATGTCCCTGAACCATCCGCCGCGCCAGCCAGACTGCAGGAGGGGAAAAATATTTTAACGACCAGTTTCAAGCGGCTTGGCCAAACTCTAAAAGATGTCCGCCAATACCGCCAATTGTTTACATATTTGTTGGCATTCTTTGTATACAACGATGGCATTGGCACAATAATTTCCGTGGCGGCAATCTATGGAGCTGAGCTTGGCTTTGGCAGCGTCGAGTTAATCCTGGCCCTGCTATTGGTACAATTTGCGGGTATTCCATACAGCCTGATATTCGGCCAGTTGCCCGACGTGACCGACAAACGCCGCCCGATCTATCTTGCTTTCATCATCTTCAATGTGATCGCGCTGCCTGTCGTCGGCGTATGGAGCGCCCACAACCTGCCGGCAAACCTGATCGGTGCCCGACCGCCGCCCTATCTAAGCACGGATGACGCCAGGGGCGAAGGTCTGTATAAGACAACAAACTCGGCCTTCAAAATTATTGGCACATGGCAAACTGGCCAGGAGATTATCCGCGGCGCAGCGCAGGACGCCCCGTACTTGTTTTCCGCAGACCGGATGGGTCGCATCGATTTCAAATTCAATGGCCAGATGGTTAAAATCTCTTACAAGACGGGTCCAGATCATGGTATCTGGGTTGTTTACATCGACAACCAACCTCTCATCGATCCCGATACCCGGCAGCCAGCGCTGATCGATGCTTACAGTCCCTCCATGCGTTATAATGTCAGCCAGGTTTACCAGGCAGCTAAACCCGGCGAGCATATATTCAGTTTACGCAATACAGATCAAAAAAACCCTGCCAGCCAAGGAAATGTATTCACTTTAGAATCGCTACAGGTGGTGCCGGGAATTCGTCAAAGCAACTTGCTGGTAATTATTGGCTTAATCCTGGCGATTGAACTGGTCGGTGGACTGTTCGCTTTCCTGACAGGGAGGCCATTTTTCACCGGCCTAGCTCAGCTGTTGGACACCAAACGTACGATTATGGTAGCCCTTCTGATTTATGTAGTGATTGCCGTCTGGGGCTATTTCCTGAATTCTGTGATCGAATTCTGGTTCCTGGCCTGGATGATAGCAGTGGTGCAGGGCGGCGGGCAGGCTCTCAGCCGCAGTTTATACGCCGCCTTATCGCCAGCTGCAAAAAGCGGCGAATTCTTTGGGTTGTTCAGCGTTATGGAAAAGTTCTCAGCTATACTTGGGCCATTATTATTTGCTACGGCGGGCGTCTTGTTAGGCAGTAGCCGCCCGGCTGTGCTTGGCCTGGTTATCCTGTTTGGAATCGGCGCTTTATTGCTCAGTCTGGTCGACGTTCAGGAAGGGAAACTTGTGGCAAACCGGGTCGACGCGGCGTTAATGACCGTGCCGCAGGGTAAAGATTGCTAGCCAGATAAGGAGGAATCTTGTCAGATCTAAAACCTTCGGAGCGGGCACGCTACGTTCAGGAAATGTTCACCCGGATCGCACCCCGCTACGATCTAATGAATCGCCTGATGACCTTCGGACAGGATATAAGCTGGCGTCGCCAGGTCATCCGACGCGCCTATCTATCTCCAGGGAGCTGGTTGCTCGACCTGGGAGCTGGCACCGGCGATCTGGCTGGCGAAGCGTTACTCCAATGCCCAGACGCACATGTTATCGCCGCCGATTTTACCCTGGGAATGATGATCTTTGGCAAGAGCCGGGCTGCGGCCGGTGACTTAAGCTGGTCCGCCGCGGATGCTCGCTTGCTGCCCTTTCCAGATCGGACTTTCGACGCCGTTGTCTCCGGCTTTTTGCTTCGAAACGTTATCGATTTACCCGGCAGCCTGGCCGAACAACACCGCGTGCTTAAACCCGGCGGGCGATTCGTGGCTCTAGATACGACGCCGCCGCCGGAGAACCTGTTAGCGCCTTTCATACGTATCCACCTGCACGCCATTATCCCGACCCTGGGGCGCGTTATCGCCGGCCAGGCTGAAGCTTACCAATATTTGCCCGATACTACAGAACATTTTCTGGAACCAGAGCGCCTGGCAGCCCGTCTGGTTGCCGCCGGTTTCAGCCGAGTAGGTTATATGCGCCTGATGTTTGGGACAATCGCCGTTCATTGGGGGGTCAAGTGAGCCTTTTTGGCCAAGTCCCATCTTCTCCCCGCCGACTGGTGGTTGGCATCACCGGCGCATCTGGAGCCATCCTGGGCATCCGTATGCTGGAGGTCTTGAGGCAGATGCAGATTGAAACCCATCTGGTGCTTTCAACTGCAGCACAGGCTATTATTCCCCAGGAAACAGACTGGCAAGCGAGTGAAGTCCGATCTCTCGCGACCGCCTCTTATACTCAGGACGAAATTGGCGCAGCGATCGCTTCCGGCTCATTCCCAACTGATGGTATGGCAGTGATTCCGTGCTCAATCAAGACGCTCTCAGCGATTGCAAATTCCTATTCGGCCGATCTGATCAGCCGCGCCGCCGACGTCACACTCAAAGAAGGTCGCCCGTTAGTGCTGGTTGTGCGTGAGACGCCGCTGCACCGCGGCCATTTGCGTCTGATGGACCAGGCGGCCCAGGTCGGGGCAGTGATCTTCCCACCCGCGCCAGCTTTTTATGCCCGGCCAAAAAGTGTGGCAGAAATCGTTGATCATATTGTCGGTCGCGTGCTGGCCCGTCTCGGGTTGGAAAACGAGCTCTATTCACACTGGGATGGCGTCGAAGAAGGATAATAGAACCTGGCATGATGGACGTGGCAGAGAAGCGCGATCTGGAAAAAGCAGCCCTGCGTGGCGAACCTTCCTATGTATGGCGCGCCGGACAGCAACGTCGCCTGGAGATGATCCTGGCGGCCGCCGGCGACCGCATTCACGGACGCGTCCTTGAAAATGGCTGTGGGATTGGGATGTATGTAGAGCATTTGGAACCACTGGCAGGAAATGTGATCGGGCTCGAATATGACTTCGAGCGTACGCGCGAGGCGCACCGGCAGTCTGACAAAATTGTATGCGCTGCAGGTGAAGGCCTGCCTTTCCCGGAAGGATCATTCGACCTGATATTAAGCCATGAGGTCCTCGAACATGTCCAAGATGACCGGCGAGCAGTCCAGGAAATGGTACGTGTTCTACGCTCGGGTGGGAGAGCAGTAATTTTTGTTCCCAATCGTGGTTATCCATTCGAGACCCATGGAATTTATTGGCATGGCAAATATCATTTTGGTAATATCCCTCTAGTCAACTATTTACCACGTCGTATGCGCAACTGGCTAGCTCCACATGTGCGTGTCTATTCTGCTAAAGACCTGCAAACATTGTTCACCGGGCTGGCAGTAGAAACTGTCCAGCATACAGTGATCTTTGGCGCTTATGATAATATTATCGCTCGCCAGCCGGTATTAGGCGGCGCGTTGCGGGCTACACTGCAGGCACTGGAAAATTCGTCCCTGCGCAGCCTGGGTCTCTCCATTTTCTGGGTTATCGAAAGATTATAGTTTGAATTTAATGCGCCAGGGGTTCACGGAAGTCGTAGATGCCATCACGGATGGCATAATGCCGCCCACAACCCAGGCAAACCAGATCGGATGATTGCTCATCCAGTGGATAATCCTGGCACTCAGGACAGCGAAAGAATGGGCCATCCAGAGCGCATGGGGTATCTCCGACCGCGCGGGCCCGAGTGAACACACTGGGGGAGAGCTGCCACCAATTACCGCTTAATTGGGCTAGCGCGTCCATCTGGACCAGCCAACTAGTCGGTATATGTCGTTTCAGGAAACCTATCCGGTAGTGTGAAACGGTTAATTGCCGCTCAATCGCAAATCCAGCGTGCTGCAACCATTCTCGGACTGCACGGGGGTGGAAATCAAAATTCAAGGCTGTGAATTCAACCGGCGCTTCGTCGAATGGACTCCAATCTTGCCGGCGTAACATATAACGCAAGATAGCCTTGAGATTCTGTTTATTTGCGTATTCCAGGATGAAAACACCACTTGATTGCAATACCTGGCGCACCTGATGGATTGCGGCGGGTGCGTCGACCATATGGTGCAACGTGCGAATCATTGTCGCGCCATCGAACAAGCCCGCAACAAATGGCAGCCGGTAAGCATTGGCTGCCACATAGATATATCGACCGCTTCGGCCCAGGTGTGTTTGCGCTTGTTGCAATTGAGTAAGTGAGTAATCGAGCAGAACCACCCGCTCGTAACCCTGGTAGCGCGGTGTATTTCGCCCGGCGCCCGCGCCGATTTCTAAAAGCAGCTTCCCGCAAACTGGCAGTAGTCGCTGTAAAGCAATTGCCTCGACTTGATCCTCATATTCACGCCCACCCTGCTCCCAAAACGAAGTCTGGTAATCCGATCCTTCGTAATCACAAATCGGAGGACGTTGTTCCATTGTATCCCCGGCCAAAACCACGGTAGTGGAACCCCAAGCAGGACATCTCTTCAGGATCGTAGATATTGCGTCCATCCACTATAATTGGCTGGCGCAGCAGACCGTGAATCCGGACCAAATCCAAATTTTTAAATTCGTTCCATTCGGTGACAACAGCGAGGGCATCGCAGTCTTTTGCCATTGTGTATGGATCAGGCTGCATTTCTACTTCGGGCAGAAGGGTATTGGCTACATCCATCGCTACCGGATCGTACGCCTTGACATGCACACCCAGATTAAGCAGTTCCTCGGCGATCGCGATCGAAGGCGCGTCGCGTAGGTCATCTGTGTTCGGTTTAAAAGACAATCCCAGCAGACCGATCGTTTTATTGCGCAGATCGCCTAATAATTCGGCCAATCTTGACACAACCATTGGCCTCCGATCATTGTTAATTTCCATAACGGCATTCAGGAGTTGTGGATGGCGGCCTTTATCGGCGGCCATATAAGCCAATGCCTTGACATCCTTCGGGAAACAAGAGCCGCCATAGCCAAGACCGGCGTCCAGGAACTGTGGTCCAATGCGCTTGTCATAACCCATCCCAACTGCTACCTCTTTGACATCTGCGCCCAACGCTTCACAGATATTGGCGATTTCGTTAATAAATGAAATTTTTGTCGCCAGGAATGCATTAGAAGCATATTTAATCATCTCGGCTGTGCGCAGATCGGTGATCATAATTGGCGCCCTTAAGGGCAGGTGGAGCTGCGCCACCCGTTCCGCAGCATCCCGATCCAGGGAGCCCAAGACTGTGCGGTGTGGCTGCATAAAGTCACTGATAGCAGAGCCCTCCCGTAAAAACTCTGGGCACGAGACGACCGAAAATGGGATCGGATTTGGTTGGGATTTCCGCACGATATCAGCCACCCAGTCGCCGGTTCCCACCGGCACAGTGGATTTGTTGATGATGATTAGCGGCGAAGTCATAACTTTGGCAATCGTCTCGGCAGCTGCAGCCACGTAACGAAGGTCTGCCTCGCCGTCCACTCCTGAGGGTGTACCCACTGCGATAAAAACAAATTCCGTGTCCTTTAATCCATCTTTATACGATGTTGTAAATAAGATGCGCCCGGAACGCACGTTGCGCGCAACGAGTTCGCTTAACCCCGGTTCATAGATCGGCATTTCACCGCGCTTTAAACCTGCTATCTTTTCTTCAGAAATGTCCAACGCGATAACGCGGTTACCCAGATCTGCAAAACAGGCCGCGGTAACCAGACCAACATAACCTACCCCGACCACACAAATTTGTTTCATATCAGTGCCTCCAGTAAGAATTTCACCCTTGGAAATCCTATCTTACCATAAATTGGTATGAGACAGATTGAAGGTTAAGCTGGCTCCGGCGCCAAACATGACTAAATATATGACAAAATACGACAACCGTCATATGTAGCGTATGATGTCTGTCACTTGCAAATTGGCTAAAAACACTCTAAAATAGGGATAATGTGTTATTAATTGTATTATCTAAAAACGGAGTATAAACCATGCAAATTACAAGACAAGCCGATTATGCCGTCCGCGCTGTTCTTTATTTGGCCCAACTGGGCGAAGAGCAGCGTGCCGCGACCAGCCAGATCGCTCAGGAGCAGCAGATTCCACCTTCTTTCCTGGCCAAGATCGTCTCCCAGCTCTCTGTAGCGGGTCTCCTGCAAACGTCGCGCGGCGCACGCGGCGGCGTTTCCCTTGCTCGCTCGCCCGATCAGATTTCTTTGCTTGAAGTCGTAGAAGCTATTGATGGTCCGATCTTGTTGAATGAATGCGTTGCCAATGGCGCCTGCAATTTTGGCGACGATTGTGCGATGAAGCCCATTTGGTGCGACGCCCAAGCCGAGCTGGTGGATCGCTTGCGCAATACCACTTTTAACCAGTTCGTCCAGGTGCCGGTCGCTGTGTAAAACTGAACTCCAGGCATCTCTACGAATAGATAGCCTTTTAACGGAGGCGTTTGGAAGCTAACTGTCCAAGGCCTGCTACTGAAATTCGACGATCAACTTTAAGCACACAGGTGGTGCGACCACACCACCTGTGTGCTTTTATAATACAATAAAGAAAACTCACAATCACTTCTTTGGAGGTCTTTATGTCCGGCCCACGCACGATTCATGCGCCCACTGGTATACAGCTCACTTGCAAATCCTGGCTTACTGAAGCCGCTTACCGCATGATCCAGAACAACCTGGATCCAGACGTTGCCGAGCGTCCGCAAGATTTGGTTGTCTACGGCGGTCGCGGCCAGGCTGCTCGCAGTTGGGAGGCCTTCGATGCCATCCTGGAGAGTCTCAAGCAGCTTGAAGATGATGAGACCTTGCTGGTCCAGTCGGGAAAGCCAGTGGCAATCTTCAAAACTCACCCAGATGCACCGCGTGTCTTGATCGCCAACTCCAACTTGGTGCCGCATTGGGCCACCCAACAGCACTTCGATGAGCTGGCTGCCAAAGGTCTGATCATGTATGGCCAGATGACCGCCGGCTCGTGGATTTATATAGGCACCCAGGGAATCTTGCAAGGAACGTATGAGACGCTCGGCTCCCTGGCGCAGCAGCGCGGCTGGCCATCTCTGAAAGGCAAGTTCGTGCTAACCGCCGGCCTGGGAGGAATGGGCGGCGCTCAGCCCCTTGCGATTACGATGAACGAGGGAGTGGGGCTGGTTGTCGAAGTCGATCCGGCACGCGCCCACCGCCGGAGGGAGATCGGTTACATCGATGTAGTTGTCGACGAGCTCGAAGAAGCCATGACCATGGTCGAAGAGGCGGTTGAGGCCGGAGTACCCAAATCGATTGGCTTGATCGGCAACGCCGCTGAGGTGTATCCCGAGCTGGCGCGGCGCGGTGTCACTCCTGACGTTGTCACCGACCAAACCCCGGCGCATGACGTCTTGATGTATATCCCGACTGGGTTAAGTGTCCATCAGGCCGATGAACTGCGGCGCAGCGATCCCGATGAATATATCCGCCGCTCGATGGCCGCCATGGCGCATCATGTCGAGGCCATGCTCGAATTCCAGCGGAACGGCGCAGAGGTTTTTGATTATGGCAATAACCTGCGCCAGCGCGCTTTCGATTATGGGGTTAAAAATGCCTTTGCTTTCCCAGGGTTTGTTCCTGCCTACATCCGGCCGCTTTTTTGCGAAGGCAAGGGTCCTTTTCGGTGGGTAGCGCTTTCTGGCGATAAAGAAGACATTTATCGCACCGACGAAGCTATCATGGAGCTCTTCCCGAATGACGAGCACCTGCATCGTTGGCTGCGCATGGCGAACCAGAAAGTGCCTTTCCAGGGTTTACCTGCACGCATTTGCTGGCTGGGATATGGCGAGCGGGCAAAGGCTGGGTTGAGATTCAACGAAATGGTTGCCCAGGGGTTGGTTAAGGCGCCGATCGTAATCGGGCGCGACCATTTAGATGCTGGCTCAGTTGCTTCACCAAACCGGGA
>Ga0113563_10001612_pt1 | contig 13008 bp, 11 predicted proteins | sample Mud3Dept3metaG_FD_80117 | JGI IMG/M metagenome (GOLD analysis project Ga0113563, IMG submission 80117) | Freshwater wetland microbial communities from Ohio, USA, analyzing the effect of biotic and abiotic controls - Mud 3 Core 4 Depth 3... | ecosystem: Environmental > Aquatic > Freshwater >...
CACCCGTGCCAGTTCCCGAGTCGCGTGGGCGACTGGTGCGGCTGCGGCGGCCCTTCCCCTTCCGGCTCCCCGACGATTTAAGGCCCCCCGGAAAGCGCCTGGCAGAGGATGTCGCTGTCCTTCACGGGGCGGCCGGCATCGGGGCCGAAGACACCGTAGGTGGAGAGGCACACGTAGACCAGCCCCGGGCCCTCCTCCCGAAGGGAGAGGTACCCGATCCCCAACTCCTCCATCCGGTCCGGCGGCTCCGAGGTGACCAGGACGTCCGAGGAGAGCGCCAGCCGCCGGAAGAGGGCCCGTCCTTCCGGCTCCTCCAGGGAAAGGGTGACGAAGCGGCGGTTGCGCGCCTCGGAGAGGAACGGGAGCCCCGTTCCGGCGATCGTAACCCCTTCCGGCGCGACCCGCCGCAACGGGTCCCCGCCCGGCGGCTCGACCTTGATGACGTCGGCACCGAACTCCCCGAGGACGGACGCCGCCACCATGCCGCCGAAGTGGCCCGGGCAATATTCGAGGACCCGCACGCCGGGGAGCGCCTCGGGCTTCCCGGATGCGGAAGCCGGATCGGTCGCACGCCGCGCCCATTCCGCGTATCCGCTCACGGAGGGGTACCCCCTTCCGGGGGACGCGCGCCCGGGGCGTCGGCCCACTTCCCGATCACCTTTTTCCGGGACAGTTCCTCCATCTCGCCGGGGGAGAGGCCCAGCAGCTCCCCGAATACCCGCTCGTTGTGCCACCCCACCGGCCTGGCGCACCGCTTGATCCGCCCCGGACTTTCGGAGAGCTTGGGCGCCGGCCCGTACTCGTCCACCCTCCCATACAGCGGATCCTGCACCGTCCAGACCGTCCCCCGGGCCCGCAGGTGCGGGTCGTGGTAATGTTCCCTCCCCCCCCGCACCGGCGCTGCGGAAAATCCCCTCTGCTCCGCGACCCGTACCACCTCGTCGAGGGTCCTCTCCGAGCAGAACTCCGTCACGCGCCCGGGCGTGGCGATGCCGGCCTCGCCCGGGGCCGTTGCGCCGAGGACATGGGCGAGCCGGATCCTCTCCTTCTCGTCCCGGACGGAAACCGCGACGAACCCGTCCCGGCACCGGTAGATCCCCGACGGCGGGAAGGAGGGGTCCACGTTCCCCGCCCGTGCCCGATCCTTCCCCGCGACTCCCGCGTACGGCCAGGTCCAGTCCAGCGTCCGGATCATCGCCTCCGCCTGGGAGAGGTCGATCATCTGCCCCTCGCCGGTCGTCCGTCGCGCCGCCAGGGCGGCGAGGATCGACGTGGCGGACAGGAGCGCCGCCGTGTAATCCCCCACCCAGAACCCCGCCTTCATCGGCGGGTGGTCCGGGAACCCCGTGATGGCTGAGAACCCGGAGACCGCCTGCGCGGTGGCGTCGTACGAGGCGCGCCCCGCGGAATACGGTCCCCACTGGCCAAAGCCGGAGTTGGCGGCGTATACGATCCGGGGATTGCGCTCCCGGAGCTGGAGATACCCCACGCCCCACTCGTCCATCGTCCCGGCGCGCAGATTCTCCACCACCACGTCGGACACCGAGGCGAGCCGCAGGAACAGCTCCTTCCCTTCGGGCGGGTGCAGGTCGAGTCCCGCGTGCAGCTTGTTCCGGTTCAGGGACAGGAAGGCGGGCGAGATCTCTTTCCAGAAAAACCCTTCCGGGGCGACGTACCGCATCAGGTCGCCGCGGTACGGCAGTTCCACCTTGATCACCTCGGCCCCGAACTGCCCGAGGTAGTCCGCCGTTGCGGGCCCGAAGATGCGGGTGGCGACCTCGAGGACCCGGACCCCCGCGAGCGCCTCGGGCTTCCCCGGGACTTTCGAGGGGGCGAGCGCCTCCTCCGCGAACTCCCGGAAACCGCTCACGACCGGAGGTCAGACGGCAAGGTACTTCTCCTTGACCTCGTCGTCGGCCAGGAGGTCCTTCATCGTCCCCTCGTACTTCACGGACCCCTTGTCGATCACGTAGCCGCGGTCGGCCACCTTCGCGCAGAAGTGCAGGTTCTGCTCCGCGAGCAGCACCGTCACCCCCTCCTTGCGGATCTGGAGGATCATCTCCGCCAGCAGGGCGACGACCAGCGGCGCCAGCCCCTCGGACGGCTCGTCGAGGAGGAGCAGCTCGGGGTTCGTCATCAGCGTCCGGGCGATGGTGAGCATCTGCTGCTCACCGCCGGACAGCTGCGACCCCAGGTTCCTCTCCCGCTCCTGGAGCCGTGGGAAAAGGGCGTACACCCGGTCCACCGTCCACGGGTTCTCTGCCTGCTTCTCCCGGCGCGTCGCAACCTCCAGGTTCTCCCGCACCGTCAGGTCGGGGAAGCAGCGCCGGTCCTCCGGGACGAAGCCGATCCCCCTGCGGCAGATCCGGAACGCCCGCAGCCCGTTGACCTTCTCCCCCTTGAACCGCACCTCCCCGGACCGGGGGGCCGTCAGGCCGATGACGGATCGGAACGTCGTGCTCTTCCCGGCGCCGTTGCGGCCGAGGAGGGCCACCACCTCCCCCTTCGCGACGGACAGGGAGACGTCGAAGAGGATGTGGCTGCGGCCGTAGTACGTGTTGACCCCGTCGAGTTCGAGAAGCGCCATCGGTACGCCTCCCCCCCTACGCGGAAATTTCCTCCCCGAGGTACGCCTTGCGCACCTGGGGGTTCGCACGGATCTCGGCCGGCGTCCCGTCGGCAATGACCATCCCCTGCTGCAGCACCACGATCTTCTCGGAGATGCCGAAGACGATGTCCATGTCGTGCTCGGTGAACACCAGCGTCAGCCCCTGCTCCCGCGAGATGGTGCGCAGCAGTTCCACGGTCTCCCGGCTCTCGAACCGGGACATCCCGGCGGTGGGCTCGTCCAGCATCAGCAGCCGGGGGCGGGAGGCCAGCGAGATGGCGATCTCCAGCCGCTTCTGGTCCCCGTGGGAGAGGATCGACGCGGACTGCTCGTACTTCTCCGCCAGCCCGACCTGCCCGAGGATGCCGAGCGCCTCCGATGCCACGGCAGGGTACCGCCGGGCGAGACCGACGGGGTTGCGGCTGCTCCGGTGGTGGGCGAACAGGGCCACCTGGACGTTCTCGAACACCGTCATGCGCGGGAAGATGTTGGTGATCTGGAAGGAGCGGCCGACCCCCTTCCGGATGATCCGGTACGGCGGCACGCCGGACACCCGCTCCCCGTCGAAGATCACCTCCCCGGAATCGGGGGGGAACAGGCCGGTCATCACGTTGAAGAGGGTGGACTTCCCCGCCCCGTTCGGCCCGATGATCGCGCGGATCTCCCCCTGCCGGACCGAGAAGGTCACGTCCTGGAGGGCCCGCACCCCCCCGAACGACTTCACGACGCCGCGGATTTCGAGAACGTCCATCGGCGCACCCATCCCCGCTTCCCGAAGGCTGCCCGCGCCTTCTCGTTTACGAACCCCACCACTCCGCCCGGCAGCAGCAGCACCATGACGAGCAGAATGATCCCGAGCACCAGGGCCCATTTCTCCGTCCACGCCACCAGGTAAGAGTTCAGGACGGTGAAGACCACCGCCCCAACCATCGGCCCCGCGAACGTGTAGATCCCGCCGATGATCGTCATGAACACCGGCTCGCCCGACTTGGTCCAGTGGATGATGTCCGGGGTGATCGACTTCTCCATGAGGGCGTACAGCCCCCCCGCCAGCCCCGTGAACGCCCCGGCGATCACGAAGGCGGCCCACTGGTACAGCTTCACGTTCACGCCGAGGTACGCGGCCCGCTGGGTGTTCTCCCGGATCGCCTTGAGGGTGGACCCGAAGGGGGAGGAGCGGATCCGCCGGAGGATCTCCACGGAGACGCCCACCACGGCGAGCGCGAAGTAGTACATCGCCTGCGTGGAGCCGATCTCCACCCCTCCGGGCAGCGGCCGGACGGGGATCCCCTGGATCCCGTTGTCCCCGCCTGTGAAGCCGTACCACTTGAAGGCGATGGTGAAGACGAGCTGCCCGAACGCCAGGGTGAGCATCGCGAAGTGCACACCCGACAGCCGGACGCAGAAGAATCCGATCAGGGCGGCGACGGCGGCGGCGAACACCGGAGCGAGGAGGAGCGCCGGAAGCGTGGAGACCCCCGCCTTGGTGGCTAGGAGCCCCACGGTGTACGCCCCCACGCCGTAGAAGGCCGCCTGCCCGAAGGAGAGCAGGCCGGTGGTTCCGAGGAGCAGGTTGAAGGCGACCGCCACAAGGGAGGCGATGAAGATCTGCGTCAGGAGGTACTGGTAGAACCGGCCGGTGACCAGGGGGACGGCCAGCAGCAGCAGCACCGGGATCACGCGCACCAGGGGATTCACGGAGAAGTGGACCGGAGAGATCTCCTGCGCCTCCATGCCCAGGTTCTTCTCGGAGAGCGCCTTGATCTTCAGGGGGCGGCCGAACAGCCCCCACGGGCGGACCACGAGGATCGCCACCATCAGCAGGTAGATGAGCGACATCTCGAACTCGGGAAAGACGATGATCCCCACCGTCTCCAGCGTCCCGATGAGGAGCGAGCCGATGAGGGCTCCCCACAGGTTCCCCAGGCCCCCGATGACCACCACGACGAACGACTCGATGATGACCTCGGTCCCCACGCCGGGGAACACGGTGCGCGCCGGTCCCGCGAGCGCCCCCCCGAACCCCGCCAGGATGGCGCCGAAGGCGAAGACCAGCGTGAAGAGGGCGGACATGTTGATCCCGAGGGCGTCCGCCATCTCCCGGTCGGAGGAGGTGGCCCGGACGATCTTCCCCGTCCGGGTCCTGTACAGGAGGTACCAGAGCACCAATGCGATCGCGGGCGCCAGCACCAGCACCAGCAGCGTGTACACCGGCACAGTGCCGCCGAATATCGTGACCGCCCCGGAGATCGCGTCCGGCTTCGGGATCGACTTGTACTCCGGTCCGAAGACGATCTTGGCCAGGTCGTCGATGATGAGGACCAGCGCGTAGGTGAGCAGGAGCTGGTAGATCTCCTCCTGCACGTAGATCCGGCGCAGCAGTCCCGTCTCGATCACCGCCGCGATGAGCGCCACCCCCAGCGGCGCCGCCAGCAGCGCTACCACGAACCCCGCCGGGCCGGTCAGGTGCAGCGTGAGGGCGTAGATGAAATACGCCCCGAGCATGTACAGCGCCCCGTGGGCGAAGTTGAGGATATTGAGCACACCGAAAATCAGGGTGAGGCCGGAGGAGATGAGGAAGAGGAACGCCGCCTGCCGCAGCGCGGAGAGCACCTGCACCGTCAGGAACGACACGTCGATGGTTGCCATCATGCCATGGTCCGTTTCGCCTGGGATCGTGGAAGGGGCCCCCCCGCGAGGGGGCTCCCGTTTATCTTGCGCCGGTCCGAAAGACCCTCTACTTGTTCGCCTCCTGCGCCTTCTTCCAGTCGGCGAGGGAGTAGATCACCTTATCCGCCGGGAACACCTCGGTGTTTGTCACGATCGTGATGGGGTAGTTCTTGTCCCACCCGATCTCCCCGATCATGTAATCCGCGTACAGCTGGTGGTCCTCCTTCCGCAGCGTCGCCTTCCCGCGCGGGGCGTCGATCGAAAGCCCCTCCAGCGCCGCGACGACCTTTTCCGCGTCCAGCGACCCGGCCTTCTTCACGCCTTCGGCTAGGAAGTAGATGCCGTCGTACCCCTGGGCGGCCCACGCGCTCGGGTACTCGTTGTTCTTCGCCAGGTACGCCTTCACGAACTCCTGGTTCTTCGGGGTGTTGGGCCAGTGGAAGTAGTACCGCTGGTCGGCGATGATCCCGGTGGGCATCTCTTTCCCCATCGCCCGCGCCAGGGAGACGTCCGCCCCCGTGGCGATGACCCACTTCATCTTGTCGAACAGTCCGTACGGCTTGGCCTGCTTGAAGAACGCCACAAGGTCCCCGCCCCACAGGGAGCAGTACACCGCGTCGGGCTTGGCCTGCAGGATCGCGTTGATGTAGGAGGTGTAGTCCGGGGTGGCGAGCTTGGGCCACTGCTCCCCGATGAACTCCGCCTTCGGGTTCAGCTCCTTCGTCTTCGCCTTGAAGATCTCCCACATCGTGCGGCCGTACTCGTAATCCGGCCCGATGTTGTAGAACTTCGTCAGCTTCGGGTACTTCTTCGCCGTGTAGAGGGCCAGGGAGTTGGCGAACTGGGAGTTGCACATCCCGGAGCGGAAGGTGTACCGGTTCCACTTCTCCTTCGTCACGGTGTCGGTCGACCCGATGGTGATCATCGTGACGACCTTCTCCTGCTTCGCGACCTCGGCCACGGCGAGCGCGACGGCGGAGCTGACCGTGCCGAAGAGGAAGTTCACGCCGTCCTTCTGGATGTACCGCTTCGCGAGGTTGACCCCTTCCTGTACGTTCGCCTTGTCGTCGGCGGAGGACAGCTCGAGCTTCTTCCCGAGCACCCCGCCCTTCGCGTTGATCTCCTCGACCGCCTGCTCCGCGCCCAGCCTGCACTCCCGGCCCAGCGCCTCCGCGCGCCCCGACAGGGGGTACATCGCCCCGATCTTGATCGTGTCCGCCGCGACCGCCGTCGTGGCGAACAGCAGCACCGCCGTAACCGCGATAGCCGTCTTCCGCATCGTTCCCTCCTTCTCCCTGCGTTTATTTGATGCCGTCGCGTCCCTGTCCCGGCCCCGGGTGGGGCGGGACGATCATCGCCTCGCCGTCGATCACCAGCACCTTGTCCTGGTTGAAGCATCGGGTCTTCATCCGGAGCCGCTTCCCGGAGATCACTTCCACGATCTCCACGCGCGCCGTGATCTCGTCGCCGGGGAACACGGGGGCCTTGAACTCCAGGGTCTGGGACAGGTAGACGCACCCCGGCCCCGGAAGCTTCATCCCGATGGCCGCCGAGATGGTCCCCGCCGTCAGGAGCCCGTGGGCGATGCGCTCCTTGAACCGGGTCTTCGCCGCGAACTCCTTGTCCACGTGGATCGGGTTCCGGTCCCCCGAGATCCCGGCGAAGAGGAAGACGTCCTCCTCGGAGAAGACTTTCGTGAACTCGGCGAACTCCCCGACCTTGTACATCCTTCACCCGGATAACGAGATTGGAAACCTTGTTTCGCAAGGGGGGTGCCAGTTATTCCATCAACCGAGAGGTGTCCGATATTATCTTTTAATAACGAATACTTCCACCAGATTTCGCGACACGGTGACGGGAAAGGACTCCACTCGCGTGTGTACCATAAAAGGTACATAGCTGGCTATCCTTCCCTGCCGACAGAAAAATCCGCTGGATATTCGAACCAAACACCATGCGTAACCGTATAGGTACATATACCAGTTCAGTTACACAAAGCAGCTTGCAGTCGGCCCACGCGGCACCACCCCTGCGAGGGCATGCTTCGCTCTCCGTTAAAAGTACAGCCAAGTTGCCGCAATTATGAACTGAGATACCGATGCTGTGGTATAAAACCGGGGACGGGGAAGGGGCCGGATGCCGGTGAGAAGCGGAAGGGGAGCCGACCCGACATGAGCGTCTTGAAGAGTTCGATCGACGTCCGTTCCGAGGAGTTCCGCCGGAACGCCGGAATCATGGGCGGCCTGGTCGCCGACCTGCGGGAGAAGGTGGCGCGCGTACGGCTTGGCGGGGACGAGAAGTCCCGGGCCCGGCACGTGGAGCGTGGGAAACTCCTGCCGCGGGAGCGGGTGCGGCACCTCCTCGACGTGGGGTCCCCCTTCCTGGAGCTCTCCCAGCTCGCCGGGTGGGGGCTCTACGACGACGAGGTCCCCGGCGCCGGGATCATCACCGGGATCGGCAGGGTCTGCGGCCAGGAGTGCATGGTCGTCGCCAACGACGCCACCGTAAAAGGGGGTACGTACCTCCCCCTCACGGTCAAGAAGCACCTCCGGGCCCAGGAGATCGCCGAGGCCAACCACCTCCCCTGCATCTACCTCGTGGATTCCGGCGGGGCCAACCTGCCCCAGCAGGACGAGGTCTTCCCCGACCGGGACCATTTCGGCAGGATCTTCTACAACCAGGCGGTCATGTCCTCGAAACGGATCCCGCAGATCGCGGTGGTGATGGGGTCGTGCACCGCCGGAGGGGCGTACGTCCCGGCCATGTCCGACCAGAGCATCATCGTCCGGCGGCAGGGGACCATCTTCCTCGGAGGCCCGCCGCTGGTGAAGGCGGCCACCGGCGAGGTGGTGAGCGCGGAGGATCTCGGGGGGGCGGACGTCCATTGCCGCACCTCCGGGGTGACGGACCATTACGCCGTCAACGACGGGCACGCCCTCGCCCTCGCCCGGCGCGCCGTGGCGAGCCTGAACCGGCGGAAGCGGATGGAGATCTCCCTCCGGGAGCCGGTGGAGCCGGCGTGCGATCCGTCGGAACTGTACGGCGTCATCCCGGCCGACGTCCGCAAGCCGTACGACGTGCGGGAGGTGGTCGCCCGCATCGTGGACGGCTCCGAGCTGGACGAGTTCAAGCAGCTCTACGGGACCACTCTCGTCTGCGGCTTCGCCCGCGTCTGGGGGTACCCCGTGGGGATCGTGGCGAACAACGGGATCCTCTTCTCCGAGTCGGCGATGAAGGGGACACACTTCATCGAGCTGTGCTGCCAGCGCGGCATCCCCCTCGTCTTCCTCCAGAACATCACCGGCTTCATGGTCGGGAGCCGGTACGAGGCCGGAGGGATCGCCAAGGACGGGGCGAAGATGGTCACCGCCGTGGCGTGCGCCAGGGTTCCGAAGTTCACCCTCGTCATCGGCGGGAGCTTCGGGGCGGGGAACTACGGAATGTGCGGCCGGGCATACGGACCCCGCTTCCTCTGGATGTGGCCCAACGCACGGATCTCCGTCATGGGCGGGGAGCAGGCGGCGAGCGTCCTCGCGCAGGTGAAGCGGGACGGGATGGAGGCGCGGGGAGAGACGTGGAGCGCCGGGGAGGAGGAGGCGTTCCGGAAACCGATCCGGGAGCAGTACGAGACCCAGGGGCACCCGTACTTCGCCACCGCCCGGATCTGGGACGACGGGATCATCGACCCGGCCGACACCCGCATGGTGCTCGGCCTGGGGATATCGGCCTCCCTGAACGCGCCGCCGGAGAAAACCGAATTCGGCGTGTTCCGGATGTGACGCCGCAAGTGAGGGACGGGGGCATGTTCGAGAAGATCCTCATCGCCAACCGCGGCGAGATCGCCTGCCGCATCATCCGCACCGCGAAGCGCCTCGGGATCCGTACCGTCGCGGTCTATTCCGACGCGGACGCGGGCGCCCTCCACGTGGCGGCGGCGGACGAGGCGTACCGTATCGGACCGGCCCCCGCGCGGGAGAGCTACCTGAAGGTCGAGGCCATCCTCGAGGCGGCGGCGCGCAGCGGCGCCCGGGCCATCCACCCGGGGTACGGTTTCCTGGCCGAGAACGCCGGCTTCGCCCTGGCGTGCGAGGGGGCGGGGATCGTTTTCATCGGTCCGCCCGCGGTGGCGATCCGCTCCATGGGTTCCAAGAGCGCCGCCAAGGAGATCATGGAGAAGGCCGGGGTGCCGCTGGTCCCCGGGTACCACGGGGAAAACCAGGAACCGCGACGCCTGCGGGAAGAGGCCGCCCGGATCGGCTTCCCGGTCCTCATCAAGGCGAGCGCCGGCGGCGGCGGGAAGGGAATGCGGGCGGTCGCGCGCCCGGAGGAGTTCGACGACGCCCTCGCATCGGCGAAACGGGAATCCCTTGCGTCCTTCGGCGACGACCGCGTCCTCCTGGAGAAGTACCTCGCCCGTCCGCGTCACGTGGAAGTCCAGGTCTTCCGCGACGCGAAGGGGAACGCGGTCCACCTCTTCGAGCGCGACTGCTCCATCCAGCGCCGTCACCAGAAGGTGCTGGAGGAGGCGCCGGCGCCGGGGGTTAGGCCATCGTTGCGGGCGAAGATGGGGGCGGCGGCGGTGGCGGCGGCCCACGCCATCGGATACGTGGGCGCGGGGACCGTAGAGTTTCTCCTGGACGAGGACGGCTCCTTCTGCTTCATGGAGATGAACACCCGCCTCCAGGTGGAGCACCCGGTGACCGAAATGATCACCGGGCAGGACCTCGTGGAGTGGCAGCTCCGCGTGGCGGCAGGCGAGCCGCTCCCCAGGGGGCAGAAGGAGCTCGCCATCGGCGGCCACGCCATCGAGGCCCGCATCTACGCCGAAGACCCGGCCCGCGATTTCCTCCCCTCCACCGGACGGCTCGCCCATCTCCGCGCCCCCGCGGAGAGCGCCAACGTCCGGATCGACACCGGCGTGCGGCAGGGGGACGAGGTGAGCATCCACTACGATCCGATGATCGCCAAGCTGGTCGTCTGGGACACCGACCGGGCCAGCGCCCTGCGCCGGCTGCGGAAGGCGCTCTCCGAGTGCCAGGTGGTGGGGGTGGCCACCAACATCGGTTTCCTGGAGAACGTGGCGGCGCATCCCTCCTACGCCGCCTGGGAGCTGGACACCGGCTTCATCGACCGGCACCGGGCGGCGCTCTTCCCCGATCCCCGCCCGGCCACGGACCGCACGCTTGCCCTGGCGTGCCTCGACGTGCTGCTGCGCCACGCCGGGAACGCGATGCGGGCCGCGCGCGCTTCTTCCGACCCGTACTCCCCCTGGAACATGACCGGCGGGTGGCGGCTCAATTCCGGGAACCACCACGACATCCACTTCGTGGACGGGGAACGGACGATCCGGGTCGTGGCCCATTATCGCCGCGACGGGTACCTCCTCGACCTCCCGGGCGGCGAACTCCTCGCCCGGGGCGAGTTGGATGCGGCGGGCGACCTCCTGGCCGACCTCGGCGGGATCCGCGTCAAGGCCACCGTTGTCCGTCACGGGACCGTCGTCACCGTCCTCGAACAGGGCGGCGCCCACGTGCTCGCCGTCCACGATCCGCACGCCCTCGCGGGGGAGGAGGAGGAGGTCGCCGGAAAACTGACCGCCCCGATGCCCGGGAAGGTGGTCGCGGTGATGGTCCGAGAGGGGGAGAGCGTGGCGAAGGGAAATCCGCTCCTGATCCTGGAGGCGATGAAGATGGAGTACACCATCGCCGCCCCCCGGGGAGGGGTCGTCACCCGGCTCAATTATCCCGAGGGCAGCCTGGTCAGCGAGGGGGCGGAGCTGCTCGAAATCGACGACGGGGAACCGCGTGCCATGCCGGAGGAACGATGAAGTCGATCCGTATCGGGACCGGGCAAGGGTATTGGGGAGACCGGCTGGACGCGCCCCTGGCGCTGGTGGACAGGGGCCGGGTGCAGTACATCTGCTTCGACTACCTTGCCGAGCTGACGATGTCGATCCTGCAGAAACAGAAGGAGCGGGATCCTTCCAAGGGGTACGCGCACGACTTCGTGACCCTGTGCCGGCAGATCCTTCCCCGGGTCCGGAAGCAGGGGATCCGGCTCATCGCCAGCGCCGGCGGGGTCAATCCCCGCGGCTGCGCCGAGGCGATCGCGCAGGTCGCCCGCGGACACGGCCTCACGGTGAAAATCGCCACCGTCGAGGGGGACAACATCCTGGACCGCCTCGACTCCCTGGCCGCGCAGGGGTACGCGCTGAAGAACATGGACGACGGGTCGGGCATCGGGGCAATCCGGGACCGGATCACCAGCGCGAACGTCTACCTGGGGGTCGCCCCCGTCATCGAGGCGCTGCGCGGGGGAGCCGACATCGTCATCACCGGCCGCAACACCGACACTTCCCTTTTCCTCGCCCCGATGATCCACGAGTTCGGCTGGCGCATGGACGAGCTGGACAAGCTGGCGTGCGGCATCTGCATCGGCCACGTCATCGAGTGCGGGGCCCAGGTGACCGGGGGCAACTACACCGGCGGCTGGGACCGGGTGCCCGACCTGGCGCGGGTCGGCTGGCCCATCGCCGAGGTTTCGGAGGACGGCTCCGCCGTCATCACGAAACCGGACGGGACGGGCGGGCTGGTGGAGGCCGGCACGGTGAAGGAGGAACTCCTCTACGAAATCGGCGATCCCGGCAACTACATCACCCCGGACGTGGTCGCCGATTTCCGTCCGGTGCGCATCGAGGACGCGGGGCCGGACCGCGTGAAGCTCTGGGGCGCGAAGGGGCGGCCCGCGCCGGACACCCTCAAGGTCTCGATCAGCTACCGCAACGGGTACCGCGCCTTCGCGGACCTCGGGTTTTCCTGGCCCCGGGCTCTGGAGAAAGCGAAGCTGGCCGCGAAAATCCTTGCGGAGAGGTTCCGGATCGTCGGCCTCCAGGCCGAGGAGGTCCTGTTCGACTACATCGGCTACAACTCCCTGCACGGGCCGCTCGCGGAGTTCCCCGGCCACGATCCCCAGGAGGTCCGGCTGCGGGTGGGCATCCGCACGAGGACGGCGGAGGAGGCGCGCAAGCTGGGTCCGGAAGTGCCCTGCCTGGTCACGTGCGGGCCGCCGCAGGGGGGCGGCTACTCCGCCCGGGCGACCCCACAGGAGATCCTCGAGTACTGGCCCGCGCTGATCCCCGCGGCCGCGATCCGGCCGGAAGTGCACTTCGTGGAGGTGAGATGATGCGACGCGTACCGCTGGTCACGATCGCCCATGCCCGTTCCGGGGACAAGGGGAACAGCTGCAACATCGGCCTGATCGCCCGGAAGCCGGAGCATTACCCTGTCCTGGTGGAGCAGGTCACTGCGGAGCGCGTGCGGGACCATTTCCGGGGATGGGTGCACGGCAACGTCGTCCGCTACGAGATGCCCAACATCCACTCCCTCAATTTCCTGCTCGAGGACGCCCTGGGGGGCGGCGCCACCGCCTCGCTGCGGGCGGACAACCAGGGGAAGACCATGGGAGGCGCGCTGCTGCGGCTCCTTGTGGAACTCCCGGAGTAGACCGCGATGGAACTCCGGGAGCTGCTCGTCGAGTCCGCCGGCGGCGTCTGCACCATCACCCTCAACCGTCCAGGGAGCATGAACTCCCTCAACCTCCGGATCGTCGAAGCGCTGGCGGAAGCGGTGGCCGCGCTCCGGTTCGACCGGTCCGTGCGGGTGGCGGTGATCACGGGCGCCGGGGAGAAGGCGTTCTGTTCCGGCGCGGACCTCAAGGAGCGCGCCACCCTC
>Ga0113563_10001613_pt1 | contig 13006 bp, 13 predicted proteins | sample Mud3Dept3metaG_FD_80117 | JGI IMG/M metagenome (GOLD analysis project Ga0113563, IMG submission 80117) | Freshwater wetland microbial communities from Ohio, USA, analyzing the effect of biotic and abiotic controls - Mud 3 Core 4 Depth 3... | ecosystem: Environmental > Aquatic > Freshwater >...
CAGCCGGGCGACCTGCAGATCATCAACAGCCACGTCACGCTGCATTCGCGCACCGATTTCACCGACCATGACGATCCGGCGCGGCAGCGGCTGCTGTTCCGGCTGTGGCTGGCGCCGCCGGATGGCGATCAATTGCCGGAGAGCTGGCGCGTGCTGTATAAGTCAGTAGCCAGGGGCACCGTGCGCGGCGGCATCATCGGCCAGCACCACGACGCCGTGCGCAAAGCCTATGAACGGCGTCAGGCGGCGGCCTTGGGTATGCGCCTCTTTGATTAAAAAATACAATAAAAACAAATACTTAAAATGTATTCCCGGCAGCGCGGGCAATTCTAGTCGTTCGCGGGTTTGGTGGCGGCGGGCTGGCGCTGGCGCACTGCCTGCAGCTGTATGGCGGCCGCGTGCAATTCCTTGCCCGCTGCGGTTAACTGACCGTCGTCGATCAGCTTGCTGGCCGCAAACAGCTTGGCCTCGACTTTTTCCATATCGGGTACGAACAGCGGATCGCCGGCTTGTGCGTCGAAGTTCTTCTCGCGAAACAGCCGCCATAGCCGGTACAGCTCCTCCATCGCTACGCGCGAGGCGTCCTGGTTCGCTTTGCCGGTGGCAGCAACGGTTTCCGCCAGAGCACCGTCCAAGATAACGATGTCGGTGTTGAATTCGCCGGTCATCTGCGCGCGGGCTTGCGGCAATGCGGCGATGCCGCCCAGCACAAGCAGCAGGGCGACGAGCCAGCGGTGGTAATTCGGGGTGCGGGTCATGGCATGCGTATATTTAATATCCTATGGGGCAACGTAGCGGCACGCGTGGTTCCGGGCCAGTGACCCGGGTCAGGCGAGTTTGATGGCGACGGCGCCTGCGACTACGATCAGAGTCGCCACCCAGCGGACACGGGTGATGCGTTCGTGCAGCAGCGTGGCGGCCAGCAGTGCGCCGAATACCACCGAAGTCTCGCGCAGCGCAGCGACCAGCGCGATCGGCGCCTGGGTCATCGCCCACAATGCCAGCCCATACGAACCCAGCGAGCAGGCGCCGCCGGCGAGGCCGCGCCGCCAGTGGCGCTGCAGGTAACTCGCGGTGGTGGTCCCATTGCGGGCGAGGAACAAGCCGGTAAACGGGATCGCGGTCAGCACGAACACCCACCCCGTGTATGCCGCAGCGTGGCCCGACAGTCGCGCGCCTGCGCCATCAACCAGCGTGTAGATGACGATCGTCGCGGCAGTGGCGAGCGCAAACAGGGCCGTGCGGCCCTGGAAGGCGCCGGTGCGCCACGATGCTCCGGCAAGCAGCACGACGCCGCCGCAGATCAACAGCACGCCCAGCCAGCCGCCGGGGGACGGTACTTCAGCGAGCAGCAGCGCTGCGGCGACGGCCGCTACCGCCGGAGCCGAGCCGCGCATGATCGGATAGGCGAAACTCAGTTCGCCGTGGCGGTACGACAGCGCGACCAGCAGGAAATAGACGACATGGAGCAGGCCGGAGGCGATCAGGAATGGCCAGCTTGCGGCAGCCGGCAGCGGTGCGAAGGGCAGTGCACACGCGGCGATCGCCGCGCCGCCGGCGACGATCAGCACGGTGTCCAGCGTGCGGTCGGCGCTGCCGCGGATCAACGCGTTCCAGCTTGCGTGCAGCAGCGCCCCGAGCAGCACCGCAAGCATCACGTCAGTCGTCATCATCTGTGCTGGGCCGCGTCAATCGAGCGGTGCCGGCATATCCGCATGGCCTCGTCACGCAGTGCCGCGCCACCACCGTACCGCGATGATCAGCAGCGGCACCAGCAGGAGAACCCAGCCCAGCGCACGGATTGCCAGCGGTGGCGTGGGGCGATCGATGCGATTGAGTCCCCATCCCCGGCCCGTGCTGCGGCTGACGCTGCCGGGATACCAGATCAGTGCCAGCGGTATGGCCAACGGGATTGCCAGTGCCAGCGCGCCGGGCCAGCCTTCGCGCCGCCACATCGCACTGAGGTAGCCCAGCGCAATCAGTCCGGAGACCAGTCGCTGACGATCGACCATGGAATCAGAATTCGGCCGCGCTATCGGCGCACGCGGCGGCACAGACTTCGGCCTCGAGCTGCAGCGTGACGTGCTCGATGCCAAAAAGGTCGTGCAGCATCTGCTGCGCTTCTTGCAGTATGCGGTCTGTGCTGTGTGCGCTGCCGATTACCAGATGCGCGGTCAGCGCCGGCTCGGCCGTGCTCATTGCCCACACATGCAGGTCGTGCACCGATACGACGCCGGGGAGGGACTGCAGCGATGCGCGCACCTCGGGCAGCTTGATATGTTCGGGCACACCATCGAACAGCAGGTGCAGCGATTGCCGGAACAGAGACCAGGTGCCGATAATGACCACCACTGCAATAACAAGGCTGGTCAGTGGATCGATCCAGGCCCAGCCCTGCCATAGATACAGTGCACCCGCGGCAACGACACCCAGTGATACCAGTGCATCGGCGGCCATATGCAGGAAGGCGCCGCGGATATTGAGGTCTTTTTCGCGTCCGGCCATGAACAAGGCTGCAGTGACGGCATTGATGAGCACGCCGATGGCGGCGACGACCATCACTGTGCCGGCCGCGATGGGCGCCGGATGCTGAAAGCGCTGTATCGCTTCCCAGCCCAGCGAGCCCATCGCGACCAGCAGGACCACGGCATTGACGAAACTGGCGAGGATGGAGCCGCGGCGCCAGCCGTAGGTTTTGCTGTCGCTGGGTTTCAGTCGCGCTGCGGCAAAGGCGGCCCATGCCAACAGCAGACCGCCGACGTCGCCGAGGTTGTGCGCCGCGTCGGCCAGCAGCGCCAACGAACCGGTCACCCAGCCGTAATACGCCTCGATGATGACGAAGCCGATGTTCAGTACGATGCCGATGCCGAAGGCGCGGCCCTGGCCGGGCAATGGATGGTCATGGCCGTGGGGGTCGTGCGCCGGCGAATGCGGGTGGTGATGGGCGTGGCCGTGCGGTAGGCTCATGCCGGCACAGGATACGCCATCCGCGGCAGCTTCAGGCAGCCTTGTCGCGGGCAGCGATTATTGCGTCGATGACCGGGTGGATGTCAGCCGGTTCCTTCGGAAATTTCGCCGGCATTTCCATCCTGATGAGGTCGCGCAGCATCGCGATGGTGGCACGGGTAGTGCGGTCGGCGGAACCCATTTCGTGCAGCAATTCCAGGCATTTCTTTGTCTCGTCCAGGCGCCGTTCACAGTGTACCGCGGTGCCGCTGACATAGCGGCGGATGACTCTCTCGAAGGGAATCTCGTTGAAAGTGTCCGCAATGTCACCGGCCATCTCGTCGAGCACGTTGCGGCGGCGCGCCGCTTCCATGCTTTCGATCAGGATCGCGGCGAGACCCTTGGTGAACACGCTGCGGATCAGTTTCATCGCGCTGGCATCGCCGGGGGCGCTGCCGACGACGCGGATGACCATGCCGTGCGGCGTCATCCGGTCGCGGAACTCGGCGGCGTGCGGGCCGCTGGCGACGAGCGGCGATTTCAGACCCATCAGGTCCACCGGGGCCAAGACCGCTGCGTCGACGAACTTCGCGGCACTGCCGACGATTGCCGCGGCCTGTTCCATCACCTTCGCCGAATTGCTGCTGGCGTCGACATACAACTGGTCGGGGCGCAGGTACTTGCGGATTTTCTTCAGCGCCGGTAGCGCCGCCTTGCCGGGCGTCAGCGCGAGGATCACGTCGGATCGTTCCGCCAGCGCGCCGACGGTCTTTACCAGTGTCACGCCGGCGGCCTGCGCGCGGTCGTAAGCGGGGTCGCCCGGTTTCGCCTTGGCGCCGCTGCGGCTGTAGCCTGCAATCGAGGAGACGCCGGCCTGCGATAAATCCCTGGCGAAGTGGGCTGCTGCTTCGCCGAAACCCAAAAAACCGAGACGCAACGACACAGAATTCATGGAGTACTTTCCGGAAAATTGGTGACCACGCAAAGCGTCGCGCGCAAGCACCGGCTGCAGGATCATTGTTGATCTGCGTGACCGGAAAATAGCATATAAAAATGATACGCTATGATGGATTCCAAGGCGCGGACATTGCGTTAGACTAGAGACCTACACCAGGGTGGGCTGTCGGTGCAAGGGGAAAATTGCAGCATTGCCAGCCGAGGGGACGCAGGAGGATGTGGTCAAATCTTAATCTAGATCAAGCGGCCGGGCGGCCCTATCGCTTAGCCTCGAACCGGATTGTGCACGCCGGGAGTATTTCCGGTGTGACGGACAAAATCGCAACGCATACTCAACGCACCTGAGGTCATCGTCAAATTGGAAACCATACGTACGGATGTGGCCATACTGGGGGCAGGCGGCGCCGGGCTGCGTGCGGCGATTGCACTGGCGGAAGCGAACCCTGGCCTGCGCATCGCGCTCATTTCCAAGGTATATCCGATGCGCAGTCATACCTGCGCGGCCGAGGGTGGTGCCGCCGGCGTCATCAAGTCCGACGACAGCCTGGAGCACCACTTCAACGATACGGTCGGCGGTGGTGACTGGCTGTGTGATCAGGATGCCGTCGATTATCTGGTCCAGGAGGCGCCCAAGGAACTGATCCAGCTCGAGCATTGGGGCTGCCCGTGGAGCCGTGAGCCGGATGGATCGGTTGCAGTGCGCCCGTTCGGCGGCATGAAAAAGCAGCGCACCTGGTTTGCCGCCGACAAGTCGGGGTTCCACATTCTGCATACGCTGTTCCAGACCTCGCTGCAATTTCCATCGATCCAGCGCTACGACGAGTATTACGCCACGGATCTGATTGTCGATGACGGACGCTGCCAGGGGTTCACGGCGATCGAGATGCGCAGCGGACAGATGAAGTTTTTCCAGGCCGGTGCGGTGATCGTCGCGAGCGGCGGCGCCGGCCGCATGTTTCCGTTCACCACCAACGGCGCAATCAAGACCGGCGACGGCATGGCGCTCGCGTATCGCGCAGGTGTGCCGCTGAAAGACATGGAGTTCGTGCAATATCATCCCACCGGCCTGCCCAATACCGGTACGCTGTTGACCGAGGCCTGCCGTGGCGAAGGCGGGATCCTGCTCAACAAGAGCGGCCGTCGTTTCCTGCAGGACTACGGCATGGGGCCGGAGACGCCGGTCGGCAAGCCAGTACTGAAAACCATGGAGCTCGGGCCGCGCGATCGCGTCAGCCAGGCATTCTGGCATGAGCAGAAAAAGGGCAACATGGTTTCCACCCGCTGGGGCGACTGCATGTTGCTCGACATGCGGCATCTGGGCGAGAAGAAGATCAACGAGCGGCTGCCCCTGGTGCGGGACATGGCGGTGAGCTATCTGGGTGTGGACCCGGTCACTGATCCGGTGCCGGTGCGCCCGGTCGTGCACTACATGATGGGCGGCATCGATACCGACATCAGTGCGGCGACCCCGCTGCCCGGCCTGTTTGCCGCCGGTGAGTGTGCCTGCGTGAGCATCAATGGCGCCAATCGCCTGGGGTCGAACTCGCTGACCGAGTTGCTGGTGTTCGGGCGCCGCGCGGCGCTCAGTGCGGCGGCGTACCTCGGCGCGGGTGTCGGTGCTGCCAATGATGCGGCGCTGGCGGCGCGTGCGACAGAAGCACAGGCACGCTTGCGTGAGTTGTTCGAGAGGACCGGTGGCACGGAAACCATCGCCGGGTTGCGCAAGGAAATGATGGCAACCATGGAGGAGCACGCCGGAATCTATCGCAGCGGGGAGGGCCTGAAACAGGCTTGTGCCACGCTGGCCGACCTGCGCCGGCGCTATGCTGCCATTGAGCTGCATGACAAGACCAATGTCTACAACACCGATCTGCTGCAGGCGCTCGAACTGGGGGCGATGCTCGACTGCGCCGAAGCGGTGACCGTCAGTGCGCTGGCGCGCACAGAGTCGCGCGGCGCGCATCAGCGGCTCGATTTCACCGCGCGGGATGACGCCAAATTCCTGCGCCATACGCTGGCGCTGTACCGGCCGGAAGGCGCTCCCGCCATCGATTACCGTGACGTGGTGATCACCCGCTCGCCACCCGGCGTGCGGGACTATTCGGGAGAGCAGAAATGAGCCAGCGCCAGATCGAACTGGAGGTGTTGCGCTACAACCCGGAGACGGATACCGAGCCGCATTTTCAGCGCTACTCGGTGTTGTGCGAGGACGAGTGGGTCGTGCTCGATGCGCTGAACCACGTCAAGGCGACCATCGATCCGACGCTGAGTTACCGCTGGTCATGCCACATGGCCGTGTGCGGCAGCTGCGGCATGATGATCAACGGCGAGCCCAAGCTGTCGTGCAAGGCTTTTCTGCGTGATTACGAAGGGGTTATTCGCGTCGAGCCGCTGGCACATTTCCCGATCCAGCGTGATCTGGTGACCGTCATCGACGACTTCGTGACCAAGCTCAGGCGCGTGAAGCCGTACCTGATTCCGAAAGAGGAAAAATCGATTGAAGCCGGTGAGTACCTGCAGACACCTGCTGAACTGAAAAAGTACAAGCAGTACACGCTGTGCATCAACTGCATGCTTTGTTATGCCGCCTGTCCCGAATACGGATTGGTGCCGAAGTTCATCGGCCCGGCGGCGATTTCGCTGGCACACCGTTACAACCAGGATTCGCGCGACGGTGGTCGCGAGGCCCGCCAGCAGGAGATCGCGGCGACCGAGGGTGTGTGGGAGTGCTCGTTCGTCGGTGCCTGCTCGGAGGTCTGTCCGGAGCACGTCGATCCGGCCGGTGCGCTGCAGCAGGTCAAGATCAAGAGCACGATAGACTGGTACCAGGAACACCTGATGCCATGGAGGAACAAATGACCGGCAAACCCTATATCCGCGATGTGCCGCGATTCGGCTGGTTCCTGCGTCAGCCGCGTTACATGCGCTACATGGCGCGTGAGGTCACCTGTCTTTTCATCGGCGCCTATGCGGTGGTCCTGCTCGTCGCCCTGCAGCGCCTGGCGGAAGGGCGGCAGGCCTATGAAGCCTTTCTGCAGGCGCTGGCCAGCCCGGTGAGCATGGTTTTCCACCTGGTCGTGCTGGTGTTTGCGCTGTATCACACGACGTCATGGTTCAACGTCACGCCAAAGGCGATGCCGATCCAGGCAGGAGAGGATTTCCTGCCGGGCGCGATCATTGTCGGTGCACACTATGCGGCGTGGCTGATCGTCTCGGTGGCGCTGCTGTTTCTGGCGGGAGTGTTCTGATCATGGCCAAGTCGAACAAGCCGATCGTGTGGGGATTGTTTGCCGCGGGGGGCACCGTCACCGCGTTTGTGATCCCGGCCCTGGTGCTGTTGACGTTGTTGCCCGCGCTCGGCGTGGTGCCGGAGTTGCTGGCTTACGACAACCTGCGGGCCTTTGCGGGCCACTGGCTGGGCAAGCTCGTGTTATTTGCCATAATTTTTCTGTCGCTGTGGCACGCCGCGCATCGCCTGCGCGTCACGCTGCATGATTTCGGCGTGCGTGCCGACCTCCTGGTTGCCATTGCCGTTTATCTGGCGGCGGCGACGGGCAGCCTTGCTGCCGCCTACTATCTGCTGAGACTCTGACATGGTGAAGACGGGTGTTGCCACTCGCCGTATCGACGGTGCCGAGGCTGCTGTGCGTGCTCCGGCGATGAAGGCGCCCGTAGTGATTCCCAAGTACCTGGAGCAGACCTACTGGTGGGCGTACATTCATCCCAAGGCGGTGCACTTTTTTGAACGGCAGTGGCTGGTCAACCTGATTCTGTGGGGCAACTACTCCAAGCTGCGCGATGCTGCGTTCCGGGAAATGCCGGCGCCGATCTCGGGCAAGGTGCTGCAGGTCGCCTGCGTCTATGGCGATTTCACGGGCATGCTGGCGCAGCAGCTCGGTCCGCAGGGCAGCGTCGACGTGGCGGATGTCGCACCGGTGCAACTCGATAATCTGACCAGAAAAATTAACGCCCATCCGCGCGTAGCCCTGCATCATCACGATTCCCGCGATCTCGGTTTTGCCGATGCCAGCTATGATTACGTGCTGTTGTTTTTCCTGCTGCACGAGCAGCCGGAAAGCGTGCGGGCCGGCACCATCGCCGAGGCCTTGCGCGTGGTCAAACCCGGCGGCAAGGTCATCTTCGTCGACTACCACGGACCGCGGCGCATCAATCCGTTTCGCTATGTGATGATGCCGATATTGGCCTGGCTGGAGCCGTTTGCGATGGACCTGTGGCGGCGCGAGATCACGGACTGGCTGCCACCGGGCGCGCTGCCTTCCCATGTGGACAAGCGCACCTACTTTGGCGGCCTCTACCAGAAAGTGGTGATTACGCGCTGAGGGGTCGCGGCTCGCGGGGCGACTGTCATCATCGCGATGAAGCCCGTAAGCCTTCGTGTCCTGTCAGTGGAATCGCGCCATGCGGGATGGACCCACTTGGTGCGCCCTCCCGGCGTTTACTACCTTGCTGTTCGCCCGCCCCAGCGCAGCGATCTTCGTGCCTACGACAAGTTGCGGCAGACTGTCGCCCGATGGCGGATCGATGTGCCTGAGCATGCCAAACTGCTTTAGGTGGGTACCGTGCGCCTCGCTGGTGAGGCCGATCCTTTGCTTTCCAGGGGCATCAGAATGAGGTCCATCCGCAGCCAGGACGCGGCCGTCGAGAATGATCGAGAGCATGGACGCAAGCTGCCGGGGAACATTTTCCGGCACAGGCGAGATGAAGGCCGGCCTTATGCAACGATGGCGACGAGACGATACGGTCATTGTCCGGTCGCCGGTGCCTGGCTCAACCAGACAGGGTTTTCGGGTCGTGGTGACGTCGGTGGCCGCCGGCGCTGACATCCCCGCGATCCGTGGGGGGGTGGATTCGCCGCCTGGATCGGGCGATGCAGCAGCCGTCACCGGCCGGCGCAACGGGTGCAGTTCAGCGGATGACCAGGCTTGCCGGGTATGCGCGCACGCCTGACAACAGCGTGCTGGGCGGTGCGCGGCGCAGTCGACTGCGTCCCGCGACGCTTGCAGCTGCCCGCGCATGCTTCTCGTTCTTTTTCATTTCCTCGATGTACGGATTCGGTCCGCCAAAGTGCGCCTCGGCGTAGCGGTATGCCCGATGCAGTTTCTCGTCAAGACGTTTCATGGCGTTCATGTAGAACGCCGGGGTCTTGCGCACCAGATCCCTGCCGGACTTGTACATCACAACAATCCGGCCATCAGGGAGTTTGCGGCGGGCGATCCCGCCCAGCAGGAACTCGGGGTAGAGCCGGTCGTGACACTTTTCAAGATAGCAGCGGTCGGACATCTGCGCGATGATGTCAGCGGTACCCAGAATCTCGCCGACCCGACGCAGCAGCGGATCTTCGACACGGATTTTGTCGGCATCGCGCTCATAGCCGGTGAAATGCACCAGGATTGATGCGCCGACGGCATGCCGTTTCAATCCGATACGCGGAAAATAATCCCGCAGGAAATGCGATCCTCGCGCGACATGCGTCAGCGTGTATTCCGCACCGAAGCGGTGTTTGCGATCGTTACGTCGGCGCAGATAGCCGATATCGTGGAATAGCGCGGAGACTATGCCAATATTGAAATATTCCGGCGGCAGAGGTGTGCGGCCTTCGCCGCTGCGCTGATAGCCGTTCAGCAGCCGCGCCATCGCCAGAGTCACATCCAGCACGTGCTGAATATCATGATATTCGGTATCGCAGGGATGATAGTCGGGGTGCTTGCCGTGATACAGCCGCGACATGTCTTCGAATGCGCGCTTCATCGGACGCGCATTGCCGTGCGGGTATAGACCCAGGAACAGACGCAAGACCTCATCTTGGACCTCGATCGGATCGGTAGTGCGGATCTTGTCGGTGATGTCGAAATCGCTGCGCCGCATGTTCCTTCGTCCTGCGTAATTGAGGTCGTCTGACGGCGGTCAGATTACCATATCGCGCACATTTATTTTTCCGTTCGCTGTTTGCCGGTACAGGCAAAATGGATGGTATCGGCCGGCGACGCGGCGTCGGGCTACACTTCCCCGAGGGCCTCCAGTTCCGCATGCAATTCCAGCCAGCGCTGTTCTGCGGCATCGATGTCCTGCACCAGTTGCAGCTGCCTTGATGTCAACAGGCGCAGGTTCCCGGGATCAGGGCGGGTGTAAGACGCCGGGTCGGCGAGCTGGGTGTCGATCTGCTGTTTCTCCCGCTGCCAGCGGGCCAGATCCTGTTCCAGTCTTTCCGCCTGTTTGATCAGCGGCCGGCGGGCAGCGAGTTTCTGTTGACGGTCAGCGGCAGCGGACGCGCGCGCTTCCCTGCGCGCAGTCTTGTCCGGCTTCAGTGCACCGTTGGCGCTGGCCGTCCGCCGCGCCGCCAGCCAGCAGATGTAATCCTCGACCGTGCCATCGAACGGCTCGACCTTGCCGTCGCACACCAGCAGAAAGTCGTCACATACCGTGCGCAGCAATGCGCGATCGTGCGACACCAGTACCAGACTGCCCTCGTATTCGGCAAGTGCGGCGGTCAACGCCTGCCGCATTTCGAGGTCGAGATGATTGGTCGGCTCGTCGAGCAGCAGCAAATTGGGCTTGCGGCGCACCAGTAGCGCCAGTGCCAGGCGCGACTTCTCGCCGCCCGAGAATGGTCCGACCGGACAGTCGGCCATTTTGCCGCGGAAATCGAAACCGCCAAGGTAATCGCGGAGTACCTGTTCGCGGGTCGGCGGCTCCAGGCGCAGCAGATGCTGCAACGGTGACTCGTCGGGTCGCAGTTGTTCAAGCTGGTGCTGCGCGAAATAACCGATGACCAGGCCACGGCCTTCCGTGCGCCGGCCGGATACCGGAGGCGTTTCTCCGGCGAGCAGTCGGATCAGTGTCGATTTGCCGGCGCCGTTGAGGCCGAGCAGGCCGATGCGCGCCCCCGGAGTCAGTGCCAGCTCGATGCTGTCGAGCACCCGGTGTGCACCGTAAGTCATTGAGGCTTGATGCAGATGAATCAATGTCTGGGGCGAGCGCTCCGGTTGCGGAAACCGGAAATCAAAAGGCGTGTCGACATGCGCCGCGGCGATGCGCTCCATGCGCGCCAGCGCCTTGAGCCGGCTCTGCGCCTGTTTGGCCTTGGTGGCCTTGGCCCGGAAGCGGGCGACGAAGGCTTCCATGTGCGCGATGACACGGGACTGTTTTGCGGCAGAGGCTTGTTGCGCGGCGAGTTGCGCCGCGCGCGCGTCCTCGAATGCGGAATAATTGCCGGTGTACAGCGTCAGCCTTATATCGTGAATGTTGGCGATATGCGTCACGCAGCCGTCGAGGAAATCGCGATCGTGCGAGACGACGACCAGCGTGCCCCTGAACCCAGCCAGCCATTGCTCCAGCCAGACCACGGCGTCGAGGTCGAGATGGTTGGTCGGCTCGTCGAGCAGCAACAGGTCGGCGCGTGAAATCAGCGCCTGCGCGAGATTGAGTCGCATGCGCCAGCCGCCGGAGAACTCGCGCACCGCACGGCTCGAATCGGACTCGGCAAAGCCAAGACCGGCGAGCAATGCCGCAGCGCGGGCGCGGGCGCTGTAGCCGCCGATGTCTTCCATCCGCACGTGCAGTTCGGCGAGGTGTGCGCCGTCATGCGCAGCCTCGGCGTCAGTCAGCGCGCGCTCCAGTGCGCGCAGTTCGCTGTCGCCGTCGAGCACGTAGTCAATCGCCAGCGTGTCCAGCGCCGGAGTTTCCTGGGCAACTGACGCGATGCGCCAGGCCACCGGTATTTCACAGTCACCGCGCTCGGCATGGAGTTCGCCCCGCAGCAGCGCGAACACGCTGGATTTGCCGCTGCCGTTGGCGCCGGTGAGGCCGACGCGCCAGCCGGTGTGAATCTGCAGGCTGGCGTCGATGATCAGCTCGCGCGCCCCCCGGGCAAGGGTAATATTTCTGAACTGGATCATTGCCACTCAAAAATAATGAAACCAAAAATCAAAACGGCCCCGCGGGTTGGCCCGCGAGGCCGTGGGTGCTGCGATTGTAACCGCCTCTTTATGGCGACTGTATCAGTCGGCCTTGACGTTGGCGGCCCTGACCACTTCACCCCATTCGACGACTTCGCGTTTGAGCAGTTCGCCGAAGGCTTCCGACGTGCCACCCGCGGGCTCCAGGCCGTCCTGTGCGATGCGTTTCGCGAAGTCGGGATTCTTGATTGCCTTGTTGATCTCGCCGTTCAGCTTGTCAATGACCGCCTTCGGCGTGCCCCTGGGTGCGATCACTCCGTGCCAGTTGTTGACCTGGTAGTTGTATCCGGACTCCATTACGGTCGGCATGTTGGGCAAGGCGGAGAGGCGCTTCGGCGAGGAGACGGCAAGGCCGCGCAGCCGCCCGGTATTGATGTGCCCGATGACGGCTGACACCGCGGCGACCATCATCTGCGTATTGCCGGCGATGGTGTCGATGACGCCGGGGCCCGTGCCCTTGTAGGGGATGTGGGTGATCTTGATGCCCGTGCGCAGCGCGAACAGTTCCGAGGCCAGATGGGTGATGCCGCCGTTACCGGTGCTGGCGAAGTTGAGTTGAGTCGGCTTGGCTTTGGCGATGGCCACCAGCTGCTTGACGTCCTTCGCCGGCAGCGAAGGATGGACGGTGATCACGTAAGGACCGTTCTCGGTCTGGATCACCGGTGTCATGTCATTGAGCGGGTCGTATTTCAGATTTTTGTAGAGGCTGGGCGACGTGGTGTAGCTGCCGGAGATCAGCAGCAGCGTGTAACCGTCGGCAGGCGATTTCAGCGCGATTTCGCTGCCCAGCGTGCTGCCGGCGCCCGGGCGGTTGTCGACCACGAACTGCTGGCCCATGGCTTTGGAGATTGGCGGTGCGATGGCGCGGGCGATGAAGTCGGAGCCGCCGCCGGGTGCGAATGGCACGATGATGCGCACGGTTTTGGTCGGATAGTTCTGGGCGTGGGCGAGGCCGCCGCACACGCACAACGCGGCGGCTGCCAGTAGGCGGGCGTTCATGACTGTTCTCCTGAGGTGGGTAAATTGGAATGATGACACGTTGTCGGGACACTGGGTATACGGTGTAACCGAAAGCGCTTTCCCGATCAGCCGAGCTTCACGGGAGGGGCTGCGGTGGGCGAGCGGCC
>Ga0113563_10001614_pt1 | contig 13004 bp, 16 predicted proteins | sample Mud3Dept3metaG_FD_80117 | JGI IMG/M metagenome (GOLD analysis project Ga0113563, IMG submission 80117) | Freshwater wetland microbial communities from Ohio, USA, analyzing the effect of biotic and abiotic controls - Mud 3 Core 4 Depth 3... | ecosystem: Environmental > Aquatic > Freshwater >...
GCTGTCCGCGTATTTTCCGACGGCCCGCACGATCAGGCTGCACGACGCCAACCGCGCGCTGCCGATCCTGGTCTGTCACGGCAGTCTCGACCCGGTCGTGCCGGAGGAACTCGGCCACCAGGCACACCAGACGCTGCTCGCCATGGGCTACGCCGCCGGGTACAAGACGTATCCAATCGGGCACAACGTCTCCCCGGAGGAGATTGCCGACGTCTCCCGGTGGTTGCGAGCGACGCTGGGACTGACATCGCAATGACCAGGCCCGACGCCGAAGCGCTCGCCGCACGACTCGCAGAGCATCCGGACTACCGGGTGCTCCGGCGGCTCGACGTCGCTCGCGAGTGGCCCGCGGTCACGGGTCGCGGCGCAGGCTTCGCGGTCGTCCTCGATACCGAGACGACCGGCATGGATCCAGCCACCGACAAGGTGATCGAACTCGCGCTGGTCAAGTTCGAGTACTCACGTGAAAGCGGGGCGATCGGTCGCGTGTTCGACGCGTACGACGGGCTGGAAGATCCGGGGATGCCGATCCCGCCGGAGTCGACTGCGATCCATCACATTACCGACGACATGGTGCGGGGCCAGCGCCTCGATGAGGCCGCAATCGGTCGCGTGCTCGAGGGCGCGGGCCTCGTCATTGCGCACAATGCCGGATTCGACCGGCCGTTCGTCGAGGCCCGGTTGCCCGCTTTCCGTACCGTGCCGTGGGCGTGCTCGCTCAAGGAGGTGCCATGGGACGGCCTCGGCCTCGGCAGCGCCAAGCTCGATTATCTCGCCTACCGCTACGGGTTCTTCTTCGACGGTCATCGCGCCGAGATCGATTGCCGGGCGCTGCTCGAGGTGCTGCGCTCGCCGATTCCCGAGTTCGCCGCGCAGGCGGCGGACACCACGAGCAGAACCACTGCATTTCGCCTGCTGCTCGATTCGGCGCGGGAGCCCTCCTGCCGCGTCTGGGCCACGGGCTCGGCGTTCGAGACCAAGGACGTCCTCAGGGCGCACGGCTACCGCTGGGAGAGCGACCGGCGCTGCTGGTATGGTGACGTCCCGCGGGCGCGGCTGGACGAGGAACTCGCGTGGCTCAAGAAGAACGTCTACGGGGGCCGGATCGCCAGCGTCGAGGTCGAGACCTTCGACGCGCGGACGCGTTACTCGGGGCGGAATGGCAACAAAGAGCGGGTGACGGTGTGAACACTAACGCCGGGTTCGACTGACCGGGGCATCAGTTCACGGAGGATGCATGGACGAGTACTGGGCGACGAGGACGGGGCGCTGGCGCAAGGCGATGCAGAACCAGTCGGCGCCGTCGTTCGGGGAGCGGCTGTTCGCGGTGATCCGTTCGGACATCGCGGCTGGCGCGCTACCGGCCGGCGCCTTGCTGCCGTCCGCCGAGCGAGTCTCGCAGGAACTCACGATCGACGCCGCCGACGTGCGCTCGGCTTACGCGCGGCTGCTCGCCGACGGGCTGATCGCGGAACGCAACGGCGGCGTGCTGTTCATACCCGGGCCGGGCGCGAACGGCCAGGATGCCAGCGTCGGGGACGGTACGCAGATCCGCTTCGAGGCCGCGCTGCTCAAGGCGGTGCGCGAGGCGGCGGCGCGGGGTCTGAGCAGTTCGGAAGCGACCGGCATTTTCAAGGCCGCCATGCTGCGCCTCAACGAGATGGAGCGGCGCGGCGGAACGCGCCCGGAAGACGATCAGTGACGTATGCCGTCGAGCCGGGTCGCGAACCGTGGCTGATCGATCCCGGCACCCGGGTGACGTGCCCGAAATGCGAGCACGAGTTCAGCCTCGAGGAGGGCTTCGCGAAAAAATCGCTGGAAGCACTCGAGGAATCGAGCCACGGCGCGCTCTCGGCGCTGCAGGCCCGGGCGCGAGCGGCAGAGGAGAAGCGGGCGCGCGAGCGGATCGCGCAAGCCGAGGCGCTGCTCAACGAGCAATTGAAGGACATGCGCGCGCTGCTCGATGCGCAGCGCCGCCAGCACGCCGAAGCGCTGGAGCAGATGCGCGCCACCGAGAAAGAGGCCGCATCCGCGCGTGAGCGAGCCCTGCACGAGAAGCTCGCCGCCCGTGCGGTGGACCTCGAAGGCCAGCTCGCGACCCAGTCGGAGCAACTCGCCGCGCTGCAGGCCACGGAGCTGCAGCTGCGGCGCGACCGTGCCGAACTCGAGTCGAAGCAGCAGCAGCTCGAACTCGACGTGCAGCGCCGGATGGACGAGGAGCGGCGGCAGGTCGCGGAGACGGCCCGTGCGGCCGAGGCCGAGAAGTCGAGGCTCCGCGAGGCGGACCTGCAGAAGAGGCTCGACGACACGCTGGCCAAGCTGTCCGATACGCAACGCCAGCTTGAACAGGGATCACAGCAGGCGCAGGGCGAGGTGCTCGAGTTGCTGCTCGAGGAGCAGCTCGCGGGCGCCTTCCGGCTCGACACGATCACCGAGGTCAAGAAAGGGGCGCGTGGCGGCGATGCCGTGCACACGGTGATGACGCGTTCGGGCCAGGCGGCCGGCGTGATCCTGTGGGAGGCTAAGCGGGCGCAGAAATGGAGCCACGCCTGGCCCGCGAAGCTCAAGGAAGACATGCGCGCCGCGGGTGCGCTGGCCGGCGTGATCGTGACGACCTCGTTCCCATCCGACTGGCCGGAGTCGCAGGCGTTCGGTTTGCACGATGAAGTCTGGGTCACCGCGCCGGCCGCGGCAATCCCGATGGCGGCGGTGCTGCGCGAGGGCCTGATCGAGGCGTACAAGGCGCGCCTGGCGAGCGCCAACAAGGGCGAGAAGATGGAAGCCGTCTATGATTACCTGACCTCGCCGCAGTTCGCCCACAAGCTTCGGGCCGTCTACGAGGCCTTCGGCAAGATGCGACAGGAGCTGAACGTCGAGCGCACCACGATGCAACAGCGCTGGAAGCGCCGCGAAAAGCAGATCGACCTCGCGACCGTGCAGCTGATCGGGATCGCCGGCGACCTGCAGGGGCTGGCGCAGCAGGACCTGCCACAGCTCGAATTGGAACAGGCTGCATTGGAGAGTCCCGCAGCGGGTGACGAGAACGAGGATGAAATCGATGCAGACGCGCAGTAGCCAGCTCGTATTTAGGCTCGTCGTATCGATGGCGCTCGGCGCGTCGGTTGCGCAAGCCCAGGACGCACCGGCACCGGCGCCCGCACCGACGGCCGACGCGCGCGTCCAGCGCCTGCTCGCGGAAGTCGCAGCGGAGTATACGGTCGACGAGGATGGAGATTTCCGGCTCGTCTACGACATCGGCGGCGGCCGCAGCCAGCTCGTCTGGATCCCTTCGAGCACGTCCGACTTCGGCGCGCTGGAGATTCGTCAGATCTGGTCCATTGCCCACCGGTCGAAGGGGCCGCTGCCTGCCGATCTCGCCAACCGGCTCCTCGATCGCAACGGTGCCGTGATCCTCGGCGCGTGGCTGACCGAGCCGGCCGGCGACGAGCTCGGTATCATCTTTGCCGTCCAGGTCGCGGCGGAGACCGACCTGCTGTCGCTGCGCTCGGCGATCCATGCCGTTGCGACGACGGCTGATGCGATGGAAAAAGAGCTGACCGGCCAGGACGATTTCTGAGCCCGCATCGGGCATGATCGAGAACGAGCCTTCCATGGCCCCGGCAGGAGACGCTTGCATGGCGGTGAGAGACAGCAATGGCAACACGCTCGTGCTCAAGACCTGCTTTCTGAAGAAGGCCTGAGGCCGCGCCATGTCGAGCATTGCGAGTATCGTCGTCGGCCTGGTCGCGCTCATTCACGTCTACATCCTCGTGCTCGAGATGTTCCTCTGGGACAAGCCGGCTGGTCTGCGCGCATTCGGCCAGACCCGGGAGGCGGCCGCGGCGTCGAAAGTGCTGGCTGCGAACCAGGGCCTCTACAACGGCTTCCTGGCGGCGGGCCTCTTCTGGGGGCTGTCCCTCGGCGCGGCAGGAACGGGCATCAAGTTGTTCTTTCTCGGCTGCGTGCTGGTCGCCGGCCTCTATGGTGCGCTGACGGCCAGCCGCAAGATCCTGTTCGTGCAGGCCATTCCGGCTGCGATCGGCATCGTCCTCGTTCTTCTGTCGCAACCTTGAGGCAGGCCACCATGATGTTTCCCGGCGGCAGGGTTCGCGGATGGTTCCGGGTCGGGGCTGCGTTCCTGCTGGTGCTCGTCGCCTTCGAGGCACCCGCCCAGACCTACTCGGTCGAGATCCGACCGGAGCTGAACGGTCTCGACATCGCAATCGAGCAGATTCCGCAGGCTTCGATGCTGATCCTCAGGCTGACGAACAACACGGCCACGCGGGTGCGATGCCAGCTCGTCTTCGACGCCTCGCCCCAACGGTTGACGCGCAGCACCCGCTCGATCAACCCGGGCCAGACGATCTCGAGCGAGCTGCGCGCGCAGCGGAAGTGGTTCCGGGTGGTCGTGGACGTGAGATGCACTGAATCGACAAGTTGAGTCCAGCGGGCGCAGGGGGGGGCGATGGGCGATCAGAAGAAAAACACGCGATTCGCGCTTGCGGTGCTGTTCGGCATCAACTTCATGAACTTCTTCGACCGGCAGATCGCCGGCGCGCTCGGTGAGCCGATCCGCATCGAGTTCGGCCTGAACGACACGCAGCTCGGCCTGCTGGCGACCGTCTTCACGCTGGTGTACGCGTTCGTCGGCATCCCGATCGGGCGGTTGACCGACAACTGGTCCCGCAAGCGCCTGATCGCGCTCGGCGTCACGTTCTGGAGCCTGTTGACCGCGGCTTCCGGTGTCGCCTGGAACTATACGTCGTTCATGCTGACGCGCATCGGCGTCGGCGTCGGTGAGGCGAGCTGCGCCCCGGCGAGCCAGTCGCTGATCGGCGACCTCTATCCGCCGGAGCGACGCTCGCGCGCAATGGCGACCTTCATGCTCGGCCTGCCGCTCGGATTGTTCGGCGCCTACCTGCTCGCCGGGATCATCGGCGAGGCCTGGGGCTGGCGGGTCGCGTTCTTCGTTGCCTGCGTCCCGGGCCTGGTGCTGGCCGTCCTGACGCTGTTCATTCGGGAGCCACCCCGGGGCGCGACCGAGTCGTACGCGCTGGCCGACCTGGCACCGGTCAAGGCGCCGTACCGGACAGTGCTGCGGGTTCGCACGTTCTGGTGGGTCGTGCTGTCCGGAATGCTGTTCAACTTCAACGCCTACGCGGTCAACACGTTCCAGACACCGTTCCTGCAACGGTTCCACGAACTGGGGCTGCGCGACGCAAACAACCTGTCCGCGCTGTCGCTCGGGCTGGCGGGCGTCGTCGGCCTGCTGGTCGGCGGCTGGCTCGGCGACCGGCTGCGGCAGCAATATGCGAATGGCCGGCTGGTGCTCGCGGCAGTCTCGATGGGCCTGGGCGCGCCCTGCGTGTACTTCGCGTTGCAGCAGCCTGCCGGCAGCGTCACGGCATTCGCGCTGCTGATGGGAGCCTCGACGGCGTTCGGGTTCGTCTACTACGCGACCGTGTACAGCGCGATCCAGGACGTCGTCGAGCCGCGACTGCGCGGCACGGCGGTGGCACTGTATTTCTTCGCGATGTACGTGCTCGGTGCCAGTTTCGGCGCGACGGTCATGGGTGCATTGAGCGATTTCTTCGCGAGCCAGGCGATGAACGCGGCCGGCGCCACGGAGATGCTGCCGCCGTTCCGTGCAGCCGGGCTGCGCTCGGCGATGTACACGATCCCGGTGCTGCTGCTGCTGTGCTCGTGCTCGCTGTTCTTTGCGTCGCGCAGCGTCGTGGCGGACATGCGGCGATTGCAGGCGCAGCTGAACGGTCCGAAGATCCAGCTCCGATGAATTGCAGAGGAATTCCCTGATGGCCGGACGCTTCGCCCGCAGCCTCGATCTCGCCAGGGCCGCATGGTCCGTCGTGCGTGCGGACAAGGAACTCATGCTGCTGCCGGTCCTGTCCGTGGCCGTGCTGCTGCTGATCCTGGGGAGCCTGGCGGTGCCGGTCGCTCTACTGGGCGGCTTGAGTCCCGATGCGGTCAACGGCGAGCCGGGTGCGGTTCCTGCGCTTGGCATGCTCGTCTTTTATATTTTCGCGTACTTCGTCACTCTGTTCTTCAACACGGCGCTGGTCGGCGCGGCGATGATCCGCATGGACGGCGGGAACCCACGCCTGGGCGATGGACTGCGCATCGCGTGGGAGCGCGCGGGGCGCATTTTCGGTTACGCGTGCATCGCAGCGACGGTCGGACTGCTGCTGCGTGCGCTCGAGCAGCGTATCGGCTTGATCGGCCGGATCGTCATCAAGCTGATCGGCGTCGGTTGGGCCCTGGCGACGTTCCTCGTCGTGCCGGTGCTCGTGACGCGCGACGTCGGCCCGATCGACGCGGTCAAGGAGAGCGCGGAGCTGCTGCGACGCACCTGGGGCGAGAACCTGATCGGCAACCTCGGCCTCGGCTTCGTGTTCGGCGCCGCCTACTTCGGGCTCGCGATCGTCAGCGTAGGGATCCTGGTGCTGGCGGCCCAGAACGGCCGAACGCTGTTCATCTCCCTCGTCCTGCTGGTGGCGATCGTCGCGTTTCTCGCCCTGTCGGCCCTGCACGCGACCATGCAGGGCGTGTACTCGGCGGCGCTGTATCGCTACGCGACAGATCACGCGACACCGCTGCCGGGATTTGGACCGGAGTTACTGGAGGGCGCGTTCGCGGCGAAACGGTGAGCAAGTCGAGCAGGGCCGGTCAGCGGCCGAGGGAGGCCACGCACTCGGCCACGGTCTCTCGCGAGTAGTCGGTGAATCGACCCTCCAGCGTCTTGCGGCGCCGCCACTCCCACGGCGCGATCACCGGTGGCTGGGACGGGACCCAAAGGCCACGGCGCAGGTCGCGTGCGGACTTCTCGAATGCACAGTAGGCGGGATCGTCGGCGTACCTGCGATACACCCACGCATATCCGCGCTTGATCATTTCGGCATTCACGTCGAGATCACCGAGCCAGAGGCGCGCCACGAGCCGGTCGTAGCGATCCTGCTCGAAGGGCTCGACCTGAACGGCCTTGCCGAACACGAGTGCCGACAGCGCCTGCTTCGCAGCCTGGCCGTGGGCCTGGCCGCGCTCCGGCGCGTCGATCGCGTGCAGGCGGATCCGGACCATGCCCGAGTCGAGTCGTACGTCCACCGTATCGCCGTCGGTGACGCCGACCAGGATGCCGTCGAGGACGGGCGTTGCCTGCGCCTGCGAACCAATGGGCCACGCCAGCAGGAGCATCAGGACAGGCAGCGCGCGGCGAAGCATGGCCGCATGGTGCTGGATCCGTCGCGAATCGCAACGTTTCAGCGACGAATACGTGAAGCCGTCGATTGGACGAGCCGCTACGTTGGCCCAATGCGCGTCGTTCCATACGCCTGCGTGATCGCCTTGCTGGGTCCCGCAACAGCGCCGGCAGACCCCGATCGATGCCGCGAGGTTTACCAGGAACGCACGTTTTTCGGCTATGCCTGCGAGGCAGGCTGCGCACTTCACAAGGCTGGTTTCGCCTGGGCCGAGCGCCATGGCATCACCACGCCAACCGCCTGTGCGGTGATCGATCCCGCACTCCTCGCCGGATGCAGCGCGTACGCGGCGGAGGGGCTGTCCCCGTTCGATGCGGGTTATGACTGGGCACTCGAGAACGGGATCGCCGATCCGGCCTTGTGCACCGGCGCCGGTGCAGCGTTCCAGCGCGGATGCCGCCGGTACGTGGATGAGTCGCCCAGCGGGGGGAGCAAGCGCTGCGCCGAAGCGTGGCCGCTGCGCGCCGAGGCGTTTCCGGTGCGGATCCCGGGCCGGTAAGCTCCGCGGGTGACACTCGACGACCTGCGCCGCAACCGGAACCAGCTTTTCTGGGGCCTCCACACGCTCGGCTGGAGCGCCTACCTGATCACGCAGTACATGGGCGCGCTGCTCTACGAGAAGCCGCCCGAGTACATCAAGGTCATTCTCGTGGCCGCGGGCAGCGGCTTCCTGCTGTCGGCGCCACTGCGCTACGTCTACCGCTGGCTATGGAGCAAGCGGCCGGTCGTCCTCATTCCGCTCGTCCTGTGCGCCGCATGGACCACCGCGCTCGCCTGGCGCGTCGTGATCAACACGTCCTACGCGCGCTTCGTCGAGGACTGGATGGCCAAGGAGCCGTGGTACAGCGTCTTCAGCGGTGCGTTGAGTTCCACCTACCTGCTGGTCTGCTGGTCCGGGCTTTACTTCGGCATCAAGTACTACGAGATGCTGCAGAAGCAGCGCGAGGAGGCGCTGCAGGCCTCGGCACTGGCGCAGGAAGCGCAGGTCAAGATGCTGCGTTACCAGCTGAACCCGCATTTCATGTTCAATACGCTGAACGCGATCTCGACGCTGATCCTGGACGGGCAGGGCAAGGTCGCCAACCAGGCGATCGGGCGGCTGTCGGACTTCCTGCGCTACACGCTCGACCAGGACCCGATGAAGAAGGTGACGCTGCGGCAGGAACTCGACGCGCTCAACCTCTACCTGGGCATCGAGCAACTTCGCTTCGGCGATCGGCTGCGCCTCGAGTTCGAGGTGGACGAAGCGGCCCAATCGGGCCTGGTGCCTTCGCTGATCCTGCAGCCGCTGGTCGAGAATGCGCTCAAGTACGCGGTCGCGCCGCGCGAGGAAGGCGGGCGACTCCGGATCATCGCGCAACTGGAGTCGGGGCACCTGAAGCTCGTCGTGGCGGACGACGGCCCCGGCCTGCCCGTGGGCGTCGAACTCGGCACGGGCCGCGGGGTCGGCTTTCGCAACACGCGCGAGCGTCTGGCGGCGCTGTACGGCGAACACCAGACGCTTGCGGTACGATTCTCGCGCCCGGGGCTGCGCATCGAAATCACGCTACCCTTCGAGAGGGCCGTGCAACCATGAGCATCCGCGCCATCATCGTCGACGACGAACCGCTCGCGCGCCGCGGGCTGGAGCTGCGCCTTCGGGACGCGCAGGACATCGAGATCGCGCGCCAGTGCGCGAACGGCCGCGAAGCCCTCGCCGCGATCGCCGAGCTGCACCCCGACCTGATGTTCCTCGACATACAGATGCCGGGGCTCTCGGGATTCGACGTGCTGGCGCAAGTGCCGCAGGAAAGCCTGCCGATGATCGTGTTCGTGACGGCCTTCGATCGATTTGCGATCGACGCGTTCGAGGCGCACGCGCTCGACTACCTGTTGAAGCCCGTGGACGACGCAAGGCTCGCGCGCGCGCTCGAACGGGTGCGGGCGCAGTGGCAGCAGCGCCAGGCGCTCGCGCAGCGCGAGCAGCTGATGGCGATGCTCGGCGACCTGAACGGCCAGGGACAGATCGAGCCCGAGTCACTCGCGTCGCAGGCCAGCCGGCCAGCAAGGCGTTACGCGACGATGTTGCCGATCCGCGTGGGCCGCGAGACCATCCGGCTCGACGTCTCGACGATCGATTGGATCGACGCGGCCGGTGACTACATGTGCCTGCACGCAGCGGGACAGACCCACGTGCTGCGTGCCACGATGAGGGAACTCGAGGAGATGCTCGACCCGCAGGTATTCCAGCGCGTGCACCGTTCGACGATCGTCAACCTTGCCCGCGTGCGCTCGCTGCGTCCGCACTTGAACGGCGAGTGCTTCCTCAAGCTGCAATCGGGGCAGGAAGTGAAGCTGAGCCGCAGCTTCCGCGACAAGGTCGAATTGCTGCTGGATCGCTCGGGGTCGGCGCCGGCCACGGCGTGAGTCCGCGACCCGGCGGCGACCGGAGGCGCCGTCGCGGGCAGTCACGGGTGGGTTTTCTGACGGACACACGAGGGATACGCGGCCATGATGACGATGCGTTCGATGTTCTCCCGGTTCGCTGCCGGTCTGGTCGCCACCGTCCTGACCGCGAGCGCCGTACCAGCGATCGCCCAGCAGGATCACGAGCATCAGCACGGCTCGGGTGCGCCAGCCGTGGCCAATCTCGAACTCGATGCCGGCAGCAAGTGGACGACCGACGCGTCGCTGCGCGCCGGCATGGCGGAGATCCGCGCCGCATTCGATGCGGATCATCCGGCCATCCACGACGGCCAGCAGACTGACGCGCAATACGACGCGCTGGCCGGCCGGATCGAGGCGCAGGTGAACACGATCGTGGCCAACTGCCGGCTGCCGCCGCAAGCCGATGCCAACCTGCATTATCTGATCGCCGACCTGTCACAGGGCGTCGGCCTGATGCGTGGCCAGGATCCGGCACGCACTCGTCACGAAGGTGCGGCGCTCGTGCATGGCGCATTGCGCGCGTATGGGGAATTTTTCGACGATCCGGCTTGGTCGGCCGAGCCGCCGGCGAAGCACTGAGTGGCGGGACGGCGCGCTCGTACCCCCGAAGTCAGGCGGGGGTGACGTTCCATGCGCGAATGCGGGCGCCTTGCGCCGCCAGCAGGTCGGCGATCTCGCCGAGCGCAAGCATCGCTCGAGCGGTCTCGGAGCGCGTACAGAGGCTCGACAACGTGCGCCACGCATCGCCGAAGCGGTCCGCTTGCAGGCAGGCGAGCGCGTGCAGCGTGTGTGCCTCGACCGAATTGATGCGCCAGCAACCGAGTCGTGCGCTGGGCGGGCAGGGCGACGGCGCGCCGTGCACCAGGGTCACGTAACGGCGAAACACCGGCAGCAGGCTGCCGAGGCCGGCGCGCTCGAACGAGTCGCGCAGGCACATCGTCGCGAAGCCCTCGTCGTCGTGCAGCGAGGCCGCCCAGCGGACGGCCCAGACCAGGAAGCGCTCTGCGCCGGTCAGGTCACAGACGCTGACTTGCGCATGGCAATTAAGCAGGAGCGGTGGCGAACTGGACTCGGGCGGGCCTGCATCGAAGGTCATGGTGGTGCCAGACAGCTGGTGTTAATACGAATGATTCTTATTCTTATACAGAACAGCCCCGGGATGCAACTACCCGAATCGAAAGCTGCCTGGAACGACGGCTGCAGCGCGACACCGTCACTGCGTCAATCGGAACGCGGTCACATTGTGTGGCGAGGTCCCGGGGATATCCTTCGACCGGAGGCAGCGAATGCGACCCGACGAACCGATTTCGCGGATCATGACCGAGGCGGTCGTGGTGATCGAGGCCGATCGTCCGGTCAGCGAGGTGCTCGACTGCTTCTTCCAGTATCCGATCCATCACCTGCCGGTCGTTCGCGACGGTAGGCTCGTCGGCATGCTGAGCTCGGCGGACGTGATGAAGCTCGAATGCTTCCTGCCGAAGTCCACGACGGATCGCGCGAATTATCTCGACGAGCGGCTGACCATCGAGCAACTGATGCATGCTCCCGTGGTCAGCCTGCGGGCCCATGCGAGCCTCGGTGATGCGGCCGAGCGGCTGATCGATTCCGGTGTGCACGCTGCACCGATCGTCGACGAGGACGAGCAGGTCGTCGGCATCGTCACGACCACCGACATCATGCGCAGCCTGCTGCGTGGTCCGCCGCGGAAGGGCACGGTGCCTCCACCGCGCAGCAGCCAGCAGCCGCCGACGGACGAATCCCGCGAAGAGCCCGCTTACCACCGCAAGCCGACCGCCGAGGAGTTCGCAACGGCGCTGAGCACTGCGTTGATCCTGCACGTGGAGGCGCGGGATCCACGTCACCTCGGCAAGACGATGCTGTACCTCGAACAGCGGCGTGGCTATCTCGAGAAAGTGTTCGAGCTCGCCGATCGGTTCCTGCGCGCCGGCCAGGACGAGCAGAATCATGCGCTGCTGCTCAAGGCCATCCATGCAGCCAAGCGCGCCGAAGAGCACGCGACCGGAACGGCACGCGTGCCGTTTGCGCTCGAGTAGGCACGCGGACGCAGCCAGCTAGAGGCTGGCTGCGAGGCGCGTCCCTTGCTCGATCGCGCGCTTCGCGTCGAGTTCCGCCGCGACGTCGGCACCGCCGATCAGGTGCACCTGCTGGCCCCTGGCTCGCAATGGGTCCGCGAGCCCACGGCACGGTTCCTGGCCGGGGCAGAGCACGATCGTGTCTACTTCGAGCAGCGTCGGCTTCTCGTGCGTTTCGCCAAAGCTCACGTGCAGGCCGCGCGCATCGATGCGCTCGTAATTGACGCCGCCGATCATCTCGACGCGCTTCATCTTGAGCGCCGCGCGGTGGATCCAGCCGGTCGTCTTGCCGAGTCCCTTGCCGAGCGGCGCGGGCTTGCGCTGCAACAGATAGACGTGCCGGCCGGGCGGAGTGACCTGCGGCTGCCCGAGGCCCCCGCGCACGATTGCGGGGTCGGCCACGCCCCATTCCTGCAGCCAGGCCTCGGTGTCGAGCGTCGTCGAGTGGCCCTCGCTGACCAGGAACTCGCTGACGTCGAAGCCGATGCCGCCCGCGCCAACCACCGCGACCCGCTGTCCCGCGGGCTTGCCGTGCAGCAGCAGCTCGACGTAGGAGAGCACCTTCCCGGCGGCGCGAAACTCGGCCTCCCCTTCGATCCGTGGATCGCGCGGCGTGACGCCGGTGGCGAGCACGACATCATCGTAGCCTCCGGCCACCAGTTCATCCGCCGTGACGCGCCGGCCCAGCGACAAGCGCACGCCCGTCGTCTCGATGCGCCGCCCAGAATAGCGCAGCGTCTCGTGAAACTCCTCCTTGCCCGGTATGCGCTTGGCCATGTTGAACTGGCCGCCGATCTCGCCGGCCGCCTCGAACAAGTCGACCGAGTGACCTCGCTCCGCGAGCAGCGTGGCGCAAGCGAGTCCCGCCGGGCCCGCACCCACGACGGCGATGCGCTTGTGCCGCGTCGCCGGCCCGAGGACGATCTCGGTCTCGAACGCGGCGCGCGGATTGACCAGGCACGAGGCGATCTTGCGCTGGAACACGTGGTCGAGGCAGGCCTGGTTGCAGGCGATGCAGGTGTTGATCTCGTCCGCCCGGCCGGCCGCCGCCTTGTTGACGAACTCGGCATCGGCCAGCAGCGGGCGGGCCATCGACACCATGTCGGCGCTGCCGTCCGCGAGCACCTGCTCGGCGACGTCCGGGGCGTTGATGCGGTTGGTCGTGCAGAGCGGGATCGCCACCTCGCCCTTGAGCTTCTTCGTCACCCAC
>Ga0113563_10001616_pt1 | contig 12988 bp, 13 predicted proteins | sample Mud3Dept3metaG_FD_80117 | JGI IMG/M metagenome (GOLD analysis project Ga0113563, IMG submission 80117) | Freshwater wetland microbial communities from Ohio, USA, analyzing the effect of biotic and abiotic controls - Mud 3 Core 4 Depth 3... | ecosystem: Environmental > Aquatic > Freshwater >...
CACGTGCGCAACTACACGATCGGCGACGTGATCACGCGCTTCATGCGCATGCAGGGCTACAACGTGCTGCAGCCGATGGGCTGGGACGCCTTCGGCCTGCCCGCCGAGAACGCCGCGATGGCCAACGGCGTGCCGCCGGGCCAGTGGACCTACGACAACATCGCCTACATGAAGCGGCAGCTGAAGTCGCTGGGCTTCGGCATCGACTGGAGCCGCGAGGTCGCCACCTGCACGCCCGAGTACTACCGCTGGAACCAGTGGCTGTTCCTGCGCATGCTCGAGAAGGGCATCGCCTACCGCAAGACCGGCGTCGTCAACTGGGACCCCGTGGACCAGACCGTGCTCGCCAACGAGCAGGTGATCGACGGCCGCGGCTGGCGCACGGGTGCGCTGGTCGAAAAGCGCGAGATCCCGATGTACTACCTGCGCATCACCGACTATGCGCAGGACCTGCTCGATGCGCTCGACCGGCTGCCCGGCTGGCCCGAGCGCGTGCGGCTCATGCAGGCGAACTGGATCGGCCGCTCGGAGGGCCTGGAGATCGAGTTCGAGGTCGAAGGTGCAACGGAGCCGCTGGCAATCTATACGACGAGGCCGGACACGCTCTGCGGCGTGACCTACATGGCGGTTGCGGCCGAGCACCCGCTCGCCCAGCGCGCCGCCGAGGGCAACCCCGACTTGCAGGCCTTCCTCGCCGAGTGCCAGCGCACCGGCGTCACCGAGGCGGCGCTCGAGACCATGGAGAAGCGCGGCATGCCGCTCGGCATCCACGCCATCCATCCCGTCACCGGCGATCGCGTGCCGATCTGGGTCGCGAACTTCGTGCTGATGAGCTACGGCACCGGCGCGGTGATGTCCGTGCCCGCGCACGACCAGCGCGACTGGGAGTTCGCGCGCCGCTACGGCCTGCGCATCCACCCGGTGGTGCAGCCGCTCGACGGCAGTCTGCCCGACATCGAGACAGGCGCGTTCACCGAGCACGGCCGCCTCATCAACTCAGGGCGATTCGACGGCCTCGAGTTCGAGGAGGCGTTCGACGCCTACGCCAAGTTCTTTGAGGCGCAGGGCACGGGCAAGCGCCGCGTGAACTGGCGCCTGCGCGACTGGGGCGTCTCGCGGCAGCGCTACTGGGGCACCCCGATCCCGCTGATCCACTGCGCGGCCTGCGGAGTGCAGCCGGTGCCGGACCACGAGCTGCCGGTGGTGCTCCCCGACGACCTCGTGCCGGACGGCAGCGGCAGCCCGCTCGCCCGCAGCGAGGCGTTCCTGAAGTGCAGCTGCCCGAAGTGCGGCGGCCCGGCCCGTCGCGAGACCGATACGCTCGACACCTTCGTGGACTCGTCCTGGTACTACTTCCGCTTCGCCAGTGCCGGCAACGATGCGGCGATGGTGGACGGGCGCGCCGCCTACTGGCTGCCGGTGGACCAGTACATCGGCGGCATCGAGCACGCCATCCTGCACCTGCTGTACTCGCGCTTCTGGACGCGCGTGATGCGCGACCTCGGGCTCACCGCCCTCGACGAGCCGTTCACCAACCTGCTCACGCAGGGCATGGTCCTGAACGAGATCTTCTATCGCAAGCCGGCGTCCGGCCGCATCGTGTACTACAACCCCGCCGACGTGGACGTGCAGGTGGACGAGAAGGGCGCGCGCATCGGCGCCGTGCTGCGTGCCGACGGCGAGCCCGTCGAGAGCGGCGGCATCGGCACGATGTCCAAGTCCAAGAGCAATGGCGTGGACCCCGACAAGCTCGTGGAGCGCTACGGTGCCGACACCGCCCGCCTGTTCATGATGTTCGCGGCACCGCCCGAGCAGACGCTCGAGTGGTCCGACGAGGGCGTGGAGGGCGCGTTCCGCTTCATGAAGCGGCTGTGGAAGGCCGTGCACCAGCACGTCGGCCTCGGCGTCGCACCGGCCCTCGAGGTCGCGACGCTCGACGAGGCGCAGCGCGGGCTGCGCCGCCAGGTGCACGAGACGCTCGCAAAGGTCACGAACGACCTCGGCCGCCGGCGTACCTTCAACACCGCGATCGCCGCGGTCATGGAGCTGATGAACGCTCTCGGCCGCTTCGAGGACCGCTCGCCGCAGGGGCGCGCGGTCATGCAGGAGGCACTCGAGCTCGTGGTGCTGATGCTCTCGCCGGTCGTGCCGCACGCCTGCCACGCGCTGTGGCGCGAGCTCGGGCACGCCGGCGTGCTGGTGGACGAGCGCTGGCCCTTGCCTGATCCGACGGCACTCGAGCGCGACAGCGTCGAGGTGGTCGTGCAGGTGAATGGCAAGCTGCGCGGCCGCGTCACGGTGCCCGCCGGTGCCGACGAGGCGACGGTGCGCGAGGCCGCGCTCGCGGACGCGAACGTGCGGCGCTTCATGGAGGGCCGTGCGCTGCGCAAGTTCGTGTACGTGCCCGGCAAGCTCGCCAACGTGGTGGTGTGAGCCTCGTGCCGCCCCGGGCCCTGCCGGCGCTATTCGCCTGCCTCGCGCTCGCGCTGCTCGCCGGCTGCGGGTTCCGCCTGAAGGGGGTGGAGACCCTGCCCGAGGACCTCGGCCGCGTCTATGTTTCGGCGCGCGACGACCTCTCGCCCTTCGCGGTCGAGATGCGCCGCGCGCTCGAGCGCAACGGCGCCGGCCTCGCGCCGTCGGCGGGCGAGGCCGATGCCGTGATCAGGGTGCGAATCGACCGCTCGAGCCGGCGCGTGCTCGCCGTGTCGGCGCGCAATACGCCCACGGAGTTCGAGATCCAGTACGTCGTGGAGTACTCGGTCGATCGCGGCGGACAAGAAGCGGTGCCCGCGCAGCGCCTCGAGCTCACCCGCAACTTCAGCTTCGACGAGAGCCAGCTGCTCGCGAAGGGCCACGAGGAGGACGTGCTGCGCGAGGCGATGGCACGCGACCTCGCGGACCTCGTGCTGCGGCGGCTGGCGTCGCTCTAGCGCGCGCGTAGCGGTCGGTCGCGCTCACGAGCTCGTGCGTGATGCCAGGCTCGAGTGCGGAGTGGCCGGCGTCGGGTACGACGCGGAAGTCGGCCTCCGGCCAGGCGCGGTGCAGCTCCCACGCGGTCATCATCGGGCAGACCACGTCGTAGCGGCCCTGCACGATCACGGCCGGGATGTGGCGGATGCGACGCACGCTGCGCAGCAGCTGGTCCTCGCGCTCGAGGAAACCCTTGTTGACGAAGTAGTGGCACTCGATGCGTGCCACCGCAATCGCGAACTCCTCCTCGCCCCACTTGTCGACGTTGTCCTCGTTAGTGTGCAGGAAGCTGGTGGCGGCCTCCCAGATCGACCACGCCCGCGCGGCCGCGAGCCGGGTCGCTTGGCTGCGCGAGGTGAGCCGCCGGTGAAACGCGGCCACGAGGTCGCCGCGCTCGCGCTTCGGGATGGCGGCGAGGTAGCCCTCCCAGCGGTCGGGGAAGATCGCGCTGGCGCCCTGCTGGTAGAACCAGTCGATCTCCGCCTTGCGCAGCATGAAGATGCCGCGCAGCACGAGCTCGCTCACGTGTTTCGGATGCTTCTGCGCGTATGCGAGCGCGAGCGTCGAGCCCCAGGAGCCGCCGAACACCAGCCAGCGCTCGATGCCGAGGTGTTCGCGCAGCTGCTCCATGTCCGACACGAGGTGCCAGGTGGTGTTGTCCTCCAGGCTCGCGTGCGGGCGGCTGCGGCCGCAGCCGCGCTGGTCGAACACCACGATGCGGTAGCGCTTGGGGTCGAAGAAGCCGCGCGCCTGCGGGCTCGACCCCGCCCCGGGCCCGCCGTGCACGAACACGGCCGGTTTGCCGCGCGGGTTACCGGATTCCTCCCAGTAGATCTCGTGGACCGGCGAGACCCGCAGCCAGCCGCTTCGATGCGGCTCGGTGGCGGGGTAGAGGCTGCGTCGTGCGTCGGAGTGCTGCGGCTTGCCCATGGGTCACGTCGTTGCGTCGCGAGTCGGATCCCTAGGATAGCGGCAACCGTGCCGCGACGGGGCCGGTGGGCACGGCGGGAGGCTTTTCGGTAGTATCCGCGCCATGGCTGGACTGCGGATCCCGGGAATCCCCGGGCGAACGACGCTCGTCGCGATAGCGCTGCTTGCGTTGCTGTTCGTGCAGTCGGTGGCCCAGGTGCATGTGCTGCGCCACCTGCCCGGCGGCCCCGATGGGCCCGCATTGCCCGGCCAGCACTCCCAGCCCTGCATGGACTGCGTGTCGCACGCCCCGTTGCTGGTCGTGGCTGGTGGCATGGCCGCGGCACTGTTCCTCGCGTGCCTGGCGACCGGCACCCTGCCGATCGTCACCACAAACCCGTCCGTCGAACGTTCCCGCCACCACGCTTTTCGTTCGCGCGCTCCTCCTCGTTGATCGGCAATTCGCTTGATCGAGCCCGGCCGCCCGCGGGCCGCATTGCCATTGATCGACGAGGAACTCTCCATGGATCAGGTTTCCCGGTTCGTTGCGACCGTCGCCGTCGCGACGGCGCTGCTGCCCGCCGCCACGCACGCGACGCAGGCGGACGATGTCGCCGCACTGCGCGCGGAAATTGCCGAGCTCAAGGCCCAGTACGCCGAGAGCGTGGCGGCGCTCGAGTCGCGGATCGACCAACTCGAGTCGGCGGCGCCGGCCGCCGCCACGGTCGCGGCTGAACCGCCACCCCCGGCGCCGGCTGCCGCGCCGCCGCGCAATTCCTCGGCGTTCAATCCGGCCATCTCGGCGATTCTCACCGGCACCTATGCCGACCTGTCGGAGGATCCGGGCGATTACCACTTCGCCGGGTTCATGCCGAGCGGCGGCGAGATCGGCCCCGGCGAGCGCAGCTTCAACCTCGGTGAGTCCGAGGTCACGGTCACGGGCAGCGTCGATCCCTACTTCACCGCCAGTCTGACCGCGGCGCTGTCGCCGGAGAACGAGATCGGCGTCGAGGAAGCCTTCGTTCGCACCACCGCCCTGCCCGCGGGCTTCACGATGAAGGGCGGACGCTTCTTCTCGGGTCTCGGTTACCTGAACGAGATCCACGCCCACGCCTGGGACTTCGTGGACCAGCCGCTCGCCTACCAGGCGTTCTTCGGCGGCCAGTACGCGCAGGACGGCGTGCAGGTGAAATGGCTCGCGCCCACGGACCTCTATCTCGAGCTCGGCGCCGAGACGGGCAACGGCAGCGGGTTCCCCGGCACGCGATCGGGCGGTAACGGACTCAACGGCATCGCACTCTTCGCCCATGCGGGCGGCGACCTCGGCGACTCGATCGGCTGGCGCGCAGGCATTTCGTGGCTCGACATGGATGCGGAGGATCGCACCTACGACGACCTCGACAGCCTCGGCAACCCGGTCGTCAACGCCTTCACGGGCAGCTCGCAGACCTGGATCGCCGATGCGGTATTGAAGTGGACGCCGACGGGCGATGCCCGGCGCCGTTTGCTGAAGCTGCAGGCGGAGTACATGCATCGCACTGAGGACGGTGACCTCGCCTTCGACGTGGACGGCGCGGCTCTCAGCGACGGCTATCGCAGCCGGCAATCCGGCTGGTACGTGCAGGGCGTGTACCAGTTCATGCCGCGCTGGCGCGCCGGGCTGCGCTACGACGAACTCGACTCGGGTTCCCCGCGCATCGACCTCGTGGGCAGCGGTGCGTTGCAGGCCGAGGATTTCCCGCTGCTGCTGCCGGCCTCGCCGAGCCGCCTGAGCGCCATGGTCGACTGGAGCCTGAGCGAGTTCTCGCGCCTGCGCGCCCAGTACGCCTGGGACGATGCGCGCGATGCCGCGACCGACCGGCAGCTGCTCATCCAGTACATCGTCGCCATCGGCGCGCACGGCGCCCACAAGTTCTAGGAGACCGGCCATGACCCGACTCATCCGGATCCTGTGTCTTGCGCTGGCGCTGCTGCCGGTGCTGCCCGCCGAGGCGGCGATCAAGGTGCTGGCGACCACCGCCGACTGGGGCGCGCTGGTGGCCGAGCTGGGCGGCGAACAGGTGAACGTGTATACGGCGACCAGTGCCCTCCAGGACGTCCACAGCGTCGATGCCAAGCCGAGCCTCGTCGCCCGCGCGCGCACTGCGGACCTGCTCGTCGCCAATGGCGCCGACCTCGAGGCGGGCTGGCTGCCGGTGCTGTTGCAGGAGTCCGGCAACCCTCGGATTCAAGCGGGCGCACCCGGCCACTTCGAGGCAAGCTCGGCGCTGCGCCTGCTCGAGGTCCCGACGGCCGTGGATCGCTCGATGGGCGACATTCACGCTTTCGGCAACCCGCACGCCCATCTCGACCCCCGCAACGTGGCGACGGTCGCAAAGGCGCTCACCGAGCGCCTCGCAGCGATCGATGCGCCGCACGCAGCGTACTACCGCTCCCGCGGCGCTGACTTCCAGTCGCGCTGGCAGCAGGCCATGGCGCGCTGGTCGGAACAGGCCAAGCCCCTCCGGGGCGTGCCGGTGGTGGTGATGCATCGCGACCAGGTCTACCTCGTCAACTGGCTGGGCCTGCAGGAGCTTGCGGCCATCGAGCCCAAGCCCGGCGTGCCGCCGAGCGCGGGCCACCTGGCCGGCTTGGTGACGAAGCTCGCCGCGTCGCCGCCGCGCATGATCCTGCGCAATGCCTACAACAACCCGCGGGCCGCCGAGTGGCTGTCCGAGCGCATCCATGCGCCCGTGGTCACGCTGCCGTTCTCGGTCGGCGGCACGGCAGAGGCTGCCGATCTCTTCGGCCTGTTCGACGACACCCTGCAGAGGCTCCTCGCGGCGGCAGGGCGATGAACCTGTTCTCTGCCGACCTGAGCATCCTGTGGCCGGCCCTGGTGGCCGGCGTGCTGGTCGTCCTGTCGCACGTCCCGCTCGGCCAGCAGGTACTCAGGCGCGGCATCGTGTTCATCGACCTGGCCATCGCACAGGTCGCCGGGCTCGGCGTCATCGCCTCGGGTGCCTTCGGCATGGAACTCGGCGGCTGGCAGACGCAGGTCGCGGCGGTGACCTCGGCTCTGCTCGGCGCGCTGCTGCTCACCTGGACCGAGCGCCGGCGGCCCGAGGTGCAGGAAGCCCTGATCGGTGTCCTGTTCGTGCTGGCCTCGACCGCGCAGATCCTGCTGCTGGCCAACAATCCGCACGGCGGCGAGGAGCTCAAGGATCTTCTCGCGGGACAGATCCTCTGGGTATCCACCCAGCAGTTACTGCGCGCGGCGATCCTCACGGCGATCTTCCTGCTGGTGTGGTTCCGCTGGCGCGAACGGATCGGGCACGTCGGCTTCTACGTGCTGTTCTCGCTGATGGTGACGCAGTCGGTGCAGCTGGTCGGCGTCTACCTGGTGTTCACCACGCTGATCGTGCCCGCGCTCGCGACATATCGGCACGCCCGGGGCCGGCAGCTCACGCTCGGCTACCTGGTTGCGATTGCGAGCTACGTCGTCGGGCTCGGTGTGTCCCTCGTCACCGACCTGCCGTCGAGCCCGGTGATCGTCTGGGCGATGGCTGCGCTCGGCGTCATCGTGCACCTTACCGGGAGCCGCGACGCGCGGGTGCCTGACGCACTGCCGCCGGTACCGCCGGGGAGGAGCCGCTGACGCGCCGGTGGAAGCCTCCTGGTCGAGGCTGCATAATCCGGCAGGCATGCACATCAACACGCCGGTAACGCGGCGCCGCCGGGCCCCGGCCCCGAGCTTGCGCGCGCAGTGAGGACTTCACCGGACGGCCTGTCGTCGGGCCTCGCCCGCGGCCTCGGCAGCGCCTACCTCGTCACCGGCAGCGAGCCTCTGCTGATCGGCGAGGCCTGCGATGCGATCCGCGCCACCGCGCGGGCCCAGCAGTATGCCGACCGCGAGGTGCACTTCCTCGAGCGCGGCTTCGACTGGAATGCCCTGCTCGCGGACGCCGCGAACCTGTCGCTGTTCGCTTCGCGCCGGCTCATCGAGCTCCGGATCGGCCCGGCGCCGGATGCCGAGTCGGGACGTGCGCTTGCGGGGCTGGCGGAGCGCCCGCCCGAGGACACCGTGCTGCTCGTGTCCGGTGAACTCGAATACAAGTCGCTAAAGGCCGCCTGGGTCGGCGCATTCGAGAAACACGGCGTGCTTGTGGTCACGCAGCCGGTCGAGCGCCCGGCCCTGCCCGGGTGGATCCGCGAACGGCTCGGGCGCAAGGGCGTCACTATCGAGCCCGCGGCGGCCGAACTGCTGGCCGACCGCGTCGAGGGCAACCTGCTCGCCGCGCAGCAGGAGGTCGAGCGCATCGCGCTGCTGATGCCCGAGGCCGCGCTCGACACGGGCCAGGTCGCGGAGCTCGTGGCCGACAGCGCGCGCTACGACGTGTTCGAACTGTCCGCTGCTGCATTCTCGGGCGAGCCTGGACGCGCGCTGCGCATCCTGGCGGGCCTGCGCGGCGAGGGTCGCGAACCGCCGCTGGTGCTGTGGGCGCTGCTGAACGACCTTCGCGGCCTGTCCCGCGTCGCCCAGCGCGCCGAACGCGAGCGTTCGCTCGACGCCATTTTCCGCGCCGAGCAGATCTGGTCGCGCCGGCAGGAGCCGCTGCGGGCGGCGCTGAGGCGCCTGTCGCGCGCTGACATCGACTCGCTGCTGCTCGCCGCCGCGGCGGCTGACCGGGTGGCCAAGGGCAGCCTGAAGGGCGATCCCTGGGTCGCGCTCGAGGCGCTCACCGCGCGCATCGCCGGGGTCCGGCTCGCCGCATGAGCCCGCTCGGGATCTTCGGCGGCACCTTCGACCCGATCCACTACGGTCACCTGCGCACCGCGTTCGAGCTGCTGCAGGTGCTTCGCCTCGCGGAGGTCCGCTTCCTGCCCGCCGGTCAGCCGCCGCACCGCGACACTCCGCGCTGCGACGCGCGACGCCGGCTCGCGATGGTGCAGGCGGCCGTCGCCGACCAGCCCGGCTTCGCGGTGGACGACCGCGAGCTGCGCCGCGACGGGCCCTCCTATACCGTCACGACGCTGCGCGAGCTGCGCGCCGAGATGCCGGGCCGGTCACTGTGCCTGATCATCGGCATGGACGCGTTCCTCGGCCTGCCCGAGTGGCACGAGTGGCGCGCGATCCTCGACCTCGCCCACCTCGTCGTGGCGCACCGGCCCGGCTGGTCGGCGCCGCGCGACGGCCTGCTCGCCGAGCTGCTGGCGGAGCGGGGCGCCGCGGACGCGCGGGAGCTGCACACCACGCCGGCGGGGCGCATCCGCGTCCACGCCGTCACGCCGCTCGAGATCTCCTCGACCGACCTGCGCGACCTGATTGTCGCAGGCCGCGATCCCCGTTACCTGGTGCCCGACGCGGTGCGGGCCCTCATCACCGACACCGGTTGTTACCACGTCCAAGCCAAGAGGTGAGCATGACAGCGAAGCGACCCGCCACACGACGTACCGCGAGCAAGACCTCGCCACCCGCCAGGACCCGGGCCCCGACCGCGGCCCGGAAGACGGCCAAGAAGGCGGCGAAGACGGTGGCCCCGGCGAAGGCGAAGCCGCTCGCGACGACCCGCGCCGCGTCCGGCGGAGCGCGCGCCCGGGCGACGACGCCGGCGACCAGCAAGGCCGCTGCGGCGAAGTCGGTGCGGACGCTGCGCGACGTCGTGCTCGGCGCGCTCGCGGAGCTGAAGGCGGTGGACGTCAAGGCGCTCGACGTGCGCGGGCTCACCGACATCACCGACACCATGGTGGTGGCGAGCGGCACCTCCGATCGACACGTCAAGTCGCTCGCCGAGCGCGTCGCCCAGCGCTGCAAGGAGGCGGGCTTCCGGCCCTACGGGACGGAGGGCGAGCGCGACGGCGAGTGGGTGCTGCTCGACCTGCAGGACGTCGTTCTGCACGTGATGCTGCCGCGGGTGCGCGAGTTCTACGCACTCGAGAAGCTGTGGACGGGCGGGGCCGCGGCCTGACGCCGCTGCCGGCCCCGTCCGCCGGCAGGCTGACTCGATGCTGATGCGACTGGTTGCGGCCGGCAGCCGCATGCCGGCCTGGGTGGAGGCAGGCTTTGCGGACTACGCCGGACGCCTGCGCGGCGACTACCGGCTGGAACTCACCGAGATCGAACTGGGACGTCGCGGCGGCGCGGACTCGCGCCGTGCCGTGGCGACCGAGGGCGAGCGCATGCTGGCGGCGGCCGGGCCGCGCACGGCCATCGTCGCGCTGCAGGTGGCCGGGCGCGCGCTTTCGACCGCGCAGCTCGCCGGCTGGCTCGAGGATCGCGCCCGCCTGGGCGAGCCGCTCGCCTTCTGCATCGGCGGACCGGACGGCCTCTCGAACACGGTGGACGAGCGAGCCTGCCTGCGCTGGTCGCTGTCGCCCCTGACCCTGCCCCACGGGCTCGCGCGGGTGGTGGTCGCCGAGGCGCTGTACCGCGCCGTGTCCGTGATCAAGGGCCAGCCCTACCACCGTCCCTGAATCTGCGAACTCCACGCGGTCCCGGCGGTGGACAGCGCGGTGCAGGCGCGTTTGAATGCCGGTTTGTCCCGACTCCGGAGCTTTGCATGCATCCCTATCCGCACCTCTACCTCGTGAAGGCCTCGGCCACCCCGGAAGGCGACGTGCCAGTCACGTCCGCAGGACTGCCGACGCTCGTGACTGCGCCGCCCGCCGAGTTCGACGGCCCCGGCGACCGCTGGTCGCCCGAGACGCTGCTGTGCGCGGCCGTGGCGGACTGCTTCCTGCTGAGCTTCCGCGGCGTGGCGCGCGCCAACAAACTCGAGTGGCGCTCGCTCGAGTGCGAGGTGGAGGGCACGCTCAACCGACTCGAGGGCAAGACCCGCTTCACGCACATCGTGGTGCGCGCCCGGCTGCACGTGCCGGCCGGCACCGACGAGGCGAAGTCGGTGCAGCTCCTCGAGCGAGCCGAACACGTGTGCCTGATCAGCAATTCGCTGGTTGCGGAGCGGCGGGTCGAGGCGACGGTCGTGGCTGAATGAGTCGGCCATGCGGCCGCCCGTGATCCTGCTGGCTTCCGCCTCGCCCCGGCGCAGCGAGCTGCTGCGCCAGGTCGGCGTCGTGCACGAGGTCCGCCCGGTGGACATCGACGAGGCCGTGCAGCCCGGCGAAGCGCCCTCGGCCTACGTACTCAGGCTCGCCGAGGCGAAGGCCGAGGCGCTGTGGCAACGCCTCGCAACAGGGGATCGCCGGCCCGTGCTGGCGGCCGACACGACCGTGGCGCTCGAGGGCGAGATCTTCGGCAAGCCTGCCGACCCGGCCGAGGCGCGCTCGATGCTGTCGCGGCTCGCAGGCCGCACGCACGAGGTGCACACGGCGGTGGTACTGCGTCACGCCGGCGGCGCGGCGGCGCGCGTGTCGACGAGCAGCGTAAGCCTGCGCTCGCTCGCGGACGATGAACTCGACTGGTACTGCCGCAGTGGCGAGCCCGACGACAAGGCAGGCGGCTACGCCGTGCAGGGTCGCGCCGCGCTCTTCATCCGCCACATCTCCGGCAGTTACTCCGGGATCATGGGGCTGCCACTGTACGAGACCTGGGAGCTGCTCGCCCCGGTGCTCGGGCACCCGGCGGGGGGCGCCGCGGCATGACCACCGAGCTCGTGGTCAACGTCAGCCCGCGCGAGACGCGCGCCGCGCTGCTTGAGAACGGCGTCCTGCAGGAACTGTTCGTCGAGCGCGCCAGCCGCCGCGGCCTGGCCGGCAACATCTACAAGGGCCGCGTCTCGCGCGTGCTGCCCGGCATGCAGGCCGCTTTCATCGATATCGGGCTCGAGCGCACGGCCTTCCTGCACGTCTCCGACATCGTTCAACCGGCGGATGCCGAAGGCGCCGGCGACGCGCCGCGCACCGACAGCATCCGCGAGCTGGTGGGCGAGGGCGCCGACCTCCTCGTGCAGGTGCTCAAGGACCCGCTCGGCACCAAGGGCGCGCGGCTCACCACGTTCGTCACCATTCCCTCGCGCTGCCTCGTGTACATGCCCTTCGGCCACGGCGTGGGCGTGTCGGCCCGGATCGAGAACGAGGCCGAGCGCCAGCGGCTGCGCGACGCGATGCACGCGTACATGCCGGCGGGCAGCACGGGTGGATACATCGTGCGCACCGCGGCGGAGGGCGCGACCGGCGAGGCATTGCGCGCCGACATGCTGTTCCTGCGCAAGCTCTGGGACGTGCTCACCGAGCGAGCCCGCGGCGCGGCGCAGGGGGCGCTGGTGCACGAGGACCAGCCGCTGCCACTCAGGCTGATGCGCGACCTCGTGGGCGAGGGCGTGGACCGCGTGCTGGTGGACCACGAGCGCACCTGCGAGCAGATGCGCGAGTTCGCCGCGACCTTCATGCCGGGGCTCGAGGCGCGCGTCGAGCGCTACACCGGCAGTCGGCCGGTCTTCGACCTGCACGGCGTCGAGGAGGAGATCCAGCGCTCGCTCGATCGCAAGGTGGCGCTCAAGTCGGGCGGCTACCTGATCATCGACCAGACCGAGGCGCTCACCACCATCGACGTGAACACCGGCGCCTACGTCGGGCACCGCAACCTCGAGGAGACGATCTACCGCACCAACCTCGAGGCGGCCGTGGCGATCGCGCGCCAGCTGCGCCTGCGCAACCTCGGCGGGATCATCATCATCGACTTCATCGACATGGAGGAGGAGGAGCACCGCCGGCAGGTGCTGCAGGCCCTCGAGAAGGCGCTCGCCAAGGACCACGCCAAGACGCACGTGTCCACGGTGTCGCCGCTCGGCCTGGTGGAGATGACCCGCAAGCGCACGCGCGAAAGCCTCGCGCACCAGCTGTGCATGCCGTGCCCGGCCTGCGAGGGCCGCGGCTTCCTCAAGACCCCCGAGACGGTCTGCTACGAGATCTTCCGCGAGATCCTGCGCCAGGCCGGGCAGTTCGACCTGCAGCAGCTCATGGTGCTCGCACACCAGGACGTCATCGAGCGCCTGCTCGACGAGGAGTCCGCCGCGCTCGGCGAACTCGAGGTGCTGGTCGGCAAGCCGATCCGGCTGCAGACCGAGTCGCTGTACGAGCCGGACCAGTACGACGTGGTGCTGATGTGAGCGCGACGCCCGGGCGCGGTGCATCCGCCCGGCTCTGGCGCATCCTGGCCGGGACGCTGGCG
>Ga0113563_10001618_pt1 | contig 12984 bp, 11 predicted proteins | sample Mud3Dept3metaG_FD_80117 | JGI IMG/M metagenome (GOLD analysis project Ga0113563, IMG submission 80117) | Freshwater wetland microbial communities from Ohio, USA, analyzing the effect of biotic and abiotic controls - Mud 3 Core 4 Depth 3... | ecosystem: Environmental > Aquatic > Freshwater >...
ATGCAGAAGCGCGCGCGGAGCTTGGCCAAGCGGGTTAAGGGGTTCAGCGAGTTTATGGTGGACCGTCTGCCGGCGGCGATGGAAGCAAAATCGGCATCCAAAAAAGTAACCTATCATGATCCCTGCCACATGAGCCGTTATCAAGGGACGGTGAAACAGCCGAGGGCGCTCCTGAAAAAAATCCCGGGGATGACGTATATCGAACTACCCGAAGCCGACCGTTGCTGCGGGGCCGCAGGCAGTTATAACGTGATGCATTATGATCAATCCATGCAGGTTTTAGACCGGAAGATGGAAAATTTGAAGAAAACCGGAGCGGAAATCCTCGCCACCGAATGCCCCGGGTGCCTCATCCAGCTGGGCTACGGAACCAGACGGGCCGGCCTGAAGGTCAGGGTTTCGCACATTAGCGAACTCCTGCGGGAGGTTTATCCGGGAAATATTTCCGCCTCGGGAAAAGAATAACGGGGGATAATCCTTCTTCCCCCCAATAACTTTTTTAAAAGCAAGTTTGATGGTCCCCTGAAAAGTCTGAAAAGGCCATTTCTTGCCAATTCGGCGAAATTATCATGCCCCGCGTTAGGGCGGGGTACCCACGAATGCCTGAAAATCCCCCCTGCCCCCCTTTTATAATGGCAAAGGGGGGTTGGGGGGATTTAAGAGTTATTTTCCAACGAAGTCGGAATCCAATTATTTCAAAACATTCTGGCCCCCGGCTTTCGCCGGGGTGACGTTTCAATTGACTTTTTGCGAAACCATCAAGTTTGGGAGCAAACCTGCCGGAGAAATTTGCGATGAAAGGGGGTGAGGAAACCGGAGGAGGTGGTGAGGTTTATCCATTGCCTTTTTCATTGAGGCCCGAGAATTCATGAAGCGTCTCTTCTTTTCAATGCAGAGACCCCCATTTCATTCCAAATCAATGCTTGAAGGAGGGAGAAAGGGTATGAATAAGGATCCGAAGCAGGACAAGAAAAGTGAGGGCAGGGTTTCTCGCCGCGGATTTTTGAAAACTGCGGCATTTACAGCCGGGGCGACGGCCGCGACGCTGGGAGTTCCCACCTTTCTGCGCCATGCCTCAGCCGCGCCGATCAAGTTAAAAATGCAAACCGCCTGGGACGCCGGCACCGTAGGATTTACGGAGTTTCAGAAATTCGCCAAACTGGTAGGCGAGATGTCGGAAAACCAACTGACCGTTGAGCCTTTTCCCGCCGGCGCCATTGTCGGGACATTTGAGATGTTCGACGCCGTGAAGGCGGGGGTCTTTGAGGCCATGCACTCCTTCGATGTTTATTGGGTCGGGAAATTACCGGTATGCACATTCCTTTCTTCCTACCCCTTCGGCATGGACCGCCCGGACCAGTGGGAAACATGGTACGAATCCCTGGGAGGGAAGGAAATCGCCCGGGAGGGGTATGGGTCGCATAACATGATGTACCTTGGCCCCATCCAGCACGACGATAACCTGATTCACTCCAAAATCCCCATCCGCTCGTTCGAAGATTTTAAGGGGAAGAAGATCCGCTACCCGGGCGGCATCATCGCCGATATCTACCGGGCAGCCGGCGTTTCTACCGTCCTCCTTCCCGGCGGCGAAGTCTACCCGGCCCTGGAGAAAGGGGTTATCGACGCCTCCGACTACGTAGGGGCGGCGGTCAACTATAATCTTGGCTACGGCGAGATTGCCAAATATATCATCATGGGTCCGCCCTCCACGCCCTGTCTCCATCAGCCCGTGGACTTGATGAGCGTGGAAGTCAATATGAACACCTGGAAAAAATTATCGCCGCACCTCCAACAGATTTTGGAGGCAGCCGTCAAGTGGCACTCCTGGAACCATTACACGGCCATTCAGAAGGCCGATCTCATTGCCTTTGAGGATTTCCAAAAAAAGCAGGGGGTTACCATCATCCGGCTGAAAGATTCGGACATCGAAAAGTTCAAGAGGTTTGCGCCCGCCCTGTGGGTAGCCTGGGCCAAAAAACATCCGCTGGCCATGAAGGCCTTCAAGTCGCAATTTGAATACATAAAGTCCGTAAAGATCGGCTATTACACCGATAAGGATATGGTGGATGCCCAGGGCAAAAAGCTGGACTTCTAAGGGGGCTTTGGGGGGAAGGAAGCTGGGCCTCCTTCCCCCCATTCTTATCCCGGACAGGAGAATTCCATGGGTGGGTTGAAAAAATTCATGATGGCCGTAAACAAAACGAATATCTTCATGGGGAAACTGATGGTAGGAGTGCTGCTCTTAGCCGTTACGGTTATCACCTTTGAGGTGGTGATGCGCTACCTGTTTAACCGGCCGACAAACTGGGGTCACGAGACCATGACCCTTCTTTTTGCGATTTTTTATTGCGCGTCTGCGGGTTACGCCCATTATTTTCGGGCCCACGTGAGGGTGGATGTGGTTTTTGCTTCCCGATCGGAGCGGACGAAGGCTTATCTGGAGTTGATCAATTTCCCGTTTTTCATTTTGTTTGCCATTGTTTTCACCTATACGAGCTGGACTTTCTATTGGAGTTCCCAGACTATGATGGGCGGCGCCAAGATTTTTGGAATCGAGGTCCCGGGAGAGCTGTCCTTCACCGACTGGCAGGCGCCCTACTATGCCATTAAATTCATGATGCCTTTCGGAGGGGCGCTGTTGATCCTGCAAGGGATCGTCTGGCTCATCCATGACATTCATATGGCGGTGACAGGGAGGCCCATGAAATGAGTATTGAACTGATAACGATATTGATGTTCGGATCGCTCCTGCTTATGCTATTTATGGGACTTCCTGTAGCGTTCGCCTGCGGAACCGTGGGCGTGATCTTCACGGCCCTTCTTCAGGGGCCCTCCGCGGTGAACATCGTTCCCACCCGGATTTTTGGCCTCATGACCAATTACCTCTTGGCGGCCATCCCCCTCTTCATCTTCATGGCCTGTATTCTTGAACGGGGGGGGCTCATTGCCCAGATCTATGAAATGGTCCACCAATGGACCGGCTGGCTCAAGGGGGGAGTGGCTACGGCGACCGTGGCGGCTTGCGCGATGATTGCCGCCATGGTGGGCGTAATCGGCGCCAGTGTCGTGACCATGGGCATGATCGCCCTTCCGGAAATGCTGAAACGGGGGTATGATAAATACATCGCCGCCGGTAGCATCCTGGCCGGAGGAACGCTCGGGATCCTCATTCCGCCCAGCGTCCTGCTCATCGTCTATGGAATGGTGGATAACAGTTCCGTTGGCCAGCTTTATGCGGGAGCCTTTTTGCCCGGTTTCCTCCTGGCCGGTTTGTTTATTCTCTACATCACCATTCGCTGCTATATCGACCCGAATTTGGGGCCTCCCATTCCCAAGGCAGAGCGTTTACCCCTGAAGCGGAAACTCGTAAAAACTTTGCCCATCATTCCTACGGGCTTTTTGATCTTTTTGGTCCTCGGAACGATCGTCATCGGCGTTGCCGCGCCCACGGAAGCGGCCGGGGTCGGGGCGGCCGGGGCGATCCTCTTGACGGTCTTTTCCGGCCAACTGAAGTGGAAAGGTTTAGTCCAGGCTTGTGAAAACACCCTGAGATCGTCCGCCATGGTCCTCTGGACCATGTTCGGGGCCAATGTCTTTGTTGCTCTCTACGTCATGGTGGGCGGCGGGAGGTTTGTTACCGATCTGCTGGTGGGGTCCGGGTTGAGTAAATGGACGATTCTTTTAATCACCCAAGTCATGCTGTTTTTCCTGGGTTGCTTCATCGACTGGGTCGGCATCGTGATGCTCACCGTCCCCATTTTTGGCCCCATCATTCGCCAACTGGGTTTTGATCCGATCTGGTTCGGGGTGCTCTATGCGGTTAACTTACAGATGTCCTTCCTCTCTCCTCCCTTTGGGTATGCCCTTTTTTATCTCAAAGGCGTGGCGCCGCCGGAGGTTTCGACAAGGGATATTTGGATATCCTCAGTCCCTTTTATCGGCCTTCAAGCTTTAGGTCTATTCCTTTGCGCGATGTTCCCGGAGATCATCCTGGTCGTACCGCGGTATTTCTTCAGATAAGAAGAAGGCAACTTAAATTTTGATGGCTATTCATAGATATCAGGCGCCCAGGACCTATGTGCGTATCTTTTATACGGCTTTAGTTGCCTGGACCCTCGCCTGCATCTTTCTCATCGGTCCTAAAGTGATCCGGGCGGAATGGAGTGATTTATTCCAATTATTCATGATCGCTTTCATTATGGTCATGACGTGGTATTTTTCCATGGGGGTAAATTATCAAATCCAGGTGGAAGAAGATGGGACCCTGCAGCTGACGAGTTTACGAAGAATTCTCAGGACCCATTCCCGGAAAATGGCGCTCATCGAGGGGCCGCCTTTACCCCTTGGGTTCATTCGCTTGCGGTTGGAAGGCGAAAAAGCTTACCTTTTCTGTGTGGTGAGAAATGCGGAGCTTCAGAATATTTTGCTCGCCCTCTGGAAGGCAAACCCGGAACTTAAATTCAAGAACCTTCGCCTTCTCAACCCGGAGCGGCAGAGATTTTAAGTCTCATGCACCTCGATGGGGCGAAGGTAAGGGCAATGCATTTCTCTAAGCAGGCAATGCTGGCAATAACCTGAAATGAAGACGGATACTGCGATACGAAGGGAGGGGAAGTCGTGTTTGTATTGGATCAAAATTTTTTGCTATACGTTTGTGCCGCTATTGTAGGCGGCGTTATTGGGTTTATTATCTACGGGTGCATCAAGGGCTTTGAAAACATATTTCGGGGACAATAAATATTTCGGCTTCCAATTTATTCTAAGGATTTAGACCTTTGGGCGGTTGTAAAATTGACCTTGGTCTGAAAGGATTTCGGCCGCGAAACCAATGAGGAAAGGAGGTGTTTCATCGTTTTCGAAGATAACCGGGGCTTATGGGCGATCTCACCTTTTTGGATTTTTTCTTCTCGGTATCTGGATGTGTTAAATTTGCGGGGATTTCGTTTTCCGAATCGGTTGACTTTTCCCTTCGCTGTGACCCATCACGGGGAACGACGAAGGGGAGGTTGGACGATTGGGTGCGGAGGGCTGGCCGTCAGGCAGGAAAGAGTGGCAATTTTTAGGAGGTAACTATGGCTCGATTGTTTGAATACCAGGGGAAAGAGCTTCTCAAAAAAGCCAAGGTGCCGATCCCCCGGGGGGAGGTCGCCGCGACCCCGCAGGAAGCCGCCAAGATAGCCGAAAAGATCGGAAAGCCGGTGGTGATCAAGGCCCAGATCTGGGCGGGGGGCCGCGGGAAGGCGGGGGGCATTAAATTCGCCGAAAATCCGGCGGAGGCGCAGGCGGTGGCCGGCAATCTTTTAGGCGTCGAGATCAAGAAGCTCAAAGTGGAAAAAGTTTTGGTGGAAGAAAAGCTGAATATCGCCAATGAATATTACGTCGGCGTGATCATCGATCCCTCCATGGGTGTTCGGTCCCCGGTCGTCATGTTCAGCACCGAAGGCGGGATGGATATCGAGACGGTGCCCCCGGAGAAGATCGCGCAGATGAAGGTCGATGTCCTCCGCGGGTTCCGGGTGTATGATGCCCTGAACCTCGCTGCCAATTTGAAGGTTCCGACTCCGTCCCTCCCGGTGATCGGTCAGGCGATCATGGGTCTGTATCAGACCTTCAAGGATTACAACTGCCGGACCGCCGAAATCAATCCGCTGGTCGTGACGAAAGACGGAAAGGTCATCGCCGGAGATTGCCGGATCGCCATTGACGATTCGTCGGTTTACCGCCATCCCGAGTTCGGCATCGAGGTGGCCCGCGAATCGCCAACCCCCCCTACGGAACTGGACAAGATCGCCTGGTGGATCGAAGAGGGGGATCTTCGGGGAACCGCGTATATTGCCCAGATGGTCCCGGAAATCAAAGGACTAAACTTTGTCGGCTACCACGGACTCGGCGGCGGAGGCGCTATCTTAGGAGTGGACGCCCTGAACCGCGAGGGACTCAAAATCGCCGACTACGCCGACACCAGCGGCAACCCCACGGCGGCCAAAGTTTATCGGGCCGCCAAAGTGATCTTTTCCCAGCCCGGCATCGAGGCGTATTTTCTCGGCGGGTTCATCGTCGCCAATCAGGAGCAATGGCACCATGCCCACGGCGTCGTGAAAGCCCTCCGCGAGGAACTGCCCAAGAGGCCCGGCTTCCCCTGTGTGCTCATGCTCTGCGGGAATCGCGAGAAGGAGGCGCTGGAGATCTTGAGGGAAGGAACTGCGGATTTGCCGGGGCGGATCGAGATCTACGGCAGTGAAAAGGTCTACGAAACGGAATTTCTGGCCAAAAGGGTCAAGGCTTTGATTCTGGAGTACCGCAAGGACCGCGGGATAAAGGAGGAATAGGGCCATGCATTTTGAAGAGAGGACGATCAAGGTCATTATCGACGAGGAAAAATGCCTTGGCTGCAAGACCCACGTCTGCGCCCAGGGGTGCAAAACTTATGACCGAAGCCTCCTGGTGATCAGAGACGGGAAACCGGCCCTCTCCGGGGATGCGGAATACGCCAAACGGGTCGGCACCGAGTGTCTGGCCTGCGAGTATGAATGCTGGTTCCGCGGAAATAAGGCGATTACCATTGAGGCTCCGACCCCGGGGCTCGAGGCCTACAGAAAAAAATACGGAATCCCCTGAAACGGGATCCTCCGCAAAGGCAGGTGAAAAAATGGCGATTCTGCTTAAGAAAGATACGACCCTCCTCGTCCAGGGGATTACCGGAAGAGAAGGCTCCGCCCGGGCCGCTTTCATGAAAGGATACGGCACGAAGGTTTTGGCCGGGGTAACCCCCGGAAGGGGCGGGGAGGAGGTCTCCGGGATCCCGGTTTTCAACACGGTGGCGGAGGCGATCCGGAATGTGGGGCCGGTCGACGCCAGCGTCACTTTTGTCCCCGGAACAGGCCTCAAAGACGCCGTCTTGGAGGCGATCGATTCCGGGATCAAATTTATCGTGAGTCCGGCCGAACGGGTCCCTCTTTACGATATTCTGGAGATGGTGGCCTATGCCAAGCAGAAGGGGGTGCGGTTGCTGGGTCCGGGCTGCATCGGGGTCCTCAGCCCGGGAATCGCGGCGGCCGGCTGGCTCGGGGGCAATCCGGAATATGCCCGGAGAGTGTTTCTGCCCGGACCCGTGGGGGTCATGTCTCGCAGCGGCGGGCAGTCGGGGACGGTCCCGTGGGCCGTCAAGGAGGTCGGGCTCGGGGTCAGCACCGTGGTCCACATCGGCACCGAGCCGGTCTTGGGAACCTCCTTCGGGGACATTCTTCCTCTTTTCGAGAAGGATCCGGACACAAAAGGGGTGGCTGTTTTCGGAGAGATCGGCGGCCCTTATGAGGAGGAGGCGGCCGAGTGCGTGCGGAAGAAAGAGTTTACGAAACCGCTGGTCATCTTCGTCGCCGGGGCCTGGGCGCCGGAAGGCATGCGCTTCTCTCACGCGAGCAGCATTATCGAAAGGGGAAAGGGTTCGGCGAAGAGCAAGATCCAAACCCTGAAGGAAGCCGGTGTGCATGTGGTGGACCGGCCCGATGAACTCGCTCCGACGATTAAACGATTAATCCAAACCCAATAGGAGGTAGGAAAATGACTGTAATGCGTTCTGTTTTTTACGTGCCGGGAAACAATGAGACTTTTGTATCCAAAGCTCCGGGCAATCCTGCGGACATTATCACCCTGGATCTCGAGGATTCGGTTCCCCCCGCCGAAAAAGCCAAGGCCCGGGAGATCGTCCGCGCCAACCTGAAGCATGCCGGGTCGGGCGGTTCCACGATCTATGTCCGGATCAACAACTGGGAAACCCTCATGACCAATGACGACCTCGAAGCCGTCGTCCACGAAGGGCTCTCCGGCGTTTGTCTGGCCAAATGCGGCGGTCCGGACAATGTCCAGCGCCTTGAATGGAAACTGGAAGAGCTCGAACGAAGAAGAGGCTTGCCGGTCGGAAGCGTCGCCATCCAGCTCCTTATTGAGACGGCCAAAGGCGTCATCAATGCCTACCCTTCGGCCACCGCCAGCAAACGCGTTAATTCCCTCATCTTCGGGGCGGTGGATTACACGAAGGATATGCGGGTGAAGCTCACCAGCGAGGGCGAGGAACAGAAATACGCCCGCCGGCACACGGCGGTGGCTGCCCGGGCGGCGGGATGCATTGCCATCGATTGTCCCTTTGTGGATTTCAAGAATACCGAGGCCTTTGAAAAGAGCACGAGAGAAGGTCGGCAGATGGGCTACGAAGGGAGAATGCTGATCCATCCGAGCCAGATCGAGCCCTCCCATAAGATCTACACGCCGGCCCCGGAAGACGTGGAATGGGCCACGGGCGTGGTCAAGGTCTTCGAGGAAGAGGGGCTTGCCAAGGGGATGGCGGCGGTCACCTATAAGGGGAAAATGGTGGACACCCCGGTCTACGATAACGCCCGAACGATTCTGGCGACCATGGCCGAAATCCAGGCGTTTGATCAGAAGCGTAAAAAGGGCTGAAGACTGCCGACTTGTCATTCGCGGGAATCGCCCTGCGGTTTCAATCGGCGCCTGGACCTCTCTTTTTTCGTCAAAAGGATAGGTCCAGGCATCTTGGATCTCGAAGCGAGAATTGCCCTCCTGCCCGCTTCCCTCCGCTCTGCAGTCTCCTCGCCTTCCCGCCAAACCTCGTCCAAGATTTCTTGAATACCCTCCTCATTTATGCTAATTTGTGAATAACTGCGTAACTTCATTAAAAACTCAGAAAGGATTTTCCATGTCTACGGAATTTCACCCTCCCGCCCGGATCCTCATGGGGCCCGGGCCCTGCAATGTGGATCCGCGCGTCCTTCTATCCATGGCCAAACCGCTCCTGGGGCACCTGGATCCGGATTTCATCAAAATCATGCATAAAATCCAGGAATTGCTTCGGCCCGTCTTCGGGACGAAAAACGAATGGACCATCCCTGTTCCCGGCACCGGGAGCGCCGGAATGGAGGCGGCTTTTGCCAACCTTGTGGAACCGGGAGACAAGGTCCTGGTCTGTGTCAATGGATATTTCGGCGACCGGATGACGCAGGTTGTGGAGCGCATGGACGCAACTCTCAAAATCCTCTCCGGCGCCTGGGGTCAACCTTTTGACCCGGCCCTGATCGAAAAAGAGTTGAAATCGTTCCGACCTCGGGTCCTCGCTTTGGTCCATGCGGAGACTTCCACCGGCGTTCTGCAGCCCATGGAAGAGCTCTCCAAAATTCTGAAAAATTATTCGGAGACCTATTTCCTGGTGGATACGGTCACCTCCCTGGGGGGACATCCCGTAAAGGTGGACGATTGGGGAATTGATGTCTGTTACAGCGGCACGCAAAAATGCCTCAGCAGCCCGCCCGGACTCGCCCCCATCACCTTCTCGCCGCGGGCGGTGGAGAAGATAAACAAACGATCCAAAAAGGTCCAAAGCTTCTATCTCGACATGAGCGTCCTGGGGAAATACTGGGGTAAGGAGCAGACGTACCATCACACCGCTCCGATCAGCATGAACTACGCGCTCCTCGAATCTTTGCGGATTATCCATGAAGAAGGCCTCGAGAATCGTTTCGAGCGGCACCGGCGCAATCATCTCGGATTCGTCCGGGGGATCGAAGCCATGGGGCTGAAGATGCTTGTGGCCGAACCTTATCGGCTCTGGTCTTTGAACACCGTGGTTATCCCCGAGGGGATCGACGACGGCAAGGTGCGGAAGAAACTTCTGGAAGAATACAATTTGGAAATTGGCGGAGGTCTGGGCAGCCTGAAAGGAAAAGTCTGGCGGGTCGGAATGATGGGCTATTCCTCCAGCGAGTCCAACGCCATTTTCTTCCTGACGGCCCTGGAGCAGGCCCTCCGAGAACAGGGGTTCGAGGTTCCCCGCGGCGCCGGCGCTACGGCCGCTAAGGATTTCTATTCGAAGGCCAGATAGCCCCTCTCTCCCGCCGGGATTGAGATTCCGGCGGGACCCCTCCTCATGGACTCCCATCCTGAAGGATTTCTTATGAGTCAGCCCTGGGCATTTCTAACATCAAAAATCCTGCAAACCTGCCGCGTTTTCACCTTGCGGAAAGAGCGCTACCGTTCCCCGCGCACCGGTCAGGAACACGATTTTTACCTGATCGACTCTTCCGACTGGGTTAACGTGATCCCTCTGACCGCAGACGGGAAAGTCATTTTGGTCAAACAGTTCCGCTTCGGGACAAAGGAATTCTCCTTCGAGATCCCGGGGGGAATGCTGGATGACGGAGACACGCCGGCCGGAGCGGCGGCCCGGGAGCTTATCGAAGAAACGGGCTATGCGGGCGATGAACCCGAGTTTTTGGGGTCTGTTCATCCCAACCCCGCAATTCACACAAACCGCTGTTATACGTATTTGGTCAGAAATGCGGTTTTTCGAAACCCCCCCCGGCAGGATTCCACCGAAGATGTAGAAGTCGAAATCGTCCCCCTCAAAAAAATTCCTGGACTCATTCAGGACGGGACCATCACCCACGCTTTGGTCGTGGCGGCGTTTTACTGGTATTTCTCCAAAAAAGGGCCCCTTGAACCCGCGAATCCTGAACGTCTTCTTTAAAAGGTAGACGTAATCACCACCCGCTGAATTTCGTTCGTCCCCTCGTAGATTTGCGTAATCTTGGCGTCGCGCATGTAGCGCTCTACGGGGTACTCTTTGACATACCCGTAGCCGCCGAGGACCTGAACGGCCTCCACCGTCACCCGCATGGCTACATCGGCGCAGAAACATTTCGACATGGATGAAAGGCGAATCGTCTCGGCGCTCAAGCGGGACATGTCTTTCGGGAGCTCCTGGAGAATGGAAGCGGTTTTGTAGAGAAGCTGCCTTGCCGCCTCGACATTCATCGCCATGTCCGCAAGTTTGAATGAGATCCCCTGGTGAGCGATGATAGGCTTGCCGAAAGCTATTCTTTCCCGGGCATAATTCAGGGAATATTCAAAAGCGCCGGCAGCAATTCCCAGGGCTTGAGCCCCAACGGCCGGACGGCTGAAATCAAGGGTTTTCATCATGATCGCGAAACCCATTCCTTCGCCGGTCAGAATGTTCTCCGCCGGGACCTGGCAGTCCTCGAAGATCAGCTCCACCGTGTCTGAGGAGCGGATGCCCATCTTGTCCTCGTGTTTGCCCACGGAGAAACCTTTGGTTCCCTTCTCCACCACAAACACGCTCGAACCCCTGTGTCCGCCTTTGGCCGGATCGGTCAGGGCGTACACCGTGACAATGTCCGCCACGCCGCCGTTGGTGATGAAGGTCTTGCTGCCGTTCAGGAGGTAATAATCCCCCTGCCGCACGGCCTTGCTGCGGAAGGCGGCCACATCCGACCCGCCGCTCGCCTCGGTTAGGGCGAACGCCGACAGTTTGTCCCCCGCTGCCAGGGCCGGGAGAAATTTTTTCTTCTGCGCCGGATTGGCGGCAAGGAGGATCGGGAGGGTTCCCAACTCCTGGGCCACGGGAAGCATTCCCGTGGAGGCATCGATTTTTGACAATTCTTCACAGACGATGATCAAGGAAAGAAGGCCGGCCCCGCTGCCGCCGTATTCTTCGGGAAAATCCACGCCGAAGAGCCCGTTTTCCCGGATCAGCTTGACCATCTCCCAGCTGAATTCCCCCTTCTGGTCGCGCGCCCCGGCCCCGGGTTCGACCTTTTCTTTAGACAGCTTCCGGACCATGTCTCGCAGCAGCAGTTGTTCTTCGGTCAGATCGTATTGCATGCCCTGATCTCCTTCCTCATTACATTATTTTTCGTTCACCCTTTTCCTGTTCTTGTGGGCATTCTAAAAAAATTCGCCAAATTTTGTCAACTAAAAGGAAAGCGTTGAGCAAAGAAATCTGCGAGGAAGGAAATTCACGAAAAAAACCGGGGAGGATTATCCTCCCCGGCGGTTGGGATTTTGCGAGATTGGAGGCTATGCTTTTTATAGCTTGAGACCCAAGGGGTTGTCGTAGATCGTCCAGGCTAAGAAGTAGATGAACAGGATTATCGCCCAGATCACGTTCAGGGCAATGATCCACCCTTTTGGTTTGATCGGTCCGGGCAAGAGCTTCGAGTTCAGGTAGATGATCATGACGGTGAGGGATGCGTGGACCGCAACCCCGGCCCAGTTGATGATGAGCCAGAGGATGTAAGGGGTCTTACTCCAGACGGCGATCATCCCTACGGCGCACAGGAAAGCCATCATCATGAAATAAAAGAATCGATACGGCCGCCGCTCGGTTGCCCGCGTCTCCACCGCTACCGTGTCCGCGAACATGCGGGAGATGCCGTCGTAGACCGAGAACTGGCTGTCGAACAGGGCAAAGACCAGAATGATGCCGAACAGGATATACCCGAACTGGCCATAGGCCGACTTGAAAATCTCCGCCAGGACGGTGGCGATCTTGACCCCGGACGGGACCTCCATCTTGTAAATGACCGCCGCCGAATACCCGGCCAGGGAGGCGAAGTACGTGAACCAGATCCCACCGATGATGACGAAGAAGACCGCCAGGGTCATCATATTCATTCTCAACCAGGTGCGAAACCTCTTCATCTCGACCGGGTTATCGGTGTCGAACATGAACCCGGTGCGGCGGATCTCTTCGGCCGGGGCGGCAAAGCCCGTGACGTGGCCGAAATACTTGGCCATTCCCATGCCCTTCTCGCGCACCCAGTAAGTGTGCCAGAAGTTCCAGAATCCGCCTGCCGGCTGGTTCAGGAACGGGCCGATGGCCGTGAGGGTGATCCCGGCCGGGATGGTCCCGACGGCTACCCAACCCCAGCTCACCTCTCTAACGGCTGCCCAGTCAGTCATGAATATCGTGAGAAACGCCAGGCCCACGTTGGCCACCACGAAGCAGGCGTACATGAGCAATTCCAGCGTATTGTACACCCGTTTGCTCGCGGAGAAAACGGCGAGCACCAGCCCAAGGGCGACCATGCCCACGATCTGCCATGTGGCAATGCCTAACAGCGCGGCAACGCCGGCTGCGGCGCCGCCGATCCAGGCCGGCCAGCCCTGCTG
>Ga0113563_10001619_pt1 | contig 12981 bp, 13 predicted proteins | sample Mud3Dept3metaG_FD_80117 | JGI IMG/M metagenome (GOLD analysis project Ga0113563, IMG submission 80117) | Freshwater wetland microbial communities from Ohio, USA, analyzing the effect of biotic and abiotic controls - Mud 3 Core 4 Depth 3... | ecosystem: Environmental > Aquatic > Freshwater >...
CCCCCTGTTTCACTCTGGCGCGCCCGGCAGGATTCGAACCCACGACCCCTTGGTTCGTAGGCGCTTCCGGCGGTCTATCGGTCTTTATTAATCAATTACTTGCTGCGCTTGCCTTCATCGAAAACAGCCTATCCACGGCACAATCACGGCACACCAAGTCTCGGTTCGTCACAAGTCGTATGAGCAGGCCTCCGTGCATCACCCAGGTGCCGCACTCGCCGACGGGAGTTGCCAGACTATCCGCTCCTTGCCCAAAGTAGCGGCCCTACTTGGGCTATCCGACGCTCTGAATGCGAAATGGCCGCTCGGACACGGGAATTCCTTCCTCGTGCTCGCGTCACGCAAGAGCTCGCGAAGGGTAGTGCCGGTGCGCGCGGCGGCCGCCGGACCACCGGCTCCAAGTTTGGAATTTGAATCTTCCAATAGAAAGATTGATTTTCCAACTTGCCGAGCCTAACCTTTTGGAAAACCAAGAGCTTCCCCGTGCGGCCGTCCTCCCTGCAGAGCTTTCACCGCTACCCGCTGACCCACGTGCTGGCCAGCAGCGGCAACGTCCGCGTGCTGCGGCTGCTGGCCGAACAGGGTTCGCCGCTCGCCGTTTCGCAGTTGGCTCGCGATGCCGGCATGACGCCGGTGGGCGTGCGCGCTGTCCTCGCCTCGCTGCTGCGGCAGGGCATCGTGACGGTGTTCGGCCAGGGGCACGCGCAGCTCTACGCGCTGAACCCGGCGCACCCGATGGCGCCGCCGCTCAAGGACCTGTTCGCGCAGGAGCGGGCGCACTGGCAGTCGCTGCTGGACGACCTTCGCGCCGCATTGGCGCGCCTGCCGGCGGTGCAGGCCGCGTGGCTGTACGGCAGCACGAGCCGCGGCGAGGACATCCCCGGCAGCGATATCGATGTCGCCGTGGCGGTCGAGCGCGACGACGGCCTGACCGTCGAGGCGGTGCGCGAGGCGCTGCACGCGGTCGAGGACCGGCACCAGGTTCGCACTTCGGTGATCGCGCTCTCGCCGCAGTCCATCCTCGCGCGCGCTGAGACCGACGCCTGGTGGGCCAATCTCGCCCGCGACGCACAAGCGCTCAAGGGCCCCGAACCGGCGCGTTTCGTGGCGCAGCTGCGCAGGCGCGCCGTGCCGGCATGACTCGCGCCGGCCCGCGCAAGCGAGTTGACGCTTTCTACTGGCAGGGCCGTCTGCGCACCGCCGCCGACTTCCGGGCGGCGGCGCACGAAGCGCTGCTGCTTGCGCAGCCCGGCCAGAGTGGCACCCCGATTACGAGCCAGGTGATCCTGGCGGCGATCGCCTACGCCGATGCCCTCACCGCGAAAGGCGCGCAGGTGATCAACCAGCAGGACCACGCCGCCGCCACGCGCCTGCTGCGCGAGGTGCTGGGCAACCGGCTCACCGATGCGCAGGAGCGTCGCCTGCGCCGGCTGCTGGGGCGCAAGGACGAAGTGCAGTACGGCGCGTGCGCCGTCACACTCGACGAGGCCAGGCAGATGCTGGAGGAGCTCGAGATGTTCGCGCTCTGGGCGGAGGATCTGTTGCGATAGCCGTGGGGCGTGCCGGGGGCGCCCAGAAAGCTTTCTCGGCCGACCGGTCAGGAGCGACCGCCTCTCAAGTCGAGGGCCGAGCATTCTCCCGAAGCTGTCGCGATCGTGTTCATCCGTTGCCGCGCGCTTTTCGGCTTGCCGGGCCTCACCGGCCAAGCGGAAGGTAAAGCGTCAGGTCCCGGTCCATCAGCCGCCGGAAGCCGAAGTGCTCGTAGAAGCGCCTGGCGGTCTCATCCTTCGCAGCGACGATGAGCGCATAGGGCGGCGACCTGCTCGCGCGCCTTCAGGCAGCGATCGACCGCGCAGCCGACCAGCAGGTTGCCCAACCCACTGCCCCGCCGGTCGATTCGGCACGCCAGCCGTCCCATGCGGATGCAGGGCACCGGACAGCGCGGAAGCCGCCTTCGCTCCGCGTCCGCAAGCTGCGCGACGTCCACTTCGGCAGAGCTGAGCGCGTAGTAGCCCAGCACGATCGAGACGGCGGCAGAATCGACGAGCACGTACGCTGCACTGATTCCCTTGCGCCGATGCTGCTCCGCGTAGCGCTGCAGGTACTGGCTGAGGGCCGGCACACCGCAGTCGAACCCCTCCCGGTCATGGACCGCAGGGTCCAGAACCTGTTCCTCAAGAGAAGTGGCTCCGCTTGTTTGAACACGATCCGGGCTGAGATAAGTGGATCGGCTGCGGGTTGTGCTGGCTGTGCTGCAGGGGTTGTCCACGGCGCCGCCGCCGGCCCGTAAGAGGCCGGAGGCGAGCAGCGCGGTGGGCAACCCCGTGTTCATCGCTCAGGCCGCCGCGCTTACTGCCGGCAGCGAAGCGGAGTACACCCCATCCGGCGTCTGCCCCAGATGGGCGCGGTGCGGCCGGCGCGCATTGTAGAAGTCGATGTAGCCGGCGATGCCGGCGCGCGCGGCGCTGACCGTCTCGTAGGCCTTCAGGTACACCTCCTCGTACTTGACGCTCTTCCACAGCCGCTCGACGAAGACGTTGTCGCGCCACTGGCCGCGGCCGTCCATGCTGATGGCGATGCCGTTGCTCTTCAGTTCGTCGATGAACTCGGCTCCGGTGAACTGGCTGCCCTGATCGGTGTTCATGATCTCCGGCACCCCGTACCTGGCGACGGCTTCCTGCAGGGCCTCGACGCAGAAATCGGCCTCCATCGTGATCGAGACGCGGTGGGCCAGCACCTTGCGGCTGTGCCAGTCCATGACCGCCACCAGGTACACGAAGCCGCACGCCATCGGGATGTAGGTGATGTCCATCGCCCGGACCTGGTTGGCTCGCTCGATCGCCAGCCCGCGCAGCAGGTACGGGTACACCGGATGCGCCGGATGCCTCCTGCTGGTGTTCGGCTTGCGGTAGATCGCCTCGATGCCCATCTTGCGCATCAGCGTGGCAACGTGCTGGCGACCGACCTCGACGCCCTCCCGGCGCAGCAGATCGCGCAGCATGCGGCTGCCGGCGAACGGATGCTCCAGGTGCAGCTCGTCGAGGCGCCGCATCAGCGCCAGATCGGCCTCGCTGAGCGGCTCGCGGTGGTAGTACACGGTGCCCCGGCTGATGCTCAGCAGCTCGGCCTGCCGCTTGATCGGCAACCGGTGCTCGCGGTCAATCATCGCCTTGCGCTCAGCAACCCCGCCTTGGTGAGCGCGCCTTCTAGAAAATCGTTCTCCAGTGTCAGCTGCCCGATCTTGGCGTGCAGCGCCTTCAGATCCACCGGCGGCTCGGCCGGCGTCGACGATCCGCGGAACACGTCGGCCGCTCGCTCCAGCAACTGCCGGCGCCACTCGGTCACCTGGTTCGGGTGCACGTCGTGCCGCTGCGCCACCTCGGCGATCGTCCGCTCCCCCTTGAGCGCCTCCAGCGCCACCTTGGCCTTGAACGCCGCCGAGTGGTTGCGGCGCGGTCTTCTGCTCATGCTCTCTGCTCCTGTCACACCGGGCTCTGTCCTCGCCCTTCGGAGCAGCCTACCCACTTTCAGCCCTGTTCAAATTCGCGCGGCCACTTCTGTTGTCGCTGGCCTTGACGGTGTCCAACATCGCCTTGTCACTCACCTCGAATACCATCGTCGTGGGCGACATGTCTAGCTGCTTGAGTTCGCCAAGCGCGGGCCGACGCGTGCGCATTCGAAGCAACCACACCTTGCCTGTACCGCTCTTTCGGTGATCAGCCGCTTCCGGCCCTCGTCGAGGTGATGCGGAGAGGCCTTCGCAACCCTTGCCAGCCACATCGCCGTCTGCGGTCGCCGCTCGGCGAAGCCCGTTCGGACACACCCATCCGTTCAGGGCTTGGCAATTCGATACGTCGATTTGCGTACGGAACCCCCCCTCCCAAGGATGGTTAATTGTAGGAATCGCTAACACGGCTATGTTTCGCTCGCACGTTTTCCCGCAGGAGAAGTACGCCTGCGAGCAGTTGCATACCTGCCCGATCGGGTCAACAAACCTGGCCATATGGCAAGGGAGGATTCCCACTTGCGCATACTTCTCATTGAAGACGACGCGCTGCTCGGGGCGTCGACGAAAGTCGGGCTGGAGCAGGACGGCTATGCGGTCGACTGGGTGAACGAAGCCGAGGCCGCCGACATCGCCGTGACGACGCACTGCTACGACGCCGCCGTGCTTGACCTTGGCCTGCCCCGCACCGATGGAGAGGCGCTGCTGCGGAGCTGGCGCGCGCGCGGCGAAAGAACGGCTGTCCTCGTCGTGACTGGGCGCGGCTACGTCCTGGACCGCGTCCGGCTCCTCAACGTCGGCGCCGACGACTATCTCGTCAAGCCTTTCGACATTGACGAACTCGACGCTCGACTCCGCGCGGTTGCGCGCAGGGCGGTGAGAGGCACCCAGGCGGAGATGCGGGTCGGCCAGCTACAGCTGATTCCCGAGTCCCATTCGGTGTTCTGGCGAGGCGAACCCGTCGCCGTCACGAGCAAGGAGTTCTGGCTGCTCGAGGCGCTGGTCCGCAACAAGAATCGCATCCTCACGCGCCGGCAGCTCGAAGACACATTGTACGGCTGGGGAGACGAGGTCGGTAGCAACGCGATCGAGGTCCACATCCACCATCTGCGCCGCAAGATTTCGCCCGACCTGATCATGACCGTGAGAAGCGCGGGCTATGGCCTCCGTCTGGACGCCGTTAACTGACGCCCTCGTCGCGCGCGACCGACGCTGGTCGTTGCGCAACCGGCTTATGGTGCTCGCCGCGGCCGGGACGCTGATCGCCTGGCTGATGGGCGCGACGATCGTCTATTTCGCCGCGGCCAAGGAAACCCACGACATGTTCGACGAAGCCCTGCGCCGCATGGGAGCCGTCGTGATGTCGTTCGCCGAACACGAGATCGACGAAATCCGCGCCGAGGGTCGCGACATCGTCCACGTCGAAACCGAGCTGACGCTCGACACTCGTTACACCTACCAGATTGTCTCGAGCACCGGCGAACTGCTGCTGGTGAGCTACGACGCTCCTCGCAAGGCCATGGTTCCGCTGAACCAGGTTGGGGTCGTGGATCGCAAGATCGACGGCGTCCTCATGCGCACCGCGATCGTGTGGAGCACCGACCGCTCCAAGGCCACCATCATCGCGGAGAAACTCGACAAGCGCTCGGCGTTCGTGAGCGCGCTACGCGGTTACCTGGTCCCGCTGTTCCTGATCTCGCTCGGCGTGCTGCTCGTTCTCAAATTGTGGCTCTTCCGCCGTGCGACGGAGGCCTTGAAGGAGTCAGCGACACAGCTGGTCGACCGATCGCCCAATGACCTTCGGCCCATCCGTGTCGGGCATCCGCCAACCGAACTCGAGCCGCTCATCACTTCCATGAACGAGCTGTTCGAACGTTTCCGGACGGCGCTGGCGGCGGAGCGCCGATTGGCGTCGTCCGCCGCGCACGAGCTGCGAACGCCGCTGGCAGCAGTCAAGGTCCAGGCGCAGGTTGCCATCCGCGCTCGCACGCGCAACGAGTCGCGAATCGCCCTCGCCCATCTGACGACCTCCATCGACCGGGCATCGCGCATGGTCGACCAGCTGCTTTCCCTGGCGCGTCTCGATTCACTCGCGGCGAGCCCGCAGCTTCAGGTTCCGTTGTGCCTTTCCGAACTGACCGAACTCGTCTTGCAGGACCTGGAGCCGGCCTTGCGCCAGCGTGGCCTGCACCTGCGCAAATCACTGCTCCCCGCGCGCATCAAGGGGATGGAGTTCGGGATCGCCATCCTGCTGCGCAACCTGATCGACAACGCGATGCGATACGGGCCCGCAGAAGGCGACCTGCACATCAGCACTGGCCAGACGGCCGATCGCAGCTTCGTACAGGTCGACGACGCCGGCCCTGGCGTGGCTGCCGAGGAGCGCGATCGCATATTTGAATTGTTCTATCGGGGCGCCGAATCCCGCAGCATCGACGGCTGCGGCATCGGCCTGTCCATCGTTCAGGCGGTGGCGCGCCTGCACCGGGCTGATATCCACCTCGACACCTCTTCACTCGGAGGGCTCAGCGTCAGGGTCACGTTCCTCACGCTCCCCGACGCAGCGGACCCCACCCCATCTCCGCGATGGGAAGTCTCCCCAGCGGATCGTCCCTAAGTTAAGGGAAACCTAAGGAATCCACGGCATAAATCCACGCTCGTGGACGACTGCCGTGGCAATCACCGGCGAGCGGCCACAAGACCGTAGCCGCGGGCCGCCGTCGTCAGCGACACACCCGTTCCACTATGAGGCGGGCGGAATGACGCAGGTCCGAACAAGGCCGTGTGGAGGAGAAGCATGCCAAGGTCCAAGTATTCCACCACGGGTGCGGATCGCCGCACCGACGGTGGCCGTGCATCGGGTTTCACGCTGCTCGAACTGCTCGTGGTGATCGTGGTGATCGGACTGCTGACGGGCCTAGTCGCGCCAAGGTATTTCAATCAGATCGGCAAATCGAACACCAAGATCGCACGCGCGCAGATCGACTCGTTCGAGAAGGCGCTCGACCAGTATCGGCTCGACGTCGGGGCCTACCCGACCGAGGAGCAGGGACTGCACGCCCTCTTCGTCCGCCCCGAGAGCGTCGAGAAGTGGCAGGGTCCCTACCTGAGGAAGCCGGCCCCCGCGGATCCGTGGGGGCGTCCCTTTCGGTACAAGTACCCCGGCGAGCGGGGTGACTACGACCTTGTCAGCCTCGGGGCCGACGGCCAGCCCGGCGGCACCGGCGAGAACGTCGACGTCTCGAACTGGGATGCCCAACCCACGGCGGCCTCCCGATGACGGCCCGCGTCAGCGCAATGACATATGACGTCGTCGGCATCCTGTCGCACGGCGGCGTGCAAATGGTCCGCGTTCAGGCGTCGGATACACAGGACGCGGCCCAGCGGCTGGAACTGCAAGGCATGCGCGTGCTCTCCTGCCGTCCCGCTGAGCGCGGTGCGACCAACAGGGCGGCTGCCTGGCTGCCGCGGCGTGCGAAGCTCGATGTCGGCCTGTTCACGGAAGAACTCGCCGCCCTGCTCGAGTCCGGACTGGGGATGGTGGACGCGGTACGCACGCTTGCCGCGAAGGAGCATGACGCGCGAGCGCGCGCCGCGCTTGAGCGAGTGGCCATGGACCTGACGGAAGGGCAGCCGCTTTCGCGCACGCTGGCCAACCAGCCAGGCATCTTTCCAACCTTGCTCATCGCAGCGGTCGAAGCTAGCGAGCAGACCGGCGACCTCGTCGTCGCGCTGCGACGATATGCCGGGCACCTTGAATCGCTCGAGTCCCTGCGCGGGAAGATCGTCGGCGCGGCCGTGTATCCGATGCTGCTGCTCGTCGTGGGCTCCGCGGTGGTGCTGTTCCTGCTCGGCGTCGTGGTCCCGCGCTTCGCGCTGCTGATCGAGGGCGCGCAGGGCGAACTTCCGGTCGCGTCGCATCTGCTCCTGCTGGCGGGCAAGGCGATCGCCGCGCACCCATGGGTGTACGTGACCGTGCTCGGAACCGTCGCCTTGTCCATTGGATACGGCGTCCTTCGGGCGATGCGCAGCGGCTGGCAGATCCGCGGCCTGCAGAGGCTGTGGGTCGTAGGGCCCCTGCTCCGCCAGTTCCGCCACGCGCAGTTCTATCGCACCAGCGCAATGCTGGTTCGGGGCGGCATTCCGGTCGTGCGCGCCTTCGCAATGTGCCGGTCGCTCCTGACACCGGAAGACCAGTTGGGGCTGGAGGCTGCGAATGTCGCGATCGCCGAGGGCGGACGCATCGGTCCGGCGCTGCACCAGCGACAGATTGCGGACGTCGTTGCGTTGCGCATGCTCGAAGTGGCGCAGCGCACCGGAAAGCTCGCGGACGTGCTGGCGCGGATCGCCGAGTTCAAGGAAGGACATCTGGCTCGCGCAACCACCATGGCATCGCGCCTGATCGAGCCGGTGCTGATGATCGTCATCGGCCTCGTGATCGCCACGATCGTGGTGCTGATGTACCTGCCGATCTTCGACCTGGTTTCCAGCCTGCAGTGAGCCGACTCGCGTGAACTCGCCCACATTCGTCGAATCTCCGCTGTCCGAGAGTCTGGTTCGCGATGCCCTGGCGCGCGCCACGGATCGCCGTGCGGTCGACGTGCTGGCCGAGTCCCTGGGGCTTCCGAGCGAACAGTTTGTCCTGGTGGCGGCCCGGCACTTCGGGCTCGAAGCGCTGCACATGGCTGCGCTTCGCGGATGCGTGGCGAACTTCGAGGTGATCGGCTTCGTCGACGCGTGGCAACGCCAGTGCGTGATGGTGACCGCGCCCGACCATCGCCGGCTGCTCGTGCTCACTGATCCCCTCGACACGCGCACCCGTGCCTGGGCCGAACAGAAGCTGCGACGGCACCGCCCGCATGCGTTCACCTGGGCGCTGGCCGCGACCGACGACCTGCGCGCCTTTCTCACCGTCGCTGAGAAATCGGTGCGTGCGATGGACGCCGTCGGACTCGCGCCCCAGTCCGCCGCCACCGACGCATCGCTCGCCCTGTCGGTTGCGATCGCCGACATCAGCGCGGCGGAGAGTCCGATCGTCCGGCTTGTCGACTCCACCATCCACGACGCCCTGAAGTCGGAAGCGAGCGACATCCACCTGGAGACCCACGGCGGCGGGCTGGTGATCAAGTACCGGATCGATGGGGTCCTGGAGATGGTCAAGCGCGTCGACGGCATCGAGGCGGCCCATCAGGTGCTGTCACGCATCAAGGTAATCGCCGAACTCGACATCGCGGAGCGACGCGTGCCGCAGGACGGCCGCTTCAAGGTCGCCGTGCAGGGACGCGAGATCGACCTTCGCGTTTCGGTCATGCCCAACCTCTTCGGCGAAGACGCCGTGCTGCGCATCCTCGACCGCTACCAGCTGGCCGGTCAGTCGCGCCAGATCACGCTCGAAAGCCTCGGATTCGAATCGCACGTTCTCGATTTCCTGCGTGAGCTTTCACGGATGCCGTACGGCCTCTTGCTGGTCACCGGCCCTACCGGTAGCGGCAAGACCACCACGCTGTATGCCGCGCTGTCGGAAATCAACACGGGGCTGGACAAGATCGTGACGATCGAGGATCCGGTCGAGTACCAGGTCAACGACGTTCTTCAGATCCCGGTCAACGAGAAGAAGGGCCTTACCTTCGCGCGCGGATTGCGCTCCATCCTGCGGCACGACCCCGACAAGATCATGGTCGGCGAGATCCGCGACCCCGAGACGGCGCAGATCGCCGTGCAGGCCGCCCTGACCGGTCACCAGGTCTTCACCACGGTGCATGCGAACAACGTGTTCGACGTCATCGGACGTTTCACGAACATGGGCGTCGACACCTACAGCTTCATGGCCGCACTCAACGGGATCGTCGCGCAGCGCCTCGTCCGGCTGGTGTGTCCGCACTGCGCGCAGTCGGAGTCCGCCGACCCGGCGCTGATCGCGCGCTCGCGCGTCAACGCACGCGACCTCGAGCGCGCCCGCCTCCGCCGCGGACTGGGATGCGCGGCGTGCCGCGGCTCGGGCTTCAAGGGCCGCAAGGCCATTGCGGAAACGCTGCAGTTGTCCGATGTGCTGCGGGACCTGCTTGCCGAGCGCGCGCCGCTGTCGAAGATCAAGGCCGCGGCGCTCGAGGCCGGCTACCGGTCGCTGCGCGAGGCGGCGGTCGCCGCGGTGCTCGGCGGCGACACGACAATCGAGGAGATCAATCGTGTTACCCAGGTTGAATAGCCGCCTTCGCGCCGGCCTCGACAGTCACGGCGCCCGCGTTTCTTTCTGCCGCGGCTGGCCGCTGCCTCGGATCGTGCATGAACTCGCCATTGAATGCGACCGCCCCGCCGCGGAACTGCAGGACGTCATCGGTGCACTCGGCGCCTGCCTCGAAACGCTGAATGCAGAGCGACCGGTCGCCGGTCTGTATTGCGATGTCGTCGTCGCCGATACGTGGGTTGCGTACGAGATCCTCCGGGGGGACCTCGGCGAGCTGTCGTCCGCCGCGGCCGACGAAGTCGTGCGCGCTTCGCTCGCCGACACGCTGGGCTTGAAGGCGGATGATCTGGTGGTCCGCTGGCAGCGGCAAGGCGAGCAGCGCCAGCTGGCGTGCGGCGTGCCGCGTAAGGCGCTTGAGCAGTTGCGTGCTGTCCTCGAGCCTGCCGGGGTACGGCTCGGCACCGTCGAAGGCGAGTTCGTGCGGACGTTCAACGCGCGGCGCGAAAGCCTGGCCGCGCAGCGCGCGGTCCTGGCCGTCGTGCGGGATGCCGGCACGCAGTTCGGTCTCGTCGTCGAGCGCGGACTCGGCGCGGTGCGTTTCGAGTCAGCGACGCGCAACGCCCTTGACCTTCAGGCGGAAGCCGTCGGGCTCGTGCGGTGTGCCGGCCTCGAAGTGGACGAGGCGATCCGATTCGTCGCGGACGCCGCACCCGATGCACCGCTGCCGGAAGCCTGGATGCGGCCCGATGGATCCGCGGCCACGGCCGGCCCTCCGCGCCGGCTCGATCTCGACCTCTCGATGACCAGGCCTCGCGTTTCGCCGATCCGCCGCGCGACGCTGGCCCTCGGCACCGCGGCGGCGGTCGGTGCAGCGCTGCATCTGCAGAGTGCTTTCGACGCGCGGGAGCACTTCGCTGCCGAGCAATCGCAATTGCAGGCCGCACTCAACGAGGCGCGCGGTGCACGTGTCCACGCACCGACGCCCGCCGAAGTGCGGACGGCAAAGGCCGCGGCCGCCGTCGTGCGCGAGCTGACCGTTCCGTGGCCGGCGCTGATGGCCACGTTCGAGGCTGCGGCCGGCGGCACGGTGGCGTTGCTCGCCGTCGAGCCTGCGTCACACCGCAATGAGGTACGGCTCACCGCCGAAGCCAAGTCGAGCGCGGCCATGCTCGACTATCTCGATGCCTTGCGTGGCGGAACGCTCAGCGAGGTGACCCTGGTGTCGCATCAGGTGCAGGCGCAGACGCCTGGTACGCCGATCCGCTTCCAGGCCAAGGCGCTGTGGACGCGCTCCATCCGAACGGCGCACGCCACGCCATGATCCGCGCGGCCATCGTCACCGCGTCGCTGCGCCACGCCGGTCGCTTCTGGCGCATCTGGCGCGTCCGGCTGGGCGCTGAGGGCGTCGCCGGCGGACTGTTGCTGGCGCTGGCCGCCGCGGCGGTCGCGTATGCACCGTTCCTGCGCGACGACACCGAGACCCTGCATGCGGATGTCGAGGCGCTGCGAACCAGTTTGCAGTCCGCGAATCGGAAGCGGGTCCCCTCCGACCGTGGCCAGGCCGAGACCCTCCGCACGCTGCTCCCGCCACTGGAAGCGGGAGCGCGCGACCTGCGTACCGTCTTTGCCGCCGCCAGCCGTCACCGCGTCGCGCTGCCGAAGGGCGAATACACGCTGCATCGCTCCGAGGACGGCAGCGAGCTGGCACGCATGGATGTCGTGATTCCGGTCAAGGATCGCTACGCCACCATCAAGGCGCTCATCGCGGACTTGCTGAACGAGCTCCCCCACGCCAGCCTGAGCGAGCTGAAGATGGAGCGATCCACGGCAAGCGCGGATCTCCTCGACGCGCGCGTCCGTCTCACGCTGCACTACCGCGAGCGCTGATCGACGATGGCGATCAAGTTCAGTCACCTGTTCGTTGTCGCGCTCGCTGGCTCCGGCTCGTTCGTCGCTGCCAGCCGGTTCGGCGCCTCCGGCTCCGGCGTCGACGTGGTCGAGGCAACCCGACCCGCGTCCGCTCCGGTCACGGCTTCGCCATCGTCGGAAACCGTGCCGCCGAAGGTCAGCCGCGAGCGCTTCATCGTCGAAGGCACCGCCGACGCATTCCGCACTGCGACCTGGACCCCTCCTCCGCCCCCTCCGCCACCGCCAGCCGCGCCAGGGATTGCACCCCCGCCCCCTCCGCCGACCGCGCCGCCACCGCCGTTCAGTTTCGTCGGGCTGCTCGAGCAGAAGAGCAGCCGCCCTACCGCCTTCCTCGCAAAGGGAGAGGCGCTCGTGATTGCTGCCGTCGGCGACGTGATCGACGGCACCTACCGCGTCGAGTCGCTGTCGCCGGCCGGCATCATCGTCACCTACCTTCCGCTCAACCAGCGGCAGAGCCTCGGCCCATCGGGAGGAACGCCGTGAAGCGTCGACTTTCGCAGCTGGGGCGCGCGCTCCTGGCGGTTGCGGTCGCCGCCCTGGCAGGCTGCGCCGCGCAGAAGCTGAACACGGAGGGGATGAAGCTCATCGGAGCCGGCCAGCGCGAGCAGGGCCTCGCCAAGCTCGCCGAGGCGAGCGAGCTCGAGCCGTCCAACTCGAAGTTCCGCGTCGACTACCTGAGCCAGCATTCGATCGCCGTGCGCGACCTGCTGGGCAAGGCCGACGAGGCGCGCAGCACCGGGAAACTCGACGAGGCGCGCGACCTGTACACGGCGACCCTCCGCATCCATCCCAACAACGATCGAGCGCGGCGCGGCCTCGTCGGCGTGGAAATGGACCGGCGCCACGCCGTGACGCTCGCCGACATCGCGCGAACGGCCAAGGGCGGCGGCCTGGACACGGCACGCGCGCGGCTGAAGCAGGTGCTGCTCGAGAACCCGTCGAACCGGGATGCGCTGAAACTGATGGCTGACGTGCAGCAGCAGATCGACCGCGCCGCGGAGGCGCGAAGCGCGCAGATCGCCGCCCAGTCGGTCCTGAAGAAGCCGGTCACGCTGCAGTTCCGCGACGCGAACATTCGAATGGTGTTCGAGGCGCTCTCGCGCACGACCGGGCTGAACGTCATCTTCGACCGCGACGTGCGGGCGGACCTCAAGACGACCATCTTCGTGCGCGACGCGTCGGTCGAGGACACCGTCGACCTGATCCTGCTGCAGAGCCAGCTGGAGAAGAAGGTGCTCAACGCGAACACGATGTTCATCTATCCGGCGACGGCCGCCAAGCAGAAGGAATACCTGGACCTGAAGGTGCGGACTTTCCAGATCTCCAACGGGGACGCCAAGCACCTGCAGACAGTGCTGAAGAC
>Ga0113563_10001620_pt1 | contig 12976 bp, 14 predicted proteins | sample Mud3Dept3metaG_FD_80117 | JGI IMG/M metagenome (GOLD analysis project Ga0113563, IMG submission 80117) | Freshwater wetland microbial communities from Ohio, USA, analyzing the effect of biotic and abiotic controls - Mud 3 Core 4 Depth 3... | ecosystem: Environmental > Aquatic > Freshwater >...
GGGACCATGGACAGGAAACCTGTGCCCTATCCGTTTGCCCGGCGATTGCATACCCCCGGAGAAGAAGTATACCGGGCGCTGGTGTTGGGCACCTCGGATTATGTGCTCAAGAACGGGTTCCACGGCGTTGTGATAGGGCTGAGCGGAGGCGTAGACTCTTCGCTGGTCGCTGCCATTGCCGCCGACGCCCTCGGGAGGGAGCGTGTGCACGGTGTTTTCATGCCGTCCCCCTATACGTCGCAGGAAAGCAGGGAAGACGCTTGCGCGCTTGCGGATAATCTGGGCATTAGCATTACGGAGCTGCCGATTCGGGGTATCATGGAAAGCTATGCGGCACTGCTGGCACCGCATTTTAAAGGAAAGGAAAATGATGTCACGGAAGAGAACCTGCAGGCACGCATACGCGGCAATCTGCTCATGGCCTTTTCCAACAAGTTCGGATGGCTGGTGCTCACTACAGGCAACAAATCAGAAATGAGCGTCGGGTATGCCACCCTGTACGGAGACATGGCGGGCGGTTTTGCGGTTATCAAAGATGTATCCAAGACGCTGGTGTATGAACTCTGCAGATGGCGGAATGACGGCGACAGCGGGCCGGTCATACCGGGCAGGGTGCTGTGGAAAGAGCCGAGCGCAGAGCTCAAACCGGGCCAGAAGGACACTGACAGCCTTCCTTCGTACGACAAGCTCGACCCGATCCTGAAAGCGTATATCGAGGACGAAATGAGCTTCCGGGACATCCTGGGACTCGGCTGCACGACCGGCCAGACGCAGCGGGTGATCAGCATGGTCGACAGGAGTGAATACAAGAGGAGGCAGTCGCCGCCGGGCATCAAGATAACAGGCAGGGCCTTTGGCAGGGACTGGCGTTTCCCGATAACGAACAGATACAGGAGTTACTGATGCGGCATTTGTGGACGTTTCTTGTCATTATTCTGATGGCGATCACTGTTACGGCATGCGCAGCGGACAAAGATGACCTCCAGGTAAAAAAACAGCCCGAACTCCAGCAGGTCAAGCCGAAGAAGCCGGTAAAGATTAAGCTCAGACGGTCTCCCAGGGACGAATATACGTGGGAACTTTCCGGCGACGATGCCGACGAGATCGTCAAGACCGACAGAAAACTGCGAAAGATGCTGAATGTGCCGTGAAGGGAACCCTCTATATTGTCTCTACCCCTATCGGCAATCTTGAAGATGTAACGCTGCGGGCCCTGCGCGTCCTGAAGGAGGCGGATATCATTGCGGCTGAAGACACGCGTCATTCCCTGAAGTTCCTCAACCATTTCGGCATCAAGAAACCTCTCATTAGCTACTGGGGAGAAAAGGAAAAGGTGCGGGCGGAAGAGACGCTCCAGATGCTGAATGACGGCCGGTCCGTTGCCCTTATATCGGATGCCGGGACACCGGGGATATCCGACCCCGGCACGCTGCTCATACGGAAGGCCATAGAAGAGGGGATCATCGTTGTTCCTGTCCCTGGCCCCTCTGCGGCAATAACGGCCCTTTCCCTTTCCGGATTCAGCACTGAGGAGTTCACCTTCATAGGGTTCCTGCCAGCCAAACAGATGCGGAGGAGAAAGATGCTCGAGCGGCTCAGCCTTGAACACAGGACCCTTGTCTTCTATGAGGCTCCCCACCGGATCCTTGACTCGATTTCAGATTTCGCCGATATCATGGGTGAAAGGAAGGCTGTTGTCATAAAAGAGCTGACCAAATTCTACGAGGAGGTATTGAGAGGGACCCTGCCTGATGTCCTGGAGCGTCTGGAGCGGTCAACGATCGCAGGAGAATATGTGATCGTGCTGGAGGGAAGGCCCGAGGCAGAAACCCTGAGCATGGACGATGCACTGGCAGAGGTGCGGCAGTTGATGAGAAAAGGTCTTGGACGGAAGGACGCGGTAAAGAGGATTGCAGGCGCGTACGGCCTGAGCAGAAAGGCTCTTTATGACCAGAGCCTTGAAGGTGATTGAATGGTACTTGCGGTCTGGATGATTTTCCTGCTCGTCGTATCGCTTGTCCCCATATCAGCCCCGAAGACACGTCTGCCGGCAGATAAGATCGAACATTTCATAGCATATGGAATAACCGCGATTCTCTTGTTCCGGCATCTTGCGGCGAGGGGGAGCACAACCAGGATATTCTTCGTTTCCGTGCTCATCGCGTCGGTATACGGCGCATTGCTTGAAGTATTGCAGGGTCTTACGCCGCATCGGCAATTTTCGATCGGCGATATGGTTGCGAATACGGCCGGAGCTGTTGTTTGCTGTTTTGCGTATCTGGCAATGATAAAGAGTCGAAACCCGGACACCTGATGCCGACAGTATTTTAAGAGTCTGCATCATTATGGGAACAAGGTAAAATAGCGTATCAGGAGTTTTCAGGAGGAGTTATGGCAAAGGTGTATTTTGCATCAGCACGCGCAAAAGAATGGAAGTATGACGACAGCATGCCGGGAAAACTCGAACATCTCCTCAGGGAAATAGGGCTTATGAACTATTTCAGTCCGGAGGAATGGATAGCGGTGAAGACCCATTTCGGGTCTGAAGGCGCGCACAGGATCGTCCGACCAATTTTTCTCCGAAAGGTGGTGGATGCGCTCAAGAGGATCGGGGCAAAGCCTTTTATCACCGATACCGTGCGCATTAAGGGTCTCGACTACCTTGAGGTCGCGAACCAGAACGGCATCAATCATTTGAGCGTCGGCGCCCCGGTGGTGATCGCTGATGGGCTTTACGGCAACGATAATATCATGCTCACGGCGGGCGAGATCCTCGGGCAGATCGCTGTGGCGTCGCTCATACATGATGTGCCGGCAATGGTGGTCTGCTCTCATGTAAAGGGCCATATCAACGCGGGGTATGCCGGTGCGATAAAGAACCTTGCCATGGGGGGGGTGAGCAGTTCGCACCGCACCTGCGGATGGAAATGCGGCAGAGGGGCAATGCATACCATCGGAGAAGGCGAACTGGTATGGGATGCTGACAAGTGCGAGCTCTGCCTGCAGTGCCAGGAGGTCTGTCCTCTTGACGCCATTACCTTCAAAGATGATGAGATCGTCTGGAACCGCGACATATGCTGGCGGTGCGGCAGGTGTGAGCGCGTTTGCCAGAACGAAGCGCTCATCCTGCCGGGAGATGATGAGCGTTTCATGCGCTCGCTTGCGGAAGCAGCGAAAACCGTTACCGGCACCTTTGACCCTCAAAAGATTATCTATATAAATTTTCTGACAGAGATTCAGCCGGAGTGCGACTGCATGCCTTCTGCAGATGTCCCGATAATCCAGGATTTAGGGATCCTGATATCCGATGACGTCGTTGCCATAGAGCAGGCAAGCATAGACCTCCTGCTCCAGGCACATCCGCTTGAACGGTCTCTGGCCGAAGACAAGAATGTGCAGAGCGGCGATGATATTCTGCTGAAACTGCATGCAAAGCCTTATTTGTTGCAGGTTGAGGAGGCTGAAAGGCTCGGCCTCGGTTCAAGGAGCTACGAACTGGTGGAGATATAAAAAAAATGCTGCTGTCCGTGGAATGTGGACAGCAGCTTAGGGGAGGTAACGAGGCGCTTATTGTCTATATGTAACCAGACTTTATGGTGATTGTCAAGAAAAAAATCAGATAGCCTATTAATTATAAATTTAGAAACAATGCCATAATGTCTTTCTGTTTTGGGAAGAGGTGTTTTGGTATGGTATTTCTGGCGTCGTTCTTGTCTTTCTGGATTTTTTCCATTATGCTATGACCATGTTTGATATAAAAAAAGTATCCATTTTCAATGCCTTAAGCGATACAGACACAAAAGAGATCTCTCATTATCTTGTGCCGGAGACCTTTGCCAAGAAGGAGTTCATATTCTCCGAGGGCGATCCTTCCGACTGGCTTTTCATCGTAAAAAAAGGCAAGGTCAAGATTACTAAACTCTCCCATGAGGGAAAAGAACTGATCCTCGAGGTTGTTTCCCCGAATGAGATATTCGGCGGCATAGCTGTGGTCCGCGGGTTCCCGTACCCTGCGAACGCTGTTGCCATGGAGGACTCGGAAATCCTGAAGATGTCCCGCAAGAACTTCCTTTCGATCATGGACCGGTTTCCGAACCTTATGTACTGCATGGCTATGAACATAGGCGACAGGATCAAGGACACCCATGAGACCCTTAAAAACATTGCGCTCGAAAAAGTTGAGTCCAGGATTGCGTCACTCCTCATCAAGCTCTCCGATAAGGCAGGCGAAAAGGTCTCGGAAGGCGTCGCGATAACCATGAAGCTGACAAAACAGGATATTGCAGAAATGGTAGGCACAACAGTGGAAACATCCATCAGGACCATGAGCAAACTTACCAAGGCAGGGCTCGTTATTGTAAGGTCAGGAAAGATCATCATCAAAGACCTTGCTAAGCTGAAGTCCCTGACGTAAATCCTCCTATAACCAATCAAACAGGTCCAGCTCTTAGGTTGCCTTCACTCCAGTCGGACCGACCCTGGGTCGAGGAGAATCGACTCGGGACACGATTCGGGATGGTGCGGAGGCTTTCAGGGAAGAGCGCTCTGAATCACTGCGAGATTCTCGACAGGCAGGAATGAAGCCGAATACAGACGCTGATAATCATATGCCCAGTCTTTTTTTTTCATCGCAGGGGCTTCCTGAGAAGGTAATACGGCAATGCCCGATATATTGTGCCAGAATACCGACCATTGCCTGCAGATCATCTTCGTGCGCTATAGTCAATTCGGCTTTATCGCTGCGGAGGCGGCGGTGCAGGAAGAAGCGTTGCAAGCATGTTGTAGAAAAAGATCGCTATAGAGACCGCATGGGCCGCGCCGGCAAGTGTTGCGATCAGCGCATACGATGATGACGGGTTCAGGACATTCATCGAGTAAAACAGCAACATCACAATGAGACTCGCGTTTGCCATCCAGAACTGCAACTCCGCGAGCTTGGGGGATTTCAGAAACTTCCCTGCAAACTTCGGAAGGATGTGATATCCCACGCCGTAGATCATCATCGACACCCACCCAAGCATGTTCAGGTGAGAGTGCACGAACTTGAAGGAAAGGGTTTGAGGGTGATGCAGCATTAGGATGCCCAGGACCGATGAGACCGCCAGATAGAAAATGCTTGCGATGATGAAGTTCTTTACAAATTTGTCCATATCTCCTCCTCAGGGTAACGTCATGATTGCTGCATCCATCATAAAACAGAACCGAGGCACTGTCTATGATGAAGGTCATAAACCTGCATAGGCCCTGAACCGAGGCTCTGAAACAATAGCTTGACAAAAGGACTGGATGGGGGTAATTTGAAATTAACTAGGAATCATTCCGAATATGAAATGCCACGCAGGATCGAAGAAAATTGAAATGAAGCTGACAGCGAGTCTCCGGCAGAAGGGGTACAAGCTGACGCCACAGAGGCTTGAGATCATTCATCTGTTGGCGGTGGACGCGTCGCATCCTTCAGGTCCTGACGTCCTTAAAATGGCTAGGAAAAGGGTCCCGAAGATCAGTATGTCAACGGTCTATTATACTTTGGACATGCTGAAACGGGAGGGTCTGATACGGGAGCTTGAATTTTATGATAGGGAAAACCGATACGATATCAACATATCAAACCACATCAACCTGGTGTGTAAGAAATGCGGCAAGATAGAGGATTTCAAGGGGGAAATTCCTTTATCTATTGCAGAGGTGGAAAATGAGACAGGGTTTCGGCCTGTGGGGATGCGGTTTGAATATTACGGGTATTGCAAAGGCTGCAGGGACAAGAAGAAGTGGTAACGTTTTTCCTGGCAAACGTTTCGGAATAATCCCTAGTTCATGCAGCAAGTTCGGGGCAGGAAATCCTGCCTGGTGTTATTAACTTCAGTACTCAGTCTATGGCAGAAGAGAAGAAATTGGCGAAATAAGCTAATTACGGTGCAAACCCAAAACTGAAAGGAAAACGAAAATGAGCGAAAATAGCAAGTGTCCGATAACAGGCAAATCCGAACGAATCACTGCAGGCCGAGGCACATCGAACCGCGACTGGTGGCCGAACCAGCTGAACCTGGGTATTCTTCACCAGCACGCGCCGGCCTCCAACCCGATGGGCCCCGATTTCAACTACGCCAAAGAGTTCAAGAAGCTCAATCTGGCAGCCCTGAAGAAGGACCTCTCCAAACTGATGACCGACTCGCAGGACTGGTGGCCCGCCGATTACGGTCACTACGGGGGCCTCTTCATCCGCATGGCCTGGCACAGCGCCGGCACCTACCGCACCGGTGACGGACGCGGCGGCGGCGGTACTGGCAACCAGCGTTTCGCGCCGGTCAACAGCTGGCCGGACAATGGCAACTTGGACAAGGCGCGCCGGCTGCTCTGGCCAATTAAACAGAAATACGGCAACAAGATCTCCTGGGCCGACCTGATGATCCTGGCCGGCAACGTGGCGATGGAGTCCATGGGCTTCAAGACCTTCGGCTTCGGCGGCGGCCGCGTTGACATCTGGCAGCCTGAGGAGGACATCTACTGGGGCTCCGAGGACAAGTGGCTGGGCGACAAACGCTACAGCGGCGACCGACAGCTCGAGAACCCGCTGGCTGCCGTGCAGATGGGACTGATCTATGTGAACCCCGAAGGCCCCAATGGTAACCCCGACCCTGTGGCTTCAGGCCGCGATGTGCGCGAGACCTTCGGCCGCATGGGCATGAACGACGAAGAAACTGTCGCGCTCGTGGCTGGCGGCCACACCTTCGGCAAGGCGCACGGCGCAGGCGACCCGAAACTGGTTGGCCCTGAGCCTGAGGCCGCCCCTCTGGAGGAAATGGGCCTGGGCTGGATCAACCGGTTCGGCACCGGCAAGGGCGTGGACACCACCACCAGCGGCATCGAGGGCGCGTGGAAGCCCAACCCCACGAAATGGGACAACGGCTATTTCGACATGCTCTTCGGCTACGAATGGGAGCTGTCCAAGAGCCCGGCAGGCGCCCATCAATGGCATGCCAAGGACGTGAAGCCGGAACATATGATCCCGGACGCCCATGACCCATCGAAGAAGCACCGGCCCATGATGACCACAGCCGACCTGTCGCTCCGCTTCGACCCGATCTACGAGTCCATCGCGCGCCGCTTCCACAAGGACCCGAAGGCCCTTGCCGAAGCGTTCGCCCGCGCCTGGTTCAAGCTGACCCACCGCGACATGGGTCCTAAGGTCCGCTACCTCGGCCCTGAAGTCCCGGCCGAAGACCTGATCTGGCAAGACCCGCTTCCCCCCGTCAAGCACAAACTGATCACGAAGAAGGAGGCTGCCGCCCTCAAGAAGAAGATTCTGGCATCGGGCCTTTCGGTAGCGGAACTGGTCTCTACCGCCTGGGCCTCGGCCTCCACGTTCCGCGGCTCGGACAAGCGCGGCGGCGCGAACGGAGCCCGCATTCGCTTGGCGCCGCAAAAGGACTGGGAGGTCAATGAGCCGGCGCAACTGGCCAAGGTGCTGGGTGTGCTCGAAGGCATCCAGCGGTCCTTTAACAGCGCTCAGACAGGCGGCAAGAAGGTCTCGATGGCGGACCTCATCGTGCTGGCTGGATGCGCAGCCGTTGAAGCAGCAGCCAAGGTTGCCGGGCACGTGGTGGAGGTGCCCTTCGCGCCGGGCCGCACGGACGCCTCGCAAGACCAGACGGACGTGAAATCATTTGCCGTGCTGAAGCCCGAGGCTGATGGCTTCCGCAATTACCAGAAGAAGGCATTCACCGTGCCGACCGAGGAGATGCTCGTGGACAAGGCACACCTCCTGACCCTGGGTGCGCCCGAGATGACGGTGCTTGTCGGCGGCCTGCGCGTGCTGGGCACCAACGTCGGCCAGTCGCAGCATGGCGTGTTCACGAAACGGCCCGGGACGCTGACCAATGACTTCTTTGTCAACCTGCTCGACATGGACACCGTCTGGAAACCCACATCCGATGTTAGAGACACGTTCGAAGGCCGCGAGCGCAAGACCGACAAGCTCAAGTGGACCGCCACCCGGGTTGACCTTGTATTCGGCTCCAACTCGCAGCTGCGCGCCCTGGCTGAGGTCTATGCGCAGGACGATGCGAAGGAAAAGTTCGTGCATGACTTCGTTGCGGCCTGGAACAAGGTCATGAACCTGGACCGCTTCGACCTGAGCTGATCGAAGTTTAATTCGTGCTGCATAATATATGCAAAGCGTAAACGTTCAAACCAACAAAGGAGAAAAGCAGATGAAACAGTCAGTATTTGCAGCAGTTATTATCGTAGTACTTTTGGCGGCACTCCCGGTATTTGCCGCAGACGTAGTGGTAACCATGAACCTGGTCAATGAACAGGGTATCGGAAAGAGCATCGGCACGATAACGATAACCGAGGGACCAAAGGGTCTGGTATTCACCCCGAAGCTCACAGAACTGACGCCGGGACTCCATGGGTTCCATGTCCACCAGAACCCGGACTGCGGGGCGGGAATGAAGGACGGAAAACAGGTTCCCGGCCTTGCCGCAGGCGGACACTATGATCCGGCCGCAACAGGCAAACATGAGGGCCACGAGGGTATGGGACATCTCGGCGACCTTCCGGTGCTCACCGTCGGGGCCGACGGAACGGCGACAACTGCTGTCACTGCTCCGCGGCTCAAGATGTCCGATGTCAAGGGCCGCTCACTCATGATCCATGCAGGCGGGGACAACTATTCCGATCAGCCTGCTCCTTTGGGTGGCGGCGGAGCGCGCGTTGCCTGCGGCGTAGTGAAATAAGAGCACTTTGACCAGAGTGCTCCCTCGTAACAGGGGGAGCACCCAAAATCCTCTTATGCGAAGGGGATATGACGAAAGTCATAGTATCCTCTTTTCCCCTGGTGTAACATTACATAAAGAAAGAGAAACAATATCGAGGAGGATAACGATATGTCAACGAGCGAAAAGAAGGTAATAACGAAGGATTCGCTTATCGGGGATGTGATCCGGGATGTCCCCGGAGCAAAGGAAATCATACAGAAATATTTCGGCGGCGGGTGCTTTACCTGCCCGGGCATCAATGTCGAGTCACTCTCGTTTGGTGCCATGATGCATAATCTTGACCCTGATACGATTGTTAAAGAACTCAACGAGCTGGAGGGATGACATGGCACAATGTTTCGTCTGCAATATCTCTGACAAGGAGAGAGTGCTTCTGCCCTGCCTTCATGAAGGAAAAGAAAAATTTGTCTGCGTGCGTTGCCTTCCTGTTCTGATCCATGGCGGACACTGAGTCATAACCCGAACTGGGTAAATTGAAAGGCCCTCCGGCGGATTGCCAGGGGGCCTTTTTTGTTATGATTAAGGCATGGAGCGCAGAATAGGAGTACATGTTTCCATTGCCGGGGGCATAGACAAGGGGCTTGAAAGGGCAAAGGATCTCGGCTGCACAACTGTGCAGATGTTCTCTCATAACCCCAGGGGATGGAGGATTGGCACCAGGGGAGAGGAGGAAATAGCACGATTCAGGGAATTAAAGAATGCTCTTGATATATCTCCGGTATTTATCCATACCTCCTATCTTATCAACCTCGCTTCACCCAGTCAGGATCTGACAGGAAGATCTGAAGCCATGGTGATTGAAGAATTGAACATTGCGGACCAGATCAACGCTGAATACGTGGTACTGCACACCGGGAGCGCCTCAGGAGACGACCCGTCGTCAGCGCGAAGACGGGCAATTGAAGCATTGGAAATAATCGCGGGAAAGGGGCAATGGAAGGCAGGGCTCCTCCTTGAAAATACCGCCGGTGAGAGAGGTGATATCACTTCACATATTCATGAACTCGCGGAAATCATTGATCTGGTGAGACCGGGCCTTGTCGCGGGCATATGTATCGATACCTGCCATGCATTTTCTGCCGGTTATGACATCAGCACAGCAGAGGGCGTTGATGCGCTTGCAGAGGAGATCGGCAGATGCTGCGGCAGGGATATGCTCAGGCTGGTACATCTTAATGACTCGAAAAAGCGGATAGGCTCAGGAGTTGACCGGCATGAGCATATTGGAGAGGGAGCTATAGGGAAGAAGGGCTTCAGAAGGTTTGTCAACCACCCGTTCTTTACGGGTATTCCCCTGGTGCTTGAGACACCGAAAAATTCCGAGGACGATGACAGGAGAAATCTTAAGACTGTCAGAGCCTATTTTTAAAAGGTGAAAATGAGTTGCTAAACTACTTGACAATGAGCTATAGTAAACATCATTCGTTTGAGGAGGAAGTATGGCAAAGACAACACTGAATCTGAGGGGACTGAGCTGCCCCATGCCAATCATGAAGATTGCGGCTGCAGCAAAAAAAGGTGCGTCAGGGGATGTTTTCGAGGCTGTTTCTGATGATGCCGGGTTTGAGCCCGATGTTATCGCGTGGTGCAAGGAGACCGGAAATAGGATGGACAGCCTGACCAAGTCCGGCAAGGACATAACTGCAGTAATCACCAAGAAATAGGGGAGGTTCTCATGAGTACGGAAGCTGTCCAGGAAGAGATAAAAGAGCTTGAGGAACGTTTGACAAAGGTGGAGAGTAACAGGTCTAACCTGACCATGGTGCTGTTTAGCGGTGATTTTGACAAGGCAATGGCTGCCTTCATTATCGCAAACGGCGCGCTTGCCATGGGCAAGGAAGTTACGATCTTCGTCACCTTCTGGGGGCTCGATGTGCTGAAGAAACCGACCATGACAGGGGCCGGAAAGAATTTTCTCGAGAGGATGGTCACGATGATGAGACCGAAGGGACCTGCCGGCTTGCCCACATCCAAGATGAATTTTGCAGGAATCGGCCCCAAGCTCTTTCATTATATGATGGGGAAGAAGAACGTGACTACGCTCCAGACTCTTGTAGACACTGCAGTGGAGTTCGGCGTCAGGATTGTTGCATGCCAGATGTCTATGGATGTCATGGGGATCAAGAGGGAAGACCTGATGGATGGCATAGAAATTGGCGGCGTAGCTGCATTTCTCGGCAGTTCGTTCAACTCGAACACAACGCTTTTTATATAAAGATATCCGGCCGGGAGGGTTGGGATGGTCAGCAGGATATATGTTCTGACTCATGACCCCAAAGGCAGGCTTGATCTTGTTTAGAGTGGATTCACCTGCGGCACTGACATCCGAGATATCGTTGCTGTGAGCTGCGATCGCCTTCCACGGCTGTATTGAACCCTTCTATATTCATGGTATAGATCAGGGAGAACAGTCCCTTGCCGTTACTGTCAATCCCAGGTGGTGAAGATGTGTCTTTGGCTATATAGATCCCTACGAAAAGCTCTGGCAGGGTCCCACCTCCTTGGCTGGTCTGCCGACAAGACAGGGTGTGCCTCCGAACCAGTCCTCCCGCGTTACCCGGGCTCTTTGATGGCCCAATCATCCTGATAATGGCTCAGGGAGGCAGGGGCAAGCCTGAGCTCAGGGTTCGGTGACCCGGGAAGAAGTGAGTTCTCCTGCCTTACCGTTCCTTCTCTCTTTGCAGCATATTTGTCGTCAGGAGAAAGGACTGGTGTCCGAGGTTACAAGGAATCATAGGGTAGTGATCTATTATTTCTTCGCGCTAATTCGCTGCTGTAGCGCCTGCCGACGGTTGATGCATGTTCCCTGATCCAGTCGCTCAGCTTGCGTTCTCCCATAGGAGCGGATTCCGTGTAAAGCAAATCTGCCATCAGCCCGTCAATTTCGTCCTGCGTGATGGCAACGTCACCGGCCATTATTCCGACGAGTGAGCCGATATAATATCCTATAAGAGGTGGTATCGAAATAATGGGTCTTTGTTTCCCCATTGCCTTTCCCATTTCCTCCACAAGTCCCCGATACGTGAAGGTTTCCGGGCCTATCGCATCAATTATGACGTTTTCTGTTTTTCCCCCTTGCTCCACCGCCAGTAATGCAAGATCATCAACATGAATCGGCTGAAGCCGGTAGTTTCCGTCTCCGAACACCCCGAAGACGGGGAACCTTCGCAGAAACCATGCAATATTGTTTATCAGGATATCCTCTGGTCCGAAGATGACAGCTGGGCGGAGTATTGCGTATGACATGCCTGATTCCATCAATATGCGCTCAATTATTGCCTTCCCGCTAAAATATTCAAAACGGGAATCTTCAGAAGGATTCGTTATGCTGATATGCACGATGCGTTTGATGCCCGCTTCTTTTGCTGCAGCAAAGAGAAGGCGGGAATTGTCGACCGCCTTTGCATAGGTAAAGTCTGAATGGTTGAACCGCACCCAATAGTTATTGTAGAGAACTGTTGCTCCTCTTAATGATTCAACTAGTTTTTCAGGGTTGTCAAAATTGAAAGGGAATGCACGCAGGGTGCCGTTAAATGGGTTGGTGCGATTGACAGAGTTTGTTATCGACAGCACTTTCTGGCCAGCCTCGAGCAATCGCTTGGCGATGTATTTGCCGGAAAAACCGTAGGCCCCTGTTACCACATGGACAGTATCAGTTTTCATGGTATCCTCCCATCCCTATTTTTTTCAAAGGGATATCTGTTAATTCTTTTTCGACAGCCCAAACAAATTCCTTTTCAGATCTTCCAACGTCATCAGGACACCAACAAGTTTATCCATTGTCTGGATGAAATCCTCAAGCTTCATAAGCCTCTCAGCAGCAAAGGCGGTTTCCTCATTTTTTGTGACTTTCTGTGCCGCCATGGATTTTTGAAGCAGCCTGCTTACCGAGTCGAGAGCCAGGTCAAACTCTTTTTTCTCCCTTTCCCGCAAAACCCCCTTTACAATCTTCCAGAAATCCGTTTCCGCCTCGTAATAGTCCTTCCTGTCACCTTTCACCCATACAGCCCTGACCATACTCCAGCGCTCCAGCGCCCGTATATTGATACTCGCATTGCCCTTGCTTATAGAGAGGCTCTCTGACATCTCATCAAGGGTAAGAGGTTTGGCGGAGAGATAAAGAAGGCCATATAATTGCCCCATGATCTTGCTGAACCCCCAGAAGGACGTAATCCTCCCCATTGCTTCCATAAGAC
>Ga0113563_10001621_pt1 | contig 12972 bp, 13 predicted proteins | sample Mud3Dept3metaG_FD_80117 | JGI IMG/M metagenome (GOLD analysis project Ga0113563, IMG submission 80117) | Freshwater wetland microbial communities from Ohio, USA, analyzing the effect of biotic and abiotic controls - Mud 3 Core 4 Depth 3... | ecosystem: Environmental > Aquatic > Freshwater >...
ATGATTTGCCCTTGAAGGACCGGATATCCTAAAAAATCAAATCGGTCTTGGTCATATTTTTATCCGGTTTCCTCCCCTGCCCGCTTTGCCAGAGCAATCGCCCCCAAGGCGCCCGAGCGGTCTCCCAGCGCCGGGGGAACGATAAAATCCTCGATCCGTTCCAGGATCAGCGGCGAACGGACATACCCGTTTAACAATTTCTGCGCTTCCCGACGGACCAGGGGAAACAGATGCCGCCGGGTCATGACCCCCCCTCCCAGGATGATCCTTTCCGGGGACAACACGCAGATCAAATCGTTAATCGCCAAGGCCAAATAGGCGGCTTCCAGGGCCCAAGCAGGGTGGTCAGGGGGCAATTCCTCTGCCCTTCTGCCCCAGCGGGCTTCGATCGCCGGCCCGGCCGCCAGCCCCTGCAGGCAATCCCCATGATAGGGGCAGTTTCCCGGAAAGGTGTCCCCGGAAACCCGGGGCACGCGGAGGTGGCCCATTTCCGGGTGAACCAGCCCGTGCAGCATCCGGCCGCCCAGAACGCCTCCGCCGCCGATGCCGGTGCCCACGGTCACATAGATAACTGCCTCCAGTCCCCTTCCGGCTCCCCAGATCCACTCTCCCAGCGCCGCGGCATTGACATCCGTATCGAAGCCGATCGGAACGGAAAACACCTGTCGCAGGGCTCCGGCCAAGTTCACGTTCTCCCAGCCCGGTTTGGGGGTGCTGGTAATGCAGCCATAGGTGGGAGAATGCAGGTCCAGGTCGCAGGGTCCGAAGGAGGCGATGCCCAGAGCTGCAAAAGGCCCCTGGGCTTTCAAAAATTCAATCACTCGGGCCAGAGTTTCGGGCGCCGGCCCGGTGGGAAACCTTGCCTGGGCGCGAATATCGTCCGGCCCGCTGGCCACGAGGCAGACAAATTTCGTCCCCCCCGCTTCCAGGCCGGCATAGAGCGTACTTTGGCTGTTCATTTTTTTCCGGGATCCGGCATGGGGAAAACGGCCTTTCTCTTTGAATTCTCTCAATCCTTCAAAGTTTCTAGGTACTCTTTCAAGGCCACGGCATTGTTGAGGCGCTCCTCTTTGGAGCTGTAAAGAAAAGTCACGGGGCCCCGCCGTGCGCGAGTCAAAAGCTCCTGAACGATCTCCGGGTTCTTCTCTAATTCGGCGAAGTACCGGGTCTTGAACTCGTCCCATTTAGCCGGGTCGTGGCCGTACCACAGGCGAAGCTCGGTCGAGGGGGCCAAGCTCTTCGGCCAAAAGTCGATCTTGGCCTTCTCTTTGGTCAGCCCCCGGGGCCAGAGGCGGTCCACCAGAATTCGAACCCCATCCTGCTTGACGGGTTCTTCATAAACCCTTTTGATCCGTATCTTCATAACGCTGGGCTCCTTCCCGGGTAGTTTGCCTTCCTCTCCTCGGGGCCCAAGAGAAACCGAGATTTTCCAGCAGATTTGCCTTGGGAACTAACGTTCCGCTTATTTTCTTACCATGGATCCCCGGCGCTCCGCAACCCTTATCAGGCCTTGCCGCGCCCCTCGCATTTGTTTTTGAGGCGGAAGTTTGGGTGGGCGGGAGGGGGCGCGTTCGCGAAAGCGCCGCCCGGAAGCCCCGGGGCGCCCAAACGGGAACCGGAATTTGTGCCGGGACGGGAACCTGTGCTAAGATTGGGCCGCCCGAGTGCGGAGTCGAGCGATGCCTCCTTCCTGCTTCTGGGAAAGCGGCCTCTCTTTCTGAAACCCGCCCGAAGAAATGGCGGGAGGGGTTTGCCGGGAAGGATAAGCATCTCCGGTTTGGAGAGGTCAAGGAAGAAGGAGTTTCTTCCGATAGGATCAAAGGAACTTTCCTGGGGAGTAAATACGCTTGCCCGAACGTTGGGCACAGGGGATATTTATGAAAAAGATTCTGCTCACCGGCGTAGCAGGGTTTATCGGGTGGAAAACCTGTGAATTTCTATTGAAGTCTGGGGCCGAAGTCGTGGGCCTCGATAACCTGAATTCATACTATGATGTCCGTTTGAAGGAACATCGCCTGGGCCTGCTGGAGAAATTTCCGGGATTCCGATTCCGGCGAATCGACATTGAAGATCTCGGGGCGTTGGCGGATTTATTTTCCGCCGATCGGTTCGAGGCGGTGATCAATCTGGCGGCCCGGGCCGGGGTCAGATACAGCATGGAAAACCCTTTTATTTACCTGACCACAAACGGCCAGGGAACCCTGAATCTTCTCACCGCGATGAAAGAGCACAAGGTAAAGAAGATGGTCCTGGCTTCAACCTCTTCCCTTTACGCCGGGCAGCCCCTGCCTTTTCGAGAGGATTTGCCCGTCAACACGCCAATTTCCCCCTACGCCGCTTCGAAGAAAGCCGCGGAGGTTATAGCTTACACTTACCATTACCTCTATGGACTTGATATTTCGATCGTCCGTTACTTTACCGTTTACGGCCCGGCCGGCCGACCCGACATGAGCATTTTCCGGTTTATCAAGTGGATCGACGAGGGGACCCCGCTGGAGATTTTCGGCGATGGATCGCAGTCGCGGGATTTCACTTTTGTGGATGACATCGCCCGGGGGACGATCTTGGCCCTTCAGCCGGTCGGGTATGAAATCATCAATCTGGGGGGCGGCAGAAACCCGATTTCGATCAACGAGATCATTTCCCGAATTGAAGCACATCTCCGGAAAAAAGCCAAATTTGACTGGCAGCCCTTCCACAAAACCGACTTGAAGGAAACCTGGGCGGATATTACGAAGGCCCAAAAAATATTGGGCTGGGCTCCGACCGTGGGGATCGAGGAAGGTTTAAAGAAAAGTATTGACTGGTACCTGGAAAACAGGAGTTGGGTGAAAGCTATCAAACTCTAAGGAAACGGCCGGATGGGGCACTCCCCCACGCAGGTGAAATATGCGTCGCTGGGGACGTTGTTCAAATAATTCAAAAAAACTTTACCCCTCTTTCCTCTTTCCGAATTGCCATGGCAATAGCCGAGGTCCCCACCCCAAGGTACCGGGCTATTTCTGCCATAGGGATCCCGATCTCCCGGTTCAGTCGATAGGCCACCTTCGATCTTACATCAGCCACTGCCCTTCTTTGGCTCCCTCCACAAAGCTCGCCCATCCCCACCCTTGCTTGCGAACAGAAATCTTTCAACACTTGCTTAAGCTCGGCTTCCCTTGGTTTCGGCCGCATTTGCCTGGCCAATTTTTCATCCGCCTCCCGCAAAAGGCCCTGCACAAAATCCCCGCTCCCCAAAATCCGCGAGTCGTATTCCTGTTTCGCATCTCCCTGCCGAAGGGAGATGATTCTCGACCACCCACCAAGACTTCGAATCAATCCGCCCCCCACTAATTCCGGGCGGCGTCCCATATCTCTTCCTTCCGCCATAAACCGCTGATAGAGGCCAATTGCCCTTTTTCTCTTGTTGCTTACCAACTCCAAAACATAACCAGTCTCCTGCCAATCATTTCGCACCCGGCCCACCAATGCCCCATGACCGCTCCATCGATAGGTGCTTAACTCCTCCAAATCTCTTACTACCGAACCCCTCAAAGGGTTTAAATGAATGTATCGAACCAGCTCCAACAAATACGGGTTCTCCTCACAAACTATGGACTTATAACGGTTTTGGAACAGATGCCCGATCCGTCGGTGTCTCCGGTTGAATCGAACCGCATACCCGGTCAATAATTTCCTCATAAATGCAGGGAGCCCCGCCTTGCCGCTGAAAAGCAACAAATGGGCATGATTGTCCATGAGTGCCCAGGCTAAGATTCGCGTTCCCGTGTCAAGCGACAGTTTCCTTAGCCGGGACAAGAAATCCTCCCGGTCCAAATCGTCTAGAAAAATATTCCGCCCCTCAATCCCCCGCATCATTACATGGTGGAGGGTCCCTGGTCTATCCAATCTGGCTCGCCGTGGCATGACTTTTGTTTATCACAATTTCAGGGTCCTGTAAATCATTATTTTTGTGTTTTTGAACAACGTCCCCATGTCTTTAAAGCAGGCGCCGGAACCCGCTAAAGAATTCCGCTCTGGGGGAGCGGATTCACTTTTTTATCTTGTACCGATCGGGGACATCAAAGATCAGGATGCCGGCATAGGGGCCTTTTACTTTCCCTGAATGGGGGACCCCGCTTCCGACATAAAAAGGCTGGCCTGGACCGTATACTTTCGCCTCTCCCCCGATCTTAACCTCTGCGCTTCCTTCCAGAGGAATTTCCCACTGGGCGGCATGGCTGTGTTCTGGGACGGCAACATCCGTTTCTATGCGGATGAAGGCAACCTGGTGCTTCTCCGCCTGCAGGATAAACAGCTGGGCCCCGGGAATAGAGACATCTCCCCGGGGAAGTTTCTCGATAAATTCAGGGAATCGCACTTTTCCTCCTATTTTTTCCATATAATACCCGAAGTTCTTCCTTGGCCTGCTCCAAAATACGCAACCGGTTCCTGTCCAGGTTCTTCCCGGCCCGATTAATATAAAAGACGAGCATCGACATTGCGGAGCGAAACGGCTCAGCCTTGCGGCGGGTGCTGCGGTCCGCAGACCACTTAAGCGAGGTGGCAATTTCCCTGGGATCCGCCCGCATGAATACTCCCGGCTCCAGGTCCAGGGCATCGCTCTCCCGAGTGACCCTTTGGGACCAACTCGTGCTCGGCGATGCTTTGGATCTCGGTGCCATTCTCATCCCTTTGGGAGGCAAACACTAAAGCCCGCTGGTGCGGATCGCTTTCACTTCTCCTTCTCGCTCCACCGCCGGTATATTGCCGGTGGCCGCCTTTAGTCACAGCCAAAAATCATCCGTCATCTTCCGGCAATTTAATAATATCGCGTATTTTCATTGCCCCTGCTCCGTCTGAGTCTGATTCTAAATTATGCCCATGGGCAAATCAAGGACATTCATCAAGGATAAATCGGTGGGATCACCCCCGTACTTCCTCCGCCGCATTCCGGAGCAGTTCTTCGTATTTCTCTTCGTCGTAAAAATCGCCGGCGGTGACGAAGGGGTGGGCGCGGACGCGGTCCGCTTTGTTCTTCGACCTTGTGTTTCTCATCAGATATTGGACCTTTTCTCCCGGGTGGATTTCAATACCCGCTTCCGCCAGCTGCTGCAGGGCGAGAGCGGTGAGATTGGCCACCTTGTACTCGTTTACTTTCTGGCGGACGCTCTTGGCCACGAGGAGGTCTTCGTTGCGGACCTCGCCGCTTCGCAGGCGGATTTCGTACTCCTGTAAAATCTCCTGTACTTCCCGGCCTCTTTCCCGAAACTCCCGGCTGTCCCGGCAAGAACTTAGAGCTTCAAGCATCCTCTCCTGCGCCTCTTTGATCAGCGGCGGCGTGTCGTCGCGACGGAAGACCAGGCCCCGCGCCTTGATTTTCCCGTCTTCAAAAACCCCAAAAAAGCGGTTGGCCACGGGAAAATCCGGGCTTGTCTTGGACGGCAAAAAGACGATCCACTTGTAAATCCCTTCCAGCTCGATCGGCACATCCGCCGCCCTGCCGATTTCGGCGCAGAGGGAAAGCACTTCGTCTCGGGTCAGGCCCGGCTTCGTAATCCACACGGCATCGGTCAGGCCGTGGAGCATGCGGAAACCCCGCGCTTCGCTGATCTCCTTGGCCAGGAGAAGCTTTTCCCGCCCGTAGGCGGTGACGGCCTCGTGGGCCTCGATCCGCCCGAACCGGGCGTTGCGGTAGCCCAAGTACCCGAAGCAGACGACCAGGAGCCACTTAAGGGCGGTCTGCTTCCGGGAATAGGCTTCCCGCTCCGCGCCCTGAAGGTCCTTCATCCGCGCCTTGAACGCCCGGCGCCTCTCCAGGATCGGGCGCAGGGTCCGGGGAATTAGCCCTTCCCTTTTCTCGCAGATGTTGTATCCCGCCTCCGGCACTTTCGGCTGCGGGCAGCAGCCGCAGAGGATCGTCTCCGCCGAAATGTTGTGCCGCACCATGATCGTAGGATACATGGAGGAGAAGTCGATCTCGGCTACCTGGTCATGCATCCCCAGGACGGGCTGAAAGGTGAGCCCCCCCTTGTCCGCCACAAGAAGGTCCCAGGCGGTCTTGAATTCTTCCGGCTCGCCCTTGCGCCAGGGGATCAGGATCCCGTCCTGGATGGCCCGATCGAGCTGCATGGAACTGATGGCCGTGCCCGAGCCCCGCCGCGCCAGACGCTGGATGGGGATCTTGGAAAGCCTAGCCGCTTCTACGATCCCCTCCCAGCCCGTCACCGAGAAAAAGAACGAGTTCTCCCGGTCGATGTGCAGCCTCCCGAAAAACGGATAATCCGGGGCGTTATAAACGATCTGCCCGTAGGTAAAGTAGGAGCGCCCCTCCGTGACGACGGCCCGCCGGATGGGAACGGGTTCCCGGTCAAACGGCAAATCCACCCGCCACTTCCGGGAGAGCCGCAGGAGGGAAGGAATCAGGAAAGAGTCCCCGCGGTCAGTCACGATGAGGTCCGGATCGTAACGCCGCAGGAGGTCACGGAGTTCCCGCAGCAGCCGCTCGGGAGACTCGGGCTCGAAGACCCGGGATTGCCCGTCGATGCGGACCGTAAGCGCGTTTCCCCTTCCGAAGGGAAGAAGGTGGCTTCCCTCCAGGGATATTTCCATAGCAGAAAGATCCGGAACCAGGTAGGATTCGTTCCAGGGCGATTCCAGCGGCTGAAGGTTCAGCAGCTTCCCGCCGGCGCATTCGGCGGCGCAGCGCCCCAGGGGGAAGACGCCCCGGCTGTACAGATAATACTGCCCGAGGGGAAGATCGCAGTTGAAAAAGGAAACGGTCTCTTCCAGGGCAGGAAGGTGGCGCAGGAAACGGGGGAGACGATCGTAGTCGCCGACCCGCAAGACCAGCACTTCGATCTCTTTTCCGCTCAGGAGTTCCTTCTTCTCCGCCCACGCCCAGTCGGCGGCGAACCCCCTGCGCACGGCCGCTTCCGCCAGCCGGTTCAGGGTGCTCCTTTTCCCCGAAGCATAGATCGGAACCCGGAAAGGATCCTCCAAGCGATGCGTCTCCCCGCGGTCCGTGCGGATCCAGAGGATCATCCGGTCGTGGAGAGGGTAAACATCCAGAAGCCAGCCGGTAACGTCCATTTCAGAAAAAATGCCTAAATTGCCTAAATTGAAAACAAGCCCTTAGCGATCAGCTTTCGGCTCCTGGTCCTGCAATTTCTCCGTGAGCTCGACGAGTATTTTTTCATGTTCCAGACAGATGGAAAGGAGGATGGCTTCTAAAGGCCAGGGATGGGAAGCGCAAACCGCGGCGTTGGCGTGCAGCCTGGCCCGGTCGAAGAGGCGGTCGAAGGCTTCCTGGTCTTCCCTGCGCAGGGCCCGCCGGAATTTCTTCCACGCCTCGCCCTCCCGCTCCCAAACTTCGTCGAATGGCAAAACGGTGCGGTCCATGGTTTGTCTCCAAAAAAAAATCAGGGGCATAGGGCGTGCGCCCGACGTGAGAATGGGCGCCGCCCGGGCGCTCTTACGGCAATCTTTTGAACTCCTCAAAAATCTCCCACGGCCGAGGCATCCGGCGGGGCGGTTTGTCCAGGACCACCCGGAGCGTTTCCGCCTCCGGTTTCAGTTTCAAGACCGCGTGGGCCATGCCGGCAAGCTCCCGCAGCAGGAAGCTCCGGTTCTTGTTCGTTTGGGAAAAAGACTGGCTCAGCAGAAAAAAAATTCCTCGTTGGCTCATTCTCCGCACGCCGGCCAGCATCTTCCGAAAAAGCAGCGCCGCTTCTTCCCCCGGGACGTCTTCGTCCGCAAACAACGTGGCCGGGCCGAGCAGAACGGCCAGCGAAGCTTTTTCCCCGGAGACCCGGGCCTCCAGGCGTTCCCGGACGAGAGTCGCCAGCTGGTGGCAGGTGAAAGCCCGGGCGACCCGGATTTTTTTCAAAAGCTCCTCCGCCGGCAAGCCCTCCTGGCGCGCAAAGCGGGAAACGACATAGGGGTCGAAGGCATTGGCCCCGTCGGCCACCAGGACCTCGAACCCCCGGGCCGCAGCAAAGGCGGCGAGGTAAACCGTAAGCCCCTCGGGCCGGGACCCCGCGACCAGTACTCGGCGCACTGGTTTCCCGGCGGGGAAATCGGGCAGCCCCAGGAGGGGGAAAAAATCGTTTTTTGTCCTTTCCATTTCCCTATCTCTCACCACCGAGATCACCGAGAACCCTGAGTTCAAACTAAAATCCCAAAAAGAAAATACCAGATTCCGGTTTTGTTACCCGCCACAAAAATTCATTCAGGATTTGGATTCCGGCTTTCGTCAGGAGGCAGGACGGGATGACAAAAATTCGGGTCCTTCGATTTGAGTAGGGTTTTCATTTTAGGAATTTGGGGAATTGTAGCTCTGTGATCTCTGGGTGCTCTATGGTGAAGGGTCTTTCACAATTTCCGATACGCCACGCCGACCACTTTTCCTAAAACCCGGAAGTTCCGTTCTTTGTCCTTCACGGGGATCGGCGGCATAGCCGGGTTGTCCGACTTGAGCACCACGCTTTGTTTCTCCCGGAAGAGCCTTTTAACGGTGACCTCGCCGTCGATCATGACCAGGGCGATCGCCCCGTCTTCACAGGAAGCCCCCTGCTTCACCAGGAGGTAGTCCCGGGGGAGAATCGTGGGCAGCATGCTCATCCCCTCCCGCTCCACGCGGACGATGAAGAGATTGGAGCCCTTCGCCCACTCTTCGGGCAGAGGGATCGTGCCCTCAACGTTCTCTACGGCCGTAATCGGCGGCCCCGCCGTGACCTTGCCCACAACCGGGATGTGCTGGACGGCGGAAAAGGGGCGGAAAACCTGGATGGACCGGGATTTCGAGGAGCGCGATAGGCTCCCCTTTTTCTCCAGGGCCCGCAGGTGATCGACGGCCGCCCGGTAGTCAATGCCGAAGTGGCCGGCCACTTCCCGGATCGTCGGCGGATAGCCGTTCTCGGTCGTGAAACCCTGGATGAAATCCCTGATTTCTCTCTGCCGCGGGGTAAGATCCATATTCTCCTCCGAGATGATTAAAATGCGCTAAAGTGTCCCAAAATAAGTTCGGAAAAAGCCGGAAAAAACGTCATGGGGAGCGCAGCGAAGCAACAGGAGGATCTCTACCCGGTTGATTTTATGAGCTTGTTTCGTCGCTGCGCTCCTCGCAATGGCGTGCCCCCGGACTTTTTACCGGGCCATCCAAATTGACCGCGGTAGCCACCCATCTTCCACCTGCTATTCGCGCTTTTTGCAACTTTGTTCTGGATTTATCTTTACGATACTCATCATTTGATGAGTTGTCAAGAAAAAAATACCTCCCGGGTAAGCATTCAGTCACGGGCGGCCAAAGGCCATGAGTTGAGGTTCGAGGTAAAGGCTAAGAGGTGCCCCGGCCTGGGGGCCGGTCGATTCGCTTGGAATCATGAGGCGCGCTGATTTCTCCGCGGAGAGGGCGGGGCCAAGGCCTCCCGCCGACTTGCCCTCGCCAAAATTTTCTTCAAACTGCGGAAAGGCGGAAAACTACTAAAGGCAGGGTTCGCGGGACCCAGGAAGAAGAAAGCGGGAAGAACGGGGGGGCAAGCAAGGAGTTTGAGCGGCGAAGAGAATTTCCGGAAATTCTTCAAGATCGATTTGAGTGTTTTACCCTCTCTTACCCTCGCGGACCTTCGTTTCCCTTGGCCCTTTACTCGATCCGCCCATCAATCCTCTGAAAATTTCTTTTTCTTTCGCTTCCATCTCCCGCCGTTGCCCAACCGGGCCTTCGTGGTCGTAGCCCGTCAAGTGCAGGATGCCGTGGACCAGCAAAAAAAGGATTTCCTCCCCGGTCGGAATTCCCGCGGCCCGGGCGTGCCGCTCGGCGGTGTCCGCCGAGATGACCACGTCGCCCAGAAGGAAAGGCTGACTCTCCTCCCTTTTCCCCTCCTGCAGGGGAAAGGAAATGACGTTGGTCGGGCCCCGGCGCCGGAAGTACCGCCGGTTGAGCGCCGCAATCGCGGGATCGTCCACGACCACGAGGCTCACTTCGGCCTCTTCACATCCCAAGGCGCTTAAGATCTTCTTCGCCGCCCTTCGCAGCTTCGCCGGCTCGATCGCGACCCGGTTTTGCCGGTTGCTTAGCGAGATCCCCATTGCTTCTCTTTTTCCCGGCGCTTTCTTTGGCCGCCGAAACCGGATACCCCACGCGCTGGTGGTGGATGCTGGCCAGAATGGAATGGAAGTTCTTGGCAATCTGGTGCAGGTCTTTGAGGGTCAGCTCGCACTCGTCCAACTGACCGTCGGTAAAAATGCTGTTGATGATTTTTTGTACCAACCCCTGAAGACGGGCCGGAGTAGGCTGGGAAAGGCTGCGGGAAGCGGCTTCCACGGAATCGGCCAGGAGAACCAGCGCGGCTTCTTTGGTCTGCGGCTTGGGCCCCGGATAGCGGAACGTCTCTTCTTCCACCTGCTCCATCTCCCGGTTTTCCTGTTCCTTGGCCTTCTGATAGAAGTAGGCGATCAGGCCGGTCCCGTGATGCTGCTGGATGATGTCCGTGATTTTCCTGCCCAGTTTATGCTTCTGGGCGAGATCGACCCCGTCTTTCACATGGGCGATCAGAATCAGGCTGCTCATGCTCGGGGTCAGGTTCTCGTGCTTGTTTTCCCCCGCTCCCTGGTTCTCGATGAAATAGTCGGGCTTGGTGATCTTGCCGATATCGTGATAATACGCGCTTACCCGGGACAGGAGCGGGTTGGCGTTCACGGAGCGGGCCGCGGTCTCCGCCATGGTGCTCACCACCATGCTGTGGTGGTAGGTGCCCGGCGCCTCCAGAATCAGCTGCTTCAGGAGGGGGTGGTTCATGTTGGCCAGCTCCAGAAGGCGGATATTGGTGGTATAGCCGAAAATCCACTCCAGGAGGGGCAGAATCCCGATGACCACCAGGGCGGCCACGAACCCGCCCAGGAAGCCGAAGAGGAGATTGAACCCGTTCTCTGCCGACACCCAGCGGTGGGCGATGAGGCTCTGGCAGAGAATTGTCAGAATATTCACCAGGCCGACCTTGGCTCCGGCCTTGATGAGGGTCGAGCGGTCCTCGCTGTAGACGACGCTGTGAGCGCCCACCACGCTGCCGATGAAGAAGTAGACGGCGAAGAAAAAGCTGTTCTCCATCAGCCACCCCGAAAAAATCGCCGTGGCGACGGAAAAAACCAGCGCCGTTTCGGAATTGAGAAGGATGCGCACGAGCATGGCCCCTGCCGGGATCCCGATCCCGTACAGGTAAGCGGCGGGAGGGATCTCCGGCAGCGCCTGGCCGACCAGGGGAAAGAGGGCGACGCCCACCTTGGTCGCCGCCAGCATGGTGACCAGAAGCAGGGTGAGGAAGAGGAGGTCTTTGTCCCCCGGGGAAAATTTGCGGATGTTGTCGGTGGCGAATTCGAAGAGGAAAGCCAGGAGAAGGATCACCAGGAGGCTTGTCCCCAGGGCCTGCGCCGGCAGAAGCAGCCCCACCACGGATGCGAGAAGCAGGAGCAGCCCGATTCTTCTCCAGGGCCCCTTCCGGAAATGCCCTTCCAGGGGCAGAGGCGCCGAGCCTGGCTTGCGCCCCTTAGCCGGGAATATTCTATCCAGGGGAATCCATTTCCCGAATCCCCCGTTTTCGGCTTTACTGCGGGTCACTGTTTTCTCCACCGGCCGTTTCTTTTCTTTCCTCCCGGCCTCCCGATCCGTTTGGCCGACCCCGCCCCAGCGCTTCGTAGGCCCGGATGATATCCTGAACCAGGGGGTGGCGCACGACGTCCTTTTCCGTAAAATACGCGAAATGCATTCCCTTGATTCCCGTCAGGATCTCCCGGGCCTCCACCAACCCGGATATTTTCCCGGCGGGCAGGTCGATCTGGGTGATATCCCCGGTAATGACCGCTTTGGAGCCGAACCCCAGCCGGGTGAGGAACATCTTCATCTGCTCGGACGTGGTGTTCTGGGCCTCATCGAGGATGACAAAGGAGTCATTCAAGGTCCGTCCGCGCATGAACGCCAGGGGGGCAACTTCAATAATTCCCTTCTCGATCAGGCGGGACCCCGTCTCAAAGTCCATCATGTCGTGAAGGGCGTCGTAGAGCGGCCGGAGGTACGGGTTCACCTTTTCCAGGAGATCCCCGGGAAGAAAACCCAGGCGTTCACCGGCTTCCACGGCCGGCCGGGTCAGAATGATGCGGTGGACTTCTTTTTTAGTTAAGGCGGCGACTCCCATGGCCATCGCCAGGTAGGTTTTCCCCGTTCCGGCCGGTCCGATGCCGAAAACCAGGTCGTGGGTCCGGATGGCGTCGATGTACTGCTTCTGGGCCAGGCTCTTGGGGGTGATGCGCCGACGTTTGGAGGAGATGTAAATGGTGTCAAGCAGAATATCCTGCAGCAGGACCGCATGGTTCCCCGAAAGAATCCGGATGGCGGAAAGCACGTCGCTGGGGTATACGGGGTGGCCCCGGCGGATGATTTCGTACAGTTCGCGAAGAAGCCGCTCGGTCAGGCCGCGGTCGAGGGGGTCCCCGCCGACGGTCAGGGTGTTGCCCCGCGCCTGGATGCGCACGTTCAGGTACTTCTCGATGAGCTTCAGGTTCTCGTCGTGCTCGCCATAGAGAAGTTTGACCGTCCCCGTATCTTCGAAATGGATCGGCGGGATGGGGGTATCGTCCGGGTGGGCTTTCAAGCCGGTATTTTCTCCGTCGGTTCCTCCAGAGGAGAAAGAGGATCCCGGGAAAAGGAAGGGTTAAGGGAGTCTTGCAATTTCACAACCGCAATTTTCTTTCGGCGCCTTAGTTCTTCGGCCCTCGCCGATTCGCGATTATTTTCTTAAATAGACGAAATTATTAATAATAAATAATACCATAAATTTTCTTGTCAATCAATTTTTTTCCAGATGCAAAAAGTAACCCTTCAGTCACGGGTGGCCCGGAACAAGTTTTGTTGGGGCCTGGGGGTTCGGGCGGTACGCGCCGGAAGCATCGGCCGGGATGACCCGAGACTCGAAGAAAACACCGCTTCTCCGAAATGGGGGG
>Ga0113563_10001622_pt1 | contig 12970 bp, 10 predicted proteins | sample Mud3Dept3metaG_FD_80117 | JGI IMG/M metagenome (GOLD analysis project Ga0113563, IMG submission 80117) | Freshwater wetland microbial communities from Ohio, USA, analyzing the effect of biotic and abiotic controls - Mud 3 Core 4 Depth 3... | ecosystem: Environmental > Aquatic > Freshwater >...
CAAATTTCGGATTCGCGTTATCCGCGCTGGGCGAGCCAGATGTAGTAACGGGGCCCGCCCGGCGTCGTCGCCTCCGCACGCACGCGCTCGACCTTGCCGACGGTGTCCAGCCCCTCGAACGTCTTCGATGAGACCGCCGACCACACCGCGAGGATGCCGGTCCCCTTGCGCAACGCCGCCCGCGCCCGCGCCAGCCCGGCGCGGCTGTACAGCTTGGCGTTGCCGGGGTCCGAGATCGCAACCGGACCATTGTCGACGTCGAGCACGATCGCGTCGTAGTCCCCCTTGCCGCGGCCGATCACCTTCGCGACATCGTCCACGATCACCTCGACCCGAGGATCGTCGAGCGGGTGTCCCGCGAGCGCACCGCACACGTCGCGGTTCCAGCGCACGACCTCGGGCACCAGCTCGACCACGACGACCCGGGCGGTCTTCGGTAACGCGTCGAGGGCCGCGCGCAGCGTGAACCCGAGCCCGAGGCCCCCGATCAGGACCTTCGGTCTGACCACGCCGGCGAGGCGCTCGGCGACGATCCGGCCGAGCGCATCTTCGGAGCCGTGCTCATGACTGCTCATCAGGGGCCGGCCGCCGACGTGGATCGAGAAGTGCGCATCCCACCGCAGGAGCACCATCTCCTTGCCGTTGGACAACGTCACGCGATCGAGGATCTCGTCGGCTATCACTGCCGCGGACTCTAGCAGAGGCAGGGCGCCGCGCTGGGCGCAAGCGCGTCGGAGCTAGCGGCGCATCGCGGCCCGCTCGCCGGCGGTGTCTCCGAAGTGAAGCTCGCCTGGTGCCTGGCTGGCCACGAACGCGCGAAGCTCGGCGGCGGCGGCGGCGCGGCGCGTCTGCGGCTTGCCGGGCGGCATGACGGCGGTCAAGGTGCGGTCGATCGCGAGGCCGCCGCCCTGGGCGTGGATCGTGACGGTGCCGGTGCTCCGGGCGACGAGGTCGACGCAGCCTTCGAACCGGGTGGCCTCGACGTCGGCGTTTTCGGCCTCGAACGTCCACGGGACGTGGATGTAGCGAGCGCCGAGGAACGCTGCGAAGCAGACGACGCGGTGCGAGCCGAGCTCGAGGTCGGCGCCGTCGCCGAACGCGAGCTCGAGCCGATCGGGCCCGGCCGCGACCGGGATCTGGATCGTCGACGTCCGGCCCGCCGCCACGACGGTGATCGGATGCGAGCCGACGCCCAGGTTGCCGAGCTGGAGCTCGTCCCACTTGGTCTGGGTGACGCCGGCGCCCGTGATGACCATCGTGTCATCGACGACGCGCAGGCCGTCGGGCGTCTTCAGGCCGATGATCGCGAGCGAGCCCGGCGCGTAGAGCACGGCGTCGTCGTCGGGCGTCTTCGCCAGGAGGTCGGCGAGCGATCGTGCCAGCCCGATCCGGCCGACCTCCCGGGTCGCGATCCGGATCCGATCGTAGAGCGCGCCATCGGCCGGATCCGTGATCCGGAGGTAGTCGTCCTCGGAGGCATCGCCGCGCAGCACGAGGACGTTGGCCTGCTGGGTCTCGATGTGCGCAGCGGCGCCGTCGATCGCGGCGTCGTAGGGCAGATCGAAGGCCTCACGCGCGTGGTCGGCAGTGACCTCGAGCCGCACGGTCTGGGTGCCGCCGTGCGCGATCGTCTTGAGCTCACCGTAGTCGAAGAACCCGTCGCCGATGATCGGGCCGACGAAGTGCAAGCCATCTTCGGTGCCGTCCGCGCACACTTCTTGGTCCGGACACGCGCCGCCGACGTTGCGATCGCCACCGTCGCAGCTCGCGGCCGGTGCGAACACGGCAATGGCACATGCAAGGCCCGCCTGCACGATCGTCTGGGTGTTGATCCTGGTCATGCCTGGATGACACGCGACTCGCACCTCGTGGGAACGCCGATCGAGCCCGGGCAGCTCGATGCCGGGCGTTGCCGGTTAGAAGTAGTCCGAGAAGAACACCAGCACCGCGGCGACGCTGCGCTTGCTGCCGAAGTCGCCACAACAGCTCGAGGCGCTGCCCCAGCTCGACCCACCCTTCCGGATCGTGCCACCCGATTCGATCGTTCCGATGGAGCTACCGTTCTTGCGGACCGTGCCGTCCGACTCGACCTTGCCAACCGAGCTGCCGTTCTTGCGGATCGTGCCGTCGGACTCGACCTTGCCGATCGAGCTGCCGCTCTTGCGCACGGTGCCATCGGACTCGACCTTGCCGACCGAGCTGCCGTTGATGCGGATCGTCCCGTCGCTCTCGATCTTCGCCCAGCTCGAACCTCCCTGGCGGATCTCGATGTCGGCGGCGGCGATCGCCGGGACGGCAACCAAGGAGAGCGCGATCAAGCAGGCGACGAAGGTTCGGATCATCGGCGCAGCCTACTGGATCCGGCTGGCGTTCGGCGAGCGCCATCGCCGCCGGCAACTCGAGTTGCCACGGCACCGCCTGCCAGCCGGACCGGGTTCCAGCCAACTACCCGGAACAAGTGCGCTGTATGCTCGGCACGATCCATGAAACTCATCACCACGATGATGCGCTTCACCTTCGCCCTCCCGGTGGTAGCGATCGCGCTGTGCCTGACGGCCCAGGCCGAGACGGCGGTCGCGGATCCCGTGGAACGCGGCGGCCCGCTGGCGACCGTCGAGCCGCCGCCCCCGGGGTCGGTGCCGCTCACCGGCCCCGAGCGGCGCACGCGCGCCGAGCTGATCCGTGACGCGGCCGCTAGCGTAGGCATGACGAACGCTGCGCTGCTCGCCGGGATCGGTGAGGTGGAGACCGGGTTCGCGCATTGCTGGTCCGAAGCGACCTGGGCGTGTCAGGGGCCGAGCTCGTCGTCGTGCGATGGCGGACCGGTGATCGCGGGGGCCTCCGACGGGCCGTGCTCGGCGCAGCAAGGCGGCCTCGGCATGTTCCAGTTCGACTCCGGGGCGTTCGATCAGACGATCGCGGCGTACGGCGCCGACATCGTCACGATCGAGGGCAACGTCCACGCGGTCGTGCCGTTCCTCGTCACGCGCGCGATCCAGTCAGTCGAGGGGGTGACCAGCGACGCCGAGGCGCTCGCGTGGATGAACACGATCACCATCCAGGACGGCGACGCGCAGCACGAGGCGTGGCTGTACTTCGTGGCGTGGCGCTACAACGGGTGCATGGGCTGCACGTCGGTCATCAACAAGTACCGCACCGGCACCAACAAGCTGGCCCAGGAGTTCGGCCCCGAGTTCTGGAAGTCGACGAACCCGAACCCGATGCCGGTGTCGTGCGCGCCGATCCCGGCGGCCGGCCGCACCATCGACGAGACCGATCTGTGCTTCGACAAGAGCGGCAACGCGAGCTTCTGGTTCATGGGCGACGGCGGCACCGGCGGTGGCTGCTTGTTCACCCACACCACCGACCGCGCGACCGCGGACAACCAGGCGACGTGGCAGCTCCAGTTCGATGCGGACGGCCGGTACCGCGTGGAGGTCTACACCGACGGCGGCAAGCACGGGCAGAGCCACCAGGCGAGGTACGTGGTCAAGCACGCCGGCGGCACCAGCGAGGTCGTCATCGATCAAGCTGCAGGCGAAGGCTTTCACAGCCTCGGCGAGTTCGACTTCGTCGCCGGCATGCCGTTCGGCGTGACGCTGGGTGACAACACGGGCGAGCCGTACGATCCCAACGCCGAGCTCAGCATCATGTTCGACGCCGTGCGGGTCGTGCCGGCCGAGGGCGATGTCGGCGGGTGCGCGGCCGGCGGCAACGCGAGCGGGCTCGTGCTCGTGCTCGGGCTCGGCACGCTCGTGCTCGTGATCCGCGCGCCGGGCAGGTCCAGGCGCTCCGCTCGACGACCCGAGTAGCTCCCCGTCCCGGGGAGTCACCCGATGGTGTGCGGGATTCTGGGCAGCTCGTTGAACGGCACGGTGATGCGCGCGGAGGTCTCGATCCCGAGCTGGTGCAGCATGGCGATCGTGGGGGCCGGGCCGGTGAGCACCAGGAAGTCCCCGAATTCCTCGATGAGGTTGAGGTCGAGGAAGTACTCGCCCCAGTCGAAGAACCGACAGCGCTTCGTGAGAATGCTCATGATGCCGAACTTCTGCTCCAGCTCCGCATGAAGGCTGGCGGCGTCGGAGATCTGCTCGAACTTGACGATGTCGAACTTCCCGTCACGCGGCTTGAGGTTGACCAGCCAGTGGCCGCGTTCGTCCTGCTGGATCTTGAGGACCTCCTGCGGGACCGGTTGGTTGAAGTACGTGTCCACGATCTTCCGCTCTTCACGGAAGGTCGCGCCGTGCGCCAGGAGCGTGGCTTCCACCTGGCGGTGGTCATGAACCCTGATCTTCAGCTCGTCAGCCATGGCGACATAGTACCGCGTGACGGCCACGACCCGCCTGCGGAGGGAACCCAACGGGGCCGAGCTCGAACCTCAGGGCCGGAGCATCGCGCCAGCGTGCTCCGTCGCGGAGCTGCCACGGAGCTCGGCGAGCACCTCGCTCGGCAACGGAAACCAGCGCAGCTGCTCGAAGTCGGACGTGCGGGCTCGCTCTTCGATCGACAGCGTCCGGAATTCCTCGGTGACCGCGGCGATGATCCGGCGTGCCTCGGCGAGGTAGTTCGGAAGCTCCCACTCCGGCTCGGTCCCGTGGCGGGACCGGTACTCCATCTTGCCCGTGCGGTACGAGACCTCGTCGAGGCGCATCACCTGGCCGCCGCTCTTGTTGCGATGGCGCCACTCCCCGGTGTCGGGGTCGAAGTCGTAGTGGGGCAACAGCTTCCAGCCCTCATTCGCGATCAGGTTGATCGCGTCGAGGATGAACTGGAACTGGGTCTCGGACAGGAAGTAGTTGAAGTTGACGCGCACCCAGCCCGGCTTGATGCCCTCGCAGCCGCGCACGATCTCGCGCTCGAAGTTCTTGCTCGTCGCGATGTCGATCCCGAGCAAGCGGTGCCCATACGGTCCGGCACAACCACAGCCGCCGCGCGACTGGATGCCGAACAGGTCGTTGAGCAGCGCGACGACGAAGTTGTGGTGCAGGTACGCGTGGCGGTGGCGCACGACGAACGACACGATCGACAGCCGCCAGGCCGCCGTGTTGCCGAGGATGTTCAGGTTGGGATTGACCGACCACGACGCGATCGCGCGCTGGATGAAGTCGACCTCGCGCTCGCGGATCGCGTCGGCGCCGACTGCCTCCTTGAGCTGGAACACCAGGCCGGCTCGGATCGACTCGATGATCGCGGGTGTGCCACCCTCCTCGCGAAGCACGGGATCGGTGAGGTAGCGGTGCTCCTCCTCGTTGACGTAGGCGACCGTGCCGCCGCCGGGGCTTCCCGGCACGGTGTTGGTGACGAGCTGACGCTTCACGAGCAGCACGCCAGGCGTCTGCGGCCCACCGATGAACTTGTGAGGCGAGATGAACACCGCGTCCTTGTACGCGCTCGGCTCCTCGGGATCGTTCAACTGGATCTCGACGTAGGGGCCGGCCGCCGCGAAGTCCCAGAACGAGAGCGCCCCGTGCGCGTGGAGCAGCTTCGCGACCGCGCGCTGATCGGTCGCGATCCCGGTCACGTTCGACGCCGCCGAGAAGCTCCCGATCTTGAGCGGACGCGCGGCATAGCGCTCGAGCTCCTGGGCGAGCTGCGCGAGATCGACATGGCCGTCCACGTCCTCGCCGATCACGACGACGTTCGCGATCGACTCGCGCCACGGCAGCTCATTCGAATGGTGCTCGAACGGCCCGATGAACACGACCGGCCGGGAGGCCTCGGGAATCCGCTCGGACAGCTTGTACCGGGCGTCGAGGTCCGCCGGGATCCGCAGGTTCATGACCTCGATCAGCTTGTTGATCGCGCCAGTCGCGCCCGCGCCGCAGAAGATCACCAGATCGTCGGGTCCCCCCTTGGCCGCGCGGTGGATGATCTCGCGGGCGTCGTGCCGGAACTGGGTGGTCTGGCGGCCCGTACCGCTGGTCTCGGTATGGGTGTTCGCGTAGAGCGGCATCACCTCATTCCGGATGAAGTCCTCGATGAACGTCAGCGACCGGGCCGACGCGGTGTAGTCCGCGTAGGTGACTCGGCGGGCGCCATATGGGCCATCGAGCGCCGTATCGTCGCCGATGATCGCCCCCCTGATCGTCTCGATGAGCCGGGCGCTTGCGGGGTGCATGCCGCGACATAGCACGACTCGGCCGATAGTTGGTTTTCACTCGACGGAGCCGCGACATCAGAGTCGCGGTGCGGCGTTCGGGAACCGAGTCCCGGCTTGTACTTGACCGAAAAGACATCGCCTCGCCTGGTGCGCCGATTGCTGAACCGCGCGCCATGCAGCGACCCGCCTATGGAATGTTGTCGATCCTGATGACCGTGGCCCTGGGGGGGTGCGGCGGAACCGGCTTCGGCGGCCGCTACGTTGGAGAGATCCAGCGCACGGATACCCGCAACAACACGAGCAACACGAAGTCGGAGAACTGGACCATCGACGAGCGCGGAGCAACCCTCACGCGTGACCGCGATGGCGTGACCTGCCAGTTGACGCTCGAAACGGGGGACTGCTCGGAGGGGTGCTTCAACAAGGTCATCGTGGATGGCGAGTGCACCTTCGATGGCGAGCGATTCACCCTCGAGACCGGGTTGATCGAGAGCGGCAACGTCTCGGACAACGATTTCCAGATCTCGACGTCGTGGACGTCGACCACCGGCGTACAGGGCGCCATCGTCGAGTCGGGCGTGATCACCAAGCAGTAGCTCTGCTCCTGGAGTCCGTGTTCAGGCGAACTCGGCGGGGATCGAGACCTCCACCTCGCGACCCGCAGCCACCGACCTCATCGCCGCGTCGACAATCACGTTCGTCAGCAAGAACCGATCGGCGGGCACCGGTGAAGGTCTGCGTTCCCGAATGGCATCCGCGAAGGCCAGATGTTCTCGGCGGAACAATTCGATCCCTTCCACCTGGTCGAGTTGCGGCGGTCGACTATCGGTCAACAAACCCGCCTCGCACCGAAAGATCGTCAGCCCGCTCGACGTGACCTTCGCGCCGCCTTTGGTGCCCAGATACATGAGATCGCTTCCGAGCTCGTCCATGTGCATGATCCATGCAGTCTTGAGCAAGATCAGGGCCCCTGTCTCCACACGGATCGAGGTCACGGCGAAGTCCTCTACATCGAGTTGACTGCTCGTCCAGCCCCACGTCGAACCAGACGCGGGCGCATTGGTCTTGCCGAGCAGGTTATTAGCAACCGCCGAGACAGCAGTCGGTCGCGGATACCCCAGGTTCCTCAATACCATGTCGATTCCGTAAACACCAAAGTCACCCATCACGCCAAGCCCCGCCGTTTCTTTGCCAATGAGGCTGCCGCTGAGGGACTCCGATCTCCCCGGGATCCCCCAGCGCCTCGCAACGTTGCATTCGGCGTAGTAGATGTCTCCGAGCATGCCTGTCTCGATGATCGCGTCGAGCGCCTGATACTCCGGCGCAAATCGCCACTTCTGCGCCACCATCAGCAAGCTCTCGCTGAGGCGCGCAGCTCGCGCGATCTGCAACGCATCGTCGAGCGTGCCTGCCATCGGCTTCTCGACCATCACATGCTTCCCAGCCGCCAGCGCGTCGATGACGGGCGCTCGATGTGCCTGGCTATAGGTCGCCACGATCACCGCGTCGATGTCCTCCCGAGACAGCATCTCTCGGTAGTCGGAATAGACTCGAGGAATCGTCCATCTCTGCGCAGTAGCGGCAGCCCGCCCGGGATCAACATCCGCAACCGCGAGCAACTCGAACCCGTTTCCTGCGAGGTCCTGGATCGCCCGGCAATGGTCTTGGGCTACATGACCGGCTCCGATCAGTCCCCATCGGATGCATTTCATCGAGAGAGACACTATTTCCCGGAGGCGAGTGAGGGTCAAGCGACTCCCGCGGCAGGTAGGTGTTGAACCCCGGAGCACGCACCAAACTTAACGTTGCCGCACCGAGGTTGTTGTTGGAGACACGGGAACACCGTCCGACCAACATCGGGACAGCCCGGCGATCACGACGGCTGAGCTCTCGTCGAAAGCACTCGTCCCTTAGCTCTTCTTTATCTCTAATGGGACCTATTGCGCGCGCGGTTCTATTGACCTGCGAGTTTTACCGGCCCACGCTGGGTTCCACGTGCCGTCGGAACCGCTGTTCTCGGTCATCGTGGTCGATCCGCCATCGGACGCGATGCTCGATCTGCAACTGCGTTGCCTTTCGGACCAGACACTGGGCAGAGAGCGGTTCGAGTGCATCGTCATCACTCCTCCTCATCGTTCGGGCTCACGGCACCCTCGACAGTTCGACTCGAAGGTCACGTTGAGCCATGTGATCCAAGGCGGCCTCGCACCTGGCGCTCTCTATGACCGCGCACTGGCAGTCAGCCGCGGAACGAATCTCGCCTTTCTCGGCGCGTGCAATCTTCCGGATCCGGATTGGTTGAATTCGCTACTGACCACGCTCGCTGGCTCGGATCACGCGCCGATCGCCCTGGGTACGTGCCTGTCCGTGCCAGACAACTGCGCTGCGAGCGACTGGCCCGAGAGACTCGCGCGGTTCACAGGTCGGGAACCGGAGGCGCTGTTTCGTGATGACGCCCCGCATGACTTCGCGCAGGTAGCTGCCAGCGCCGTTGCTGGCGAACCTCCCGTCCATCTCCATTCGCGCCTGGATCTGGAGCTGCGCGAGCTGTGCGCCCGAGAACCCACCAGCTGCTTCGGTGCTTACGGCTTCTCCCTGTCAAACTCCGCCGTTGCTCGACAGCAGGTGGAGGATGCCGGCGGCTTCAACACCTGCATGAGGACGCTATTCGACCGAGAGCTGGCCGTTCGACTCTGGCAAGGGGGCGGATCGTTTCTGTTTGCGCCCAGCGGTTCTCGGACCATCCACCTTCCTGTCACGGGCATCCCGCCGCGACGGCCCACACACGAGGACATCGAGGCCCTGTTCTTCAGGCATCCCTACTCGATGGTCCTGCTCATGGAGATCTGGGCTCACCATGTCGGCCAGGGGATCGATGCGCCCACGCCCGCGCTGCGATCGCTTCGCGGAATCGCCCAGACGATCCGAGACGCGGCACTCGATCTCGGCAAGGAATACGCCGCCGCCTTCGCGAGGACGTTGAACGTCGCGATGGACATCGAGAAGCACGCACTCATCCGCATATTCACCGAGTTCCGAGGGACCCCGGAACGATCCATTGCCGGGTACATCGAACAGGCGCTCGCGGAGGGACTCGCCAGCCTCCAGCGCGACGGCAAGACCTATCTGGATTTCACGCATACCCACAACTGGATCGATAGCCGAGTCCCGTTTCCTCCTGGAGCCAGCGCACCATTTCGCTGGCCGCTCGCGAACTATGCGCATCTGACACGGCATCCTGAGATGGACACTCGTACGGCATTTCAGCGGAGCCGCGACCCCCGAGATCTCCTTCGCATTCATTGCAAAGGTAGCTATCAGGTAACCATTGCGAGTGATGCGCTTCAGGGAACTTCCGGGACCTTGTGCATCCCGATCCCCATCGAACACCGGCTCCAGAGCGAGAGGAAGCTCAGCTCTACATACCCAGGACATCTGGACTCCTTCATCGACTGGGAGCGCGGCATGATCATGAATCTCCCCGTGGAGTCCACTGGCCAGCCGGATATCGTCATCGGTTACGACTTCGAGCACGTCTTGTATGAAGACGCAGCGATCGAGCGAGACGTCCCCTACCAGGAAGACCCCGCGGTGCTCGCGCGGTGCCTCCACATGGACATGTCTGCGGATACGCTCGAATGCGCAAGGCGGATCCTGGAGCTCGTGACTCCGATCGAGGAGCGGTCCCCATTCGAGGCCGCGAGAGCGATCTACCGCTGGCTCCAGAGCAACATCTTGTTCATCTTCCCTCCTCCAGGGTTTTCACAGGACAACCTCGTGCGGAGTGGACTTGGCGACTGCGGTGCGCAGATGTCAACCTTCGTGTCCCTGTGCCGCCTGGCGGGCATTCCCGCGCGCGGCTGCCAGGGAGAGCATTTCAAGAGGGTGATCGGGCCAGCTCAGCGCGTCGTCGAAGTCGAGATCATCTCCGTGGGGGATACGCCGCTTCTTCATTCCTGGGCAGAGTTCTACGCTCCCCCCTATGGCTGGGTCTCCGTCGAGATTCAGGGCACCGGGAAGAAGAGTCTCAGCGCGGCCGTGATCCCGGACGCCGACATGCGTCTAGCCGCGATCGGAGGGATCGAGGCTTATGAGGACCAGCAATTCGGCGACCTGATGCCCCTGAGAATCTGCGTCAGCGACGAGGCGCTGCGCCTTCCGGCCTTTCCGCGCATCCAACATCTCGTGGATCGGGAGGTCGAACAGCGACTTTATCGTGAAACACGACATCGGATGCGATGCACGTTCTCCATCTAGTACTTCGCCACGGAGGTCTTGATCGGTGGAGGTTTGCTCCGTCCGAACGAGCCCGAGCCCGACATCCCACCAGATCGGGGGCTCGGGCTCGATCAGCGATCGAACCTGTCAGCAGCCCTGTGGCCCAGCACTAGGATGAAGGCGCCAAGCAAGCCCCGGCTGCGGGGGGCCTCTCGCACGCAGATCTTTGCCGGAGAGTCCCGGCAGCTCCTTCGCATGGCAGGCCCACTCATGATCGCCGAGGCCGGCGTGGTGATGATGGATGTCGTGGACACGGTCATTGTCTCCCGTGCGGGCACGCTGGCCATGTCGGCGCTTGCGTTGGGAACGATCATCTTCTTCGCGACCGTGTATTTCGCCTTCACCGCAGCCTTGGGCGCCGAGCCACTCATCTCACAGGCCCACGGCCGCAAGAATGCCGCGAGGGCGTGGGGCTGGGGCTGCCAGGCCTTCTACCTCGGCATCCTGCTCAGCCTGCCCCTGATGGCTGTCGCGCTGCTGATCGTGTTCGGGCTCGAAGCCGCAGGCGTGCCCAGCGAGATCGCCGACGAGACACGGTCGTTCTTGTTTGCGCGGCTGCCCGCATATCCGGCGATCGCGAGCGCGGTCGTGTTTCGGTTCTATCTGTCCGCAACTCAACGGTCCAGCTCCATCCTGAAGGCTGTCCTCGTCGCCAACGCGCTGAATGCGTTTCTGGACATCGGGCTCGTGTTCGGACACTTCGGATTTCCAAGGCTCGGGGTCGTCGGCTCGGGGTGGGCAACGACGAGCTGCAATTATCTACTGCTCGGGATGTGGTCGTTCTCCGCGTGGCGCCGCACGCGACTCGAACACGGCACGAGCGACGCCATGGTGATTCCGCGGCCGTCGTTCGAGCGCATGCGCAGGATCTTCCACCTTGGCTGGCCAGCAGGAACAAGCCTGACGCTCGACACCGCGGTGTTGATGATCATCTCCACACTGATCGGGTCATTCGGCGCGATCCAGTTGGCCGCCCACCAGATCGCGAATGCGGTCTCATCGCTCAATTGGATGTGCACGAACGGCCTCGCCAACGCGACCGCGGCGCGCGTCGGGCATCACATCGGACAGGAGGAACCGCTCCTCGCGCGCCGATCGGGTCAGATCGCGATCGCGACCAGCGCGGTGGTGATGATGACCTTGGGGGCCATCTGCGTCGTGTTCGCGAGCGGGCTCTCGAGCCTGTTTTCCTCCGATCCACCGGTGCACGACGTGAGCACGACGCTGGTTCGAATTGTCGGCCTCGTCGCCGTCTTCGATGGGATCCAGCTGGTCGCCGCGGGAGCGCTTCGCGGAACCGGCGACACCCGTTCGAACCTCTACGCCGGTCTCGTCGCATACTGGGCGATCGGGTTGCCGCTCGGATATTTGTTAGGCAGCGTGTTCGGCTGGGGCGCAGCCGGCTACTGGACAGGGCACACGACGGCACTGGTCTGTCTCGCCGTGTTCCTGGTGGTCCGGTTCTGGAACACCAGCGCATCCCTGGAGCGCCTGGAGAAGACGTACCACAGTGTCATTCCGGGAGTGTAGCGCGCGCCGGTCAGTGCGATGATGGAGTCGGTCCAGCACGATGCAGACAGGGGGAGAGGTCTATGGGGAAAAGGCTGTTACCATTGCCAATCACAGATGCTCCGCGACGATCGCGAACAGTTCACGATTATCCGGGCATCATCAGCGTCCAGCGCCAGGACTGTGGGGACGACTTTTTCGCCCCTGATGAGCCGGAGATCGACGAGCATGGTGAACGGATCCGCGACTTCCTGAAGACGCCATCGGTGGCGCTGTTGCTGCCGCTCGCATCAGAACGCGAACGCGAGACATTCTCGTCCGTGATCCATTACGTGACCAGCTGGGGAGTGCGGCCCTCCCAGGTTGCGGTCGTGTATACGGCGGCCGCGGCGAAGGTCGTCGAGGACCTCGAGCTGCAGAGACACGGATACCTCCTGATCCAGGAGGACGCTGCGATCTCACTCTGCGACACCCAGAGGATCCGGGAGCGATTTGGCGTGGAGTTGCACGGCACGCGCGGCAAGGGGCGAGCGATCTTTGCCGCCTTCCTGCACCTCAAGTACATCGCGAAGCGATCCGAGATCCGCGAGTTGTTCCTGTTCGACGTCGACGTGATCGTTGGTCAGTACAGGCCACTCGAATACCTGGCATACCCACACGTGTCGGCGCCGAGCCCGGACAGGTTATTTGTCCTCACGGCGCAGAACAACGCACGGAGAGACAATCACTACCTCGTCGTGCCCCGAGAGATCTGGCGGCATGAGAGCGACCTCGGACGTCACTACGTTCGCCACTTCGACAAGATCGTATGGAGCCTGACAGGTGAGATGAGCATGCGCTGGAGCGATGTCGTGGACTCGATCCCGTTTGCCGTCGGTTATGGCATCGAGACCGTGTGGCAGCTGTTCGCAGCGGATCTCACCGCGGACCGCGAACGATCGCCCAGGTGGAGCGTGTCGCAGGTAGTGAACCCGTGGACGAAAGAGGATGGTGGAAACGCTGGAGCGAGCGGGCGTTGCTATGACGCGATGATGTACTTGCAGCTCAACCGGATGGCGTGGTTCCTCATCAAACACGGGAAGC
>Ga0113563_10001626_pt1 | contig 12968 bp, 11 predicted proteins | sample Mud3Dept3metaG_FD_80117 | JGI IMG/M metagenome (GOLD analysis project Ga0113563, IMG submission 80117) | Freshwater wetland microbial communities from Ohio, USA, analyzing the effect of biotic and abiotic controls - Mud 3 Core 4 Depth 3... | ecosystem: Environmental > Aquatic > Freshwater >...
GAAGACCGACGGCTCGGTGATGTGCTGGGGCAACGATCGGTCCGGCGAGCTCGGCGATGGCGTGACCAATCCGCGGACCCCGCGGACCGTCGCGCTGGCGTGCCCGTAGCCCGTCCTGTGAAGTATCGCCATCTACCTTGGCGTTGGTACGATCAGCGTGCGACGCCCGGCGCTCACGGCGGCGCAACGCGGTACCGCAGCTCGACGAAGTCGACCGTGGGCTCGTCGACACCGTTCGAGGTCAGCACGACGCGGAGCTGGGAGTAGCGGGCGGCGGTCACGCTGGGCTGCGCGCCCGGCGCGTGCGGGCCCGACCACGGCGCGGCGTCGCATGCGATGACCGTCGCACACGAGCGGACGTAGAGCTCCGCGGTCGAGCCGGGCGGCAACGCGAGCCCGGCGTCGATCGCCTCGATCTCCGTGACCTGGCCGTCGAGCTCGAGGTCCTTGACCGTCGAGATCCACTCCGACCGCTCGGCGATCTGACCGGGGCCGCCCTGGGTGAACACGGTCAGCGTCCAGCTCTGCAGGGTGCCAGTCATCCCGCCGCTCTCGTCGTCGACGTGCAGCGTCCACGCGCCGGCGAGCGGGCCGCCGTCGAAGGTGGTCGGCGAGTGCCAGCGATTTCCGTTGGTGGTGCTGTTGCGCAGCACCGCGGTCTTGCCGTCGTGGATCAGGTCGACGTCGACCTCGCCGATCATGCCGTGCGCGATCTGGTAGCTCACCCGGACATCGGTGACGATCTCGGCGCCGAGCACCTCGGGCGTGACCACTCGATCCACCCCGGCGGTCGTGTTGTTGGGGATCGCGGCCTGCGCCGGATCGAAGTACGTGACGAACGCGTTGCGCCGCGGCATCACCGGACGCAGCAGGGCGACCGGGATCTGGCCGCCGATCGCGACCCCTGTCGGCGCCTGCGTCACGGTCATCGCGATCGCCTCGCCACCGCCGGTCTCGCTGAAGTCGATCACGAGATCGTTCCAGCCCGATCGCAGCGCGGCGGTGACGTCCGTGGCCACGGCGCCGCCGGTATCCTCCAACCGGTCAGGCGACGCCTGGTCGGCGAGGAACACGCGATTGCCGTCGTCGCTGATCGTCGTGAGCCGGTGGTCGCCCGCAGTCGTGGCGCGCAGCTGGCCGAACCAGCGCTGCGACAGGTCGTCGGCATTGGTCAACCCGGGAGCGAGCGGCTGGTCGATCTGATCGGCGAGGAGCGGCCTGGTGTACAAGCTGGCGGTCGCCGGTCCCGTCGCCAGCCGGTCATCCCATGCGACGACGAACGCGCCGCGCAGCTGGTCGACCCGGCCGCGCAGCTGGCCCCTCGTGATCGGCGCGAGCACGCCACCCGTGGGAGTCGCGGTCCGGATCCGCATACCTGAACCCCCACCGTTGGTCTGCACGACCGCGGCGCGGAACGGGAACCAGCCCCCGGCCCCCGCGTCGAACGTCCCGACCTGCGGGTTCGGGAATTCGGCCTTCACGACGTCGACGAACGCCCGGGTGTTAGCCGGCGCGATCTGCAACGCGGCAAGGTCGTCGCCCGCCAGCTCGATGTCGCTGACGCCCGCCTTCAGCGCGACCTCACCCTCGATCCAGTACGTCCAGTCGTCGTTGGCCGTGACACCGACACCGACCGGCGCGTTGCCGCTCGAGGCCAGATCGGTCCCGCCAAACGACACCCCCGCGATCGTCGCGGTGTCGATCGCCGGCCAATCGACGCCACTGCCGAAGCTGCCATGCCCGGTGTTCGAGCCGCGTGCGATCACCGCGCCGCGGACGTACGCAGCGGGCGTCAGGGTCGCGCGGGCAGGATCAGCCGGGACCGCGACGTCCGGATCGACGGTGATGTCGATCAACGAGATCGCGTCGGCCAGCTCGGCGTCGGTGTCGAGCCGGAGCCGGCACTGGTTGGCGTTGCACACCACCGGCGGTGGGGAGTCGGGCCGGGTGGCATCGCCAGCGTCCCCGGTCGCGCCGAGCCGGAAGCCGCAGGCCGCAACGCCGCACGCCGCGACGACTGCTAGGCCCCGAGCGATGATGCCCATCGGTTGATTCTACCGCGGGGTCGACGTCGATGGGCCCCCGATCCTCGGAGGCCATGGGTGCAGCGGGGCCTCGACAACCGAACGATCGACGAGCGTCGACTCGTGTCGTCGCGGCCTGATCACGCGATGTTGCCGGACGAAGGTTGCGGAAGAGGAAAGCATCCCTCGTCCCGCCAGCTCACTCGACGTGGGATGCTCGCGTTTGTGTGGCTGTGTTGCCGATGCAGTAGCGAGGTGATGGAGGAAGACGTCGGGTGCTCGGCATGTCCGTATCCGATCGAGGTCGCCGCCATCGAGCGCGTCGCGCGCAGGCATCGGTTGAACGAGAACGTCGACGGTCGCGATCCGAAACGCGTCGTTGCCGCGCAGGTCATCGGCGCGCGGTCGTGCGACATGGGGAAGCGAAGCGCCTACCGAGTCGAGCTCGCGCGCGCGGACGGCGCGAAGTTCGGCTACGACAGCGACGGATACCCCAAGCGTGAGCTGCTCGGCGCGATCGTGGTCGCCACGCTGGTGGGGGACCGGATCCACGACTGGACCATCGAGGAGGAATTTCATCCTCCCGCGCACGACATCGCGCCGGACTTCACGCGTGGCCCAAGCCAGGTGCCCGCGAGTGTCGCGTGGCCTGTGCCGAGTGTGCCCGGCGTTCCCGATGGGTACCTGCCGCGAAGGACGCCCACCGGGCAGCTCGTGGGAGAGCCGATCGATCCGCTACGCGACCGCGTGCGAAGCGCGGCGACCCATGCCCGGCTCGCCGAGACCTTGGCGCAGCCGGTGCCGCGCACGCTCGACATCCACTGGCGCATCGTCCTCGCTCTCGCGATCGGCGCGCTCGGTGCGGTCGGTTGCTGGATCTACCTCGCCGTGGATCCACCACCCGCTGAGAACCTGACGGCGCTCGTGATCGTGGCGAGCTGTCTATCCGTGCTGTTCGGCGGCCTCCTCGTGGTGCCGACGATCGTCCGGCTGTGGAGGCGGTGGCACGCGCCGATCACGCGCGCGGTCGCCGGGGTCGTCGACGTGCGCCGAACCGAGGACAGCTCGCACCGCGGCATCCGACGCGCCGCCCTCGCGTTCGCGGATGACACCATCCGCGACTACGAGCTGTTACCCCGAGCCGCGCGGGCCGCGACGCCCGGCACCGTCGGCGTCGCGTGCTTTCGCCAGCACCACGTGATGGCGTTCCTACCACTCGACGGTGCGTGACGGATTCGGGTTCTCGACAGACGGCGACAGACGGGGTCAGACAGTCTCTTCAGCGGCGGCGCTTGGTGCGAACGGATCGCTTGGCCTTCTTGGACCGCGATTCGGCGCTCTTCTTCTTGGCAACGCTGCGCGATGCGGTCCTCTGGGTTGCAGTCGCCTTGGCGTCGCGTTGCACTGGGGCCGCTTTGGCCGGGGGGCGAGAGCCCGCCGGCTCGAGATACTCGCTCCAGTCCATCTTGCCGCCCGCGCCCGCATTGCGTCCGAGCCCGAGGCCAACCAGCAGGACGAGGACGGGCAACCAGGTGGAGGCGCGCATCTGCTCACTGGGAGCACGGTTCGTACCAAGCCACCGATCGGGCAACGCAATGAAATCTCGTCGGCGAACCGACATTCGGGATGAAGGCGGAGACACCCGGCCGCCCAGCCGGGGCGGCAACCCTCAGCGTGCGATCACCGCACAGGTTCCCTGCTCCAACGTCCCGGGATCCAAACGCTACGTTGTCGGCCCGCTCGCGCTTGGCTGGAACCGGCGCATGATCTCGTCTCGCGGGGCGCCGGCCTCGTCGAACACCTTCTTCGCGACGTAGATCGGGACGTGGTTTCCGATCGCGAGCGCGAGAGCGTCTGACGGCCGTGCGTCGATCCTGATCACCCGTCCCTCGGTGCGAACGAAGATCGAGCCGACGTAGACGCCGTCGCGTAGCTCGTCGACCTGCACCTTGACGAGGGCGCCATGCAGCTTGTTCATCACCGTGTCGAGAAGATCGTGGGTGAGCGGCCGCGGCGGTGCCGCGCTGCGCATTCGCAGCACGATCGATGTTGCCTCGGTTCCACCGACGAAGATCGGGAGCACGGCCAGCGTGGTCTCGTCGAGCAGCAGCACCACTGCGCCTTCGGGGAGCCCGACGACCTGCATCACGTGTGCGTCGACATAGTCGCTCGGGATCCCCGTCGCTTCGGACGGCTCGACGGGCGTTCGAGCAACCGGAGCGGTCGGCGTCGACGGCTTCACCACCGGACCACCGCACGCCGCGAGGGCCGCCAAGACAAGGAGCAAGCGCATGCAGTGCACTATAGCCACCCGGGCAAGGTGAACCTGTCATCCGGGCGCCCCGAGTCAGGGCGCGGCGCGGCTCGTCGGCGACACCGAGGTAGGCCTGCAGGCGCTGGTGAACCGGCGCGCGTGACCCAGGATTCACGGCGTGACGGACTCGACCACGAGCTCGGCGAACTGACCTTCGAAGTGGGCATGGGGAGGCAGGTCGACAGCGAGGCCGCCGAGCGTCGTGCGTCGTGCCGTGGAGTCACTGCCGGGGTCATAGTGGAACGTGACCGTCGAGGTCCCCGTCACCGTGATCTCGCCGCGGGCATGAAACACAGCGGTGCTACTCGGCAGCCGAGAACGTCACGACCACCCTGCCCAGATCGCGGTTCTCGCCGGGTCGTGCTCGCAAGGGCACGCCGGAGAACTCCCCCGAGGGACTGGAGATCACCAGCGCCTTGGAGTCCGGATGAACCCGGCGCAGCTCGAATCGACCATCACGATCCGTGGTCGCGTTGGTCGTGGCGAGGATGTCCTCCACGGATGGCGGCTTGCCATCGCGCACGCGAACCGGCGCGACGACGTGACCAGCCAGTGGGCGATCGTCGGCTCCCACCAGCGTTCCCCGAACCACGATCCATTCCCGAAGCTCGAGCTCGATGGTCCGCGTTGCGCCCGCTTCGAGCACCACCTCGGCGGCTGCGGTTCCGCCGTTCGCGAGGATCTCGATGGTGTGGCGACCAGCCGTCAGGTTGCCGACGGTGATGGTGCCATCCGCGCTCCGCGACCGCAGTGAACGCTGCGCCACGCCACGCACCCGCAGCTCGAACTCGACCGCGGGCTGTCGCCCCTGGCGAACGAGGACCTCGAGCGAGGCATCGCCGCGGAGCTCGATCCTATGGTTCGTCTCCGGCGCAGCTGATTCGAGTCGGCCGCGCCCGTGGACAGGGTGATAGGCGGTGACCACGAACTCGCCATCGTGGAGGCCCGTCGCCGCGAACCGGCCATCGGCGTCGGTCAGCATCGGGGCGGTGCGGAATTCGTCGCTCTCGAGCTGAACCCAGGCGTCGGCAACCCCGCCTCCTTGCTTGTCGACGACCATCCCGCGGACCGTGCGTTCGCATGCGGTGACGATGAGCCTGAGGTCAGCCGGCTTGTCCGTGAGGTTGAACGTGGTGGCGGATTGGCCGGCCTCCCCGTCCACGACGATCGTGCGGTGGCATCGAGGGTCGACGATCGACAGGCTGTGGGTGCCCGGCGGGAACCCGCGAATCGAAAACCCACCGGCGGCGTCGGTGATCGTCTCGTGCGCGTGATCCGGATAGTAGCGGTCGGACGACACCTGGAGCGCGACGCCCGCGGCCGGCTTGCCGCGGTGATCCACGATCGTTCCACGCAGCGTGGGCGTATCGCCAAGAGCGATCGTGACGGGCTCGTCCCGCCCGACCACCACCGCCGCCTCGCCTCGCGTACCGTCATCGGCAACGGCGACGAGCGTGTACGCACCACCCGGAGCGCTCGCGATCTCGAAGCTGCCATCCGCGCTGGTTCGCGTCGTCGCGGCTCCCAGGTTGACGATGTCCGAGATGTCTCCGCCGAGCGCCAGGGTGGCCAGTTCGGGTCCCCCTGACCGCGCCAGCCTGATCGTGGCGAGCCGCGCCGGCATCACGCGTCCTTTGACGACATGGCCGTTCTTGACGACCAGCTCGAGATCGCTCAGGTCTCGATCGCCGACCTCGACGCCGTTTCGGCGCACCAGCAACGGCCGGCCGAACGCCTGGGCGAGAGCGCCGTACGACCCGCGGGCCACCCCGTGGATCACGAACCGGCCGTCGGCGGCGGTCGGAACCTGCGCGACGTACCCGACGCCCTCGGTCGAATGGAGTAGCGCGGCCGTGACGTCGGCCACCGCGCGGCCATCCTCGTCAACGACGCGGCCGGACACGTTGGCACCGCGATCGAGCCAGACCTCGATCCCGGTCTGGGTCTGCCCGATGTCCACCTCCACGATGCTCGGAGTCAGGGTGACCTGGTGGGCGGAACGGGCGCGCAGTGCGAAGCTGCCAGCGGCCAGGTGTTCGAACCTGAACCGGCCGTCATGGTCGGTCAAGGCGCCAAGATCCGGCTGCGCGTCGACGAACACGTTCGCACCCGCGACGGGGCGGCCATCTCGACGGTCGAGCACGACGCCCTCGATGATCGAGGCCGGGACGAGCTGAAGGTCCCGTTGGATCTCCGAGCTCGCGACCAACAGATGGACTTCTGCCGGCGCATACGCCGCGTGTTGAGCGCGGAGATCGTACTCCCCGGCCGTGAGCCAGAGCTCGTAGCTGCCATCGTTACCGGTGATCGCAGCCTTGCGCTTTCCGGTCGGGATCTCGGCAGGTGCTGTTTCGGCGGTGACGATGGCCTCGGCCACCGGGCCGCCCTTGATATCGGTGATGGTGCCGCGAACGCGGACGCCGCCGCGGATCAGGCGCAGCTCGAGTCCCTTGACATCACCGGTCCGGATCTCGATCGCCTCGGGCTTGTTCGACGTGTAGCCCGGGAGAGTGGCATCGACGTAGAAGTGTCCGGCGGACAGCGCGAGCTCGAAGCGACCCGCCTCGTCCGTGACAACGACCATGGGGGGAGCTTGTTGCTCGAGGATGGTGGTGGCCAGGGTTCCGCCGCTCGCACGGCTGACCAGAACCGACGCCCTGGGGAGCGGCGAAGAGGTGCGGTCGTCGATCACGACCCCGGAGAGTCGCTGCCTTCGCGCGGACGGTGGGTTCGCTTCGTCCACGGGCGCCGCTACCGAGTGCGCTGCCGAACCGGACGTGGACCCGCTGGCGGCGTCGGCCTCGGAACCGCGCAGCACGCGATACCCGAGCAGTGAAACGAAGCACGCAACGACCGCAGCGACGATGACGAGGATCTTCTTCACGGCGACTCCGGTCGTGGCAAGGGTTGTGATGGCGCCCGTCGTCATGGTCGTCTGCGCGGCCGCGGACCGCGCCCCGACCGCCGCGATGACAGCCACCGCCAGCGTCGCCGGGACTCGACATGCGCTCGCGAGCTCGGTGAACCGCTGCGCCCGTTCGCGAAGCATCTCGCGTCCCCGCGACAGCAGCTTCTTCACGTTGGGCTCGCTCAGCTTCAGACATTGCGCGATCTGGGACACCGACTGCTCGGCTGCGTAGTGCAGCACCATCGGTGCGCGATAGCGGTCGGGCACGCGGCCCAGCAGCTGGGACAGCGCTTGGTCGGCTTGCCGCTCCATCAACTGACGGAGCGGAGTGGCATCCGACTCGAGCTCGTTGACCACCTCTGGATCGTCGGTCACCTCGCGCGATCGATCACGGAGCAGCGTGCGCGCGACGTTGCGCGCGATGCCGCAGAGCCACGGCGCGACTCGGTCCGGATCGCGCAGGCGATCGAGGCTTGCCCAGGCGCGCAGGAACGCCTCCTGCGCGGCGTCCTCCGCGAGCGCGCGGTCGCCCACGACCGACAGGGCCACTGCGAATGCGGCATTCTGATACCGGCGCACCAGCTCCGCGAACGCGACCACGTCCCGCGCATCGCGCGCGGCCGCAACCAGGGTCGCATCGGGCGGGGACGTTTCGGCCATCATCGGGAAGTACCAACCAGCGTCTCCGTGGTGACAAAAAAGACCGCGCGATTCGTCCTCGGACCGAACTAACGGGAATCACTGTGATTCGACGCGTCGTTGGGTGACCCCGCACGTCCCGACGCGAATCACGGCCGGCGGTCGATCACGTCCACCGAGAGAAACGTGACCTCGGCGTAGAACGAATACAACCCGACGTGGGCGGACGGGATGACGGACTCCTCGCGCGGGCTGATCAGGTTCGAAGCACCACTTGCGCGTCGCCCCTTGCACAACGGCGGTCCGCTCGGGAGCGAGTCTCCCGAGCTCGCCTGGAGCGTGACCTGCAGTGGCAGCGTGTATGGTGCAAACGTCACCTGGTTGCCAACGGGAACCGAGGTTCGCGCGTCCCAGACCTCGAGGCCATCACCGGCGGCTGACCGATGGACCTCGTAGCAGATCACGCCTGGGGGACTGGAGCCCGCCACACCGATGTCGGTGACCAAGTAGACCCCGAACCCGTAGTTCGTATTGCCTTGCGTGACCTCGTCGAGTGTCGCGATCACGGTCGGCTCTGCCAGTTCCCCGGTCGACAGCAACACCGCCAGCTGGTTCCCGGACACCGAGTCGACGCGAACCTGATCGGCTCCCTGGATCCAGCTTCCCGTGCGAACCGACCAGTCGTTGAAGTCGCGGAGACTCGAGAAGTAGGCACGGCGATCGATCGGGAGTGCCGGGTGTGGATCACACGCGTCGCCCACGTCGTCGCCATCCCTGTCGGCCTGATCGTCGAACAACCCCGGGCAAACGTCGATCGCATCATCTGTTCCATCGGAGTCCTCGTCGTGATCGGCGAGCGCGACGGCGTCGCCCGGCCGGACGTTCAGCCCGAACACCGAATCGCATCCGGCTGCGAGGATCGCCAGCATTGCCGCGCGCATCCCGCGATGGTAGCCCAGACAGCCCCCTGGCCCGACCGGGCCGCCGCGGCCCAGATTCCTCGTAGAGCCGGAGGGCTCCGGTGGCATCAGGATCGACTTGCCGATTGTCGATCCGGTCACCATGGTGTGGTGCGTCGTGAAAGGCACCGTTCGTCCACCCGCGGTCGCGGGTAGTTTCTATCCCTCGGAGCGAGGCGAGCTCGTCCGCGTCGTCGACGCGCTGCTCGCGTCCGCGCCGCAGGTCGTGGGCCAGTGCCCCAAGGTCCTGATCGTGCCGCATGCGGGCTACGTCTACTCCGGCCCGATCGCGGCGTCCGCGTTCGCGCGGATCGCTCCCCATGCGGACAGGATCGAGCGGGTCGTGCTCGTCGGCCCCGCCCACCGCGTGGCGGTCGACGGCCTGGCCTGGCCGGGCGCAGCGTGGCTCGCGACCCCGCTCGGCGAGCTCGAGGTCGATGTCGCCGCGATCTCCAGCGTGCCCGAGCTCGGTGCGAGCGTCGCGGCGCATGCGCGCGAACACTCGCTCGAGGTCGAGCTGCCGTTCCTGCAGCGGGTCGCGCCCCGCGCGAAGCTCGTCCCACTCGTCGTCGGGCGCGCGGGGCCCGAGGCGGTGGGCCGCGTGCTCGACGCGCTGTGGGGCGGCCCCGAGACCCTGATCGTGATCAGCTCCGATCTGTCCCACTACGAACCGTACCGGGTCGGCCGCGAGCACGACGAGCGCACCGTGGCGCGGATCCTCGACGGCGACCTCGGCCTCGCCGGTGCGGATGCATGCGGAGCCGCCGCGCTCAACGGCCTGGCGTGGGTCGCGCGCACGAAGCGGCTGCGTCTCGAGCTGATCGATCTCCGCAGCTCGGGCGACACCGCCGGGCAGCGCGACGAGGTGGTCGGGTACGGCGCGTTCGTCGGGCACGAGGTGCGGGCATGAGCCACGCGGACGGTCGCGAGCGAGGGCGCGCCCTGGTCCAGTGGGCGCGCGCGCGGGTGCGCGAGGCGCACGGCGGCCCGACCGCGACGCCACCGAGCGCACCGTGGTGCACGGAGCTCGGGGCGACGTTCGTCTCGCTGCGCTGGCGCAGCGGCAAGCTCCAGGGCTGCATCGGATCGCTCCGGCCGGTGCGTTCGATCGTCGGCGACGTCGCCCACAACGCGATCGCCGCCGCCACGCGCGACGCTCGCGGCGCGACGCTCGCCCTCGCGGACGTCGACGAGCTCGACGTCGAGGTGTCGATCCTGTCGGCGCTGGAGCCGATCACCGCCGCGAGCGAAGCGGCGATCCGCGCCGCGATCCGGGTCGGCCACGACGGCCTCGTGCTCGAGCACGCGGAGCGGCGGGCGACCTTGCTCCCCACGATGTGGGAACGCCTGGTCGATCTCGACACGTTCCTGGTGGCGCTCAAGCGCAAGGCCGGCCTGCCCGGCGACTTCTGGAGCGACGACGTGCGGGTGTCGCGCTACTCGACCGAGCACCACGTCGACCACGCCCCCACCACGGGAGGTACCCGATGACTCACCCCGCTCGCTGGTGGCACATGGCCGACGATGGCCGCGTCCAGTGCGATCTGTGCCCGCGCGACTGCCAGCTCCGCGACGGCCAGCGCGGGATGTGCTTCGTGCGTCAGCGCGAGGGCGACGGCATGGTGCTCACCACCTACGGCAAGTCGAGCGGGTTCGCGCTCGACCCGATCGAGAAGAAGCCGCTCAACCACTTCTACCCGGGCAGCTCGGTGCTGTCGTTCGGCACCGCGGGCTGCAACCTGGCGTGCAAGTTCTGCCAGAACTGGGACATCTCGAAGTCGCGCGAGATGGACCGGCTCACCGACCAGGCCTCCCCGGAGGCGATCGCGCGCGCCGCCGTCGACGCGGGCGCGACGAGCGTGGCGTTCACCTACAACGATCCGACGATCTTCGCAGAGTACGCGATGGACGTCGCCGACGCCTGCCACGCGGTCGGCCTCAAGACCGTCGCGGTCACGGCGGGCTACATCCACGCCGAGCCACGCCGCGCCTTCTACGCCAAGCTCGACGCCGCGAACGTCGATCTCAAGGCGTTCACCGACGACTTCTACTTCAAGCAGACCGGCGCTCACCTCGAGCCGGTCAAGGACACGCTCCGCTACCTCGTCCACGAGACCTCCGTCTGGACCGAGATCACGACGCTGCTCATCCCGGGGCTCAACGACTCCGATGCGGAGCTCGCGGAGCTGTCGGCGTGGGTCGCCGGGGAGCTCGGCGTGGAGGTCCCGCTGCACTTCAGCGCGTTCCACCCCGACTTCAAGATGACCGACCGGCCGCCGACCCCGCCGGAGACGCTGCGTCGCGCGCGAGCGATCGCACGCGAGCACGGTCTCCGGTACGTCTACACCGGCAACGTCCACGATCTGCAAGGCGACACCACGAGCTGCCCGTCGTGCGGCACCGCGGTCATCGAGCGCGACTGGTACCAGATCCTGTCCGCGAACCTCGACCACGGAGCGTGCGGGACATGCGGCACGCAGATCGCCGGCCGGTTCGGCGACAGCGTCGGCCACTTCGGTCGGCGCCGGATGCGAGTCGTGATCGGGTAACTGACTAGACCCGCGTCGGGGCGACGGGCGCGAGGGTCAGTTCGAGTAGTTGCTGCACTTGCCGCTGCTGCACGTGCCGCCGTTGCAGTCGGAGCTCGAGCTGCAGCTACCGCACTTGCCGCTCGAGCACTTGCCGATGCTGCAGTCGGAGCTCGAGCTGCAGCTACCACACTTGCCGCCCGAGCACTTGCCGTTACCGTTGCAGTCGGAGCTGCTGCTGCAGCCGCCGCACTTGCCACCCGAGCACGTGCCGGTCTTGCAGTCCGAGCTCGAGCTGCAGCTACCGCACTTGCCGCCGGAGCACTTGCCGTGGCCGTTGCAGTCCGAGCTCGAGCTGCAGTTGCCGCACTTGCCACCCGAGCACTTGCCGAAGCCCGCGCAGTCCGAGCTCGAGCTGCACGCCGTCTCGCGCTGCGGCGCGAGGAGCTCGTCGAGCGAGAACGAGGGATCGAGCTCGACCCGATCGGCCGCGAACGCCGGGACCGCGACGGGGGTGACCGCCGGCTTGGGATCGCCGCCACACGCCGCGAGGAGTCCGACCACGAGAAGGAGGAGCTTCATGGGAGGGTCATATCATCAACCCACGACGGGATCGTGACAGACTGACCGCGAGCATCATGCAGTCCTCGCCGCCGACGACGCCGCGCAGGAACCTCCTCCTCCCGCAGCAGGAGCGGTGGCCGCTCGACCTCGACAAGCCGGTGATCGAGCTCGTCGACGTCTCGCTGTCGTTCGGCCCCAAGCAGGTCCTCAGCGGCCTCAACCTCGCGATCGTCCCCGGCAAGACGACGGTGATCGTCGGGCGCAGCGGCTCCGGGAAGTCGGTCCTGCTCAAGTTGATGATGGGCCTGCTCCGGCCGACCAGCGGCCGGGTGATGCTGTTCGGCCGCGATCTCTCGACCGTGTCGCCCGTCGAGGTGCTCGAGCTCCGCAAGCGGATGGGGATGCTGTTCCAGAACTACGCGCTGTTCGACGCCCTCACCGTCGACGAGAACGTCGGGTTCCCGCTCATCGAGAACTCTCGCCTCGGCAAGCGTGACATCACGGAGCTCTCCCACAACTTGATCCAGCTCCTCGGCCTGGGCGGCAGCGAGCGGCTGCTGCCGGCCGAGCTCTCGGGTGGCATGCGCAAGCGCGTCAGCCTGGCGCGCGCGCTGATCGCCAACCCCGAGGTCGTGCTGTTCGACGAGCCGACCACCGGCCTCGATCCGATCATGATCGAGAAGGTCGACGAGATGATCGCCCTCGCCAAGGAGCAGTACCAGATCACGTCGGCGATCATCAGCCACGACATGGCCAGCACCAAGCGCCTGGCCGACCGGGTCGGGTTCCTCCACGAGGGCAAGATCATCTTCTACGGCACGTACGGCGAGCTCGTCCGCTGCAAGCTGCCGCCGGTCCATGCCTTCGTCGAGGGGGCGCAGACCTCACGCCTCGCGCGGGAGGGCGAGGTCTCGACCGCACCGAGCGAGGCGCCCGCCCCGATCGTCGAACCGCCGATCGTCGAGCTGGTCGCGGTGCACAAGCGGTTCGGCGACAAGCAGGTGCTCAAGGGCATCGATCTCCCGATCTATC
>Ga0113563_10001629_pt1 | contig 12962 bp, 11 predicted proteins | sample Mud3Dept3metaG_FD_80117 | JGI IMG/M metagenome (GOLD analysis project Ga0113563, IMG submission 80117) | Freshwater wetland microbial communities from Ohio, USA, analyzing the effect of biotic and abiotic controls - Mud 3 Core 4 Depth 3... | ecosystem: Environmental > Aquatic > Freshwater >...
GCCTCAATCCAGCGCCGGCCGAAGTGTTCGTGATCGATAATGGGTCGACCGATGGGTCTCTCGCACTGCTTCAGGCTTGGACCGAGCAAACCAAGGGTGTCAACGTCCGCCTGTTGCAGGAGGCGAAACCGGGAGCATCTGCAGCGAGAAATACAGGCATCCGAGCGGCGCGTGGCGATATCGTTGCCTTTACCGATAGCGACTGTGTCCCACAATCGGACTGGTTGAGCCATCTGTTGGCCCCATTTGACGATGCGGACACAGGGGCTGTCGCAGGTCGTATCGCCGGAGTCTTCGATCGCACACTGTGCGAAATGTTCTGCTCCCTCTACACGCTTCAATCGGCCGGGGAAACGACGACGCACCGAGAATGGACTCCTTGGTCCGGTGGATTTCCGACGGCCAATCTTGCGGTGCGGCGCCGGCTCTTGGAGCAACTGGACGGGTTTGACGAGACGGTGAAGATTTATGGAGAGGACTACGATCTGTGCGCCAGACTCTACGAACAGCAGGCGGCGATTGTTTACACACCGACTGCCTGTGTGATGCATCACCACCGGACCACCCTGCGGGGATTAATCCGACAGGCTTTCGGGTTTGGCAGAAGCCATGCATATCTATTGCAGCGGCATCACCCCCAGGGATTATGGCTTGAATTGCCTCGCCGCTTGGTCCAATGGACCGCGCTTCCGATGCGCGGGTGGGTGGACGTCGCGTCACCGGACAAGAAGGCACTGGCCCTGCTTGCGATGGGTTGTTTCTATCGGCCGAGTCTCTGGCTGTTCCCGTTGTATTTGCTGTGGCTGATTCATCAAGCGAGTGTACGGGCTCGCGCAGCTGGTGCTCCAGTTTCGCTGTCTCGTTCGTTCAATCTGGCGTGGCTCCTGATCGTGAAGGCAGGCGCGATGACGGCAGGCCGATGGTGGGGGTCGGTGAGATACGGTGCGTTATGTTTGTAGATTGTCGAACCCGGAGACCGAGCGGCCCGTCAGAGGGTATGGAGTGCGATTGCCATGAGTGAGTCCGTATCCATCATCATCTGCTCGAAAGACCGGCGCCGTGACTTGGAGAAAGCCGTACTGACAGTCCGGAAGTCCGGCCCAGCCTGCGCCGCCGCGGAGATCGTGGTGGTCGAAGAAACGGATCGGCCCGAGCCGATCGCAGACGTAAAGTACGTGGCGATTCCGCGTCACCATCGCGGTTTCGGCTACGCGAGAAATACCGCGGTGCAAGCCGCAACCGGCGCCATCCTCTTGTTTATTGACGACGATTGTGAAGCGAACGAGGGGTGGGGGGAAGCCTTACTCGCTCCGTTCGAAGAAAATCCCGATGTCCTCGGAGTTGCAGGGGCGGTTGCGGTGCACGAATGCGGCCTGATCGGGTATGCGGAAAATATTCTCGGATTTCCCGGCGGAGGGTTGCGCTATGCGCATCAAGCGCAGGGGCACACGGTGCCGACGGAGCACCTCTCAACCTGCAACTGCGCCTATCGAAGAAGCGCGCTGCAACTCGCGGGAGGCTTTCCGGAAGAGGCACGGGCCGGTAGTGAAGACTCGCTCATTGCAGAGCGTGTCGCTCGGCTGGGGCGCTGTTGTTACACACCCCATGCTGTGGTCTATCACCGGACGCGAGACCGTTTGTCGACCGTGGCAAGCTGGTTTATGCGACGCGGGTACAGCGAAATGGCGTCCATCCAACATCGTGTGGGGAAGAGCCTGTTTCTCACGTATGTAATCAGAAGTTCGTGGACGTTGCGGGTGGGAGTCATACTCCTCATCGCTGCCTGGGTTCCTCCTGTTGCCGCGCTTGTGCCGCTTGGTTTCTCGCTCTATTACCTGGTGATGTTGTGGCGATATCGGTTTGCGAGAGACTATCCGACCCATCGTGCGGCATGGTGGGTGGTTCCCCTTGTGAAATTGACGATGGACGTCGGCAACGAACTCGGTCGATGGAAATACGCGATGGCGAGGCCGGTCTTATGAGTGAGCCACAATCGGTGCTCTTCATCTCGAATCATGGCGATATCGTAGGTGGAGGAGAAATCAGCCTGCTCCAGTTGCTTGGCGCGCTCGATCATTCACAGTGGCGTCCGGTCCTGGTGGTACCGCATGAGGGAGCTGTGGCAGAACAGGCAGCCCAGGCTAATATCCCCACGTATGTGGTCCCGATGCCTGCGGTCACCGGTACGAGTACGGCAAGCCTGACCAGTATACGGGCTCTCACACGGCTGATTCGACAGCAAGACGCACAGATCGTTCACGCCAACGGTACACGTGCCATGATCTACGGAGGGTTGGCGGCAAAGATTGCTCGTTGCCAGGCTGTCTGGCATGTGCGTGTCGCCGACTCAGATGGCTTGCTGGACCGTGCGCTGTACAAGCTCTCAGCGGGAGTCATCGTCAATTCAGATGCAGTGAGTCGTCGATTTTCATGGGGGGCGGCTGACCGGATTCATCGTATCTATAATGGGGTCGATACCCTACGGTTTGCTCCAGGGCCTCCGTCACCCGCCCAGCGTGCCGCACTGGGTCTGAATGCCGGCGACCGCGTGGTAGTGAGTGTGGGCCGGTTCGTGGCCTATAAGGGCTATGATGATCTCCTCCATGCCGCGGCTATCATCCATCGGCAGGACGCGGCGGTGCATTGGGTGCTGGTTGGTGACGGGGAGCTTCGTTCCGACCTGGGCAGACTGGCAGACGAACTCGGTCTACAAAAAATAGTGCATTTTACCGGTTGGTTGAACGATGTACGGGACATGCTTGCCTTGGCAGATGTGTTCGTATTGCCATCGCACGGCGAACATTTCGGCCGTGTCCTTATCGAAGCGATGGCGATGGGCAGAGTAGTGGTAGCGACTGCTGCGGGAGGGGTGCCGGAGATCGTCAGGCATGGTGTAACCGGTTGTCTCGTCGCGCCAGGTCAACCGGATCGTCTTGCAGAATCGGTGCAAGAAACTCTGGCGCATAGCGATCGATCCAGCCAATTTGGTCTAGCCGGGCGTCGTGTCGTCGAGGAGCGGTTTAGTCTCCAAGGGCATGCGGATCAAGTTCAATCGCTTTACCTTCATCTCACTGGAGTCTGTTGTGGATAGGTGCAATCTCTGTGGAGGGACGGAGTTTACAGTGGTCGAAGATCACGGCGCTGTCCGGGTCGTCCGGTGCGCCTGTCAGCTCATGTTTGTCACGCCGATTCCATCGAGGGGTGAGATCGAGAAGACCTATCAGGATGACTACTACGAGCCGTGGAAACAACAGGAGGCCGGGCGTCGCCATATTTGGACGAGACGATTGCGAACCCTGCAGCAGCTTAACGGACGGGGCAGGCGTCTTTTGGATGTCGGCTGCGGCGACGCGACCTTTCTCCGGCTGGCGCGACAAGAGGGATGGCAGGTCTCCGGGACTGAGCTGTCTGCTGCCGCCGTGGCGCAGGCGGCGGATCTCGATGTGCGGCGTGGGGAAGTATGGGAGGTCAAATTGCCGGGGGACAGGTTCGACGTGGTCACGAGTTGGCACGTGATTGAACATGCGTCCGACCCGAAGCGGATGGTTGCGGAATTGTTTCGTCTTGTGCGACCGGGAGGCTGGGTGGTGTTGGCCACCCCGAATGTCCATGACTATATCTTTCGCCTTGGGTATCTTGCCGGGCGGGGGCATTGGCCCTCATTGTACGAAGAGGACGAGCGAGAACTGCATCTCTTTCACTTTTCTGATAAGACCCTGTCGAAGCTGGTCCAGTCCGTCGGATTCACTGACGTCCAAATCGGGTTCGACCGAGGAGCGGCGGCTGTATCGAGCAAACGACTCGTCAACCAGCTGGCCTATGGATGGTATCGTGTGACCGGTTTGAATTGGGGAATCGGTCTTGAGTTGGTCGCCAGGAAGCCGGCATCGTCTACCGCGGAGCGGCTGTGCGCATGAGGGAGAGGCTGATGCGTGTTGGTGTCGATGGACGCGAACTCCAGCAGGGCGTAAGGACGGGTATCGGCCGCTATGTCCGTGAGGTGTTGCATGCTGTCTCGAGCAAGGGATGGGACTGCGTGGTCTATGCTCCGTCCAACGCAGATCTGCAGGGGTTGCCTTCCGGCATCACCTACAAACCGGTTCCCTCCGTCTGGACCCAGTGGTGGGATCAGGTCCGCCTCCCACGTCAGTTAGCAGAAGACCGGATCACCGTATTTCTCTCTCCCTACTATAAGGGGCCGGTGCTGGCAGGCTGTCCAGTTGTCGTGACGATTCACGATCTATTCTTTATCGGATACCCTGGGCGACGGAGGCCCGCCTACGATGCAGTGATGACCGGCTTGGGCCGGCTCTATGCCAATCGCGCCTCCGCCATCATCGCCGACTCACAATACTCGAAGCAGTCGATCATGGCTCAGTTGGGGATCTCTGCGGACAAGGTGACGGTGATTCCTGTTGCACTGGGGAAACATTTCAGCCCGCAGCCATTGACGGTGAAGGCCTGTGCAACCTATGGTCTGACGTCTCGGTACATTCTGTATGTGGGCAATTTCAAGCCGCATAAGAATGTGCCACGCCTCGTAGAAGCCTATGCCGCTTTGCCGCCTTCCCTTAAGGCGATCTATCAACTGGTCTTAGCCGGTTCCGACCAGGAGCGTCGACCGCAGTTGCAGCAATTGGCCGACCGTCTTGGAGTCGGTGATCGAGTGGTCTTTCCCGGGCTTATTGCCGATGAGGACTTGTCCGCCCTCTATACGGGCTGCGCACTGTTCGTACTTCCCTCCCTCTATGAGGGGTTTGGTCTTCCAGCGCTCGAAGCCATGGCCTGTGGTGCGGCGGTGGCTGCAGCCAACCGTGCTGCCATTCCCGAAGTTGTCGATCAGGCGGCTCTGCTGTTCAATCCGGAGCAGGTCGGCGACATAACTATGGTCATGGTGAGAGGGCTGACGGAAGTAGGGTTGCGGGATCAACTGAGGGCGAAGGGGGTCGCGCGCGCGCGCGAATTTTCCCCTCGCCATACGTCGGGCCTGGTCGTGGATCTCCTTGAGCGGGTGGCTGAGGAGGCTGCCTAGGATATGGTGCAAGAGAGTGCCAATAGATGTCTCTGTGGGGCCTCAGCAGAGGCCTACGCGATTGACGGGGTCGTCCGCGAGCGGCTCTGTTGTCGGCAATGCGGGCTGCTATGGCGTGGGACCATGCCGTCGGACGAAGAAGCGGCGCAGTGGTACAGAGACCACTATTGGCAGCAGTTTGGCGTGGAACAGCAGGGGACGGCGCGGGAGAACCTGTGCCGACACGTCATGGACATGATTCTCATGAACCGTCCGAGCCACGGCACATTGGTCGATGTCGGTTGTGGGGGAGGCGCCCTGCTCATGCAAGGCGTGGACTGTGGGTGGCGTGGGATTGGATTTGAACTGTCCAAGGCCGCAGTCAATCGTGCTCGATCCAGGGGGCTCGAAGTCCGTGAGCAGAGCTGGTTGCCCTGTCCACTGGATGACGATTCAGCCGATGCGGTGACGTTCGTGAATGTGCTGGATCATCTGATCAACCCGGTCGATGCCTTGAAAGAAGCGTGGCGCGTGTTACGTCCGGGCGGGCAGATATACATCAGAGTGCCGAACGGACCGCTGCACGATCAGTTGTCCCGCCTGTTGTCCGGTTGTGGTCTCGCTCACCTGACGGTCATGCATCTGTACGGGTTCGGCCGGCGTGCGCTTTCCTATCACCTCACCAGGCTTGGGTTCGAGGCTGTAGAGGTGCGCACATCACCTCCCAGCCAATCAGATGCGTATGGAGTCGACGGGAAGGGGCGCTCGTGTATCCGTCACTGGGCCAAGCGATTGGACCAGACTGTCTACAGTGTGATGAACCGGACAGGGATGGATCAATGGGGCTGGGGGCTCTCGGTCGAGGCCCTGGCGAGAAAGCCGCTGACGATCGCCAAGGAGCAGTAGATGATATCTCGTCGCTGGAAAGCCAAATTCCGGGTCAGTGAGGCGACTGTGATCCTGGCGATCATCTCTGCGCTGGTCGCGCTCGGCCTGGCTATTTTTCTGAGATCGTACTACAGCTATAACCCAAGTGAGTATCGTCCTTTCGACGGAGAGCGCGAACGGTCTGTGCTCGACGGTCGCGGGATCAATCGCTGAGGAACCTACGATGTGCGGTATTTGCGGACATAGCGGGCAAGGCGAGCCGGAACTGTTAGAGCGCATGCTCGGCCGGCTCGTTCACCGAGGGCCGGATGAGATCGGGCGTTATCGGGAGCCTGGTGTAGCTCTTGGTATCCATCGCCTCCGTGTGATCGATCCTGAGGGTGGCAAACAGCCGGTGATGAATGAGACCTCGACAGTCTGTGCCGTGATGAACGGGGAGATCTACAATTATCGTGAGCTGCGTGAGGAATTGATCAACAAGGGCCATCGGTTTGTGTCTCAATGCGACACGGAGGTGTTGGTCCATCTGTATGAGGAAGATGGCGAAGGAATGGTCCATCGGCTACGCGGAATGTTTGCCTTCGCGCTCTGGGATCAGGTGCAACAATCCCTTTTGCTCGCTCGTGACCGATTGGGGATCAAGCCCCTCTACTATACGGTTCAGTCTGGTTTCGGGGAGGAGTCGAAGGTTCTGTTTGCTTCGGAATTACCAGCGCTGTTGGCCGCAATCCCTACTCCGTCGCTCCGTCCCGGTGCGATAGCAGACTACCTGTCGCTTCTGTACGTGCCGGGGCCGGAAACTGTCTATGAAGGGATCTATGAGCTTCGTCCAGGCGAGCTGCTTCTGGTGCAGGACGGCTCAGTGAGGTTCGAGCGATACTGGAGACCCCAAGAAAGCGCGATCACCAGGACCTGGAGGACCAAGGAGGAAATGGTCGAGCATCTGCATGCGCAGTTGCGCGACACAGTGCGGAACCACATCGTGAGCGACGTTCCCTTGGGCCTCTTCTTGTCCGGCGGAGTCGACTCCGGTGCACTTCTGGCCTTCATGCGCCGTGAAATCACAGGCCCGATCAAGACCTTTTCGATTGGGTATGAGGCGCAGGAGGATCAGTCCTTCGATGAGCTGACCTCTGCCAGGCAGGTGGCGAGCTATTTTCAGACGGACCATGTGGAGGCCCGACTGCAACCGGATGCGGCATCGTTGCTGCCGAAGGTGGTAGAGGCCATGGCGGAGCCCTTCGCCGATTCCTCCGCCATTCCCACGTATTTGCTGTCTGAAGTGGCCAGGCGTACGGTTACGGTGGCGTTGTCAGGCATCGGTGGAGACGAGTTCTTCGGCGGCTATCCGAGATATCTCGGGATAAAGACCGCGTCGCTCTATGGCCAAGTTCCCTCGGCCCTCCGCTCAGCGGTTGCCTCTATGGCAGCAGGCGCGATGCAGGAGGGGGTCGGCGGACGAGATTATGCCGGTCGTGCCAAGCGGTTCCTGCGAGATAGCCACCGTTCGATCGAGCAGCAGTATCTCATGTGGACGTCATTTCTATCTGAGGAGACGGCCAGCTCTGCATTGACGCCCGATCTGCTGGCGGCCTGTGCGGTGATCGATCGCCATGCAATGCGTGAACATCTCTTGAAGACCTGGCCATCAGACGATCCAGTGGATCGCGTGATGGGACTGGATATGCAGACCTATCTTCCTGACGACCTGCTGCGGATGGGGGATCGGATCAGCATGAAGCATTCACTCGAACTGCGTGTGCCGTTTTGCGACCACTTTCTTATTGGGCTTGCTAAAAGTATTCCATCAACACAGCATCTTAATGGGTGGAAGCTCAAGTCATTCTTGAAGAGTTCTCTGGAGGGGCTGCTCCCGCCAGCGGTACTTGAGGGGCCTAAGATGGGTTTTCATATTCCATTGGCCCGATGGCTCAGGCAGGACTTGAAACCGATGGTCGCAGACCTTCTGGCAGAGTCCGTGATCAGGCGGCGAGGGTATGTCAAACCTGCCTATGTCCAGAATCTGCTTCGCGAGCATGATTCTGGGAGACGGAACCATGCGGATCAGATCTACGCACTGGCTGTATTGGAGTTGTGGCAACGGCAACAGGCCTACTGAGTTGTACAAGGAACAAGCGGCGATGAACATGGCCATGTTTTCAGAAGTGTCGATTGACCGAGTGATCGGCGGGGCAGAGCGTGTCCTGCGAGAGCAGGCCCTGGGCCTCGGCAGGTCAGGCCATCAGGTCCGCGTCGTTACGAGATCGGTCCCAGGCGATGAACGGACAATGATGACAGTTGAGGCTGTGGAGGAACACCGGTACCTGGTGTCCCGCACGAACGAGTTGGCATTTGTATCCTCCACGCTCGATCAATCGGTCGAGGCGTTTGACCGGTCCTGTCGGGGCCAACGGCTCGATGTGGGGCTGATCCATCAGTCCCTGGCGGGATTGGGACCGTTGCTGCGACGGAGAGAACAGGTCTCTCATTGGTTCTACATGTGTTTGTCGCTTGCCCATGAGGAGTATATGACGCGGGTCAAGCCAGGTTCCTCTGGTGCGAGGCAGCTTCGCTGGAAGTTGAACGGGATGGCGCGGCGTCGTATCGAACGACTGGTCATGAGCCGGTGCGAGCGGGTCATCGTACTCAGCCGCTTCATGTGGGATCGTGTAGTGGAGTTTCATCACATTCCTGAACAGAAGCTCTGCTTGATTCCTGGTGCCGTCGATGAACAGGCCTTTCACCCTCCGCTTGACCGAGCCGCCGTGCGGGCCTCGCTCAAGCTTCCAGAGGACCGGACCGTTCTCTTCACCGTCCGCAACCTGGTGCCCCGGATGGGCTTGGAGCATTTTATCGAAGCCATCGCACGGCTTGGCGAGAGGAACAAGGGACTGTTGGTGCTGATTGGTGGGGAAGGTCAACTCCGGGGCAAGCTCCAAGACCTGATCGACAGGTACCAACTCGGGGGCTCCGTCCAATTGATTGGTTTCGTTCCCGAGCAGGACCTCACAAGATATTATCAAGCTGCGGATCTCGTGGTGATTCCAACAAGGCAATTGGAAGGGTTCGGCCTGGTGACTGTCGAGGCGATGGCCTGTGGGGCTCCAGTCATGGCGACGCCGATCGGCGCGTTGCCGGAGATCATCAACCGGCTGGATCCGTTGCTGCTCGCAGAGGGGACAGATGGGGCCGCCCTTGCCAGAAGTCTTGAGCACATCCTCGATCGCTTTGCGCAGGATCCGGATTGGCGGCGTCGCCTGGGCGAAGCCGGCCGACGGCTGGTAACAGATTGCTACAACTGGACACAACACTGCCGTGAACTCGAAGGAGTATTTCGGGAAGGCCTGCCGGTTCAGGCGCTGGCTGCATAGGGAGCTCTGTGAATCATTCTTCAAAGGGTAGTGCGTGATGCCTCCCAAAACAGTTATTCATGTCATCACGCGGTTAGACCATGGAGGATCGGCCCAGAACACGATGTTGACCGCACTCGGTCATGATCGAGAACGTTTTAGGCCCCTTGTTGTCATGGGCCTTCCCGGCCGCTGGGATGCCCAGGGAGGCCAAGGGGCGACAGAGGAAAATGTGCGTTTGTTGGAGAAAGAGGGGATCCAATCGGTGGTGATTCCAACAATGGTTCGGTCTATTTCGCTGCTTGACGATATGAGGACCTTGGGGACGCTCATCCGGCTCTTCCGCCGTGAACGCCCCTCAGTGGTCCATACCCACACATCGAAAGCTGGTGTCCTTGGTCGTATTGCGGCTTGGATTGCCAAGGTGCCTGTGGTGGTGCATACGCCGCACGGCCATGTGTTCTACGGACACTTCGGCCCATTCCAATCGTGGTTGTGTCTCCAGATTGAACGAGTGCTGAGTAGAATCACCCATCGGCTGATCGCTCTGACAGAGGCGGAACGGCAGGATCATCTCGATCGTTCCGTCGGCCGGTCCGACCAGTTCGCTGTGGTGCCCAGCGGCATTGATCGTGAGCGGTTCAGAAGGGCGAGAATTCATGGCAAACAACAGCCTGATTGGTTTGGCTGTCCACCGGACGCACTGGTTGTCGGATCGGTCGGGTGGCTGACGGACATAAAGGGTCATGCATACCTGATCGAGGCCATTGCTAAGTTGAAGCGAGACTTTCCTGCCCTCCATCTGGTGATCGTCGGGAGCGGAGATCGGCATGAGGTACTTGTGCAGCAAGCGGGGTCGGCCGGTCTCAGCAATGCCGTGCATCTGTTGGGTCACAGGGAGGATGTCGAGGTCTGCCTTTCCGGCATGGATCTATTCGTCATGCCTTCGCTCAACGAAGGGATGGGGCGTGCGCTCATCGAAGCGATGGCAGCGGGACTTCCGGTGATTGCCTCCCGCGTCGGCGGTATTCCAGCCGTCGTGCGCCACGAGCTGACAGGCTTACTGGTTCCTCCAGGCGATGCCGGCGCCTTGGCAGCGGCGTTGCGTCGGCTGCTCGACCAGCCGGAATGGGCTGCTCAGTTAGGAGCCGCAGCAAGCCGTAGCGTGGACAGCCGCTATGGGTCGGTCTCAATGGTCGACGCAATCGAATCGATTTTTGCAGAGGCACTCACTGCTCATGCATAAGCGAGACTGGCAGATGGGCGGGCAGATGGGATGGAAGCGGCGACTGATCCAGGTATGCATGTTGGTGTTGTCATGCCTGGCTGGCTCGATGGCACAAGCGCAGGGGCCGGATCATCGTGAGCAACTGCTGGCCACGATCCACGTCCATAGCACTGCCAGCACCGGTGAATTGACCATTGAAGCATTGGCCCAGCGGGCGGAGCAGCTTGGCCTGGATGTGCTGATTTTGACCGATAACTTCTCTCTCCGTTATGAGTATGGACTCTGGCCGTTGCGTGGCATCTTGAAACGACAGGTTCGTTTTCCCTCGGTGCTGGAGTATGGCATTGAACGGTACCTGGATGAAATCGCGGCAGCGCAAAGCCGCCATCCGAAGCTGATCATCCTCCCTGGCGTCGAAGTCGCTCCCTATTACTACTGGACCGGGTCGTTGGTAGAACGGAACCTGACGATGCACAACGCCCAACGCAATCTGCTGGTGTTCGGGCTGACCAAGCCGGAAGACTATCGTTCTCTACCTGCGAGTGGGAACCCTGGGTCCTATACGTTGGATTGGCGCGGGGCGGCCAATGGGGCGCCAATCTTATTGGTTGTTCCCGCTCTCTTGCTGTGGAGGCCGCGCCGGCCTGCTTCCGACCGACGATCCCTCCGACGGTCTGTCGCCTGTGTGCTGGTTGTCTTGGCGGTGGCACTGGTGGCGAATGCTTGGCCGCTGAGTCAGTCGGCATTTAGCTCGTACGACGACCAGCTGGGGTATCGACCCTACCAGGCCCTCATCGATGATGTGAAGGACAAGGGCGGGCTTGTCTTTTGGTCGTTGGCAGAAGCGCGTGACTTTCATGAAATTGATGCCGGGCTGCTGGGAACTGTCAGAGTCAAGACGGAGCCGCACCCCGAGGCGATGCTGATGACGACAGGGTACACAGGTTTCGGCGGTCTCTATCAGGAAGGAAGAACGAGCATCAATCCCGGTGAACTGTGGGACCGTTTGCTGCACGTGTCTATGGTTGAGCAGCGACCAGCCCCGGTACTCATTGGAGAACTGGCGCTTCATGGATTGAACGATGCCGATAAAGATCTGCATCGTCTTGTCACATCGCTCTGGGTCAAAGAACGGACGAAGGTTGGTGTGCTGGAGGCGCTTCAATCCGGTCATTCCTATGCGGCGGGAGATAGCCATCATCATGTCCAGCTGCGACTGGATGAATTCCGGGTGGTCTCTCAGGGTGGGGCCAAGTCTGCATCGATCGGTGACAGGCTTGACCCTGGCGTAGCAAGGGATCTCACGGTCCTCCTCTCTATCAAGGCGCGCGACGGCGGGCGCCATCCTGTGAAGGTGCGGGTGATTCGTTCCGGCCAAGTGGTGGCTCACTGGACAGGGGAAACACCGTTTCACGTCGACTGGCTCGACGACGGGGTTCCGACGGCAGAATCGATGATCTACAGGGTGGAGGTCACAGGTAGCGGCGAACTGTTGAGTAATCCGATTGTCGTGGGGCCGATTCTTGAAACGATCGCTGTCAGCTCTCAGCCGTCAGCGCTCAGCTCAGGAAAAATGTCAACTCCGAAACTGAAACCTGACAGCTGATGGCTGAAAGCTCGCGTATGCGCGTCACGATTCATCAACCACAGTTTTTGCCTTGGCTTGGGTATCTGGATAAGATCGATCAAGCGGATCTTTTTATCGCATTGGATTCTGTGCAGTTCAAGAAAAACGAGTGGCAAAATCGCAATCGGATCAGAACCGCCGACGGTTGCCAATGGATCACCGTGCCGGTCCTCCATCACTTTGGACAATTGGTAAAAGAAGTTCGGATCAATCAGGCTGTGACCTGGCGTAGCCAGCATCTCCGCGCCATCGAGATGCACTATGCGCGGGCGCCATTCCGCGATCGGTATCTGCCCGAGTTACACAGCCTCTATGAAACACCATGGGAACGGTTGCACGATCTGAATATGGCGGTGATTCGTTGGCTGCTCAGGGCTTTTGGCATTACGACGCCCGTTCGCTGCGCATCGGAATGGGAGGTACGGGAAGGGCCGACCGACCGGTTGATCGATCTCTGCCATGCCGTTGGCGCGACAGATTATCTGTCCGGCCTTGGCGGGGAACACTATCTGGACCGCGTGCGGTTTCAATCGTCTGGGGTACGGTTGGAGATTCAACGGTTCCAACACCCGGTCTATCAGCAAGTCTACGATCCGTTCATGCCGGCCATGTCGGCAATCGATTTGTTGTTCTGTCATGGTCCTGCTGCACTGACTCGATTGCGCGATGCAAGGGCGGGACAGAGTATGGTCACAGCAGCGTAGCAGGGATAACAGAGAGTGAAGAAGGCTGAGGTTGAGGTCAAGGTTGAGATTAATATGATTCTTTAGCTCAGCCTTAGCCTGAACCTTAACCTTTCAAGACTGCCGGCGGACTTTTTCAGCATCCTGCTAAGTGAGGGGAGGGAAGATGGCGAAC
>Ga0113563_10001630_pt1 | contig 12959 bp, 9 predicted proteins | sample Mud3Dept3metaG_FD_80117 | JGI IMG/M metagenome (GOLD analysis project Ga0113563, IMG submission 80117) | Freshwater wetland microbial communities from Ohio, USA, analyzing the effect of biotic and abiotic controls - Mud 3 Core 4 Depth 3... | ecosystem: Environmental > Aquatic > Freshwater >...
AGATTCTTTATATGCTGGCCGATAACCTCAGACAGACAGGTAATAGTGAATCTGCTCTGAAGAAATTCAATGAAGCTCTGGAAGTGGCCCGAAAGGATGAAGATCTTAATACAATGGCCGGGACCTATGGCAATATTGGCCTTGTCTATTATGCAAAGGGAGATTTTAATGAAGCCATCAAAAATTATGAAGAGGCAAAGAAACTTAGAATTGAACAGGGAAATAAACCCCAGGCCGCCCGTATTGATGGCAGAATTGCCAATGCGTACTATGGCCTGGCAAAATATGACCTGGCCATTGAATATTACCAGAAAGCACTCCCGGTATTCGAGCAATACAAGGATAATGCAGGTGTGGCATCAGTTTATAATGGAATGGCTGTAATTTATTTTACGCAGGAATTTTATAATAAAGCCCTTGAAAATCACTTTAAAAAACTGGAAATCAGCAAGCAAATGGGAGACCAGATGGAGGTTGGCAATACACTGAATAATATTGGAACTATCTATTCAAAAATTTCAACAGATTCTCTCTCAGCTTTGTTTGGAGATGCTTTCCAGGACTCAGTCCTGAAAGAAAAAACAGACAAATATTTTTATATGTTTGCTTTGGCACTCGATTATTATAATCAATCCCTGGCAATACGGGAACAATTAAATGATCGACCGGGTCTGGCTAAAACCCTGAATAATATCGGTACTGCTTATATGCATTCTGGGAAGCTTGATCAGGCAAGGGATTATTACGAAAGATCATTGACCATCAGCGAGAAATCAAATGATGCAAATGAACTTTCACTTTCATTACTCAGACTTGGAACAATTTATAATTATAAGGGCGAATACGACAGAGCCTTGAGCTATCTTAACCAGAGCCTCAAATATGCTCTTGAACTGGATATTAAAGAAACGACCAAGGATATTTACCTGAACCTTTCAGATGTTTATGCCCGGTTAAATAATTATCCAAAAGCTCTTGAATATTATAAACTTCACAGCACAATAAAAGATACAATTGCCAAAAAAGAAACCCGGGATATGATCAGTGAAATGCAGGTGAAATATGAAACGGATGCAGTAATGAAAGATAACCAGCTGCTGATCACCCAGTCCGAGCTAAGTCAGTCAAAAGTGAGACAACAAAGGACGATCATTTATTTCTTCATTTTTGGTTTTTTCTCCATTTCTGCCCTCGTAGTCCTGCTGGTCCGACAGAATAACCAGAGAAAAAAGGCAAATGAGGAGCTTGCCAAGAAAAATACCCTGATTACTGAACAAAAGAAGGAGATCACTGATAGCATCCAGTATGCCAGCCGGATCCAGAGTGCCCTGCTGCCTCCGGGAGATTACATCGACACGCTGATACCAGAGCGTTTCATAATTTATTTCCCGAGGGATATCGTCAGCGGTGATTATTACTGGATCACTGAAAAGAACGGTAAAGTGATATGTGTCACAGCCGACTGCACAGGCCATGGTGTGCCCGGAGCTTTTATGAGCATGCTTGGCATCGCTTTCCTGACTCATATATTAAGCGACCGGGTTGAATTTCATACAGATGAGATCCTGAATGATCTTCGGACACATGTAATCGATTCTCTGCATCAGACAGGTAAAGAAGGTGAAAGCCAGGATGGGATGGATATTGCCCTTTATATTATTGACCTGGAACAGATGAAGCTTGAATACTCAGGTGCTAATATTTCTCTTTATCTCTTCAGGGATAATGAACTTACGGAATATAAGTCGGATAAAATGCCAATCGGTATTCATGTAAAATCGAATATCCCCTTTTCCAGGCATAATATTGACATCTGTAAGAATGACATGTTATATACCCATACAGATGGGTATCCCGATCAGTTTGGTGGGCCATTCCAGAAAAAATTCATGGTCAGGAATTTTAAAAACGTCCTTACTGAGATACATACCAAAACCATGGAAGAACAGAAGGAGACACTTATTAATGTTTTTACTGAATGGAAAGGTAATTTCGCCCAGGTAGATGATGTGCTGGTGGTAGGTGTCCGGATATAAAAGTAAAGGTCCCGGTATACATAAGCAATTGAAGTGGGTTTTCAGTTCAGGAGAAAAGCAGTTTCCAGGGACTCATTTCTTCCGATAATCTTCAAGAATAATTTGAGCTGCCCGGTAGGAACTTATTTCATGCCTTAACAGCTTCTTTTTATATTCTTCTATCTTTTCTGCAATACCCGGATGATTATAGAAATCTGACTTCAATGAATCATGAATGCAATCAAACATCCTGGCAATGGCCTGTTGATTGCGATTCTTCTGAAAATAACCTGATTTTTTAGTAAAATTTAAATTACTGAGTATGGTATCCCAGACCTCATCCAGTCCCTTATTATCCCTGGCAGAACAGGTGAGAATTTTGGGGATCCATCCGGATTCAGAAGGCGGATAGAGATGAAGGGCATTGGTGAATTCAGATTTTGCAATTTCAGTGCGATGAATATTGGAACCATCGGCTTTTGTTATAACGACAGCATCTGCCATTTCCATGATACCCCGTTTGATCCCCTGGAGTTCGTCACCTGCTCCTGCCAGCATTAATAAAAGAAAAAAATCAACCATGGAATGAACAGCCGTTTCCGATTGTCCTACTCCGACCGTTTCCACAAAAATGGTATCAAATCCTGCCGCTTCGCATAAAATGATGGTTTCCCTTGTTTTCCTTGCGACTCCCCCGAGAGATCCCCCGGATGGGGAGGGCCTTATAAATGCATCCGGATCCTGTGAAAGGATTTCCATCCTTGTCTTGTCACCCATAATACTACCTCCTGTTCTCTTACTGCTGGGATCGATGGCAAGTACAGCAAGTTTCCTCCCCCACCCTGTGACTTTCCTGCCAAGTGATTCAATAAAAGTGCTTTTTCCTACTCCCGGGACACCGGTGATCCCGATCCTGACCGAATTGCCGGAAAAAGGGAGGCATTCTTCAATGATCCATGCTGCAATAGATTGATGCGAAGGAAGTGAACTTTCCACAAGGGTTATGGCCTGACTCAGAATGGTGCGGTCATGATTCCTTATTCCATCCACATACTGACTGGGCTGAAGATTTTTTTTCTTTCGTTCCCTGAATTTCCGGACAGCTTCCGGATTAATAGAATCCGGTTTGATGACACCGTCACTTACAAATAAAGTACCCTTTTTTATTTTTTTTGATTTCAGGGGACAAGGTATTTTATTCCTATGATTGAACCACGTCTCCCTTAACCCAGAGTATTGTCCTGGATTTCTGAGGATCGTTTGAAATGATGGTTATGGTCTTATTCTGTTTACCTACCTTACCTGTTGAATTAAAAATCACTTTCATGGTTGTAGTAGCACCCGGCTTGATGACATCATCAACCGGACTGACGGCAGTACATCCACAGCTGGCTTTTACATTCCTGATAATCAGGTCTGATTTCCCCGTATTGGTAATGGTGAAAACATGTTCTACTTTTTCGCCCTGTTTTATTTGCTGAAAATCAAAAGTGTTATTGTCGAATGAAATGGCAGGAGCACTTGCAAGCTGCTCAGGTGTCCAAGATGCAAAGTCCTCTTCAATGGTGGCACTTACAGTCAGCCTGTTATTATTATTGAATTGATCATTCACCATAACATCCACGCGGTCGACAACAAATCCCCATTCATCTTTCAATGCACTGTTATAGCTTACCTCAATTTTCCCTTTTTCGCCAGGCTTAATCATTTCCGGAATAGCTTTCACAACAATGTGGCCGGGGACTTTACTGAAAGTTATTTTTGCAGGTTGGTCTGAAACATTGATAATTTCCATCTCCTGTATACTTGTTTTGCCCTTCAACACCTGGGCAAAACTAACATGGTTGGAAACCAGCCGTATCTCTCCCATACTATAGCGATATACATCTTCAACCGTCTGGGGTTTAGCTGTAACATCACCCTTGATGTATAAAATCGTATTTGGATTTGTGGCATTGGAAATAACAGTTAGGGATTTATTGAATGGACCCGGCCTGTTGGTTGGATCATAGGTAGCGCTGACAAATCCTTTTTTCCCGGGTAATACAGGTTCCTTTGACCAATCGGGCGAGGTACACCCGCAACTTGCCTTTACATCACTGATTATAAGTGGTTTACCTCCAGTATTGGTAAACTGAAAATCAAATCTCACTTTACCATTTTCTTCCTTGATGGCTCCAAAATCATGAACATCTTTGTCAAAGGAAATAGTTGGCTCAACTGTTTGAGCGAAATTTCCTTTCAGGATAAAAACAACGATTAATAATGTAAGAGAGATATACTTTCTCATGGTTCTATATTTTAAGTTGAATTAACGTTATAAGATTTTTTTTTATTTTATAAATAACAAAAATAATAATTATATGTTTATTTTATTATGGATTGACGCACTAAATGGCATAAAGGTTGCTTTCATCCTGAATTGATAAAATACTTACCTTTGAATCTGATTTGTGATATTAAGATGTACATCTTCAGCAAATATTTCAAAATCAAATACCGGTTCATAACCATTGTAATATCTTTATTGATTTCCCTGCAATTAACGGGCCAGTTTTATTATGGCCATCAGATGACTTTTGGCAAAAACAGGGTTCAATACAATGACTTTTACTGGTATTTTTTCCGTTTTGAACGGTTTGATACTTACTTTAACCAGGAAGGCAAGAACCTGGCGAATTATACAGCAGATTACCTTCAGGAAGAAATCCCCCGCATTGAAAGTTTTTTTGATTATAAACTTGAGAACAGGATGATCTTTATAGTTTATAATAAGCTTACCGATTTCCGCCAGAGTAATATTGGACTGGTCACCGGAAGGGAAGAACATAATACCGGAGGCGTCACTAAAATAGTACGCAATAAAGTTTTTATTTATTTTGATGGGGATCATGCGAAATTCGAAAAACAGATCACCGCTGCCATAACTGAAGTCCTTATCAATGAAATGCTCTATGGTAACGGGCTTCGTGAGAATATGACCAACTCAACATTAATTGAACTGCCTGACTGGTACCTGAAAGGGCTGATATCATATGTATCTGACAAGTGGAATGTTGAAATCGAAGACAGGGTAAAAGACGGAATACTTACCGGTAAATATGAAAAATTTAACCGTCTGACAGGGAATGATGCCATCTACGCAGGTCATTCATTCTGGAGATTCATAGCCGAAACCTATGGAGAATCTGTGATTCCGAATATCATTTACCTTACCCGTATCAATAAAAATTCAAATTCCGGATTTCTTTATGTGCTGGGATTCTCAATTAAGGAACTTTCAACCGAATGGATGAATTATTATCAGAAATTATTTGACGATTCCAGTTATCAAAGGGAATTCCCTGAATCGGGTAAAGTCCTTAATAAAACTAATAAAAAACAGGTCTATAACCAGGTCAGGATCAGTCCTGATGGGAAATATATTGCATACGCCACCAATGAATCAGGTCAGTATAAGATCTGGCTATATGATACAGAGTCGGACAAAAAAAAGAAACTGCTGACACATGATCACAGGATTGATCAGATTCCGGATTATACCTATCCTGTTATCAACTGGCATCCAACAGGCAGAATACTGACATTCTTCACGGAGGAAAAGGGGGGTGTGAAAATGTATTATTACATTCTTGAGGAAAATGAACTTACTTCAAGGAATATGCTGTTTTTTGAGAAAATACTGGATTTTTCTTACTCTGAAGATGGCCTGCGGATGGTTGTTTCGGGAATAAATCGCGGACAATCCGATATATTCATTCATACCCTTGCATCCGGTACCAATGAACAACTCACCCGGGATATATATGATGATATGAATCCCAGGTTTATAAATAATAGTACAGATATAATTTTCTCATCAAACAGGCCGGAAGATACAACAGATTATTATCAACCGGGGAAACCTCTTTATAGTAAGAATATGCCCTTTAATCTTTATATTATTGAATATGAAAACAAAGTACCCGAGATAAAAAAGATATCCAACTATAAGTTTGTGAATGATACCAGGCCTGTTGAGGTTGAATCCAATAAATTTATCTATTTAAGTGATGAAAATGGTATAGTGAACAGACATATTGCCCGCTACGACAGCCTGATAGACTTTGTGGACACTACGGTTCATTACCGGTATTTTACACAGTCCTATCCATTGACAAATTATTCAAGGAATATTCTGGATCAGGATATCAGTTCAAGTTCAGGTGAATTAACCGAGGTATTGTTTAAGGATGGCAGGTATCATCTTTTCAAAGGTGTCTATGACAAGCAACCCGTTTCCTTTCCAGGCAAATATGCAAATACTGAGTTCAGAAAAGAAAAAACAAAAGAACTGGCTCTGTCAGACAGCCTGAAAAAAGTAAAAGTCGAAACCATCGCAATTCAAGATGTAATTGATAATCAGATCATTACAAATTCAATGGATACTTTAATGCTGGACCGGGGGATCATTGATATTAACAATTATGTTTTCGAGATTGAAAAGTTGAATTATTATAATGAAAAGTTCAGGAGTGATAATTTGAATCTTGTTCTTGACACCACAGAATTCAGGAGGCCGACACCCAGGATTTACGAAACGGCATTTTACACGAATTTCCTGGCTACACAAATTGATTTCAGTTTTCTCGGAGCATCATATCAGGCCTTTTCCGGTGGAGCTGTCTATTATAATCCGGGATTTAACCTGATGTTCAAACTGGGGACAAATGATCTTTTTGAAGATTACAAACTGACTGCAGGATTTCGTTTTGCCGCTGATTTTGACAGCTATGAATTTCTCATGAGTTATGAGAACCTGAAAAGAAGGCTGGATAAACAACTCGTTTATCACCGACAGGTTTTTAAAAGTATAGCCCAGATGTCTCCTACCGAATCCTATCTTGTCAAATCATATTCTAACAATGCCCTTTTTATAATGCGATGGCCATTCAGTCAGGTTGCTGCACTGGAAGGAACAGTATTTGGACGTGAGGACCGGTACGTCTTTCTTTCCACAGATCTTACATCACTGACCAAACCGGATTTAACGTATTACTGGGCAGGTGTTAAACTCGCTTATATTTTCGATAATACCAGGCAACTCGGAATAAATTTGTACCAGGGAACAAGGTTCAGGATCTTTACTGAAGCATATCAGCAACTGAATCAGGAGAGATACGATCTTTATACTGCAGGTGCAGATTTCAGGCATTATGTAAAGCTCCACCGGACACTCATCTGGGCAAACCGATTTGCTTTCGGTGCTTCCTATGGCAGAAGCCGGCTGATCTATTACCTCGGCAGTGTTGATAACTGGACCAACATCTCCTCCAAATATGAAACATTTGACAGAAGCATTCCGGTAGACTACTCCAAAAATTATGTGTATCAGACACTGGCATCCAACATGAGGGGATTTACACAGAACATACGTAATGGAGATAAATTTGCTGTTTTCAATACGGAGCTCAGGTGGCCGTTGATACGTTATCTGGCTAACCACCCGATCAGCTCAAACTTCTGGAATAATTTCCAGATCGCCGGATTTTTTGATGTTGGCACAGCCTGGACAGGCCTGCATCCCTGGTCAGGTGAAAATGCCTATGATAATGAGATCATTGAGAACGGCCCCATAACAGTAACCATTGATGCAAACAGGGAACCCATTGTTGCAGGGTATGGTGTAGGTGTCCGGAGCATGCTGCTCGGTTATTTCGTACGCCTCGACTGGGCATGGGGAATTGAAAATAAGGTAGTCCTGCCCCGAATCTTTTACTTTTCGCTCAGTCTTGATTTTTAGAACACAGGTGACTTCAAGTTGTGATTTAGGATATATTATGGACATTATCAGTACAATACAGGACCTCAGCAATGAATTGCTGCCTGAAATCATACGGATCAGGAGACACCTTCACATGCACCCTGAGTTGTCATTTATGGAAACTGAAACATCAGCTTTCATATGCGACAGGCTTAACAGTGCAGGGATCCGTCATCAATCCGGAATTGCAAAAACAGGCATTGTGGCTTTAATACAGGGGCATCAAAGTGGCAAAAAAATAATTGCCTTACGGGCAGATATTGTTGCATTACCCATCGAAGAGAAAAATACCACATCATACAAATCCATGAATCCCGGGATTATGCATGCATGCGGACATGATGCTCATACAGCCTCCCTGATCGGAACCTCATTGATCCTGGATAAAATGAAAGAAGTTTTTGGGGGGACTGTAATGCTCATTTTTCAACCGGGTGAAGAAAAAGCTCCAGGCGGTGCAATGCTGATGCTGAATGAAGGCATCTTTGATCCCATGAGGCCTGATCTGATACTGGCCCAACATGTTCTGCCATCGCTGAATTGCGGAATGGCTGGTTTTGCTTCGGGTGCAATTATGGCTTCAAGCGATGAAATTTATATAACCATCAGGGGAAAAGGAGGACATGCTGCAACACCCAACCGTGTGAACGATACTGTACTGTCAGCAGCTCAGATTATTACCTCACTTCAGCAGATAGTAAGCCGGCATGCCAATCCTTTTTCACCCACCGTACTATCATTCGGTAAAGTCATAGCAAATGGAGCTGTAAATGTCATTCCATCTGAAGTCATGATTGAAGGTACCCTTCGGACCATGGATGAGAAATGGAGAAAAAAAGCCCATGATAAAATAATGCATATGGCACAATCCATTGCTGAAAGCATGGGCACTACATGTGAATTAAATATCGTGGGAGGCTATCCGGTTCTTAATAACGATATCGAGGTTACAAATTCATCTAAGGCTTTTGCTTCTGAATTCCTGGGCAGTGATCAGATTGCCCACCTGGATCCACGTATGACTGCTGAAGACTTCGCTTTTTATGCAGCCATGATACCCGCATCTTTTTACAGACTTGGTATTGCTAATCCTGAAAAGGGAATTACTTCTGATCTGCATACTCCGTATTTTGATATTGATGAAGATGCACTTAAAACCGGGATGGGATTAATGGCTTATCTGGCCATCCGGCACCTGCAAAATGAACAGTAATACACTGTGTTTAACAACACCGTCTATATCAACTGAAGAACTTCTGAAGGATGTAAAGAAATATTTATAAATTTGCATTATTATTAATTTTTAAATTTTTTGCAAAATGGCACATGTAATTAATGACGATTGCACTGCATGTGGAACATGTATTGATGAATGTCCTGAGGAAGCTATCTCTGAGGGGGATATTTATAAAATAGATCCTGAACGTTGTACCGATTGCGGTGCTTGTGCGGATGTCTGTCCGGTTGAAGCCATTCATCCGGCCGCGTAACAGAAAAGTTAATAGCTGCACATAATATCAAAAGGCCCATGATTAATGGGCTTTTTGATTTATCAGGGATTATATTCCGAAATTGTCAGGATCTTTTGATAATCCTTTTCATTCATAATTTCCTTCAGACCGATATGGGGATTCTTCCTGGAATATGCTTCCACAATCCTCCATCCTATCCAAACCGCTGCCCTTGCCGGAGACTCACTGGTAAAATCCTTTGTAAATGGCCCAACTCCTGTAAATTTCCGGATCGTCATCCGGTCAGTTTCAAAAAGAAGCTTGTTCTCAACCAGATATTCCCACATTCCTGCTTCGTTATTCAGACAAAAATTCATTTCTTCATCAGAAAATCCCATAATCAGACTATCCGGCTGGTGAGGAAGCATGGATTTAACATAAAACATAATTTGCCCATTATATATCATATCGGAGATAAGATTATCCACTGAATCATTATACTCGTAATCACTCAATGCCAAGGCCATCATGCAATCAGATGGAATTTTATCCCTGTGCATATTATGAATCATATACTGGCTTAATCCTAATTTTTTGTAATAATCCTCATTGGATCCCAGATATTTATCCAGACCTATCCCAATAATACCCTCCGCAATAACCACCGACTGGTTAAAGCGGGATATAAATGTTATGATATCCGGGATCTGGTTTTCAAAAAAATAATGATGATAATGCCTGAAGGCTATTGTCAGTTCCTCTTCCAGATCATCCACATCGGGATAGATTTCCATGGTTTTTTTATACACCTCATAATTCAGATAATCTGTCAGGAAAATTTTGAGATATTCAGGATAAGTCCTCTGACCGGCACCTCCTATATTTATAATCCTGTAATTGAACAGATCAAAAAAATCACCATATTTATCATAAAATCCTGGAATACTGGCTTCAACACTATCCAGATCCATAGAAAACAGGTCTACTTCAAACCGTTTTATATGTATTTGCAGATCTTCTTCTGAAATATCAACCTTGTAAGGATTTTTCTGACAAGCGGAAAACAGAATCAAAAAGCATATGAGAATTTTTATTATAATCTTTTTTTTCTTTCCCATGATTTCTCTTTGAAAATTTTACTTTTGTAATATAATCATTCAGTGAAACGCTAAATTACATGAAAAAGTACACAATTATTGCTGTTCTGATTCTGTTTTCAAACTGTCTTTATTCACAGAGAACAAGCTTTAGTATTGTATTGGATCCACAGATTAATTGGCTTAGGACAGAACTGGACGAAGTAAAAAATGACGGTGTAGTTTTTGGTTTTAACGGTGGACTTGTCCTGGACAGGTATTTTACTGAGAATTATGCATTTTCAACAGGAATTACCCTCTGGCAAACCGGTGGTAAACTTCTGTTTACAGAAGAGACGAACATTGAATTCAGAGACGGAACGGAAACACTGCCACCCAACACCTCAATGACTTACAGGTTACAGTACCTGACCATTCCATTGTCTCTAAAGCTAACTTCAAACCAGATTGGTTATTTTTCTTTTTTTGCTCACGTAGGTATTAATAACCACATCAGCGTCGGGGAAAGAGGGACCGTCGAATCCCTGGATCTGAACAAAGTTGGTATTCCTGAGGAAATTAAATTTTACAGCATGTCTTATTTCTTCGGTGGTGGCTGTGAATATTCCCTGGGTGGCAACACTTCCCTTTTTACCGGTCTGTACTTTACCAGTGGATTCATAGATATTACCACTTCAGAAGATTACCGGGCCACACTGAATGCACTTTCTTTAAGACTGGGAGTTCGTTTTTAAATGAAATATCTGAACATTTTTTATTAAACCGGATGAAAATAGGCCTGGCACAATTGAATTATCATATCGGGAATTTCCCCGAAAATGTCAGGTCTATTGAAAACGAAATAAAAAATGCAAAAAAGAACGGGGCCGATCTTTTATTATTCTCTGAATTAACCGTTTGTGGATATCCTCCTCTGGATCTGCTTGAACAAAAGAAATTCATTGAAGAATGTAATGAATCGGTTAAAAAGATTGCGCTCCTTTCTACTGATATCGGTGTATTGATTGGTACACCTACCATAAATCCCAATACAACCGGTAAAAAACTATTTAATTCCGCCTGTTTTCTTTATCAGGGTAAAATAGTCGATATATACCATAAAACCCTGCTTCCGACCTATGATATTTTTGATGAATACCGGCATTTTCAGGCAAATTCTGATTTCAGGTTGCTGAATTTTAAAGGTATTAAAATAGCTGTGACAATATGTGAAGACCTCTGGTTTGACCAGCCAGTTGAAGATGAATTTGCCAGCGGTAAACTATATACTGTTAATCCGATGGAAAAGCTTGCAGCCCTGAAACCTGACCTGATCGTTAACATGGCAGCTTCACCCTTCTCATTCAACAGGATAGAGACCAAAAAATCCATTTTTATAAATGCAGCCAGGCAATATCATCTTCCCTGTATTTATGTGAACCAGGTCGGCGGCCAGACCGAGTTAATCTTTGAAGGAGGATCTCTTGTGATTAATTCCAGAGGAGAAATAGTTAACGAGCTTAAATATTTTTCCAGCGATTCTTGCATCATTGATACAGATTCTCTGATGGGTGATAAATTACCACCCGCAAAAAAAATCCGGAAAGATCCTGTTGAAATGATCCACGATGCATTGACCCTTGGAATTAAAGATTTCTTTATTAAAAGTGGTTTTACAGATGCTGTCCTGGGCCTGTCCGGTGGTATTGATTCGGCAGTTACAACAGTCATTGCCACACACTCTTTGGGAAACAATCACGTTCACGTATTGCTTTTACCTTCGCAATACACATCCGAAAATTCTAAGAAAGAAGCTGTCCAGCTTTGTGAAAAACTTGGTATTCGTTATCATATAATCAGCATACAAAAAATATTTGAATATTTCAGGCAGGATCTCAAACCAATATTTAAAGACCTGCCTGAAGATATTGCTGAGGAGAATATTCAATCCAGGATCAGGAGCATCTTTCTTATGGCCATAGCAAACAAGTTTGGATACATTTTATTAAATACCAGCAATAAGAGTGAAGCATCAGTCGGATACGGAACACTATATGGCGATATGGCCGGTGGTTTATCTGTGCTGGGGGATGTGTATAAAACAGATGTCTACAGGCTGGCCGGTTTAATAAATAGTAAAGAGGAGATTATCCCTCATTCAACAATAATGAAACCCCCAACAGCAGAGCTTAAGCACGGACAAAAGGATACGGATTCCCTGCCTGAATACAGAATCCTTGATAAAATTCTGTTTGAATATATTGAACATAAAAAATCTGTAGGTGATATCATTGATGCCGGATTTGATGCAGATATAGTTATGAAGGTTGTTAAAATGATTAACAAAAATGAATTTAAACGCTATCAGACACCCCCCATACTGAGAGTTTCATCCAAAGCTTTTGGCCCCGGAAGGAGAATTCCTCTGGTAGCAAAATATCCCTGAGATTTTATACATTTGTATGTTATATAGCATATTATATTTTACAAATGGGAAATCAAATTCAAAACAATTACGATAATTGCATTGAAAATAAAATGTCGGTTTTCAGTGTACTGACGACAGACGAAATGATTCTTCTGAAAAAAAATTATCTCTGCCAGGATTATAAGA
>Ga0113563_10001632_pt1 | contig 12954 bp, 13 predicted proteins | sample Mud3Dept3metaG_FD_80117 | JGI IMG/M metagenome (GOLD analysis project Ga0113563, IMG submission 80117) | Freshwater wetland microbial communities from Ohio, USA, analyzing the effect of biotic and abiotic controls - Mud 3 Core 4 Depth 3... | ecosystem: Environmental > Aquatic > Freshwater >...
CAGCCGGCTCTCATCCGTCAGGCTTGCTGCGCAGAGAAGCGGTAGCCGACGCCGCGCACGGTCTGCACGAGGTTCTCGAACCCGTGGGGCTCGAGCGCCTTGCGCAGGCGCCGGATGTGGACGTCGACTGTCCGCTCCTCGATGTACACGTTGCGTCCCCACACCTGATCCAGCAGCTGCGAGCGCGAGTACACGCGCTCAGGGTGGGTCATGAAGAAATGCAGCAGCCGGAACTCGGTCGGGCCGATCTGCACCGGCTGGCTGCGCGCGAAGACGCGGTGCTGCGACTGGTCGATCTGCAGACCGCCCTCCGCCTGCACCACGTCGCTGCCGTCGCCGCCGCTGCGTCGCAGCACGGCCTTGATGCGCGCCAGCAGCTCGCGGGTCGAGAACGGCTTGGTGACGTAGTCGTCGACGCCCGCCTCGAGTCCCGTCACCTTGTTGTGTTCCTCGCCGCGTGCGGTCAGCATGATGATCGGCACTTCGCGCAGGCTCGGCTCCCTGCGCAGCCGCCGCGTGAACTCGATGCCGCTCATGCCCGGAAGCATCCAGTCGAGCAGGATCAGCTCCGGCGCACGCTCGCCCATCAGGCGCTCCGCCTCCGGCACGTCGACCGCCGGGAGCGGCGTGTAGCCGGCACCTTCGAGCGTGACGGCGAGGAGCTCGCGCACGGCGTCTTCGTCCTCCACGACGAGGACGCGCGTTTCGTTGGCCACCTTGCGGTTCCCCATGTCAAATATGGCGCGCAGATTACACTGCGTTTTTGTGACAATAGCATGAACGGGCGGACCCGCCGGCCGGCCACCGCCACCCTCCCGCCAAAGGCTTCGAGTCGGTCCCTACCCAATGCGCGAGACACGCATCTCCCTGGCCCACGGCAACGGTGGGCGTTTCATGCGCGAGCTGATCGAGGAGCTGTTCGCCCGACATCTCCAGAACCCCGGACTCGATGTCCACGCCGATGCAGTAAGGCTCGAGCTGCCGCCGGGCGACGTCATGTTCACGACCGACGGCTTCACCGTGCAGCCGATCGAGTTCCCCGGCGGCAACATCGGGTCGCTCGCGGTCCACGGCACGGTGAACGACCTGTCGGTCGCAGGGGCCGACCCGCTCTACCTCAGCCTCAACGTGTTCATCGAGGAAGGACTGGAGGTCGCGCTGCTCGAGCGTGTGATCCGTGGCGCCGCCGCGGCCGCCGCCGAGGCGGGGGTGCGGATCGTGGCCGGCGACACCAAGGTCGTGCGCCGCGGCGAGGCTGCGGGCCTTTACCTCGCCACCACGGGCGTCGGTGTCCGGCCTGCGGGTCTCGCGCTGGGCCTGGGCGCGATCCGCGCGGGCGACCGCGTGCTCGTCAGCGGTCCGGTGGGCGACCACGGCACGGCCGTCATGCTGGCGCGGGAGGAGTTCGGCATGCGCGGCGACCTGCGCTCCGACGCGGCCAGCGTCCACCCGTTGACGAGTGCCCTGCGGGACCTGCCGGGCCTGCGCTTCATGCGCGACCCCACGCGCGGCGGACTCGCGACCGTGGCGCACGAGATCTGTCGCGCAAGCGGCCTCGGACTGCAGCTCGACGAGACCGCCATTCCGGTCAACGACCCGGTGCGGTCCGTGTGCGAGATCCTGGGCTACGACCCGCTTTATCTCGCCTGTGAAGGCCGGGTGGTCGCCGTGGTGGCGGCAGCCGATGCCGACACCGCCCTGCAGCGCTGGCGCGCGCTGCCGGCTGGGGCCGGCGCGAGCCTGATCGGCGAGGTACACACCGGGCCCGCGCGGGTGGTGCTGCACACAGAGCTCGGTGGGCAGCGCATCCTCGAGGAGCTCGAGGACGACCCGCTGCCGCGGATCTGTTGATCCGTGGGTCGATGGGCACGGGCATCGGGCTCCGCCCTCTGCCCATCCGCGATGGTCTGGTCGTGGCGCCGTGGATGGGCAGAGCCGCAGTCGACGCCCGTCGAATCGCCGCGCGCTCAGCGGAAACCCAGCGATCCGCTCCAGCCGACGAGCCGTCCGATAGCCTCAGTGGCGCCGGTCCCGACCCGCGAGGCGAGGCGCTCCCAGACGTCCTCCTTCTCGGTGAAGTCGACGGTCGTTTCGACGCCGATCACGGTGCGGGCGACGTAGCCGACGTCACCGAAGCCGTCGGCGAGGCCGAGCTCGAGACTCTCCTCGCCGGTCCAGAACAGCCCGCTGAAGACCTGCGGGTCGTCCTTGAGGCGATTGCCGCGCCCGGCCTTGACCGCGGTGATGAAGTTCTGGTGCAGCTCGTCCAGGACCCGCTTCAGGTGGTCGCGATCGAACTCGCCCACGGGCGAGAAAGGGTCGAAGATCCCCTTGTGCTCGCCCGCCGTCATCAGCCGCCGCTCGATACCGAGCTTCTCCAGCGTCTGGACGAAGCCGAAGCCGTTCATCAGCACGCCGATCGAGCCGAGCACGCTGGACCGGTTCACGTAGATCTTGTCGGCCGCCACCGCCACGTAGTACCCGCCGGACGCCCCGAGGTCCTCGATCACCGCGTAGACCGGCACCTTCTTGTGCTTGTCGCGCAGGCGTCGGATCTCGTCGTTGATGATCGCCGACTGCACCGGGCTGCCGCCGGGGCTGTTGATCCGCAGGATCACACCCTTGGTCCCCGTGTCCTTGAATGCGTTCCGCAGGGCCTCGACGACGTTCTCGGCGCTCGCGTCGGTCTCCGACGAGATGAGGCCTTCGACCCCGACGACCGCCGCGTGGCCACCCGCATGCAGGGTCGTGCCGGGCAGATGCTCGATGGCCCAGAGGGCGAGCAGGGCGAACAGGTAAACGAACAGCAGCCCCTTGAAGAACAGCCGCCAGCGGCGTCCCCGGCGCTGCTCGGCGACGTTGCCCAGCACCAGCTTCTCGACGAGCTGGCGCTCCCAGCTGCCCTCCTCACCCTCGCCGCGTGGAGAGGTCGGGCGGCTGCGCTCGGACGTGTCGGTCACAGCACGACCTCCTCCACGGCTTTCACGGCGCCGAGCCGCTCGGCCAGCCAGCGGGGCAGTTCGTCGATCCGGTCCAGGCAGCCGAGGGCGCCCTCGGCGAGGAGACGGCTCGGGGGATGGACGCCATAGGAGACGGCGAGGCCGGGCACACCCGCGTTGCGGGCCATCTGCATGTCGTACTCGGTGTCGCCGATCATCAGGGTGTCGGCCGGCCCTGCTCCCAGCACCGCCATCACCTCCTCGAGCATCTGCGGGTGCGGCTTGGAAAAGGCCTCGTCGGCACAGCGGCTGGCGTGAAACAGGCCGCCCAGCCCGGTTTCCCTCAACACCTTGTCCAGCCCGCGCCGGCTCTTGCCCGTGGCGATGCCGAGCAGGTAGCCCTCGTCCGCCAGACCCTCCAGGGTCTCGACGACACCGGGAAACAGCTCGGACGGCGTCGGGTGGTCGCCGAGGAAGTGGTGGCGGTAGCGCTCGACCACGCGGCCCACCTGGCCCCCGTCGAGATCGGGGAACAGTCGCTCTGTTGCCTCCTGCAGGCCGAGCCCGATCACATCCTTGGCCCTGTCTCCCTGGGGCACGTCCACGCCGACGTCCACCGCGGCGGCCTGGAAGCAGCCGACGATGCGGGCCTGGGAGTCCATTAGGGTCCCGTCCCAGTCGAACACCAGTAGCCGATACCCGTTCACGCGATCTCCAGTTGTCGAAGGAACCGAGCGAGCGCCGGGTCGAGGGGCGCCTCCACCCGCAGCGGCGGCTCGTCCCCGGGCCAGTGGATGACGAGCGCGGCGGCGTGGAGGAACAGGCGGCGCAGGCCCAGCTGCCGGTAACGGCTGTTTGCCTCCGCGTCGCCGTACTTGGCGTCGCCCAGGATCGGGGTGCCCAGGTGGGCCGCATGGACCCGGATCTGGTGCGTCCGCCCAGTCAAGAGAGTCGCCTCCACCAGGGTGCTGTCGGCATAGCGCTGCACCGCCTTGAACTCCGTCACCGCGTCCTTGCCGTCCGCCGCCACCCTGACCATCCGCTCGCCGCCCTGGAGCACGCTCTTGCGCAGCGGGGCGTCCACGCGGGTCGCACCCCGCCGCCAGCGGCCGGCCAGCAGGGCAAGGTAGCGCTTCTCGAACAGGCCCTCCCGCTGCAAACCATGCAGCAGCCGCAGCAGGCTGCGCCGCTTTGCGACCATGAGACAGCCCGAGGTGTCGCGGTCCAGCCGGTGCACCAGCTCGAGCTCCGTGTCGCCCGGCCGCAGGGCCCGCAATGCCTCGATCACCCCGTAGCCGAGTCCGCTGCCCCCGTGGACGGCCAGCCCCGCGGGCTTGTTCACCACCAGCAGCCGATCATCCTCGTAGAGGACCGCGCCGGCGAGCAGACCCGCCAGCCCCGCGCCCGGTTGGGGCGCCGGACGCTCGGCGGCGGTGCGAACCGGTGGGACCCGAACCCTGTCTCCCGCCACCAGGCGGTACTCGGGACCGATCCTGCGGGCATTCACCCGCACCTCGCCCCGCCGCAGAATCCGGTAGATGACGCTGCGGGGCACCCCTTTCAAGCGGCGCAGCAGGAAGTTGTCGATGCGCTGGCCGGCATCGCCCTCGCCCGCTTCCCAGTGCTCGACACGGCCGGAGGCCTCCGAGGCTGTCATGCTGGCCGCACCATTGTCCGGTAGGTTATTGAGAGAACTGGGCGTTTGCTGCGCTGCGGCGCTCTGCTATAGTCCAGCGGCCCAGCAGGCCCGGCCGACACGGGCCCGCCCGCTGGTCGCAGACCCTTTCACCAGCCTCCGCCCCGGCGGGGGCCGGAGCACCGCGCGGCAGTCCCGGCAAGCGACCACCCGCCCCGACAGTGGGCAGGCGCCACCTCGTCGAGGGGCGTAAGGCTACCCGAGACCACCCTGCGGGGCCACGGATAACAGCCACGCCGCAACCGGCGGTGGAGTGCGCGCGGCAGCCACGCGGACGGCGCGGCCCAGCACCGGCGCCCTTCGCGGATGCGCTGCGCGGGAGGTAGCCGACCATGACAACAGCGAACGTCGACGTCCCTGGTCCGACATCCGCCGGGTCGAGTGCCCATCCCGCAAGCACCCGCGCGCTCCGCGGCAGACGGCGCATGACGAGACCCGGACCCCATGAAAAGAATGCTGATCAACGCAACCCAGCCCGAAGAGCTGCGCGTTGCGATCGTTGACGGGCAGAAGCTCTACAACCTCGACATCGAAACCCCCGGCCGGGAACAGAAAAAGGCCAACATCTACAAGGGGCGCATCACCCGCGTCGAGCCCAGCCTCGAGGCGGCCTTCGTCGAGTATGGCGCCGAGCGCCACGGCTTCCTGCCTTTCAAGGAGGTCTCCCGCAGCTATTTCTCGGAATCGGCGCTGCAGGCCAGCGGCCGGGTCACGATCCAGGACGCCCTGCGGGAGGGCCAGGAGGTCCTGGTCCAGATCGACAAGGAAGAGCGCGGCACGAAAGGGGCCGCGCTAACGACCTTCATCTCGCTGGCCGGCCGCTACCTCGTCCTGATGCCCAACAACCCGCGCGCGGGCGGGGTGTCGCGGCGGATCGAGGGCCAGGACCGCAGCGAGCTGCGCGAGGCGATGAGCCAGCTCGACATCCCCGAGGACATGGGGCTGATCGTTCGCACCGCCGGAATCGGCAAGAACCAGGAAGAGCTGCAGTGGGACCTCGATTACCTCCTGCAGCTCTGGCAGGCGATTGAGGCCTCGTCGCAAGAGCGCCGGGCCCCTTTCCTGGTGTATCAGGAAAGCAACATCATCATCCGCTCCATCCGCGACTACCTGCGGTCGGACATCGGCGAGATCGTCATCGACGACGGCCAGGTGTATGAGCAGGCGCGCGATTTCGTCCGGCAGGTGATGCCGCAGTTCCTGCGCAAGGTCCGCCTGTACGAGGACGAGGTGCCCCTGTTCTCTCGGTACCAGATCGAGAGCCAGATCGAGTCGGCCTTCCAGCGGGGGGTTCGCCTGCCGTCCGGCGGCTCGATCGTGATCGACCACACCGAGGCGCTCACCAGCATCGACATCAACTCGGCCCGGGCGACGAAGGGCGCGGATATCGAGGAGACCGCCCTCGTCACCAACCTCGAGGCGGCCGACGAGATTGCCCGGCAGCTGCGGCTGCGCGACCTCGGCGGTCTGTTCGTCATCGACTTCATCGACATGACCCCCTCCCGCAACCAGAGGGAGGTCGAGAACCGCCTGAAGGAGGCCCTCAAGGAGGATCGCGCCCGCGTCCAGATCGGCCGCATCTCGCGCTTCGGCCTGCTCGAGATGTCGCGCCAGCGCCTGCGCCCATCGCTCGGCGAGGCGACGCAGCAGCTCTGCCCGCGCTGCGAGGGCCACGGCTTCGTGCGCGGCGTCGAATCACTGGGCCTGTCGATCCTGCGGGTGATCGAGGAGCAGGCCCTGAAGGACAACACGGCGCGGATCGTTGCCCAACTGCCGGTCGACGTCGCGACCTTCCTGCTCAACGAGAAGCGCCAGGTGGTCGCCAAGATCGAGTCCCGGCACGACGTCGAGATCGTGCTGGTCCCGAATCGCCACCTCGAGACCCCCCGCTACGAGATCGAGCGGTTGCGGTCAGCGGACGTGAAGCAGGACGAGTCCGCCCCCGCCAGCTACAAGCTGGCGCTCGAGCCCGAGGAGGCCGCCGAGGGGCTGCACGGCATCCGGCCGACGCGCGCCGAGGAGCCCGCCGTGCGCTCGGTCCTGCCGGCGACGCCGGCACCCGAACGCCCCGAGCCCGAAGAGACGCCGCCTGTCCCCGCACCGGCACTTCCGGCCGGTGCCCAGCCGGGCTTCTTCCGCCGCTTCATATCGACGATCTTCCACCCCGCGCGCGCGACGCCCGCCGCGTCGCGCGACACGACGGCGCTGGAGGCCGAACCGGCCGGCGCGGAGTCGGCCCCGCGCCGCCCCCGTGACGACCGCGCACCCCGGCCGCAGCGCGAGCGCCGCGAGCGGCGCGACAATCGCGAAGGCCGGGAGGCGCGAGAGGGCCGCGACCGGCCGGAGCGTCGTGATCGCCAGGAAGGGCGCGAACGTCCGGAGGCACGTGACCGAGGGGAAGGGCGTGACCGCCGCGACGAGCGGGAGGTACGCGAGCTTGGGCGGGGACCGCGCGAGCAACGCGAGGCCCGGGAGTCCACGCGCCCGCCGCGCGAGGCGCGGGGCCCGAGGGAGGATCGGCCGTCGCGCGAGGATCGCGAGCGCCCGGCGCGCGAGGAGCGCCCGTCGCCGGAGCTTCGCGAGCCCCGGCCCGCGCCACTGCAGGACGCCGAACGACTCCCGGTCGCCGCCGCCACCGCGGTCGAGGCCGAGCCTGGCCAGCCGCCCGTACCGACAGCGGCAGCCGTCGAGCCGACCCCGCCGACACCGCCACCCTCGTTCGCGCTCGAGCCACCCGGGCCGGTCGCGGGTCCCGTCGACGAGGATGAGGACATCGACGAGATCGGCGTCACCGAAGGCCCCGAGGCGCCCGAAGGAGCCGAGGAGGGGCCGGCGCGCCGTTCGCGCCGCGGCCGGCGCGGTGGCCGGCGCCGTCGCTCCGGCCGTGGCAGCACGGAGACCGTTGCCGACGCCGTTCCCGGTCCGGCGGATGACGACTCCGGCGAGGACCGGCGCTGGGCGGCGGAGCCGTCGACCGTGACCGGCGGAGACCTCCCGCCGGCCACCCCCGCCGCGCCGCCGGTTGCCCCTGTCGCGCTGGCCGCGGCCGAGCGCGCAATGCCCGTCAGGGTCGATGCGCCCGAGGGCAGCGCCCCGCCCCCGCGCGAGCCGGATTGAGCCGCGCCGGGTGCTCCCCGGTCAGAGGTGCCTGCTGCGGATCTCGTCGAGGAGGCCCTGTGCGGCGGCCTCGACGAGGTCGAACACCCGCTCGAAGCCCGTCGGCCCACCGTAGTAGGGATCCGGCACCTCGCGGGTGCGCATCGCCGGCGCGTAGTCCATGAACAGCTGCAGCTTGTGCTGCAGCCCTTTCGGGCAGATCTCCAGCAGGGCGAAGTAGTTGTCCTGGTCCATCGCCAGGACATAGTCGAAGACCAGGAAGTCCTCCGGCGTCGCCTTTCGGGCGCGCAGGTCGCTCAGATCGATGCCGCGCCGCTCCGCGGTCGCCCGCGCCCGCCGGTCCGGCACCTCGCCGACGTGGTACGCGTGCGTGCCTGCGGAGTCGATCGCGATCCGCTCGGCCAGCCCGCTCTCGTGCACCAGCTTGCGAAAAACCCCGTGTGCCGTCGGCGACCTGCAGATGTTGCCCATGCAGACGAAGAGCACCGAGACGCGGGGATTGGCGCCGGGCACCGTCATATCAGTTCTCTCCTGTCGGGATTCCCGATCCGCTGTACTGCCGGCTAGTTTGCACGACGCGCACCGCTGGAGGCGCCGTCGCCGACCCCCGGATGCGCCAGTCGGCTTCCCTGCGGACGACGGGACTCATGCCTGCGCCGCAAGGGGGATCCCACCTGACCCAGGTCACGAGGGCTTGTCCGAAAGGGTTGACAAGGCATTAGCATGTGCTAATATAAGCGCAACCTGATGTAACAAAATATGAGGTAGTTCCAATGCTTGAAGTACTTTCCGTAGTCGTTCTCGCCATCGCCGGCGTCATGTTCACCGTGTCCCCGAGCAGCGATGACGCTGTCGCCACCTCCCAGCAGGAGAAGGCCAAGGTCGAGTACGTGGCACAGAAGACCGACAACGAGCAGCCCCGGCTGTAATCCGCCAGGGCCGCCGTTACCGGACCCGGATCCGCGAGGATCCGGGTTTTTTTTCGCCCGGACGCAGCGCCCCGATCGTTGGTCATCACGACGCTCAGCCCAGCCTACGGGAGCATGCGCCGCACCCGCTCGAGGGCTTCGGGCGTGTCGACCCCCGTCCCGGGCACCTCGCTGGCCAGGCTGACGTGGATGCGCTCGCCCTGCCAGAGCGCCCTCAGTTGTTCGAGGGCCTCGCACTCCTCGATGGCAGCCGGCACCCAGCCGACGAAGCGACGCAGAAACCCCGCACGGTACGCATAGATGCCGAGATGGCGCCGGAATTCAACGCCGGACGGCAGATCGCCCTCCCGGCCGGTGAACGCCCCCCGATGCCAGGGAATGGGCGCCCGACTGAAATACAGGGCATGGCCGTGCCGATCGGTCACCACCTTCACGACGTTCGGATCGAAGACCTCGGCGCGATCGTGAATGACTGTTGCGAGGGTCGCGACCGCCGCCGCCGGATGCGCAGCCAGGGCCCCGGCGACCTGCCGCAGCAGCGCCGGTGGCATCGTGGGCTCGTCACCCTGGAGGTTGACGACGATCGCCGCATCCGGCCAGGCGTGACGGTCTGCGACCTCGGCGATGCGATCGGTACCGCTCTGGTGGTCGGCGCGGGTGAGACAGACGTCGGCGCCGAAGCGACGTGCGGCGGCCTCGACGCGTGCATCGTCCGTCGCCACCACGACCTGTTCGGCCCCGCTCTCGACCGCCCGGCGCCAGACGTGCTCGATCATCGGCCGGCCACCGATGTCGGCCAGCGGTTTCCCGGGCAGCCGGGTGGAGGCGTAGCGGGCAGGAATGACGACCCGGAAACCCGTCATCGCGGCGTCAGCCGGCCGGCACCTCTTCGTCAGGGGCGAGGGCGCGGGCCTCCTGCTCCAGCATCACCGGAATGCCATCGCGGATCGGGAACGCCAGGCGATCGCCACGGCAGATCAGCTCATCCGCCTGCACCGCGTAGTGCAGCTTCCCCTTGCAGATCGGGCAGACCAGGATGTCGAGCAGCTTGCTATCCATCGAGCAACTCCGAGAGGCGGGCATTGAGATGAGTCACGAAGGCGGTATCGGGCTCGGCGTCCACCGGCACGACCCAGTGCCTCGGGCCGGCGAAGGTCCGGCATTTTACGGCATCTTTTTCGGTCATCAGGACGGGGCGGTCCCCCGGCGGCTCGATGTCGGCCGCCGTGAACGCGTGATGATCCGGGAACGGCAGCGCCTCGACCTCGAGGCCGTGGTCCCGCAGCATACGGAAGAACCGCTCCGGGTTGCCGATGCCGGCGATCGCGTACACCGACCTGCCCCGCCAGTCGGTCAGCCGCTCCCTCCGCTCGGGCCGCGCGAGTGACGAGAGATCGCCCGGCCGCAGCGCCATGGCATGCTCCCCACGGTGGGGCACGCCACCGTTCGCGATCACGAGATCGACGGTCCGCAAGCGACTCGTCCCCTCGCGCAGCGGCCCCGCGGGCAGCAGGAAACCGTTGCCGAGGCGTCGCTCCCCGTCCACGACCAAGATCTCCAGGTCGCGCGCGAGGCGGTAGTGCTGCAGCCCGTCGTCGGCGATGAGCAGGTCGCAGGGGGTCTGCCCCAGCAGCCACCGCGCACCCCTCACCCGATCGGGATCGACCACGACGGGGCAGCCGGTCCGCCGCGCGATCAGCACCGGCTCGTCGCCGACCAGCGCCGGATCGGTGTCGGGCGCGACGGCAACCGGGAAGGCACGGCTGCTGCCGCGGTAGCCGCGCGACAGGACGCCGGCGCGGATGCCGCGGTCGCGCAGGTGCCGTGTCAGCCAGATCACCAGGGGGGTCTTGCCGGCGCCCCCCACCGTGAGGTTGCCGACCACCACCACCGGCACCGGCAGACGCTCGCTCGGCGCGAGCCCCGACCGATAGGCGAGACGCCGCAGCATCGAGACGAGCCAGAACAGGGCGGCCAGCGGCAGCAGCGGCAACGCTGCGTAACGGCTGCCGAACCAGATGCGCTCGAGGAGGTCGCGGGAGGACCGTGCCGCCGTCACGCTCAAGGCGTCGCGCCGTTGCGCTTGATGGCGAAGCTCACCCGCACGAGGCCGACCTGGCTCGCGGCATCCATGACCGTCACCACGGCCTGGTGCGGCGCGCGGCCATCCGCCGAGATCACCAGCGGCAGGTCGCGGCGCTCACCGGCAGTGCTCGCGAGCGCGCGCATCACGGTCTCGACGTCGGTGTTGACCAGCTCCCGGTCGTTCACGAAGAGCTGCCCCTCCGCATCGACGGTCACCGTGATCCGGTCGGGCTGCTGCTCCTGCTCGGCGTTGGGTTGCGCCTGCGGCAGCTCGATCTGCAGGCGGCCCAGCTTTTCGAACGTGGCCGAAACCATGAAGAAGAGGAGCAGGAGGAACACGACGTCGATCAGCGACGTCAGGTTGATCTCGGGCGGGGTGCGGCGGCGGCTGCGGAACTTCATGCCGGACGGCTCACTGCTCGCGCTCGCCGTGCATGACCTCCACCACCTTCAGCGCCTCCTCCTCCATGAGGACGACCAGCGAGTCCACCCGTCCGGTCAGGAAGTGGTAGAAGAGCAGCGTCGGGATCGCGACGGTCAGACCGGCCGCGGTCGTTATCAGTGCGGTGGCGATGCCGCCGGCGAGCGGGGCCGCGTTGCCGATCCCCGCCGTGGTGATGGCGGTGAAGGTCTGGATCATCCCAAGAACCGTCCCGTACAGGCCGAGCAGCGGCGAGATGACGCCGATGGTGCCGAGCATGTTGAGGTAGCGCTCGAGCTCGTGGACCACCTGGCGCCCGGCCTCCTCCAGCGACTCCTTCATCACCTCGCGCGAGTGCTCGCGGTTCACCAGGCCGGCCGCGATGATGCGGCCCAGCGGCGAGCCGTCGCGAATCTCGCCGATGCGCGCGGACGTGAGCTGATTGCGCCGATACATCTCCCAGACCGTCGGCAGCAGGTCCTCGGGCGCCACCCGGCGGCGGCGCAGCGACCACAACCGCTCCAGCACGATCGCCATGGCCGCGACCGAGCACGCGAGGATCGGGTACATCACCCAACCGCCGGCCTGGAAAAGCTCCAGCACTGCCTACCTCCCGCGCTTGGCTGGCCGTTGCGAATGCGGCGCATGATACCCCAATGCCCGCTCTCGCCGGCTCGGTGCAGCGTCATCGCGAATGCCAGTAGCGCCGCCGCTCCGGCCGCGTCGGGTCGGGCGTTCCGACGAGGCCCCTCGGCCCCAGCTCGAGCGTGACCGCACCGCTGTCCTGGGTGTCGAGCAATCCGGCGCCCGTGCCCTCCCAGCGCTCGACGATCTCGGGCTTTGGAAAGCCGAACCGGTTGCCGAAGCCGGTCGACAGGAGCGCCAGCTGTGGGCGGACGACCGCCACGAAGACCGGATCGGAGGAGGTCCTGCTGCCGTGGTGCGGCACCTGGGCGACCGTCGCGCGCAGCGCGTCTCCGAAACCGCTGACCAGCCGCCGCTCGACCGCTGCCCCGATGTCGCCGGTGAGCAGCAGGCTCGCGTCACCGGTGCGGAGCTGCAGCACGCACGAGGCGTCGTTGCCCTGGAGCACGGGATCGATCGGGTTCAGGAACCGGAGCTCGACCCCGTCCCACTCCCAGGCCTGGCCCTCGTGGCAATGCCGGGTGTCGAGGCCGTCGATGCGAGCGGGCTCGCCCGAATACGCGGCAAGCACCGGAAAGGCCCGCAGCAGATGGGCGGGAACACCCGCATGGTCGGCATCGCCGTTGCTCAGCACCAGGGCATCGACCCGGCGCACGCCCGCATGGTGCAGGTAGGGCACCACCACGGCGGAGGTCGCATCGAACTGGGCCGACAGCCGAGGTCCGAGGTCGTACACGAGGGTGTGCCGATGCGTGCGCAGCACCGCTGCCAGGCCCTGCCCCACGTCCAGCAGCGTCAGGCGGACATGGCCGGCAGGCACGCCGGCGGGCTGCTGCCAGAGCAGCGGCAGAAACAGCACGACGCCGATCGCGCGGCCGGGGACGCCGCGCGGCAAGGCCAGGACCAGCGTGCCGAGCAGTGCCGAGCCAGCGACGGCCCACGCCGGGGTCGGCGCGTGCAGCTCGGCGAATGGCAGCGCCGCCATCGCGTCCAGACCGCGCAGTCCGAGCTCCGCCAGCCAGGCGACGAGCCCGACGACGGCCGCTCCTGCCGCGGGCATCAGCGTCAGCAGGAAGGTTGCGAGCAGCGCGACCGGCACCACGACGAGCCCGAACCAGGGAA
>Ga0113563_10001636_pt1 | contig 12941 bp, 9 predicted proteins | sample Mud3Dept3metaG_FD_80117 | JGI IMG/M metagenome (GOLD analysis project Ga0113563, IMG submission 80117) | Freshwater wetland microbial communities from Ohio, USA, analyzing the effect of biotic and abiotic controls - Mud 3 Core 4 Depth 3... | ecosystem: Environmental > Aquatic > Freshwater >...
AAGTATTGTGGCTATACCGACTTTTACTAAATAAGGCACAATATTAATTACTTCCTTAAATTTATTTATTAATTTTTTTAAGAAATGTTGAGTATGATTGGATGCAGGTTGATATACATCGAACTTATCTTTATTATCTCTAATAAATTTTTCTAATTCTTGTTCTTCCCGGGTTTTCATATCACTGCATGTCATCAAACCAAATTACATCATCTAAGATCATAAGTTGAAGTAAGGTTTTGTAAAGGTATTTCAAATTCTCTCATTATTCAATTCTAAAAAATAGAAGAAAATCAAAAAAGACACAGCAACCGCAAATTTCCTAAAAACACATGTGGGTCATTTGGCACCACAACCCTAAAGCGCTAATCCCACAGGATCAATTATCCGGGGATTCTTGTTTTTAAAAGGTGACGTCTGCCTGCCGGCAGGGAACTGGTGACGGACTTTTTAATAATCACATAATAAGCTTAATACACAATAATTTCCGGATTTGGGTTAATAAACTGGTTGGCATCCTCGATGCATTCATAAACATACCAGAACAGATGGATATAAGTAGTATTAGTTTTTCTCTTCCAGAACCAGCATGATCTCACCTGATTTTTATAATAATATTTCTTCCGGAATTATTTTAATTCCACTTTCAATACAAAACCAGGTTCATCGATTTTTCTGTTTAAAGGGAGAGCAATATTCACTTTATCACCGGAAACCTTCCATTTTAAGAACTCCTGATTCCCCAAAAGAGTAATACTCTTAATATTCTGGTGGTAATTAAAAAGAGATTTTACATTAATCGTTTCACTTACCGGAGTTGCCAGAGAAATCACATACACATAATTATCTTTTGCAGTAAACCAGAAATCTTCAATTGTAAATGAGAAATCAAAATTAATTTTCTCTCCGGATTCAGTTTTGATATTCCCGTCCTCATCGCGACCCTTCATTTTATTTTTTGTTGGCCCTTCTTTCAGTGTAGTCCATTTATTCGTACCATAAATAGCTTCTCCATTAATTTTCATCCATGAACCAATTCCTTTTAATATTTTTACACTTGCTTCCGGAATTATTCCATTTCCATCCGGGCCTACATTCAGAAGATAATTCCCACCTTTACTCGCAATTTCAGCAATCCAGAAAAGCATTTCTTTATGAGATTTCCAATGCAAATCATAACTTTTATATCCCCAGGTATCATTAAGAGTGCCTGGAGTCTCAAATGGTTTCGTCAGGCTTTTATTTTCTGTTGGAATTTCATTATCACCTGCCGTCAGAATATCTCCTAGATTATTGCCAACGCGATTATTTATTAAACACTTTGGCTGAATATCATATGCCAGTTTATAAAACTCAAAACTTTGTTGAAGATTCATTTTGACAGGATAATCGTACCAGATTTCAAGAAGGTTTGGAAATTTTTTCAGGATCTCACGCATTTGAGGCTTTGCTTTCTTCTCTATATAATCCTGATACGAAACAGGGGAAGGATCATGCTTATTAGAGGCATATTTATCGGCATAATCCGGATGGTCTGTTTTATATTAGGCAGCGCCAGCGTCACCGCCGTCCATCCAATCAATGGAATGAGAATAATATAATCCAAGACGGATTCCATATTTCCGGCAGGCCTGATATAACTCTTCAATAGGATCGCGTTTGAAAGGAGTGTAATCATAAATATTAAAGTCGGTGACATTTGAACGATACATCGAAAAACCATCATGATGCTTAGTCATGGCAACTATATATTTCATTCCTGCCTCCTTTGCTAATTTAACCCACTCTTCAGCATTAAAACCAACAGGATTAAACCTCTTACACACCTCTTTATATTCTGACCTGGGAATCTGAGCGTGGTACATTATCCATTCTCCAAGACCGGGAATTTGTTTATCTTTCCAAATACCTCCAAGAGTGGAATAGGCTCCCCAGTGAATAAACATCCCAAATTTTGCATTATTAAATTCTTTATAATTGTCAATTTTTGAATCACTCATTTTTGTCCATTCATCCAGTATTTCATCTTTAGACTGGGAAAATCCGTTTAATGCAGTTGCCAGGCAGATTAAAATCATTAATGGTTTTTTCATTTTCCGATTTATTAGATAATGATGAATGAATCTTAAGAAGCGCTTATATCATATATAAAAATCTTATCGGCATGACGGATATAGAGACGCTTGCCGCATACAACCGGATGAGCCCAATACATGCCATTGCCTCCCTCGGGTACTTTGAACTTCCCGGTAACTTCATACTTGTCGGGTGTTGCCCTGACGAGCCTCATGGTACCCCTTTGGTCCAGGATATAAAGCATCCCGTCGGCATAGGTAAGGCTTCCTTCATCACCGGTTGTTTTCCAGCTTTGTTTTCCGGTCATGAAGTCGAGACAGTACCAGCCCTTTGCCCTGCTTCCGGAACCATACAAAAAACCGTTATGCAGAATAACACCTCCATGTTGATTGTCCATCAGGGAGGATTCCCATATTTTTTCCGGAATAATATCTTTACCTGATACTTTGAGTCTGAAAAGCATGCTTCCTAATCCATACCCGCTTGAGATAAACACATAATCGTTGAAAACGATTGCATCAGATATATTACATTCATTTTGATTCCTGACATCAACTTTCCAGAGTAGCTTACCTGTTTTGGTATCGGCACCATAATAACAGATTCCACTTCCTCCTGTTACCTGGCGGTAACCGCCGAATTCAAATATAACAGGTGAGGTGTATCCTTCATTCCCCGGGATCTGTGTATTAGTCCAGATAAGCTTACCGGTGTTTTTATTCAGGCAAACCTGATGTCCTTTATTACCAACCGGACGGAAATACAAAAAATCACCATCTATCAGCACTGATTCAGTGTAACCATATTCGGGTACAGGAGCATCAAATTCCCGGAGCACATCCTTATACCAGATCTCCTTACCCGTTTTGGATTCGAATGCTGCAAGCCGGCCCATTTCGCCAAGATGATATACTACACCATTGTCGTAGACAGGTGTACTTCTGGGTCCGGTATATGTACTTGCCCACGTTGCGGTAGTTGTTGACCATGCTCTCCCGTTTGGTTTTTTCCAGACAAGCTTTCCCTGAAGATCGAAAGCATATATCCAGGGTTGGTTACTTACAGAACCTGCAGTATAAATAAGCCCGCCTCCGATGGATACCGAGCTGAATCCTTCTCCAAGCCCTTCAATAGTCAGCAGTAGTTTCGGACCATTTCCCGGCCATTCTCTGGCCAGTCCGGTTTCAGAAGACTTATTTGTGCGCTCCGGACCATGAAAACAAGGCCATTCATATGTTATCTGTGCTAATGAATTACAGCTCATAAGACTTAAAAGAATGCACAGATCTAAGGATGAGATCAAAACACTGATGCTTTGCGGAATTCTCTTTTTTTCAAACTTTCCCGGAATATTCATGAGATTGATTTTTAAAAAATATTTAAGTACTGACGATGACCAAAATAAATTAAATATCATAAATAAAAAAATTCATTGGATTTTTAGCCGGGTGAATTATCGTCTTAAATCAAGGGATTGATGATCAGTAAGGGCTAATTTTATTACTGACTATGAGAATGAAAACATAACTTATTTGGAATTTACCAGGGTGACAGAATTGATTACGAATCTTGCAACGTACACATATTCAGTTATATACAACGACTAACGGATATGAGCCCCCAGGGTGTTACAATGGTCCGGATACTTTCCTGGTTATGGTTCGATTTGGGCAAATTTTTCCACAGCTCTATGGTATAAGTGTCTTAAGGAATGTTTTAATATCAGGATAGTTTTCGACAATACGATAAACTTCACATTCCCTGCAATTGGTATTTTTGCAGCGAGTGCCCTTTTCAGATGCTTCCCAGCAGGGATAAGTATCACTGATGTAAGCCTCACATTTTTCACGCTCCCTATCTGAACATTGCCGGATTGCCCAGCAGGGTATAAGAGCCAGTAAAGTCCGTATCCCTGCAATGTTTAAGCCATCTTCATCAAGTAATTTATGAATAAACTTTAACCTCAAAATATCCACCTGAGAAAATAAGTTCCGGTTTGATTCTTTCCTGAATGGAATTATCAACTCCTTATCAATGTATTGCCTTATTGAATGAACCGGAATTCCTGAAAGATCTCCTGCAATACTCAGGGTATAAACCGGATTTGTGCTGGAAACTGAATTATCATCCATGATTTTTGTAATATTCAAAGTTTTTTCACTTAAATAAATATAAAATATTCTCGTTCCTTGTGAAATTCAAAAACTGAAAATACCGGTAATATTGTCTTTATTTAAAGTATTCAGCTGTAGTAATTTAACCAGGTATTTCAATTATAAATAAGAAATAATTACCATTAATATTTTACTGTTAATTTATTAACAGCATCATTTCCAGAATTTTATGATAAAAAGCATACCATTAAATTGAAAATAAAATTATACTTTTACAAAGATAAGAATTAAACAATACGGAAATTGTGTATTAATCAATTCATATATTTTGCATTAACATTCATTCCAAACATTACTTTTTTTAAAAAAAATATTCTTCTTTTGGTGAACAACTTTTAAACAATTTGTTATGGTGCTATGTTATGGAGTTTATATATACGATATTTTAATATCTAAACTCAATTAAATAAATTCAGATTAATCACCATGGAAGATTTGAAGTTTTTATCCCGGTTAAGCGATTCAATTAAGCAATCATGTCAGATTGAAAGTGACCTTTTTGATAAGTATGAGGTAAAACGCGGCTTAAGGAATAAAGATAATACCGGAGTTCTGGTCGGCCTCACAAATATTGGTTCTGTTGTAGGATATAAAAATGAAAATGGCAAAGTCGTTGCTATTCCCGGAAAATTGCTTTACCGCGGGATAGAGATTGAGGATATCACAAAAGGATTTCAAAGTGAAAACCGCCACGGATTTGACGAAACTGTTTTTCTTCTGCTTACCGGGAGACTTCCCGACAAAGTGGAACTTGAAAAATTTTCAGCAGAACTGGCTTTTCTCAGACCTCTCCCTGATTCATTTATTAAAGACATGATCCTTTCAATGAAAGGTAAAGATGTCCTTAATATGCTTGCCCGTTCCGTACTTGGTCTCTATATTCTGGATGATGAACCTGATAACATCTCACTGCCAAATATGGTTAAGCAGACTCTGAGCATAATCGCAAAATTCTCTTCAATAATTGCATATTCATATCAGGCTTTCAGTCATGCATACCAGGGGAATACTCTGATGATCAGGTACCCGAGACCTGATCTGACAACTGCTGAGAACTTCCTCTACATGGTAAAAGGTGAATGTACCCAGTTCACAAGGTTGGAGGCTGACCTGCTCGATCTGGCACTGGTCCTTCATGCCGAACATGGAGGAGGGAATAATTCCACCTTCACAATAAGAGTTACCAGTTCAAGTGAAACGGATATATATTCTGCGGTTGTCTCAGCTATAGGGTCACTTAAGGGCCCTCTGCATGGAGGAGCAAACCTGAAAGTCCTCGACATGATGGAGGATATAAAAACAAATGTTAAAGACTGGAAGGATGAGTCCGAAGTTGAGCAATATCTTCTGAAGATCCTTAATAAACAGGCTTTTGACAGAACCGGAAAGATATACGGGGTGGGACATGCTGTTTATACCATATCAGATCCGAGGGCTACATTATTAAAAGAAAAAGCAAGGGAGCTGGCAATTGAGAAAAACAGATATGATGAATTCCTGCTCTATGATCTGGTTGGAAGAATAACTCCAAGGGTCTTCAGTATTTACAAAGGTGAGAAGAACGGGAAAGTAGTATGTATAAATGTCGACTTTTATTCCGGCTTTGTTTACTCATGCATCGGAATATCCAAGGAACTTTTTACACCGCTTTTTGCAATGGCAAGGATAGCCGGCTGGTGCACTCACAGAATTGAAGAGCTGACTTTTTCTGCCAAAAGAATAATAAGGCCAGCATTTAAATATGTTTATGGGGATCATCCTTATACCCCGATTGGGGAGAGGAATCATATGTGAAATTTTTAAAATCTTATGCTATGGATGAGTATGGAGAAAACAGCCTGGGAAAGGCTTTTGAATTTAAACTGGATGGTGACCTGCAAAAGGCTGCAGAAATGTTAGAAGAATACCTGAAGGAAAATCCTGAAAATATTCGTGTTACTTTGGAATTAGCAGGTATTTATTATATCCTTTGTGAACTTGCAAAATCAATAGCTCTCTACACAAGAGTATTAAAGCTAAGACCAGCAAGCCCTTATGTGCTGTACAGGTTAGGGGTTTGTTTATACAGATCAACTCACTTTTCGGAAGCCGCTGAGGTTTTTAATAAAATAGCCGATTCGGGTAAATATATGCCAATGGCATATTTATGGCTTGGGTTATGCTATTATCACCTTGGTAAAGAGGAAAAAAGCATTGCATCCTACAGAAAACTGATTGAATACGGGCCGGAGACAATTATGGGAAATTACTATATGGGAATAGCATTGAAAGCCACAGGGAAATACGATGAAGCAATCTCATATTTCGAAAAGCTGCTGAATCAGACAGATCATCATGTTTCTGCCCTTTATCATATCGGGAGAGCTCACATGAAGAACTTTAAATATGAAAAAGCTAAAACATACTTCAAAATGGTGATGGATCTTGATCCTGATAATGTTAATGCCGCATATATGTTCGAGTATCTTGTGTCGGCATAATTTTATTGTTGCAAGGTGCAAAGCCGGTCAGCCTTGTCACATTTGTCGGGGCTGACTGTTGAAGAGTGCTATCATCCGGGTTTACATTCGTACTGCTTAAAGGAGTTCTGTACTGTTATAATTTGATTTACTTTTACATAATTATAACAAGTATTTAATGTCTGACGTCGAACAGAGCAAATCGGGTACCGGATTAAAAGAACTGCTTAAGTTGTACAGGTTTCTTAAGCCTTACCGGTGGACCTTTGCGCTTGGTTTGTTTTTCCTTCTTATATCCAGCGGGGCAAGCCTGATGTTTCCGAAATTCCTCGGAAACATGGTCGATATCGGAACGAAGGGAAAAATGCTTGCTGAAATAAACCGGACAGGACTGATATTGCTTGCAATACTTGTTACTCAGGCTCTCTTCTCCTACCTTCGGACCAGGATCTTCGTTTGGGTGACAGAAAAGACCCTTGCTTCGATCCGCCAGCATGTGTATAATCACCTGATAAGGCTTCCAATGACCTTTTTTGCCGAGAGAAGGGTCGGTGAACTGAACAGCCGTATTTCATCGGATATATCACTTCTTCAGGATTCACTGACCGGAACCCTTGCAGATATCATGTCACAACTGCTTATTATAACAGGAGGTATAACGCTGATGATGGTAAGCTCCTTCAAGCTTACCTTGTTCATGCTGGCCATAGTGCCTGGCATGGCACTCCTTGCATATTTCTCGGGAAGAGCGATCCGCAGGTATTCAAAGAAAGCTCAATCATATGTGGCTGAGTCTAATACAATTGTTGAAGAAACATTACAGGGGATACAGAACGTGAAAGCCTTTACAAACGAGTTTTTTGAGATAAAAAGGTATCGCGAGAAAACTGACGAGGTGGCCAAGGCAGGGATCAGGGGAGGCAAATACCAGGCAGCTGTTTCCTTCATAGTGCTCGGATTTTTTGTCGCGATGGCAGCTGTGATATGGCGGGGAGCAGCACTGATCTCCAAAGGACAGATGGAAGCAGGACAATTGTTCTCCTTTGTCATTTATTCAGGATTTATTGCAGGTAATATTGCAGGAATGGCAGCTGTTTATACACGTTTACAGCGAACCATTGGCGCGGCTGAAAAGCTTTTGCTCCTTCTTGATGAGCCTGCAGAGGATATTGATGATAATTATGTTCCCGATCCGGCTCATTCATTAAACGGACAGATAACCTTCGACCATGTGGAATTCAAATATCCATCGAGGGAAGAAAATGTTGTTTTGAAGGATATCAGTTTCTCCATTAAGACAGGACAACAGGTTGCGCTTGTTGGTCCGAGCGGTGCGGGGAAATCGACACTGGTATCGCTTCTGCTGAAATTTTATGAGCCTTCAGGCGGGAAGATCCTGTTCGACAACCGCGACAGCCGGAGTTTCCCTGTGACTTCACTTCGCAGGCAGATGGCAATTGTGATGCAGGACGTATTTCTGTTCGGTGGCACCATCCGTGAAAATATAGCATACGGCAGGACAGGCGCCCGGGAAGAGGAGATCGTCGATGCTGCCGTCCAGGCAAATGCCTGGGATTTCATACAATCCTTTCCCGAAAAGCTCGACACTATTGTTGGTGAGAGGGGAATACAGCTCTCAGGAGGGCAGCGCCAGCGCATTGCAATCGCGCGTGCGGTACTTAAGAATCCCAGGATCCTGATCCTGGACGAAGCTACCTCTTCCCTCGATTCGGAATCAGAGAGGCTTGTTCAGGAAGCTCTCGAAAAGCTCATGCATAGCCGCACATCAGTTGTCATTGCGCACCGGCTTGCAACTGTACGCAATGCGGATAAAATAATTGTTCTTGATGACGGGAGGATTGTGGAAGAGGGCACACATACCGAACTTCTGTCAAATGAGCATGGCCTTTATAGAACGCTGACAGAGCTTCAATTTACCACATGACCGTCAATCAGAAAGTCTGATGCAAACCAATTGCTTCTCCCATCTGATTCCACTACTTAATCATCCCTAAGATCCATTCAAGGTAATCTGAAGTAATTTCCGCTGAAGTTATTTTCATGCTTTTTTTAATTGCACGTTTAACCTCCTTTCTCTCCCTGGCTGAACCTTCCGGATAGGAAACCCTCGCCACAATATCAAACAGTACCTGTTTTGCTTCACTTTTTAACATTGGATCATCGCCTGACATCATCTCAGCCATCGGTTGAATCATGACAGCTCCGAGTTTAACTGCCGAAATCCTGGAAAGATATCTCAATTCCCAGTTCTTATTCTGAAACCCTTTTGCCACATAGCCTGGTTCAGCATCAAGATCACAGATCCGGATATTCCTGAATTTCGCATACTGCCCCTCTTTTGAAGCATGATTTCCCTGGAAACCAATATTCCCCATGAAAGGCATCCCGGCCATTGTTTTTACAGTGTCAATATCAGCCATTGTGGTAATTTCATCATTGACAGAAACTGTAATTATGTTCCGGTCACATTTTATTTCCATTTTATACCAGCGGCCTGTGGTCTCATCCGGCCGGTTTGAGACAGCCACATGGCCATATAACGAACCGGTGCAATGCAGGTCATCCCGCCACGGTGTCCATGGTGCAAGAAGCTGTACCTCAAATCCGGATCCGGAAACTGATGGATTTCTTCTTATAAATACTCCGCTGTTACCCACTTCTGATAAAAGAAATTCTAACCGGAGAATAAAATTCCCATAAAATCTGTCCGAAAAGATATCAGTGCCGGAACCAAAACTCATGGTTATCAATTCTCCGTCAACCACTTCAAATCCGCCTGGTTTATCAAGTTTCCAGTTGGTCAGATCCTTGCCATTGAACAGGGATACAAAATTTTGACCAGGTGATGAACAGGACAGTGAAAAAAAAGATAAGATGTAGGCAAAAAGAATAAATTTTTTCATTTTAGCTGTAGTTCAACGGGTTACACATTATGAAGGCAATGACCATGGTTTTCTGTAAGTTCTGGAAAGGAGATAATCAGCAGCTTCATCCCCGATAAATTTTTCATTCAGACTATCCCATTTCAGTTTTCTTTTAAGCCTGAATGATATAAGCGCCAGGTGCATCGGGATAGTCATTTCACGGGCATAGAGAAGATTGCTCTCCGGATGCTTCCTCGATTTCACCGAGTCGATGAAATTTTGCTGATGCCCGGGAGAGCGTGGAAGCGTGATGGGTACTTCCGGTAAATCTGTTAAAATCTCATTATTGAGTCTGATGAAGCGGGTGGTATAATCACAGGTAAGAGTTCCATTGGTACCTTCGAAATGAGCCCCGATATGCATTTTATCTGAACCGGGCGCAACAGGGGGGATGGTTGTCCAGAAAACTTTAAGATCTTCAAATTCGAAGTCAGTCTCAATCCATGCCGGAGCATCTGCTATTCCATCATGAGGCCGTTCACCCCTGCTTACGATGCTGTATAATCCCTTTGGATGGATAGACATAAACATTATATCGGCAATATGGCACCAGAAATCGGCAAATACCCCGCCGGAGTAATCAAGAAAATGGCGGTAAGTTCCATGACAGCGGACAGGAGTATATTCTGCATAAGGTGCCGGTCCTAACCACAAGTTCCAATCGAGGGTATCCGGAGGAATCTGGCTGGGCGGAAATCCCAGCCCGGGTGAACCACCTGTTTTCCAGAGGCGTACAGTGTGTATTTTACCAAGTTTACCCGACTTGATTATTTCAGCAACACGATGATAATTTTCGCCGGCATGTATCTGAGTTCCCAGCTGGAAAATACGGTTATATTTCTCAAGGTTTTTGAGCATTGCCTGTCCTTCCGCAAGAGAGTATGTCAGAGGCTTTTCACCATAAACATCTTTCCCTGCCTGGAATGCCATGATGGCGATCAGGGCATGCCAGTGATCGGGTGTAGCGCAGGTAATTGCATCTATGTCTTTTCTGTCGAGAACATACCTGAAGTCAGTATAAATCTCTGCCCTTGATTCAGGATTTACTGACTGAAGTTGTTTCTGTGCCTCCTGCAGTCTTATTTTGTCCAGGTCACATAATGCAACGATTTCGGCATCATGTAAATTGTTAAACCAGTTCATGTGACTTCTTCCCTGGCTTCCAAGGCCGATAACTGCCACCCTTACCCTGTCGCCTGGTGCCACATTCCGGGAGTATATTGATAAAAACGGGAGTCCTGAAACTCCAAAAGCACCGGTAGTGATGAACTTACGTCTGTTCATTTGTTTTGTATTATATGATTAGTTTTATTTCCGATTTATTTTATTTAAAAAATAAAAGTAAAGAAATGCATAAAAAGTATAAACTGATACCGGCAGGTAATAATTATTTTTTTAAATTGTACTAAATGAAAAAACTGTATATAATTTGTCTGATATTTATGATTGCCAGTGATGGTATGGGCATCCCTGGAAGTAATAATAAAGGATCGCGGGGAAAGAAGGTTGTTCTCAGGCTTGAGCCGGGACCTGGTAATCCCCGGAACAGCGAAGGAGATTTTGTTGCTCTTGAAAATGGCAGGATCCTGTTTGTATATACACATTATACGGGATCTTCAGGCAGTGATAACGACAGCGCATATCTTGCTGCAAGATATTCGGATAATAATGGAAAAACCTGGAGCCGGGACGGCGAAAAGATAATTGAGCAGGAGGGTAAGCTGAACATAATGTCAGTGTCACTGCTCAGATTACAGAATAATGAAATCGCTCTGTTCTATCTGAAGAAAAATTCCGTGACTGATTGTATTCCGGTTTTAAGGATCTCAAATGATGAAGCAAAGACCTGGAGCGATCCACAGCCTTGCATCACTGACAGGAAGGGCTATTTTGTGTTGAATAATAACAGGGTGATTCAGTTGCAGAATGGACGGCTTGTTTTTGCGGTGGCTCTGCATCAAAGCCCGGATGACCAGAATTTCTCCCGTATCGGACGTTTGTGGAGTTATTATTCTGATGATAACGGCCGGACCTGGAGATCAGGCCGGGAAGTTCAAAACCCGGAAGGCATTGTAACACAGGAACCCGGTCTGGTTGAATTGAAAAACGGGGATATCTTAATGTTTATTCGTTCCGACGCCGGAGTACAGTGCATATCTTATTCGGGAGACAAAGGAGAGACATGGAGCCCGGTTGAACGAAGTAATATCAAATCACCGATATCTCCTGCGTCAATTGAAAGGATACCTTCGACAGGAGATCTGCTCCTGGTATGGAATAACAATGATGGTGAAGATCCTGCAATAAAAGGTAAACGGACACCGCTTACCATCGCAATATCAAAAGATGAGGGTAAAACCTGGGAGAAAATAAAAAATATTGAGACGGATCCCGATGGGTGGTACTGCTATACTGCAATACACTTCACCCGAAAAGACATTTTATTAGGCCATTGTGCAGGAAGCCGCTCGAAAGGGACCGGTCTGGGTGTTACGCAGATCACAAGACTTAAAACCGGGTGGATTTATAAAACAGATTGAGCGCGGGCACTTCCGCTTTACGGAACTGCGTTGCCTGGCTCCTTGTCTCGTTCTGTTTTCTCAAGACTCAAACTCACTCTCACCACTTTAGTTAAGAAATTTTTAATCCGGATAGAGAACATTTGGATTTAAAAATTGTTTGTTAGCCAAACAACCAACCTTGTTTAGTAATGATAAAACTTAAATGTCGCCGGATGGTTTTTGAAGCACATCTGACAGCCCGTTAAATCCTGATCAATGATCTTAAATACTATAATTCACAAATTCAAATTCACTAATTATTACAATTATGAAGAAAAGTTTAAAAATTTCTCTGGTAGCAATGACTGTTGCCGGAGCTATGGCACTTCAATCGTGCCAGAAAGATGATCGTTTTGAGCCTCAGTTCAACAGGAGCTCACATGAAAATCATGATTTCAGATTCGAAAAGGAGAGTACCTTTTATGGTCCAACGGTTCCTGTAGGTCAGGGTGTTGCGCGTGCCTGGGTAAGGCAAAATTATAAAGGTGAACCGGTCGCAGTCGGACTGGACCTGTCCGAAAAGGCCTTAATGAACCTGCCTGACCAGATGACACAATATGTGCTATTATTTCCTAAAAACAAAGGAAAGAATTTTTACACTCATATGCTTGTAGATTGGAATCCTCAGGGACATGAGCCGGAACATGTATATGATATTCCGCATTTTGATTTCCATTTTTATTTTGTTCCCAATGAACAGCGGCTGGCCATCGTACCTCTTCCCCC
>Ga0113563_10001637_pt1 | contig 12939 bp, 6 predicted proteins | sample Mud3Dept3metaG_FD_80117 | JGI IMG/M metagenome (GOLD analysis project Ga0113563, IMG submission 80117) | Freshwater wetland microbial communities from Ohio, USA, analyzing the effect of biotic and abiotic controls - Mud 3 Core 4 Depth 3... | ecosystem: Environmental > Aquatic > Freshwater >...
ATCGGAATCACCTGCCTTTTTGCGGGTCAGAGTTGTCTGAATCCTAACAAGGCTCCGGGCAATAAGGGGAAACCTAACCTTTTATTTATCTGGACAGATGAACAGCAACCGGGGACAATAGGAGCTTATGGCAATAGTGTAATTAAAACTCCTAATCTGGACAGGCTTGCCGGAGAGAGTTTTATGTTCAGATATGCTTACGTAACACAGCCCGTTTCAACTCCATCGAGATCCAGTATAATGACAGGACTTTACCCTCATACTTCAGGGCTTACCAGTAATAATATTCCTTTGCCTGACAGTATAGAGTGTCTTCCGGGCTTGCTTGATGATCCGACATATTCAACTGGATACATGGGGAAATGGCACCTTGGTAATGAGGTATTTCCTCAAAAAGGATTCAGGACATGGGAGACAGTTGAGGATAATTACATAGATTATTATAGTCCGGAAAGGGATAAGAACAGCCGAAGCTCGTATCACCACTGGCTTATTGAGAAGGGATATAAACCTGATAAGAATAATAAATTCAGTCGTGATTTTGCATCAAAACTACCGATCGAACATTGCAAGCCCAGATTCCTTGAAGAAAAAGCATGCGAATTTCTGGAACAAAATAGAAACAATCCATTTATTCTTTACATCAATTTCCTTGAACCTCATATGCCTTTTTGGGGTCCCCTGAATGGTATGTATAAGCCTGAAGAGGTCATCTTGCCTGAAAGTTTTGATGATCCACTTGAAGAAAACGAACCTCTCAGTTATAAGCTGAAAAAAGAAAATATCCGTAAAAATTATGGTGAAACCGAAGACGATTTCAGGAAACTGACTGCAAGATACTGGGGCCTGGCTTCGCAGGTCGATTTAAGTATCGGGGCCATCCTGGACAAGCTCAGGGACCTGGGTCTTGATGAAAATACCATAGTTGTTTTTACCAGCGACCATGGAGATATGATGGGAGCTCACCGGCTGGTTGCAAAGACGGTTATGTACCAGGAAGCCATAAGAATCCCGCTGATGATAAAAATTCCATCTATAGACGTCAAACCAGGGATTATAGAAAGCCAGGTAAGCCAGATTGATATATTGCCGACCATCCTTGATCTCATGAAAGGAGAAAGAAATTCAAAGCTGCAGGGGAAAAGCCTCCTTCCTCTTATTTCAGGAGAGAAGACTGCAGAAGATTACGTCTTCATAGAATGGAACTCCAATAGAAATGCTGAGGATGGGTCACTTCCAAAATCAAAGCTTGCCCCGGCTGAAGAAATCGCCAGGGCAGAAAAATCTAATACCAGAACAGTAATATCACCGGATGGATGGAAACTTTGTCTCAGCGAGCTGGATAATTCACAGCTTTTTGATCTGAATACCGATCCCTGGGAAAAGACTAATTTATTTACTCAGCCTGAATTCAGGGAGAAAATCGTCTTTCTTGCAAATAAAATCTATGAATGGCAGAAATTGACGGGTGATACTGTAACACTTCCGGTTGTAAGTGCCATTAAATAGCGAAATACATTTATAAACCTTGAATTTTTTTGTGATAAGGTCGCATTTGGAAACAACCAGGAATACAATTCATAAATTTCTTATATTGTGCTCAGATTAGAGGCTAAATTATTCTTTAGTAATCCGGGAAATGAGATATCCACCGGTTAAAAACGAAACAAAGTTAGTCAAGAGCTTATGTAAAGGTAATCTTTTGGCATTTAATACCTTATTTGGGGAATATAGTGACCGTTTATATCTTTTTGCATTTGGTTATCTTAAATCAGAAGCTGAAGCTGAAGAATTAGTGCAGGAGGTTTTTACCAGAATCTGGGAGAAACGTAAAGAGCTTAAAGCAGAATTATCTTTTAAATCGTTCATCTTTACAATAGCATTCAATATTATAAAGAAACATTTTAGAAAAGAAGCCTGCCTTTCAGAGTATTTTAGAACGATTGTCCATGAGGATTATGATTTTCAAACCACACAGAAGATTACTTATAGTTCACTTTTCCAGTATGTTACAGAGTTAGTTAATCAACTACCCAGGAAACGTAAGGAAATCTTTATGATGAGCAGGTTTGAAGGATTGAGTATTAAAGAGATTTCTGAAGAGTTAAATATTAGTCATAAAACAGTGGAAAATCAATTAACAGATGCTTTGAAATTTATCAGAACTTACCTTAAGAGTGAAAGTTTATCAATTATTCTGTTTTTCCTGTTATTTATGTTATAATAAATATTAAACCATCCGTACGGGCAGTACATTCTTTATTATTTCACTCTTCTTCTCAGGTAGTTATATGAACGAACTACTATTGCAAACGCTGCATAAAAAAACATATCAGACATTTTTTTGCGAATTCCCTTAAAGATTTCCAATGATTTGATATTTTTTTCCCCGTTCGGATAGGTGTTTTTGAGGTTAGAAGGATATTACTACTAAACAGGTAATTTCTAATGCAAACAATTTTTTGCATAAGGTTAGAGGTTTAGGATAAAAGGCAGTTCTTTTATTGGAACTGCCTTTTAAATAAGCGAGCATTATTTGATAAAATAGAAATAATAAGAGAAAACCAGTAAATGACAATAAACAGTTTAGATTCTGAAAAAGTATACCGGTTTTTCAAAGGAGATCACTCATCGGAAGATTATGAATATTTGAAGAAGGTTTTTTGTGACAATGCCAGTGAGAATGAGTTGAAATATCATTTAAAAAAACACTGGTATGAATTATTGAAGGAAAATATAAAGCCGGATAAGAATCTTGATCATATCCTTTACCGGATCCATTATGAATTAAATACGGAAAAGCCAGAATTCAGAAAGGACCGATTTTTTAAAAAATTTGTTAAATGGAGTGTCAGAATTGCAGCTATACTTTTTATTCCGCTTCTGGCCTGGACAGGGATTTTATTTAACAAGGATTCAAATAAATCTAAAAATTCCTGGATTGAGATCAAAGCTCCTGCATTCAGTCGGGTACAGTTCAGCCTGCCGGATGGTTCAACCGGATGGCTTAACAGTTCTTCGAGTCTGAGATATAAAGGTGATTTTATCAATAATCGCAGTTTAACCCTGAGTGGCGAAGCATTCTTTGATGTCAGGGAAATCACAAAAATACCATTTGTTGTAAATACGAACCAGATAAATGTTACTGTATCAGGCACCAGATTCAATATTGCATCTTATGAAAATGAGAATTCTGTTGAGGTTGTTTTAGAGGAAGGTCAGCTGGTTTTAAATAGCAATGAAAGTAACAAGTCATACACAATGAGTGCCAACGATCTTGTAGTTTATGATAAAACAATTAAAGAGTTTAGCACCAAAGTCGTTCAGTCTCAAAAATATCTTTCCTGGACAGAAGGCAAGCTTGTATTCAGAAACGATCCGCTGGATGTGATTGCCAGAAGGTTGGGAAGATGGTATAATGTTGATGTTGAGATAAATGGCGATCATTTAGAAAATGTCAGATTGCGGGCAACTTTTGTTGATGAGAATCTTGAGGAAGTCCTTTATTTTCTGAAGTGTAGTCTTCCTATAGACTATAAAACTATGGCAGGAGGTTTGATGGTTGATGATGAGACATATACAAAAAAGAAAATAATATTTACAATGAAAAAGATATAAGAGAATACAAACCTGAATCACTAACCTAATCTATTATTTGCCTATGATAAAAAACTGATCAAAACAAAAGCAGGAAAGTGTTGGATCCACTTTCCCGCCAAAAGCTAAGTTACTATTAATGAATAATAACCTAACCAAAACATTTCAAATTTATGAAAAAAAATTATGATTTATTGGTGTTATTACACCCAACCCTAAAAAAGCTAATCATGGAACTTAAAATTGCAGCCTTGATTATTTTGGTGAGTGTGACAAACATTTTTGCATCTGTTACTTATTCCCAATCTGCAAAAGTCACGCTTGACATGGAAAACAAAACTCTCGAACAGGTAATGGATGAAATAGAAAGACAGAGTGAATTTTATTTCATCTTTAATCAGAAACAGATCGATGTTGACAGGGTTGTTAGCATCGAGGTAGATGGCAAGTTAATTGGTGATATTCTGCCAGATCTGTTTGCCGGGACTAATGTTAATTATGCGGTTCTGGACAGGAAAATCCTGTTAACCACTGAAACCTTGGAGAGTGGTCTGACTCCGGCTGGTGACCAGCAGGAAACCAGAGTCTCAGGTACAGTAACCGATTCTGAAACAGGCGATGCAATGCCCGGAGTAAACGTGTTAGTGAAAGGAACAACACTTGGGACATTAACCGACCTCAATGGAAAATACACAATTGGAGTACCTGACAGGAATGCAGTATTAATATTCTCATTTATTGGATATAGTACCATTGAATTACCCGTCGCTGGAAAAACTGTCCTCGATGCAGCTCTTAAACCAGAATTAACGGCACTTGAAGAAGTCGTTGTCATTGGCTATGGTACTGTTAAGAAAGCTACAGTCACAGGTTCCATAAGTACCGTTTCCGGGAAAAATTTACAGTATTCACCTGCCATTAATTTTACAAACACATTAACCGGGCGCTTATCAGGAATAACAGCTGTACAGCGATCCGGAGAACCCGGACTGGATGGTACTACTATAACAATCAGAGGAGTGAATACATTAGGAAATAATAGTCCTCTTGTGGTGATTGACGGTATAGCAAACCGTAGTATGAGTGGCTTGAGTTCACCAGATATTGAAAGCATTACTGTATTAAAAGATGCTTCTGCTGCAATATATGGTGCTCAGGCAGCAAACGGGGTTATCCTTATTACAACAAAACGAGGGACCGCAGGAAAAATGCTGGTTGATGTTACTGTTAATCAGGGATGGAATACACCTACCATAATTCCTGCAATGTCTGATGCAGCAACTTATGCAACAATGCTGAATGAAACTGATGTTTACAAGGGAAGAACGCCAAGATATTCAGAATCTGATATTCAACTATATAAAGATGGTACTGATCCCTGGGGACATCCCAACACAGACTGGTATGCAGAAACATTTAAGAAATTTTCTCAACAACGTAATGCTACTGTATCAGCAAGCGGTGGATCTGACATTTTAAAATATTTTGTATCAGTTGGCTCAGATTTCCAGGATGCTATTTATAAAAATAGTGCCACAAATTATAAACAGGCTAATTTCCGAAGTAATATAGACGCCAAAATCTCTGATAATGTTCGTCTGAGTTTTGATATAGCAGGACGTCAGGAAAACAGAAACTACCCAACCCGTGCATCAGGTGAGATTTTCTCATTTCTTATCAAGGGTAAACCTATTCTTCCGGCGTATTGGCCTAACGGGCTTCCTGGCCCTGATATCGAGTATGGGGATAATCCTGTTGTCATAGTAACTGATCAGACCGGATACGACAAAGACAAAAGGTATTATGCAGAAAGTAATATCAAATTAGATATCACTATTCCCTGGGTAAAAGGTTTATCAGTTACCGGTAATGCTTCTATCGATAAATATTTCAGGGATCGTAAACTATGGCAAAAGCCATGGTATCTCTATTTCTGGGACTACAAAACATACGATGACGATGGGGTACCTGTTACTACAAAATCATCAGAAAAAGGATTCTCAGAACCAAGGTTAACTCAATATATGGAAAATAGTCAAACAGTGACACTTAATGCCCTCATCAATTATGAAAAAACAATTAATGAGAAACATAGCTTAAGAGCATTAGTTGGAACTGAATCACTAAAAGGACAATTTTCCAATTTTAACGCATATCGCAGATATTTTCTTTCCACAGAAATTGACCAGTTGTTTGCAGGGGGTGATCTGGAAAAAACTAATGACGGATCAGCCTCCGAGACTGCCCGATTGAATTATTTTGGCCGGTTGAACTATAATTATGATCAAAAATATCTGGTTGAATTTGTGTTTAGATATGATGGCTCTTATATTTTCCCGGAAGATAAACGATTTGGCTTTTTCCCCGGAGTTTCATTGGGATGGACGGCTTCCAATGAGAATTTCTGGAAAAATAGCCTCTCATTTATTAATTTCTTTAAACTCCGTGGATCCTGGGGGCAAACAGGGAACGACCGAATTGACCCATACCAGTACCTTTCATCTTATAGATTCAGGAGTCAGACATATATTTTTAATGGAACCGTGGAAAATAAAATGTTAAATGAACAACGTATTCCTAATCCGGTAGTCACCTGGGAAGTAGCAAATCAATCTAACATTGGTTTTGATGGTCAGTTATTTGATGGGAGGATTAATTTTTCGGCTGACTATTTTTATAACCTCCGCACCAATATCTTATGGACAAGAAATGCTTCTGTGCCTGCTTCAACGGGCCTGACTCTTCCCCGGGAAAATATTGGCAAGGTTGCTAACCAGGGTTTCGAATTATTACTTGGTACCAATAATGCGATTGGTGACTTTAGTTATGCTGTTTCTCTTAATACAAGTTATAATAAGAACAAAATAATATTCTGGGACGAAACACCGGGAGTGCCGGATTATCAGAAATCCACAGGGCATCCTATGAATTCAGCATTAAAATATGTTGCGATAGGTATCTTCAGAGATCAGGAAGAAATAAATAATTATCCTCATTGGGCAAGTGCAAAACCAGGCGATGTAATCTTTAAAGATGTAAATAAGGATGACAAAATCGATGGTTTGGATCAGGTAAGAAGATATAAAACTACTTTGCCGACATTTTCAGGTGGTTTGAATATCGATCTGGCATATAAAAATTTCTATAGCGTTATTCTCCTTCAAGGGGCGGCGGGAGCAGAACAGGATCATTGGTACGAATGTGGTGAATGGGGTAACTGGTTCGTTGAAGATTCCGAGGGACGCTGGACTGTAGATAACATTGATGCAACAAAGCCAAGAACATGGGAAAGGGTTGATGAATACTGGACAGTCAGTTCAAATAATACTTACTGGCTTAGATCGACTGATTTCATCAGGCTTAAAAATGTTGAATTCGGATACGATATGCCTAAAACAATCCTTACTAAGATGGGTTTAAATGGTCTGAGGATTTATGTAAGTGGGATTAACCTTCTGACGTTTGATAAGTTGCCAAGTCTTGATCCCGAAGTTACAGCGACTAACGTCTATCCTCCTAATAAAGTATATAATGTGGGTATAAACTTAACTTTCTAAAATTAAGAATATGAAAAAATCATTACATATTTCGAGATTATTGCTATTGAGTATTTTATTAATTACATCATGTAGTAAAGATCTTGAGGTTAAGCCATTAGGCGAGATTTCTGAAGCATACGTATGGTCAGATCCTAAGCTAACAGAAGCCTTTATTAATTATATCTACTATAATTTTGATATAGGTGATTTACGTGCAATGGGCGAAAGATATGCCGGTATAATTGATGAATGCCATCAGTGGTTTCAGTGGAATGAGTTTAATAATTGTCTGATAACATCTGATGTGCTGCCAAATTGGGGCTCAACATGGGCTTATCATTATCAAAACATCAGGAATTGTAATCTGTTCTTCGAAAATGTGGACAGAATAAATTTTGATAATACATTAACTGATGGTAAGACTCTGAAAGACAGGATGTCAGGAGAGGTTCATTTTTTAAGAGCTCATAATTATCATATGCTGGTAAGCCTTTTTGGAGGAGTGCCGATAATTACAAACGCATATGAATTAACTGATGATTTTAAGCAAGCCAGAAATACATATAAAGAATGTATTGACTTTATAGTTGAGGAATGCGATTTGGCTGCTGAAATGTTACCAACCATTCAATCCGGTAAAAATAAAGGTCGTGCAACTAAAGGTGCTGCCCTGGCACTTAAGGCAAGAACACTTCTTTATGCCGCAAGTGATTTGCATAACACAACTGTTTTCCCCGGATACTCTAATCCGGAGTTATTAGGTTACACAGATGGAAACAGAACTGCCCGCTGGCAAGCTGCCAAAGATGCAGCAAAAGCTGTAATAGATATGAATATCTACGAATTGTATAAGGCAGTCCCAAATCCCGGTGACTCCGTTGCTGCAAATATTAAGGAGTATTTCATATCGCGGAATATGGAAAAGGAAGATATTTTTATGGCGTTTTATCTGGCACTTTCCAAACGTAATAACACAGCCCTTTCGAGTGGTCCAAACGGGTGGCATTGCTATGGTCATAATACTCCTATCAGTGAACTTGTGGACGATTATGAAATGAAGGATGGAACCGGTTTTAGCTGGAGTAATCCTACCCAGGCTGCATCTCCATACACAAATCGTGAACCACGTTTTTACAGTACTATTCTTTACGAAGGAGCAGTTTGGAAGCCACGTCCATCGGATATTGCTGCATTAGATCCCGTAGGAGTTATTCAGGTAGGTTCCTGGGAAGTATGGGATGCCCAAAACAATAAAATGATCGAAAGATTTGGACTGGATACCCGGAAGGGTGTTGTCGATAACTGGAATGGTGGTTATACGGGCTATTATAATCATAAAACTCTTGATCCGGCCGAAAATGGGCAGTTTTATGGATCAAGTGTTCCCTGGCGCTTTTTCAGATATGGTGAAGTATTGCTTAATTATGCTGAGGCATGTATTGAATTAGGAGATGAACCGGAAGCCAGAACATATATTAATATGATTAGGAAAAGAGCAGGATTGCCTGATATTACTGAATCTGGTGCGGCATTGCGCGAACGTTACCGTCATGAAAGGCGCATTGAATTTGCCATTGAGCATCAACGTTTTTTTGATGTCCGCAGATGGGTATTAGGCGCCCAAAAGCTTAATAGTCCGGTCCATGGCATACAGGTTGTCTATAAACTTAATCCTGACCATACAACCTCTACTGTTCCGACCATTACACATTATGCTGTACAGACAAGGGCATGGATTGATAAGGCATATTTCTTACCTATTCTGAGAACAGAAATGAATAAGAATGATCTGTTAATTCAAAATCCAGGCTATTGATATTGATTTGACCTGCATAAGGATTTAAAAGAGTATCAGGAATGATTTAAGAAGGAAAACTTAGGGTAAATGCCCTGTTTTTCAGATCTTTTTGTAACCCCGGTCTCTGGACCGGGGTTACTAATAATAAGACTTAAAGTGAGTTGGCAAACCATTTAACATTTTAAATTATGCCAGGCTCTTATTAAATGTAAGTTAAAAATATCTTAATCAATTGAATATGAACACAAAACTTAATCAAAAATTCACTTTTTTGATCAGTTTGATCATAATTAGCATATTTATTTGTTGCAGATCAATAGACACAAAAAATCAAAATCAGCAGAAAAATACCGACACAATGCTTTGTGTGGGATATCATTGGACAGAAGCAGAAGGCAAAGCATTTCTCGAAAAGATGCGGCAGACGTATACCACTGCCAAGGATTGGAAAAAGCGTGCAAAAGAGATCCGCGCACATATTCTCAAAGGTGCCGGGTTGGAGAAATATCCAAAAAAATGTCCGTTAAACCCTTTTATTACAGAAAAACGTATTTATGACGGTTACCAGGTTCAGAATGTTGTTTTCGAAAGCATGCCGGGAGTTTTTGTAACAGGTAGTTTATATACTCCAACTAATTCAAAAGGTAAGATTCCAGGCATTTTAAGTCCTGAAGGACATTGGTCGAATCCTAAAAACTATGGTCGTTACCGGCCAGAAGCACAAATCAGATATGCTGCTATGGCGCGCATGGGTGCAATGGTTTTGGCCTACGACGCTGTTGGTTACGGACAGCTTGCCGAATTCGGCTGGGTTCATACCCATCACGAATCTCTAAAGTTGCAAACATGGAACAGTATAAGAAGTATTGATTTCCTGCTTTCACAGGGTGCCGACCCAAAAAGAATCGGAATGACAGGAGCGTCAGGGGGTGGTACTCAGACTTTCCTGCTTACTGCCATTGATGACCGTGTGGCTGTTTCTGTTCCCGTGGTTCAGGTTTCGGCTCATTTCTTTGGCGGATGTATTTGCGAAAGTGGTATGCCAATTCATAAAAGTGAAAATTTCCAAACCAACAATGTTGAAATTGCGGCTCTTGCTGCTCCACGACCATTGTTATTGGTTTCGGATGGAGACGACTGGACAAAAAACACTGCAGTCGTTGAGTACCCGCATATTAAATACATTTACGGGTTGCTTGGAAAGTCAAATCTGGTAGAGAACGTTCATCTGCCGAATGACAAACACGGATACGATGATAACAAACGCATTGCAGTATATCCCTTCCTGGCAAAACATCTGGGACTGGATGTTACTAAAGCTATGAATCCGGATGGGACACTCAATGAAAAGAATATTGTTATTGAGGACCAGAAAACACTCTACTCTTTTAACGACAAACATCCATTTCCGGCTAATGGAATAAGAAAAAACGATGATGTCGTATGGTAATCGGTTTTTGATGGAAATTAATTTCTGCTTTTATTGAATGAAACCAATTTATGATCAAAATATAGGAGAAACAGAAATGGTAAAACTATTATTTCTTTCATTGATCTTGTCCTTAAGTTTTTTGATTACTGGCTGTGGGGACAGAGTATACAGTAAAACTAATGGTCAAAAAGTATCGGATAAAAATTTACCGGAAAAGAGAACTAAAACACTTCAGCACCTTATTACAACATTTAGCTCCGACAAAGATGGTAAACCTCAGGAAGTTCCGATTTGGGAAAGCTGGTTACGGAGATCCGGAGAATTACCTCCGGATTTTGATCAACTTCAGACATATGCTATTCCGCCTGATTTATTGAGCTTTCAAAATGGCAAACCGGTTACTGATCCCAGTCAATGGCCGGATAGAAAACAGGAGATCAGAAAGGCTCTTGAACAATTTATGTTTGGAAACTGGCCACCGCCTCCGGAGAAAATCGCAATAAAATATGAGGAATCAAAAGCTGAAGAGACTGAGCTATACAGTAAACAAAATGTTCAGTTATGGATTGCCCCCTCTGCCAGGAATGTTGAATATGTTGAACGGACCCGTGCTTATAGTCCCAGTTACAGGCGCGAAACAAGGGGTGATTACAGTAATTATGACGCAGCAGTTCTGAATGTGGTACTATATATACCCAAAGGGAAAGGGCCCTTCCCTGCAATAATACAGTTCGGTATTCGCCAGGAAATAAGTCTCCAGGAAACTGAAAGTCTTAAGCGTGGATATATGTACTGCCGGTTCGATGTAAATGATGCTGATTATTTCCCTTTGGTTTATACTGATTATGACTGCAACCAGATCGAATGGTGGGGGTATGCAGCATCAAGATGTGTAGATCTTTTATATTCCCGGAACGATGTTGACAAATCAAAAATAGCCGTGTACGGTCATTCCCGGAGTGGGAAAACAATCATGATTGCAGCTTTAATGGACGAAAGGATAAATGCAGTTATTAACAGTCATCCGGGAACTGCTGCCGGTAGTTTTAACTTGTGGAGATATGCCGGAGACAAATTCGGGGGTGAGACGCTTGAAAACAGTACACGGAGGTTCCAGTACTGGAATAATCCACGGATGCGTTTCTTTATTGGCAGAGAGAATAAGATGCCTTTTGACGGTCATTTTTTGGTAGCCTTATTGGCACCAAGACCCTGTTTGATGGGATCGGGTGAGCGTGATGCTGTAGGCGAAATATGGGGTGATCAGCAGTGTTATATGGCGGCAAAAAAAGTATACCGATTATTGGGTAATGAACAAAAATTAGGTTTTTATGCTTCTCCTGGTGGTCATGAGGTAACTCCCACTATGACAAATGATTATCTCGACTGGCTGGATATGCAATTTCAGCGTAAACCTTTCAGCTTCAATGATAAACTGACTTACACATATTCGTTTGATAAATGGAAGAGCCTTACCGGGGAAGGGTTAGAAACGAATAAATTTCCTGAAAGGGATTTGAATAATATCCTCATGACTGAAAACGGTAAGGAGATCAAATCAAAGGAAGAATGGGAAACGAAAGCGGATTATATCAGAAGCCAGATAAAATGGGTTGTCGGAGAGCTTCCAATATATGACAAAATAGCAAAAGCTTCATTAGAAAATGAAAGGAAATCGGGGGATAATCTGTTAAAAGCTGAAATATCTATTAACGAAAAGCTTATTGCTCATTTAACATATCCTGCAGATAAAGAAGAGAAAATACCGGTTGTGATTTATCTGCATGCATACCTTGATGCAAATGGATATAATTGGTCGAGAGGTTACGGATATACAACAAGCGTAGGGGAGAGGCTTGCTCAAAGTGGCTTTTTGGCAATAGAATTTGATCAGTTTGGCTATGGACTTCGTAATCGTGATTGTGGCATTGAATTTTATGGAGAAAATAAAAATGTGTCTGCTTTAGGGATCATGATCCAGGATGTTAGAAAAATTATTGATGCAATAAGCCTCCTTGACTGGGTTGATAAGGATAAAATTATGGTTGCCGGATATTCTCTTGGTGGGATGGTAGGATTATATACTGCAGTTTTTGATACAAGAATCCAGGCTGTTGCATCAACCTGTGGTTTTGGTTCCATGAGAATGGATGTGCACGGAAATGAAACAGAAGGCATTAAGAGATACTCTCATCTCCGCCCGACAATACCTCGTTTAGGATTGTTCCTGGACAACGAAAAAAGAATTCCTTATGATTTTCATGAAGTTCTTGCACTGATAGCGCCACGGCCAGTATTTATTCTTGCTCCAAAACTTGACCAGGACTGGTTTTTTGAAGATGTTGAGATTTGTTATACCGAAGCAGCAAAAGTTTTCGATTTATATGGTATTAAGGACAACATTAGTTTGAATAGTCCTGATGATTTTAATCGCTATCCTCCGGAATATCAGGAAATAATAAACAAATGGCTGATTGAATCAGCTAAATAACTAATGCTTTGGCACCATGGACTGCTAAAAATTAAATCAATATGAAGAAGCAATTTGTCAGGGTTATTAAAGAATATTTGAG
>Ga0113563_10001638_pt1 | contig 12932 bp, 15 predicted proteins | sample Mud3Dept3metaG_FD_80117 | JGI IMG/M metagenome (GOLD analysis project Ga0113563, IMG submission 80117) | Freshwater wetland microbial communities from Ohio, USA, analyzing the effect of biotic and abiotic controls - Mud 3 Core 4 Depth 3... | ecosystem: Environmental > Aquatic > Freshwater >...
CGGGCGGCAGGTTGATGAACCGCGAGGAGAGCTCGGCGAGCAGCGTCTCGAACTCGAGCAGGCCCCGGAGCTCCGCGGCGGGAGCCTTCTCCAGATCGAGGCGGGTCACGAGCGTCATTCTACCGGTGCTCGCAACCCAGCCACGGCCAGCACCGCCCCGCGCGCACAGCGCTTCCCTGGGCGTGGCTCCGCCGGGTACCCCTTCAGCGCCGGGACGAGGAAGCAGTCGTGCGGCCCGCTCAAGATCGCCGCGCAGTCGCCATCGACTGCGTGGAGATCCATCGCGGCCTCGGCGGCGGTGAGATCGCGGTCGAGAGGGAATCCCTGCCGCGTGCCCTGCTAGCGGCGAGAGGCCGCCCAGTCCTCCCACTTCAACCCGGCCACGCGGACGAACTCCTTCGCGTTGGCGGTGACGACGACTGCGCCGCGTCGCCTGGCCTGCCCCGCCAGGAGGACGTCGTAGGCCCCGATCGGTGTTCCTGCGGCTTCCAGTTCCGCGCGCACGGTTCCGGCGGCCTGCGCGTCGTCTTCGTCGAACAGGGCCCACTCGAGCGGGCCCGCGAAGAAGGCTTCGAGTCGCTGCCTGTTGCTGTCCTTCCGCTGGCTCTTCGCGACGCCATACCAGAGCTCGAACGCCACGATCGACGACAGCAGAACCACGCTCTGGCGGGCCACTGCACGCTGGAATCGGCGGCGGACGTTGGCCTCGGTGCCGTTGATCAGCGCGATGCAGACGTTCGTATCAAGCAGGTAGGTCGTCATCGAAGTCGTCGCGCCGTGGGGTGGATGGCTGCTGGCGGCCTTCCGGCATGAAGGGCCCGGAGCTCAGGCGGTCCAATTCCGCGAACCACTTCGATACGTCGGTGAACATCGGCTCCAGGAGCACTCCACGCCCGGCGCGGCGTACCCTGACCTCATCTCCTTCGAACCTGAACTCGCGCGGCAGGCGCACGGCCTGGCTGCGTCCGTTCTTGAAGAGCTTGGCGGTGGTGGTCATGGGTCTCCCTTCCTGGAATATACCAAGAGTATAGACCACGCCCCGACCGCCGCGCCGTGGCGGCGGCTCCACCAGGTAACCGACTTCCTGTGGGAGAAGGAGGTAGGTGCCGGCAGCGCGCAGGGAATTCGCTATTCAGCCGCAGGCTGAATCCGAGTCCCGGCAGGAAGCTTGGAATGGGATGGTAGCGCGTACGGGATTCGAACCCGTGTTACCGACGTGAGAGGCCGGTGTCCTGGACCCCTAGACGAACGCGCCGGGGACGGGGAAATCTATCGAAAACGAGGCCTTCGGCGCAAGGCGAGGCGGCTTGGGGCAGGGGCTCCGCAGCGGTGCCCCCGGGGCTTTCGCGGTGCGCCGGGACCGCTCAGGTCTGGCGGAAGACGATCTTGACCCCGTCCGGGTCGTGGGTCTCGAACACCAGCGCGCCGTCGGGGTCGGGGCGCAGGCCGCCCGGGATGTTGCGGTCGCGGAAGATCAGGTCCTCGTAGGCCTTCTCGGCCGAGGTCACGGTGAGCACGACGGTCAGCTTCTGCTGCGGCCCCTGGTAGTCGAACGACTCCTCGCGGCCGGCCTCGAGGCCGTGCGGGCGGCCGAGCACCTCGATCGCGCCCGTGCCGGCGGCGAACAGCGCGCCGCGTCCGGCCTCGCGGTCCCAGCTCTGCAGGCGCGGCAGCGCCAGCGTCTCACCGTAGAAACGGCAGGAGCGATCGAAGTCGCGCGCGCGCACCACGACGCGGAATTGCCGGATCTCCATGGTTCGTCTCTTTCTCGGAGCCTCGTGCCGGAGCTTCCGCCGCGGATCCTCTCACGGCGCCGCGCGGGCGTCGAGGCCGGTGGTATCGTAGCCGACCGTGACGCCGATGACCCCCGCGCGGGCGCTCCTCGCACTGGCGTTCGCGGGGGTGGCGCTCGCCGCCGCCCAGGAGACTCCCCCCGAGACGCCCCCCCCGCCGCCCGTCGTGGTGGCCGCCGGGACGGGCGTGCTGGCAGTGGCCGGCGCCAGCGAGGTGCCGCTGCCCTGGGTGGACACCGCCGAAGGCACGCTGATCGCGCTCGCGCCGGTGGCCGCCGTGCTCGGCGGGCGGCTCGAGACCGGCACGCTGGGAGTCAGCTACACGCTGACCGTGGGCGACGTCGGCTTCGTGCTCGCCCCCGGCAGCCCGGCGCTCACCCACGGCACCGAGATCCTGACCCTCTCGCGCGGACCCCTCGAGTGGGAGGGGCTGCTCTACGTGCCGCTGGACTTCGTCGAGAGGAGCTACGGCGGGCTGGTCGGCGCGCACGTCGCCTGGGACGGCGCCGCACGCCGCCTGACCCTGACGCGCCCCGAGGTACGCGAGCTGCCGGTCGAGCTCTCGCTGGTGAACGTCGAAGGGGTGACCACCGTCGTGCTGCGCCTGCCCGAGACGGTCCGCTACCGCGTCGTGCGCGGCACGGATTTTCTCGACGTGGTACCGGTGGGGGACCGTTTCCTGCCCGCCGCGACGCGCACGCTCGCGGACGACCCGTACCTGCGCGCGGTGCGCGTGGCGTCCGACCGCGTCCGGCTCGAGCTGGCGGCGGACGTCGAGGCCGACGAGTACGCCCTGCGCGATCCGTTCCGGGTGGTGATCGACCTGTTCCGCCCCCGGGCGGCGCCGATCGGCCCGCTCGGCACGCCCGCGCCGCCGGTGCGCGGCCGGGGCGTGCGCACCGTGGTGGTCGACCCGGGCCACGGCGGCGACGAGACCGGAGCGATCGGCCCCTCCGGCACGATGGAGAAGGACCTGACGCTCGCGATCGCGCGCGAGCTCGCCGAGCGGCTGCGCGCCACGCTCGGCCTCCAGGTGGTGCTGACGCGGGACGAGGACGTTGCGGTGGCGCTCGACGCACGCTCCGCGCTCGCCAATCAGCAGAAGGCCGATCTGTTCCTCTCCGTGCACCTGAACGCCACCGTGGCGGGCCGGGCGCGCGGCGCCGAGACCTACTTCCTGTCGCTGCAGGCGACCGACGAGCGGGCCGCCGGTCTGGCGGCGACCGAGAACCTGACCGGCGGCGCGCCGGCGTCGCCGGGCAGCGAGGAGTTCGATCTCCAGCTCCTGCTCTGGGATCTCGCCCAGAGCCGGCATCTCGCGTCGAGCCAGCGCCTCGCCACCTTCATCCAGGAAGAGCTCAACCGTGCGCTCGAGCTGCCCGACCGCGGCGTCAAGCAGGCGCCGTTCCGGGTCCTGACCGGAGCCGCGATGCCCGCCGTGCTGGTCGAGCTCGGCTTCCTCTCCAATGCGGAGGAGGAGAAGCGCCTGCGCGACCCCGCCTACCGGAGCGGCCTCGCCGAGACGCTGGTGCGCGCGGTGGCGCGCTTCAAGTCCGAGCTCGAGGGCGCGGGCGCGGCGGCCGGGGCCGATCCGTGAGCCGGCGCGCCGCCGCGTTCGTGCTCGCGGCCGCGCTCCTGGTGGTGGCGCTCGGTGCGTACTGGGCCTTCGAACGGCGCGCGCTGCGGCGGGGCGCGCCGCCGGTGGCGGCCGAGCCGTCGCCCGCCTCGCCGGCGGCCGAGGCGACCGAGAGCTGGGCGGCGACGCTCTGGCTGCCGTCGGAGTCGGGCCGGCTGGCAGGCCAGCCGGCCACGCTGGCCAGCGGCGCAGGCGCGCGCGCGCGCGGCGAGGCGGTGCTCTCCGCGCTGCTCGCCGCGCGGCCCGAGCCGCCGCTCGGGCCCGTCTTCCCGGGCGCGGTCAAGGTCGGCCGCCTGCTCCTGGTCGACGGCACCGCCTACGTGGACCTGCGCCCCGAGGACGGAGGCGAGCCGCCCTCGACCGGATCGACGCTGGAGCTCCTGCGCGTCTACTCGGTCGTCCATACCCTGGTGCGCAACGTGCCCGAGGTGCGTCAGGTGGTGTTGATGTGGAACGGCGTCCAGCGCCGGGGCTTTCCCGGGCATGTCGACACCGCGCATCCGCTGGTGCCCCTGGCTGCGCTCGAGGGCTCGTGAGCGACCCGCGCCCGATCGGCGTGTTCGACTCCGGCGTGGGCGGGCTCACGGTCGCCGCGGCGCTCTCGCGTGCGCTGCCCGGCGAGTCGATCCTCTACCTGGGCGACACCGCGCGCCTGCCCTACGGCACGAAGTCCGAGCTCACGGTCGCGCGCTACACGCAGACCAATGTCGACTTCCTGGCCGGGCGCGGGGTCAAGGCGGTCGTGGTGGCCTGCAACACCGCCTCCGCGCTGGCCCTCCCCCACCTCGTCACCGCCCTGCCGGTGTGGGGCGTGATCGAGCCGGGCGCCCGTCGCGCCGCCGCGATCTCGGCCGGGCGCGTGGGCGTCATCGCCACCGAGTCGACCGTGCGCTCGGACGCCTACGCGCGCGCGTTGCGCGCGCTGCGCGCCGATCTCGAGGTCCGCTCGCAGGCCTGCCCGCTGCTGGTGCCGCTGGTGGAGGAGGGCTGGTTCGACGACCCGGTGACGGTGGAGGTGCTGCGGCGCTACCTCGAGCCCCTGCTCGAAGCGGCGATCGACACCCTGGTGCTCGGCTGCACCCACTACCCGCTGCTGGTGCCCGCGCTGCGGCAAGTGGTCGGCGAAGGCGTCGCGCTGGTGGATTCGGCGGCGGCGGTCGCCGCCGAAGTGGCGCGTGATCTCGAGCGCCTCGGGCTGCGCTCGGAGCACCGGGAGGGCGAGGACCACGTGTGCGTCACCGACGCGGTGGAGCGGCTCGCGCGCCTCGCGCGCGAGATCCTCCATCGGCCGGTGCGGCTCGAGCTGGTCGACCTGGGCGACGGTGGAGGCGGGACCCGATGAGCGAGGCGGAGCGGAAGCGGGAGGGCGGACGCGGCCACGACGAGCTGCGGCCGACGTCGATCGAGATCGAAGTCTCCAAGTGGGCGGAAGGCTCGGCGCTCGTCACCACCGGCGACACCCGGGTGCTGGTCACGGCCTCGGTCGAGACGCGCGTGCCGGGCTTCCTCGCCGGCAGTGGCCGCGGCTGGCTCACCGCCGAGTACTCGATGCTGCCGCGCGCAACCTCCACGCGCTCCGCGCGCGAGGTCGTCCAGGGCCGGCCCTCGGGGCGCACTTCGGAGATCCAGCGCCTGATCGGTCGCGGGCTGCGCGCCGGCGTCGATCTCGCCGCGCTGGGCGAGCGCACGCTGACCATCGACTGCGACGTGCTCCAGGCCGATGCCGGGACGCGCACCGCCTCGGTTACGGGTGGCTGGGTCGCGGCGGTGCTCGCGCTGTCGAAGCTCTATCTCGCCGGCGACCTCGCCGCGTGGCCGGTGGTGGCGCAGGTGGCGGCGGTGTCGGCGGGCGTCGTCGGCGGCTCGGTCCTGGTGGACCTCGACTTCGCGGAGGATCAGAACGCCGAGGTGGACGTCAACGTGGTGGCGACCGTCGACGGCCGGCTGATCGAGGTCCAGGGCACCGGCGAGCGGCGCGCCTTCGAGCGCGCCGAGCTCGACCGCGTGCTCGATCTCGCGCTGGCCGGCGTCGCCGAGCTCGGCCGCGCCCAGCGGGGCGCCCTCGCCGAGCGGCTGGCCGCGGTCGAGGAGCGCCGCGCGCGCGGCCGCCGGGCGCCCTCGCCGCCACGTTCGGAGCGCGGGCTGTGGGGCCCGCCCGGAGGCAAGGCCTAGTCGACCCGTGCCGAGAGCGGGACCACGAGCTCGGGCATCGTGGCGCTGCTCGTCTCGATGCGCAGCTCGCCTTCGACGCGGCCCCTGGGCAGCGTGGGCGCGAGCTCGACGACCACGCGCCAGCGCTTGCCGGCCTCGACCACCTCGGGCCGCGCGCTCACGCCCTCGACGCTGGCGGTGACCGAATGCACCTCGACCGGCTCGGTGCCGAAGTTGATCAGCGTGAGCACCATGCGCCGCGCCTGGCCGGCGAGCGAGAGCTCCCCGAACGCCGCGGAGCCCGGCGTCAGGTGGAGCACGGGGCGCACGACGCCCGAGAGCGGGATCTGGAGCTCGGCCTGCTGCGCGTGGTTCGTGCGCACGATCAGGAAGTCGCGCAGCGGGCCGATCGGCGCGTCGGCGCCCAACGTCGCCTCGACCCGCCACTGGCGGCCGGCGGCAGTCGCGACGCGCTCCGCCTCGCTCGCCTCCCGCACGCTCGCGCTGACGAATGGCAGCGTCGATTCGACGGCGGTGACCGCCAGGCCGGGCTCGTCCGGCGAGAAGACGGTCACGCCGACGGTGGGCGGGGGCAGGGTGCGGGTGTGCACGAAGCGCACGTAGGAGGGCTCCGAGAGCAGATGTGCCTCGACCTCGGCCTGCACGGTCAGCAGCAGCCGGGGATGGAGCGGGTCGTTGGACAGGACGGTGAGCGACTTCGAGATCGCCCCCGAGAACGCGGTGGTGTCGACCACGGCCGCGACCTTGCCGGTGGCGCCCGGCGCGACGCTGCGATCGAAGGAAGCGACGGTGCAACCGCAGGCGGGCTGCACGTCGCGGATCTCGAGCGTCCCGGGGCCGCGATTCTCGAGCACGAACTCGACGCGGATCCGCTCGCCGCGCGAGACGCGCCCGGCGTCGATCACCGGCTTGTCGACCGCGAGAGCCGGTGCTTTCTCGGCCTCGGCGGGCGGCGTCGCGGCAGGGACCTCGGCGCCGGCGGCGGGCGCGGTGGCGGCCGGTGGCGGAACGGCGGGCGGCTCGGCCTGGGCGGACAACGGCGGCGCCGAGAGCGCGGCGAGGAGCAGGTAAAGGCACAGGAGCGCGGACGGGCGCATGTGGTCCTCCTTCGGATCCCGAGCCGCGATGCTACACTCGAGGCTCGCCCGAGGCGATCCGTTTGCCCGCTCCGCAGCCCCTGGACATCCACCTGATCGCGATCGGCGGCACCGGCATGGCGCCGCTCGCCTGCCTGCTCGCCGCCGACGGTCATCGCGTGCGCGGGTCGGACGCACCCCTCTATCCGCCCATGTCGGCGCTGCTCGAGCGGGCGGGCATCGTGCCCCGGATCGGCTACGATGCGGCTCACCTGGAACCGCGCCCCGACCTCGTGGTGGTCGGCAACGCGGTGCGCCGCGACAATCCGGAAGCGGTCGAGGCCGAGCGCCTGGAACTGGCGCGGCTCTCGATGCCCGAGGCGCTGGCGCGCTTCTTCCTCGCCGACCGCAGGCCGCTCGTGGTGGCGGGCACCCACGGCAAGACGACCACTTCCGCGCTGGCCGCCTGGGTGTGGACGCGCTGTGGGCGCGATCCCGGCTTCCTCATCGGCGGCGTGCCGCTCGATCTCGGCGAGAGCTTCCGTCGTGGCGGAGGCGCGCGCTTCGTGGTCGAGGGCGACGAGTACAACGCCGCCTATTTCGACCGCGGTGCGAAGTTCCTCCACTACCGGCCCGACACCGTGCTGCTCTCCTCGGTCGAGTACGACCATGCCGACCTCTACCCCGACCCGGGCACGCTGGTCGAGGCGTACCGGAAGCTGGCGCGGCTGCTTCCGCCCGCCGGGCTCCTGGTGGCGTGCGGGGACTCGCGCGAGGTGCGCGAAGTGGCGCGCGAGGCGCGCTCGCCGAGCGTCTTCTACGGTGCCGGTGCCGACAACGACGTGCGCTTCCTGGAGCCGCCGCGCGCCTCGGCCGCGGGTGTGCGCTTCACCGTCGTCGAGCGCGACGGCGCGCGCTTCGAGCTCGGGCTCGGGGTGTGGGGGGAGCACAACGCGACCAACGCCCTGGCGGTGTGGGCCGCCGCGCGCCACGAGGGCCTGGAGCCGGAGCAGGTCGCGGAGGCGTTCGCGACATTCCGCGGCGTCGCGCGCCGCCAGCAGGTGGTGGGCGAAGCGGGCGGCGTGACGGTGGTCGACGACTTCGCCCACCACCCGACCGCGGTCGCCAAGACGCTCGAGGCCCTGCGCTCGCGCTTTCCGGGACGTCGCCTCGTCGCCTGCTTCGAGCCGCGCAGCCTGACCGCCGGGCGCGCGTTCTTCCTCGACGGCTACCGCTCGGCGTTCCGCGCCGCCGACGAAGTGCTGCTGGCGCCGATCTACCACCGCGACCGGCTCTCGGAGGGCGAGCGCCTCGATCTCGCGACGCTCGCCGACGACCTCGCACGGGCCGGCATCCAGGCCGAGCCGCTGTCATCGGTCGAAGCCGTGCTCGAGCGCGCCCTCGAGCGTGCCCGTCCGGGCGATCTCGTGGTGACGATGTCCTCGGGCTCGTTCGGCGGCCTGGCCGGCCGGCTCGCCCGGGCGCTGGCCGGGCGCGTGGGCGAGGACTTTCCGACGCCCGCTGCGGGTTGAGGCCCCGGAAATGGCTCTGCTACCATTGTCCTGGCACCCTGAGCGCAGCGACCGACCGGCGACGAACCGTCCGAGCCCATGACCTATCCCGGGAACCCCTCGCTCTCGCCCGACGTCCAGCGCCGCATCCTCACCACGTACCGCCAGTCGTTGCAGAGCGCCCAGCAGGGCAACCTCGACGAGGCGCTCCTGGGCTGCGACTTCGTGCTCCGCCTGGATCCGCAGTTCGGCGCCGCGCGTACGCTGCAGCAGATGATCTCGGCGCGCAAGCCGCCGGAGGCGTTCGCCGAGCTGCTCGCCGCGCTCGACGGCACGGCGGCTCCGCCCGGCGCCTCGGACCTGCGCTCGAGCTTCACCCAGATGCTCGCCGAGCGGCGATTCGCGGAGATCCTCAACGCCGCCGAGCGCGACAAGCGGCTGGTCTCCGCGGACCCGGAGCTGGCGCGCCTGGTCACGGAAGCGCAGTCGCGCTACGAGGCCGACCCCTACGTGGCCAAGTTCGCCGACGCCGCCGCGCTTGCCATGCGCACGGGCGAGCGCGAGGAGGCGCAGCGACTGATCGACAAGGCGCGGTCGCTCGACGCCACCCATCCGCGCATCGTCGAGCTCGACGAGATGGTCGCGCACTACTCCGATCCTTCGCGCGAGATGGGTGGACGCCGTCGGGGAATCGCCGTCGAGGAGGAGGAGCCGGCCGCGAGCGCGCCGGCCGAGGAGGCCGCCGGTGCCCCGCTCGAGCTGCCCGAGCTCGATTTCTCCTTCGGCGACCTGGCCGCCGAGTCGGGGGCAGGCGCCGAGGGCGCCGGGAGCGGTGACGAGGAGCTCGGACGGCCCGCCGAGGAGACCTCGGGGCGCATCGCCGGCCTGCTCACCGAGGGCCAGGCGGCCTTCGATCGCGGCGAGTACCAGGGTGCCATCGACGCCTGGTCCCGCATCTTCCTGATCGACATCGACCATGAGGAGGCGGCGCGCAAGATCGAGCGCGCGCGCCAGCTCAAGTCCGAGCGCGAGCGCGAGATCGAGGAGATCTTCCACGACGGCGTCGGGCGCTTCGACGGCGGCGACCTCGCCGGCTCGCGCCAGGCCTTTCAGCGCGTGCTCGGGCTCAATCCCGGTTACGCGCTCGCCCGCGAGTACCTCGAGAAGATCGAGGAGCGGGAGAGCGGCGTTGCGTTGCCCGGCGCAGGGCTGCCCGAGCTCGCGCCGCTGCCGGGCGCGGCCGCCGCGCCGCCGAAGGCGGGCGATGCGAAGCGACGACCGAGCGGAGAGCTGCCGCTGCCGGTCGAGCGGCCAGCCGCGCGGGAGTCGCCGCGCCGTGCGGTCGGCTCGGGCTACGCCGCCAAGGCGCGTAAGTCGGGCACCGGCGTGTCGCTGCGATTCGTCGCCATCGGCGGTGCCGTACTCGCGCTGCTGGCGGTCGCGGGCTGGCTCCTGTTCACGCAGCGCGAGCGGCTGTTCCCGAACGCGAAGTCGACGCCGACGCCCGCCGCGCCGGCCGAAGCCGACCCGATTCTGCGTGCGCGCGAGCTCCAGGAGCAGGGCAGGACGGCGATGGCGGTGGCGCAGCTCCGGCTCGTGCCGCCCCAGGACTCCCACTACGCGGAAGCGCAGTCGCTGATCTCCCAGTGGGAGAAGCTCGCCGCCCCGGCTGCCACGGAAGTGGACGCGCGGCTGGTGGCGCGCCGGCGGACGCTGCTCGAGCAGGCACAGGCGTCGATCGCCGACGGCGAGCACTTCCGGGCCCGCCGCCTGTTCGCGCAGGCCGCGGAGCTGGCGCCGCTCGACGGCGACTGGGCGCGGATGGCCGCCGCCGCGGAGGAGAGGCTGCGCCCGCTCTCGGGAGAGCTGCAGCTGTTCAAGGACGGCGACTACGAGTACCTGGTGAGCCAGCTCTGGCGGCGACGCGAGGCGGACCCCAACAACCGCGACGTCTCGCGCATGCTGGTCGACGCCTACTACGACCTGGGCGTGCTCGACCTGCAGCGCGGCGATCCGGCGGGAGCGCGCGAGAAGTTCCGCGAGGCGCGCGCCATCGACGGTTCCGACCCCGGGCTGCAGCGACTCGAGCGATTCGCCACCGGCTACGAGAAGAAGAGCCAGGACCTCCTCTACCGGATCTTCGTCAAGTACCTGCCCATGCGATGAGCGAGACCCCGCACGAAGAACCGGGTCTGTTCGACCTCCCGCTCACGCCCGGACGGACGGACGAGCCGGGGGCCGCGGCCCCGGCCCCGGCGCGGCGGACTCGCCGGGCCGCCGGCGAACGGCCGGAATCGCTGCCGCTGTTCACCGTCGAGGAGCTGGAGGGGCCGCCGCCGGTCGAGGAGCGAGTCGAGAGCGAGGCGAGCCGCCCCGTACCGCGGCTGCGCGCGGTGGCGGTCGAGCCGGAGCCACCCGCCCGACCCGGGGCCCCGCTCGGCGCTCGCCTGCGCGCCTCGGCCGGGGACCTGCTCGTGCTCGCCGCGGTGGCGACCCTGGCGATCGCCGGCGCGCGTGCGCTCGGCGCGCCGGTCGCGCCGGCGGCCGCGCCTGCGCTGGGGGTCTTCCTGCTCGCCTGGAGCTTCCTCTACTTCGTCGTCTCGCTCGCGTTCTGGGGCCAGACTCCCGGCATGGCCTGGGCGGGACTCATCGCGCGCGTCGGAGAGAGCGAGCCGCTCTCCTTCGGTCAGACCGCGCGGCGCTGGGTAGCCACCTGGCTGACCTGGGCCTGCGCCGGCCTGCCAGGCCTGCTCGCCCTGACCGGCCGCTCGCTCGCCGACCGCATGTCCGGCTCGCGCACCTACGCGCTCTAGGCGCGGGCGCGCAGCACTCCGAACGCGACCACCAGATTGCCCGCCGCGGTGGCGAGCGCGAAGGCGATCAGCGGGGGCACCCCGGGCACGAGCGCCGCCACGCCGCCCACCTGGTAGACGATCCCCGCCAGCCGCTGCGCGCCCAGGGCGAGCCCGCCGAGTGCGAACAGCGAGTGACCGAGCAGCAGCAGCCAGAGCGCGGGCAGCAGCGCCTCGCGTCCGGCGGCGAGCAGGGCGATGGAGAGCGCGGCGCCGACCAGCGACAGATTGCCCTGCACGCGCATGGCCCAGGCGCCGAGCGCCGAGGATCCGAGGCGGCGCCGGGCGGAGAGCAGCACCGTGCCTTCGACCAGCCCGCCCGCGAGCACCGTGAGCGACCAGAGCGCGAGCACGGCGGGGACCCCGCCGGCGGCCGCGACGCGGCCGGTGGCGAGCGCGGCACCGGGCAGCAGCGCGGCCCACGCGAACCAGGGGAGAGGCGAGGAGAGATAGGGCCGGCTGGCGCGGCGGAAGGCCGCCTGGACGCCGGCCAGGTCGTCGCGCGCAGCGCCGTCCGGCGGCCCGGCACCGAACGCCGGGTCGTACTCGGAGCTCACGCGCGGGATTCGATCACGGAACGCGAAGGAGGGGAGAGACGGACCGAGGTCCGTCCCTCCCCGGTGCGCGCGCGGGTCAACGCCCGCCGAGAACGATGCGCACGGCGACCTTCTCGGAGTCCTGCTCCCGGTAGGTCACGGAGACCTTCTCGCCCACCTTGAGATCGCCCCACACCGCGGCGTTCTCGCCGCGCGAGAAGCGAGTGGAGTTCTCGGTGCGGAAGACGACCTGTCCGGCGTCGCCCTTCACCGTGACCGTCTTCCTGGCGGCGTCGAGCGCGACGATCTCGCCCTGGAGCACCATCTCCCGCGCGGCGGGCGCCTGGTCGGACGGAGTCGCGGCGTGGTCGCCGGCGACGCTCGCGAGCGCGCCGCCGCTGAGAAGGAACGCCCCGGTCAGGAGCACTGCTGCGGCCTTCTTCATCGCGTCATCCTCCCCGGGGCCGCGGTCGCTCGTGGAGTCCGTTCTCCCGTCGCGCCGAACCCCGAGCAGTCCGCCCCGAGCAGGCTCGATGCCAGCTCGAGCCCGGCGGGCTCAACTGTCTCCGAGCAGGGGACTTGCGTTGGGAGCGCAGAACCGGAGCACGGTCCGCGTGCCGGCGGGCCGCGCCGTTCTGACGACCTCGAACGAGGTCGGTCAGTGGCCGTGGCGGCCGATGGCGCGCGCGCGCTCGAGCGCGCGCAGCTTCCGACGCCAGGCGTCGTCGGAGCCGGCGGAGAGGTCGCGCGCGGCCACCAGCGCGTCGCGGCTCGCCGACCTGGTGAGCTCGGCGGGGTCGGAGGCTTCCTCGGTGAGGACGGTGAGCCGGTCCTCGACCATCTGCGCGAACCCGCCGGAGACGAACAGGCGTCGCTCGCCGCCGCCCGACTGCTCGACGCGCAGGATCCCGGAGCCGAGCTGGACGAGCAGCGGCGCACGCCGGGGCAGCACGCCCATCTCGCCGTCGTAGGCGGGCAGCGCCACGAACCTGGCTTCGACGTTGAGCACCTCGCGCTCGGGCGTGACCACCGCGACCCGGAATGCGCCGGCCATGATCAGGCGGCCTCGATCTTCTCGGCCTTGGCGGCCGCTTCCTCGATCGCGCCCACGTACATGAAGGCCTGGTCGGGGAGGTGGTCCCACTTGCCGTCGCACAGCTCCTCGAAGGAGCGGATGGTGTCCTCGCGCTTGCAGTAGTTGCCCTTGAAGCCGGTGAACTGCTCCGCCACGAAGAAGGGCTGCGAGAGGAAGCGTTCGATCTTGCGCGCGCGGCGGACGATGACCTTGTCGTCCTCGGAGAGCTCGTCGACGCCCAGGATGGCGATGATGTCCTGCAGGTCCTTGTAGCGCTGGAG